>OCZS010000371.1_pt1 | contig 14648 bp, 11 predicted proteins | sample 1539071 | NCBI WGS metagenome assembly OCZS01 (sample SAMEA3113584, study PRJEB22503) | soil metagenome
ACCTGCATGTGTGGCAGTGGCCGCAATGCATCGGAATGTTCTGTCTTGGTGCGCTTTTGAGCGGACATGGCTGGGCCAGAGAGGTTCCCAGACACATAACGCGCAGATGCGGGATAACCGTAGTCCTCACGCTCATTGCCGCAGAAGCGGTCGCCTGGGGAGCAGGTGTCACGGATTTCGCCCGTGAAGGCGGACCCTTCCTGGGTGGATGGCACTGGCAAGCCCTGGTGCTGGACCTGGTCGAGGCGGCCCTGGTCGTGGCCGGCTCCATCTGGCTGGTAGCTCTGGCCCAGCGGTGGCTGACCTCCACGTCGCCGGTGTGGGCGGGCAGCGCTCGAGGTGCCTACGCCGCCTACATGCTGCAGGTGCCGGTGCTCCTCACCCTCGCCATTGCGGCACGGCCCCTGCCCCTGCCGGCGGGTGCAAAGGCCCTCATCGTCGGTGGTGGCGCAGTGGTGGCTTCGTTTGCGCTGGGCTGGCTGCTGGTAAGGCGGACGAGGCTCGGGGGAGTTCTGTAACTCGAGGTCAGTGGCGGTCGATCCGCGTGACCCAGTACTCCGCCGTTAAGGGCTCCGGATTACCGAATCGCGCGTTGGGCAGGTACAAGCTGTTGCCGAAGGCCGCGACCGTGGTTGGCACCTGGAAGTCCGGGCTGGTCAGCGTATCGATGAGCACGCCACTGGTTCCGTCGGGATCGAGCTTGATCACCGCAACCTGGTTCAGCTGGTTTTGAACGGCGTACAGGGTCGTTCCCACCACCAGCAGCCCGTCACCATTGGTGAGCAGCGTCTCGCCCAGGTCCACCCGCGTCGCGACACCGGTTTCTGGATCCACCCTGAACAAGAACCCGGTGGCCGACTGGACGACGAGCAGGGCCTTCCGATCAGGCGTGACGGCGATGCCATTCGCATTGAAGCCGTCCTCCTGATTCCAATCGCCGGTGAGGGGCAAGGTTACGACATCCGCAGGCTTGCCGAGCTCCCCGCCTGGACCGAGCGGAACCCCGTACAGCTCAGGCGACAGCGAGTTGGTGAACCAGGCGTAGTCCCGAGTCAGCACCACATCGTTGATGAACCTCGGCTGACTGGTGAAGGTGTAGATCGCCAGAAGTTCACCCGTACGTGCATCGAGCACGCGTCCGGTTCCGGTATTTCCGCCGGCTACGAACAGACGACGCTGGTTGTCGATCTTGAGGCCAACCGCTGGCAGGCCCGCATCCTGGTCATCGTCGTCGATCAGAGAGCCTTCGCCGGTACGGAGGCTCACCGCGTAGATGTCGCCGGTCGCGCGGGAGCCGAAGTACGCGATGCCGCCGGGACCAATGGTGATGCCTTCCGGCAGGAAACCGACGGGCAGCTTGATCCGATCGGGGAACGGCTTCGCTTTGTCGGGCGACGGCTTCGCTTCAGCCGTTGTCACTAACGCGCCGCTGAGCGCAACGCTGAGCAGCATCAAGAAAACCAGTCGCAAGATCGATCGGATCATTCAGGTTCCCCCAAGGGCGAGAGTCGGCGCAAGCCCCTAAACGATAAGCCCATTCTGTGCAGCTGATGCGAATGACCGCGAAATCGGCTCCGATCAGCCGTCGCCGAAGCGCGCGACCGGATCGGTCGCCTCAGCCCACAGCGCCGAATCAGCTGCGGTCAGCTGCCGCTTGCGGCGAGCAGCCCACAGGATGCCGCCGACTACGCCACCGAGGGCGGCCAGACTTAATCTCCAGTTCACCGCTCCAGCCTAGTCCGACCGATCATCCGGCAGCGGCACGAAGCTTTTCCAGCAGCGGTTTCGCTGCCTGCTCGAGGAACGCCGACTGCCCCTCGTCTCCCACCTGAACGATTGCCAGGTCGGTGAACCCAGCCTGCTGGAACGGCTGAGCAGCTTCCACGATCTTGTCCAGGTCAGGACCGCACGGAATCTGCGCAGCTATGTCCTCCGGCCGAACGAACTGGCTCGCACCCTCAAATCCCGCCGGAGTCGGCAGGTCCGCGTTCACCGCCCAGCCGCCGCCAAACCAACGGAATTGATCATGGGCCCGTTCGATCGCTCGGGTTTCATCCGGATCCCAGCAGATCGGGATCTGGCCGATCTTCCGGGAACTCGTTCCACCCTTCTCCTGATCCCACGCCTTGATCAGCTCCTCGTCCGGCTCGACCGCGATGAGGTGATCAGCCAACGCGGCGAAACGGTTGATCGACTTTTCGCCGGACACGGCGATGCCGATGGGCACGCCACCATCGGGTGCATCCCAAAGGCGAGCCGAGTCGACCCTGAAGTAATCGCCTTCCCAGGTGACCAGCTCGCCGGAGAACAATTCGCGGATGATGGTGGCCGCTTCGACCAGCATGTCCTGACGCTGGGCGACCGGCGGCCACCCTTCGCCGGTGATGTGCTCGTTGAGGTTTTCGCCAGACCCGAGGCCGAGCAGAAAGCGGCCCTCAGAGAGCAGCTGCAGGGTCGCTGCCTTCTGCGCGACCACCGCTGGGTGATATCGGATGATCGGGCAGGTGACGTACGTGGCCAGCTCCACCCGAGACGTCGCCTGGGCCACAGCGCCGAGCACCGTCCACGCGTACGGCGCATGTCCCTGGGACATCAACCACGGTGAATAGTGGTCGCTCGAGACTTCGAACTCGAAGCCGGCTTCCTCGGCGGCCACGGCATATTCCACCAGCTGCCGGGGACCGCTCTGCTCAGTCATCAGCGTGTAGCCGAACCTCATGGCAGGCTCCCGGCGCTGCCCGGCACCGTCAGTCGCCCGAGCCGAGCTGAGACTTCAGCCGCTCGATGTGCTGTGACGCCTCGGCTTTGTTCATGTCGGCCGGTAACTGCTCACCGGCCTGCTTGGCCAGAGTGTCGAGATAGCTCTTCTGCGCTGGCGTCATCGGGTCATCGCCGCTGACCCAGTCGCTAGGATCCCTCTCCAGGGCCGGGTCGCCGCTGTCGGGCGAGGCCCCGATCAGCTCCACTTCCTCCTCGGCCGCCTGATTGCTCTCGGATGCAAATTCGCTCATGCGAGAACCGTAATCGGCGCCTCAGACAGCGCTCACGAGGCCTCGACGGTGGGCCAACGCGGCCGCCTCACCCCGGGTGTTCACGCCGAGCTTCGCCAGGATGTTGGACACGTGCACGCTGGCGGTCTTGGTGCTGATGAACAGGGCCACGCCAATCTCGCCGTTGGACTTGCCATCCGCCACCAACTGCAGGACCTCCGCCTCACGCGCGGTCAGCCCGGCCAGCCGATTGCGGTCAGTCGGCAGCTCGGTGGAGAGGCCGGCACGCTGCGCTAATGCGGTTAGCCGACCCGTCAACAGACCGGCCCCGATCCTCGCCGCAAGCTCGGCAGCTGATGTGAGGACCTCGCGAGCCTCGGCGCGGTCCCGAGAAACCACCAGATGCTGCGCGAGACGCAGGCCGGCGTACGGCGCGAGGTGGGCTGGGGCTCCGTCGTCGACCGACGCCTTCCACGCCCGGCGCCAACCGTCAGCCGTGTCGTCCAGAGCCGCTTCGATCACCGGCTGCCAAGCTCGCCGAACCCCTATGTGCTTGGCGTCGGCGAGCGCGCCGCGCACCACGTCGAGCCGGTCGCCAGGATCGGCTGAGTCAAGCACGCGGGCCGCCGTAGCGGCCGACACCAGCAACGGATAGATCGCTGACGCTGAATAGAGCTGCGCGTGGTCGAGGAACAGCTGGCTGTCGGCCCAGGCGCGTTCATGATCACCAACGGCGACCGCGTATTCAGCGTCTATCCGTATCGCGTAATGCGAATATTGCGGTGCCGCCTGATCGGCGGCGATCAGATGCCGGAACTCGTTCAAGGCCGCTTCCGTGTGGTCGAGATCGCCACGCCACAAGGCCATCCACGCCAGCACCAGCCGAAGATGGACGTAGTGGTGCGCCGGTGGGTCCAGCTCCAGCGCCCGCTCGATCATCTGGCCCGCCCGGTCCCACTCGCCGATAGCCAGCAGTGGCTCGGCGGCATTGCCCGCCAGCATCGCGCCGAAGGATCGCTCTAGACCGAGACTTCGGGCCACATCGATGCCAGCGAGGGCCTCGGTGGCCGCCGACCGATAACGGCCGGAGAGGGCGAGCGCGTCGGAGTAGTTGATGGAGTAGCGCAGCAGCGTTCGGCTGTTGCCCTCGGCGAGCTGCCCAGCCGCGACCAATTCGGCAAGTCCCTCATCCTCGCGCCCCACACTCACCAGGCTGCTGCCCAAGATGTTGCGGGCATGTGACTCCAATGTTGCGGACCCTCCCGCGACCGCCGCATCGATCGCTTGGCGGGCCGCCTGGACCGACTCGTCCTTGGCCCCCGTCAGCATGGTGGCGGTCGCGAGCTGGTTGAGTACCTCCGCCCGAAAAGCCGGTGGGCTGTTGTCCGGCAGCAGCGCGACTGCTTCCGCGATGGCCTCGGTGGCGCCTGGCCGCAGCAGGAAAGAAAGCAAGCGGCTCTTCACGATCAATCGACGGATCAGGGGTTCGGGTCCCGACTTCACGTCGGTCTCAGCCAGCGACGCGCCGATCAGTGCAAGGGCCCGCTCAGTCTCACCAGCATCGACTGCGGCCTGCGCCGCTTCTTCCAGCACGGAGGCGCGGTCACCGGCGATTCGCTCCGGCTCGGCCACCTGGTCCCACAACTCGAGCGCGCGGTCGTACATCTTCAACATCTCGTGGAACGCGGCCTGGCCCGACGTAGCCGCCCGGATCGACCAGGAGAACGCCTTGTTCACCTCGTGGGCAGACGCCCAGTGATGGGCAATCTCCGACGCCGCTGTCTGGGTGGATCCATGGCCAGTGATCAACTCCGGCCGCTCCTCCAGGGTCGCGGCAAATCGCGCGTGCAGCCGGGCATGTTGTCCTGGCAGCAGATCGTCGTAGACCGCCTCCTGCAGTAACGCGTGCCGGAAGCTGTATCCCGTCTCGTCGGCCACGAGCACGGCAGCATCGACCGCCTCACGTAGCGCTGAGTCGAGTTCACTAGCCGGTCGGGCGGCGACCGCCTCCAGCAGTTCATGATCGACGCGATTGCCGGCCACCGCAGCCAGCTGAACGATGCTCTGAGCCGGCTCGGACAGGGTCTGCACGCGCAGGTTAAGCGCATCACGAAGGGTGTCCGGCATGTCGATACAGCCACGTGTTGCGGAGCTGGCCAGCTCTTCGACGAAGTACGGAATACCTTCACTGCGCCGGTGCACAAGATCGATCACGACGTGGCTCGGGCGCCGGCCGAGCAGAATGGTGAGCAGCTCGGCGACTTCCTCGCGAGCAAGGCTAGGGACGTCGATCCGCACGGTACGGGGGAGGCGGCCGACCTCGGCCAGGAACGGCCGCAGCGGATGGCGGCGGTTGAGCTCGTCCGCGCGGTAGCTGGCCACGATCATGATGGGTGCGTCGGTCAGGGCCCTGGCCAGAAAGCGGAGCAGGTGACGGGTGGACTCGTCAGCCCAGTGGATGTCCTCCATGATCACCACCAGCGGGCCGTGCTCGCTGGCGCGCTCCCACAGCATGGCGACCGCCTCGAACAGCTGCAGTCGCAGGGACTCGGCGACCCCCGGAGCGGCCACCAGGTCAGGTAGCAGGGCGCCGAGCGCGGTGCGGCCGGCCCCTGCCCAGTCGAGGATCTGGTCAGGGCCGTACCGCGCCACCAGATCGTGAAGGGCGCCGACCACCGGAGCGTACGGGAGTCCGTCTCCACCCAGCGGTACGCACTGCCCAGTGATGACTTGCGCTTTGCGGTCGCTCATCCGGCCATTCAGGTCATCAAGGAAGCTCTCGATGACCGTCGTCTTGCCGGCGCCTGCGTCGCCGCCCATGATCACAAACCGGCTGCCGTCGGCGATGACGTCGTCGAGTACGTCGAGCAGTTGGGCGCGCTGCTCGGCGCGGCCGACGACCAGCTCGCTTCGCTGGCCACCGTCGGATCGGGCCGCGCGGGTCACAAGCACTATCGTGCCACCGCCCTACGACTATTCACCGCTGTCGCGAGTCAGCAAGGTACGGGCTGGCCCGGGACGGTCACCCCGGAACGGCCTGGCAGCGAGGCCGCCGGCGTAACGCTGGAAGGGACTGGCCGCTTGGTGGCCCGGACAAAGCGAGTCGGGACAAGGCGCCGCCACCCCATCGGGCGGTCACCTCGCGCCAAGGCAGCGAGCCGATCGTTAGCTGCCTCTGCCCACAGATCACGCTGGCGCTGCTGGGCCATGATGCTGACCGTGTAGTCGTTGTTGATGCTCATCGCTTCCTCCGAAGCTCTCGTTCATCCGATAGCTCCATGGTGTTGCTAAGCCCGATGCCCCACATCATGCAGATGCCTGATCTTTCGGCGGCCCATGCTCCTGAGGTATCTGAGGTGCCTTAGTCGGCCGGAGACGGCCTAGCGGCTACCAAATCTGGCAGCCGCTACCGAATATTCGCGAGCGGCTGCCAGTTTCGCGAGCGGCTGACGTCACTCGCTGCCGGTAACTTTCCGCAATTCGGGTAGGAAGGTGCCGTGCCGCGACTGCGTACCGTCTCCCCCCGATATCCCGGCTGGACGCGGCGGCGCGCCGGAAAAGGCTTCTTCTACCTGAACGAGTTCGGACAGCCGCTCGCGCCCGAGGACGTGGAGCGTTGCAAGCAGCTGGTCATCCCGCCGGCATGGCAGCAGGTATGGATCTGTCCAGCGCCCAACGGCCACATCCAGGCCGTCGGCACTGACGACGCCGGCCGCCGGCAGTACCTGTACCACCCGTACTGGCGCTTGAAGCGCGACCAGTCCAAGCATGATCGGGTCTTGACCGTCGCTGCCCGCCTGCCCACCGCACGTCGCCGGGTGATCAAGCACCTGCGGCTGGAGGGCATGCCGTACGAGCGGGCCCTGGCGGCGGCCTTCCGGTTGCTCGATCTCGGCTTCTTCCGCATCGGCGGCGAGGCGTACGCGGAGGCGAACAACAGCTACGGCCTCGCCACCATTCAGAAGGAACACGTCTCGATCCAAGGCCACACGGTGGTCTTCGACTATGTGGCCAAGTCCGGGCAGGAGCGCTATGTCGCCCTCGCCGACAATCTCGTCCGAGCCGCCGTGCGTGATCTCCTCAGCCGGGGAGACGGCGGTCCCGAGCTGCTCGCGTACGAGGACAGCACCGGCTGGCACGACATCAACTCGACCGAGATCAACTCCTACATCAAAGGTATGGTCGGCGGCGAGGTGTCGGCCAAGGACTTCCGTACTTGGCACGGAACGGTGATTGCCGAGGTGTCGCTGGCCGGGGCGGTCGAGAAGTCCCGGACCTTGAGTGCCCGCAAACGCGCGGTGTCCGCGGCCATGAAGGAGGTCTCGAACTACCTGGGCAATACGCCCACGGTGGCTCGCAAGTCCTACGTCGACCCCCGCGTGGTCGACCTGTTCCACGACGGCGTCACCATTCCGCCGAAACTCGCTGCCACCGATCGCGATCTTCACGACGGGACAACTCACGGCAAGATCGAGCGTGCGGTGCTCGAGCTTCTGGCCAGCTGAATCGTCGGGAGGTGTGATGGCCGACCAGTCGGTCTTGCGCGACAAGGTCCGGCTGTATTCGAAACCCCGGGCGGGGATGTGACACACGCCTCGGAGCTTTGTCACGACGACGTCGTTCCTCCCGTTCCGGATCCCTTGCTAAGGGTCTATTGCCAGTCAACCGACCGTCCGCGGTACTGACGTGGGACAAAGGAGACCAGACATCCGCCGGGCAGTGGGGTCACCCTGAAATCCCGGTCCGACGTCAGCAGGTCATCGGGGTCGACAGTGCTCAGCTCCTCTGGAGTCGGCAGTTCCCACATCTCCCGTCGGCGAGGAGTCGGTGGGACAGGTGCGCGCGCTGGTTCCACTGCGCTCGGGAGACGCGTCTTCACCGCTTCCCGGAGTGCTTCGCCGGGCGGCACTTGGGCCCCGCAGGCTGTGCAGGTCCTGCCACCGCGGTTCACGCCTTCGCAGACCGGGCAGCGCCAGATCGCGCTCATCGTGGAGGCGGATCCGATCGCTTCCGCATGAGCTTTCCGACCAGACGACCCCCGAGTCGCGACTCGGCGGCCGGGGGCCGCTGTAACGCGGTGCGAAGACCCTTGCCTCGTAGGGCGCTCGGCGGCCCGGATGGGATCTCGCCCTCGGCCTCGGGTCGGATTGTCATCAAGGTGGCGTGCACGTGGCCGATCGTCGGACGACGGGCCTGATCGGGCGACATCATGGCATCGATCAGATCGGCCAGCTGGCTGGGAATGCCACGCCGTGGGATGCGCAGCGTCTCGCCGCTCCTGACCGCCACCGCAGGCTCGTGATATCTGGCCACGTCGAAGGGCGGCGGGGCTCCTGTCAGGTACTCGGTGTAGATCAAGCCCAGCGCGAAGATGTCGGACGCCGCTCCCAGTTCGCCGGGAGCCACCCCGGCCTCCTGGATGTAGCCCAGAAGCTCCGGCGAGTAATAGTTGATCGTGCCGACGATCTCCTCGGGAGGCGGTGGCCGACCCGCGATATAGGCGCTGTCGAAGTCGATCAACTTCGTGGTGTAGCCCAATTCAGTGCGCTTGATCAAGACATTGCTCGGCTTGAGGTCGCTGTGGACGATCTTGAGATCGTGAAGGATCTTCAGGCTGTGCGCCACGGTCTTCATCAACACGAGCTGCGGGCGCAAGCCCAGCGCCGTCACATCGGCACTACTCAAGCCTTCGGCGTCGACCTTCTCGGTGATCTTGTAGTACTTGGCGCCCCAGCGGAAGAAGTCCAGCGTGACGATCAGGTTTCCGCCGTATGCGGACAACGGAGCCAGAGCGCGCTGGACGCCTCGGTGATGAGCCTCGAAGGCGGCACAGCGAGCCCGCTTTTTCGCTTTGATCTTTTCACTGCCGGGTGCATCGTCGTCCGGGTAGGTCGGGCTCAGGAACTCCTTGATGAAGTACTGCCGACCTCCCCGCTCGGCGAACGTCCATTTGCTCAGACCAGCGCCCACGACCTTGAAGTCCTCAAGAATCCGGTAGCCGTTGAGGATGTCACCGGCCTTCATGACGACGATTCCCGAGTGTCTTGCGGTGTGGAGTCGTCCGTTGGGCCTGGCGCGTCGACCGGCGGTGACTCGTCAGTGTCAACCTCGTCGCCGCCGGCCGCCGGCTTGTCCGGCACTATCTCCCTGTCGTGCGAGCTGTCGTCCGCACCGCTCGAGTCGGTGGATTCCAAGTCCTCTTCGAGGGATGCGTCCTCTTCCATCAGGGGTTCTGGTCGCAGATAACGTTCGTATCCGGACTTGTACTGGTTCCACCTTTGCGTTGTCTCGTCGAGCTGGCGCGACCGCAGCGCTTGGAGCTCCTGCTCGACGCGCGCAACGGCGTCGCTCAATTGGTCGATCGGCTCAACGAAGTCGGAGGCAAGCTCGGCTACCCGTGGCGCGAATAGCTTCTGGAACTCTTTGAAATCGGCGCCGACCCCGAGCGTCGACATAGCCGCGTCGTCACCCGTGACCGCCGCGATCTCGGCCTGCAGCGACGACGACCAGCCCTCGGTATTGCGCGCCTCCAGTAGGCGACTCAGCACGAGGTGCTCGAAATGCATGGGGGTTCGCACGTATCCGAAGCAACCATCGGTCGCGCACACCACCAGGAATGGGGCCCGCAGCTCGACCCGACGGTAATTGACGTGGAACTCGGTATCGGCCGACATGGCATTGCTGACCACGGAGTCGCGGCGGAGGTTTGTTAGGGCGTCGCTGGGATCGCGCAGGTCATCGGTGCTGAGCTGGCGCGCCCCGCTGGACTCGAAGACGTACGCACGAGAGTCGCCGGCCCAAAGGACGTGACCGGCCCAAATGTGACCCCCCGGCTGGGTGCGCTGCAACGCAACAAGCGCCATCGTGGTGGGAAGGGCCCGGATGAGCCGCGACCGCAAGCCGCTGGGCGCGGGATTGAGTTCTTCCAGCCTCTCCCTCAGCGCCTGTTGAACCGAACGCTGGATGTCGCTGGCGGCACTCCTGCCGTTGAGGTGCCAGTCAGGCTCGAGCAGGTCCAGCATTCGCCGTTCGACGACGTCTCGAGCGATGCGCGATGCCAGGTAGGCGCCGGTACGCCGACCCTCCGGCGTCTCGTACACGGTGCCACCGGCTCCGCCCATACCGTCGAAGACCCCGACCAGGCCGAGGTCCGGACCGTCGCGCAGGATCGGGTCTGAGTCCTCACCCTGGTCCGGGATCTTGCCGAGGTTGAACGCGAACGAGATGGTTGGTCCGGGCGTTGCCATTGGCGGCGAGGCGGGCCAGGCGCTCGGGCTTTCGGTCACACCGAGTTGCCGATGGAGTCGATGATCGTTCCGTAGTCGACCTCCGACAGCCCACCGCCGGCCTGGGACGGATGATGCACCACGTTTTCCCAGACACCGGAGATGTCACTCCATCCGGGTCCGTCGGGAGCGAACAGAATGAGCCGCTTGGAACTGGATCCCATCCGGCCCTGCTCATCTTCCCAGGCGTCGGTCAGAGCACTGAAGTCCGCCGGCACCCGTGACGCGATGTCTGGAGGCAGCACTGAAGGGCTGAGCGATTGTGCGGGCTGGTCCGTCCACACCACGATCACCTGCCGGCGGCGATCACCGGTCGTCGTCCACGGTGAGTCGATGGCCAGTGCTACTGCCTCCAAGCCGGACTCCGGGGCATCGCCACCTCCTTCGGCGACAAGCCCGTTCACGAACTCCGAGAAGTCAGCCCGCTCATCGGGGAGAGTGAAGAACGGCGACTCGTCCAGGGCGGCCGCACCGTCGGCGGCGAAGTCGCGGAACGCGATTACGCGCACGCGGAGCTGATCAACGTTCTTGCCCTTGGCGGTGAGATTCGACTGCACGTCGTCGTAGAAGCGAAGTGCGTTGGTTTTGACCTGGTCGATGATTGGGGTCATGCTGCCGGTCACGTCGACGCAGAAGACGATGTCGACCGCATAGCTCAGCCCTCGAGGCGCCGCCAAGCTCGACTGTCCGCCGGCGGCGGCGGCGGCAGGTGAAGCGGGTGAACTCGACTCGGCGGGGGCTGAGGGCGCACTTTCCTCAAGCACAGGCCAGTCGGTGCTCGAAGGGCTGCTCGCAGGAGGGGCGTCGGGAGCCGGCTCAGTGGACGGGGCGGGTGTCGGACTCGGGTTCGCGCTCTCGCTCATACATCCTCCAGAATCAATGCAAAACAAAGTGCCGCGGCCCTTGCCGCAGACGTAATTACATACCCTAAGGGTGACGCCTCAAACCCTTGGACCGTTGGTTGTTGGAGTTGCCCGGGGATGTCGAACTGGACGTGTCCGCTGGGAGATGGACGCCATCTTCCGCCCAGACCGAAAGGTCCCGGCGGGTCGCCGGGACCTTTCGTTTTGGGCTGGACGGAGCCTGCCGCCGAGCCTTGCTCAGGGTGCGCCAGCCGTCGCGGTCACACCAAGTCGGGTGAAGCCCGCGAATGGTTCTTGGCTGGTGAGGGGCCCTTCTGTACCGCCCATCTGCTGGATCAGCTCCAGGACCCCTCCGCGGGGGGTTCCGTAAATCTGCCAGCGACCCTCCCGCTCGAGGAAGTCCACATACGCGGTGGCCACGTGCTCGGTGATGACCGACAGATGATGGAGCATGGATTCCGCGTCCGGGTGGACCTGCACAACCGTGACTTCGTTCCTGGCAGGGTTTGCGTAGGCATTGAACGACAGCAGGCGGGGTTCTAGCGGTTCGACGGTGGTGTCGCAGTAGTCGGCGAACCAGGCCTTGAACTCCTCTAGCTTGCCCGGCTTGACCTTGTGGGTCCCGATGAAGATGAATGGTGCGTCCATGACGACCTCCTCGCTGAGTGCACACCGGCGTTCGGGTGCTTTTCATCAGAGTGCGGTCGTCTGCTGACCCTCGGCATCGGCACAGCGGGCCATTCGGCGCCGATGACTGTGAGTACTTCTACCGAGCCCTCTCGTGGTGGATGCTGGTGGAAGGGAAGGGGCGTCGATGGCGGACGTTGCCACTCGGCTGATCCGGGCTCGGGAGTTGCACCTCCAGTCGCGTTGGGCTGAGGCGTGTGACGAGTTCGCGGCCGCTGATCAGCTGGTGCCCCTAGCCGCCGACGATCTCGAGGCTTTCGCCGAGGCCTTGCAGGTGCTCGGCCGGGGCGAGGAAGCTATCGCGACGCTTCGGCGTGCGTTCCAAGCGCGCATGGAAGCGGGCGAGATCGATCGAGCGGTGACCTCGGCCTTTTGGCGGTGGCAGGCACTGATCATCAACGCCGAGTTCGCGCGCGCCAACGGGTGGCTGGCGCAGGTGCGAAGTCTTGCGCAGGAACACCGCACACCAGAGGTGCCGGCGGCCGAGGACTCGGGCGCCGGGCCGCACCTCGCCCACGCCGACCGCTCGCTGCCGGTCAGCGACAACGGCTGGTTCCTGGTCGCGGACGCTTATCTCCTGATAGCCGCGGCCAACTACGACGCCGCGGTACAGCTTCTGGCGCGCGCTGTCGAAGTCGGGCTACGACTCCGCCAGACCGATCTGGTCGCTTTCGCCACCATGATCAGGGGTAGGGCACTGATCAAGTCCGGACGTCTGAAGGAAGGCCTCAGCCGAATCGACGAGGCGATGCTGCTGGTCGTCGATCGCGACACCTCGCCGAGGGCGACCAGCATGGTGTACTGCAGCGCGATAGGTACATGTCAGGAGGCCCGCGAGTTCGCCCGCGCCCGCGAGTGGACGCTGGCTCTGAGCGCGTGGCTCGACTCCCTCCCCCAGCTCGGGGGCGCGTACTTCGGCGACTGCCGGATCTACCGGTCCTGTCTGATGCGACTCTGTGGTGATTGGGGAGAAGCGCTCGCTGAGGTAGCCGTGGTCTGCGACGACCTGAGCCGCGGCTTCGGTCAGCGCATTGCGGGGCACGCCTTTTACGAGCTCGGCGAGATACACCGGCTGCTTGGGAACCCGGAGGCCGAGGAGGCCTACCGTCGGGCGGGCGAGTGCGGCGCGCCAACCCAGCCGGGGTTGGCGCTGCTGAGGCTCGCTCAGGACGATGTCGACGCAGCAGTGGTCGGCATCCGACGCGCGCTCACCGAGACCCAAGGAAAGTTGGAGCGGCTGGGACTGCTGTCCGCTTGCGTCACCATCATGCTGGCCGCCGGAAACGTCGACGCCGCGCGGACCGCGGTCGATGAGATGGAATCGATCGCCGAGGTGTACGACACCGCGGCCGTCCAAGTCGAGGTCGATGCCGCTAGGGGCGCGGTCGCCCTGGACGAGGGCGATGTGGCGACCGCCCTCCCGCTTCTGCGCAGCGCCGCGCGGTGGTGGCGTGAAATCGACGCCCCCCACGCCGTCGCCACCCTGACCGTTCTGATTGCGCTCGCGTGTCGAGCCATCGGAGACGACGAGGCCGCCCATCTCGAGCTCGAGTCGGCGCGGGCCACGTTCTCCCGTCTCGGAGCCCGCCCCGATCTGCACCGGGTCGAGACCCTGCTGGACCCGTCCCAGCCGGTCAGCTCCCACGGCCTGACCCCTCGCGAGACGCAGGTGCTGAAGCTCATAGCAGCCGGAAAGACGAACCACGCGATCGCCAGCGAGCTGTTCCTCAGCGAGCGCACCGTGCACCGTCACGTGACGAACATCTTCGACAAGCTGGGGGTCCGCTCGCGCACCGCCGCCGCTTCGTACGGCATCCAGCACCACATCGTCGACACCGGCATACTCTGAGAACTCGAGCGATCCATGCCGCCACGTTCAGCCTTGAACGACGGCATGGATCTCTCGTCGGCATGGAGTCCGTGTGCTCGTTCTCGACTGCAGACCGTCTACAGGCTTGGGCATCGGCACAGCGGGCCTTTGGTATCCATCACTGCGTACTTGTACCTAGAGCACGCGGGCTGCCGGTGCGTCAGCGCTCTGGCCGAGCTTGCTTATGCAGCCTCAGGGCCCGCCAGGCAAATGTGATAGGCCCCTGCGCCCAAGGCACAATCGCGGGAAGCCTGCGTATCGCAGTCAAGGGCTGGATTGCTGTGGTCTTAACGGACATGGCTGTTCACTTCCAGAAATCAACTAGTGCGTCAACGATCGGTTGAGAAGCCATCGCCACGGATCCGTGGTGCTGTCGGGGCAGCACGCGATGCTCTGCATGCGCGAAGGCACCGGCAAGAGCTTTGGCACCAGAGTGGAAGAAGGCTTCACTCTTCTCGCCGGTCAGGACCAGAGTGGGCGCGGTAACGGATGCCCACCGCTCCGCCGGCAATGGCTTTCCGGACTGAACGCCTTGCAGGATCGTCAGGTCGTACGCTGCCGTGCCGGCCATCGCCACCGACTTGGACCAGCCGGGCATAAGCCGCATGAACGCCACACCCAACGGCGGGATCCCCATGGCGCTACGGAAGAACAACTTCACCGCCTCGCTGCCGCGGCCGGCCGCGGCCAGGCGCGTGATCTGCTCGGGCAACGCGTCTGGCACCGGTGGCCGACTGTTGTCGATGATCAGCGGCGGCTCGTACAGAGCCAGCCGTACGACTCTGTCCTGAAGGGCGTTCGCGGCGTCGAGCGCCAGAACCGCCCCGGAGGAGTTGCCGAACAACCTGACCGGCTCGTCGAGAGCATCGCTCAGCGCCTCGAGGTCCTCGACCTCCCGGTCCGGCGAGTAGTCCGGAGCGTCGGTACTGTGCCCCCGCCCGCGCCGGTCGTA
>OCZS010000372.1_pt1 | contig 14630 bp, 12 predicted proteins | sample 1539071 | NCBI WGS metagenome assembly OCZS01 (sample SAMEA3113584, study PRJEB22503) | soil metagenome
GGACATCGGTAGGAAGAGCGGTTCATGAACGGCTCGCGGAGAATGGGAGTGCCGCAACGTGGGCAAGGGCGGCCTTCCTGGCCGTACACCGCCAGCGCCCGATCGAAGTATCCGCTGGATCCGTTGACGTTCACGTAGAGCGCGTCGAAGGAGGTGCCACCCTGCCCGAGCGCCTCGCGCATGACGTGCGCTGCCGCCTGCAGCAGTTCCCGGGCACGAGCCGGCGGAAGGGTCTGAGTCGCTCGAGCGTAATGCATGCGCGCCCGCCACAATGCCTCGTCGGCGTAGATATTGCCGATGCCGGAGATCAGCTGCTGATCCAGCAGGGCCCGCTTGACTCCAGTTCGCTTCCGTCGCAGCCTGGCGGCAACCTCAGCCACGCTGAACTCCGGGTCGAACGGGTCGCGGCCGATGTGCGCAATCTCTGCTGGCAGGTTTCCCCCGCCAGCGGAGAGAGACAGTCCGCCAAACATCCGCTGGTCGATGAAGCGGAGCTCCGGCTCGCCGTCGGTGAAGCGGAACCGAATGCGCGTGTTCGGCGCATCCGGTGCGTTCCAGCGTTCCAACCGGAACTGACCACTCATGCCCAGGTGAGCGAGCAGCGCATCGCCGTCCGCGAAGGGCAGCCAGAGATACTTTCCCCGGCGTCGAGGCTCGGCGAAGATCCGTCCCGCCAGTGTCGCCTCGAAGTCGTCTCGGCCGGGCAGATGCCGGCGGATCGGGCGTGCGTGCAGCACCTCTACTTGGGCGATCGTGCGTCCGGTGATGGCGGCGGCGAGACCTCGTCGGACGGTCTCGACCTCGGGCAGTTCGGGCATCCGCCTCAGCGGGCCGCCGGGCTGGGGCTCGACATTCCCTTCAACGCGGCGAAGGCGATAGAGGCGGCGTTCTGTTCAGCCTCTTTCTTGTTTCGCCCAGCGCCCGGCCCGTAGGCCTGAGAATCGATCCGTACCATCGCCGAGAACGTCTTGGCATGATCAGGGCCCGATTCGACCACCTCGTACGCCGGCACGCCGAGCCCTCCCAGCGACGTCATTTCCTGCAGCGAGGTCTTCCAGTCCAGTCCGGCGCCTCTGGTTGCCACATCAGCCATCAAGCCGTCGAACAGGTGGTGGATGAAGTCCCGGGCGGCGGCGATGCCGTGCTGGAGGAAGACGGCGCCGATCACCGCCTCCATGGTGTCGGCGAGTATCGAAGACTTGTCCCGACCGCCGGTGGCTTCCTCACCACGGCCCAGGTGAATGACAGCACCTAGATCGAGGTCACGAGCCACATCAGCCAGTGCACGGGAATTGACGACCGCGGCCCGCAACTTGGCGAGCTGGCCTTCGGACAGGTCCGGATAGGACACGAACAGATGCTCGGTCACCACCAGACCCAGGACGGAGTCCCCGAGAAACTCCAACCGCTCATTGGTCGGCAGCCCTCCCCGCTCATAGGCGAAGGAGCGATGAGTGAGCGCGCGGTCCAGCAGCTCGGGATCCACGCTCATCCCGAGCTCAGCCAGCAAGGCTCCGGCGGGTAGGCGAACGGGGATCGCCGAATGACGGATCAGGATGCGAGGACCTGTCGACGCGCTGCGCGAGGACCGTACTGGCCGCAAGCCGGACAGGCCACGTGCGGCAGATGCTTCTCACGGCAGGCAGGATTTGCGCAGGTCACCAACGCGGGCACCGTCGTCTTCCACTGCGAACGACGATGCCGCGTATTGCTCCGCGACATTCTCCTCTTGGGAACGGCCACGCTGTCACTCCTTCATCTCAAGTCTTGCTGCGAGAGATCTTCGATTGCTAATTGCTATCTACATCGTAAGATTTGTTACTGATACCCTCAAGGGCCCGCAGTTTTTCCCACCGGGGGTCCACGCCGCCTTCGTGCGCGTGATCTGGCTCGCTGTTCAGATTGGCACCACACTCGGCGCACAGCCCGCGGCATTCCTCTCGGCACAAGGGCTGGAATGGCAGATCGAGCACCACGTCGTCCCGGAGCAGCGGTTGGAGGTCCAGCAGGTCCCCATCGAGCCGGCTGGCCTCCTCCTCGGTTGCGTCGCTGCCCGGGTAGACGTACAGCTCCTGAACCTCGATCTGCTGCTCGCCGGCGATCGCGCCTAAGCACCGTACGCACTCTCCGCGCAACGCTACAGTCGCAGTTCCGGTAACCAGCACCCCCTCGACCACCGACTCGAGCCGAAGGTCTAGCCGAACCGGTGATCCTGGTGGCACCCCGATGACGTCGATGCCCAGATCCGCTGGGGCGTCGACGGTCGTGCGAACCAGCTTCATCGCGCCTGCCCGACGACCGAGGTCATGGGTGTCGAGCACTAACCCAGACCTTGAGCCGAGTGGGCGATGCGGCGAGCTCATCGCAATCCTTCCGAGCCTTGCGGGTCTCAACGTCGTCGTGACCGGCGACCAAGGTTACCGGGGAGTAGGCCCCCAGGTCCAACCGTGCGGGTACGCCTGTCCTGGGACCGCGTCGACTGACGTCTCAGCTACTCCGAGATCACGGGCGTCTGGGTTGGCTCCGACCCATCAAGTCCGCTCCGCTCGGCCAGTCGAGACCGAGCTGTCTTCACCTGGCTGGCTGTTTTGTGGAGGACGGACTCGAAGCCGGCCATCCGTGAGTCGATGAAGGCGTCGGTCTCCCGGCGCAGGGCGGCAGCTTCGTCCTGAGCGTCGAGCCGCATTCTCTCGGCTACCGCCTCCGCTACGCGGACGACCTCGCTGTGTTGAGCCAACCGCGCGGCGTGCTCACGAGCGTCGGCAAGAATCCGTCCGGCTTCCGCCTCTCCCTCGGCGATCTTGGCTTCTGAGCGGTCAAGCACATGTTGGGCCTCGGCGATCTCGTCCGGCAGGTTCTCAATGACGTCATCGATGGCGGCGAGCACTTCACCACGATTGACGACGCACGACGCTGACATCGGCATGGAGCGCGCGTTCAGGATCAGCTCACGGAGGTTCGCCAGCTTCTCCTCGGTAGTCTGGCGGTCAGCCATGAAACTCCTTCATTCCCTCCTCAGCAGCGGCTGTCTGCCCCCACGAGACCGCTGCATGTGAAATGTAACCTCTCACACAACCGGACAAACATCATGGCAGCGGTTTGCTACCTTCCCGTTCGGCGACCCGGCTCCGGATTCGTTCGGCGATCCAGGGCGGCAGGAAGGCAGCGACGTCACCGCCGAGTCCGGCGATCTCGCGTACCAACGTCGAGGAGACATAGGACCACTGGGGGGCCGTCGGCATGAAGATGGTGTCGACCCCGGTCAACTCTCTGTTCATCTGCGCCATCTGCAGCTCATAGTCGAAGTCAGAGACGAAGCGAAGGCCTTTGACGATGGCGTCGATGTGGTGAACGGTGCAGAACTCGACCAGTAGTCCGTCGAAGAGCGCGACAGAGACGTTCTTCCATGGCGAGCACGCTTCGGTGAGCATGTCGACCCGTTCGGCAGGGCTGAAAAGCGCGTTCTTGGCCACGTTGTTCCCGACGGCGACGACGACCTCGTCGAACAGCCGAGCGGTTCGTTCGATCACGTCCAGGTGCCCGGAGGTCACCGGATCGAACGACCCAGGACAAACAGCTCGGCTCACGGCCCTCCTTCTGTTGTCCCGAGGCTATCGATGGCACCGAACTCCACGACGGTCTCCCCGTAGGTTCGCTGCCACGTTCGCGCGAAGCCGACGGGCCAGGACAACCTTGCCGACCTACGCGAGCGCTCCACGATGACGAGTCCGGCAGGCATGACCCAGCCACCGAGCACAATGAGGGTCAACAGGTCGTTGAGGTTCGCACTGTCCATGTCGTACGGCGGATCCGCGAAGACAAAGTCGAACGGGTTCGGTGCTGCGCGTGTCATCAAGGACTCCACCCGCGCGACTTGGACCTTGGCGGAGAGACCCAACTCTCGGGCATTGCGGACCGCGAGAGATGCGATGCGTCGGTCGGCCTCCACAAGCAGCACCGGGTTGGCACCACGGCTGGCTGCCTCGAGTCCAATGGCGCCGGAGCCGGCGTAGAGATCGCAGAAAGCGAGGCCGGCGAGTGTCAGGTCGGCCGGGCGGTCGCTGCTGCCGGCCCACGACGTGATGGCAGAGAACAACGCTTCGCGAACGCGATCGGTGGTGGGCCGCGTGACGTCGCCGGGTGGCACCATCAGACGTCGACCGCCGGCCGAGCCAGCGATGACCCTCACGTTGGCCCCTCGTCGGTGCGGCCGGAAAGGGCTTCGCTTCCCCGCGTCACGTCCGGTCCAGCCAGGCTCCGGCCGCCTGCATCTCGACCCTGGTGACGGCGTCGTTCAACGCCGGATCGGCCAGCTCGGGGTCCTCGGCCACGCATCGCTCGGCAAGTTCTCGGGCTTGCGCGATCAGGTCGGCATCGGCCAGCACACGCAGCAGCCGAAGGCTGGATCGGACACCAGACTGCTCCGCGCCCAGGACGTTGCCCTCTCGCCGCTGCTCCAGGTCGATGTCGGCGAGAACGAAGCCGTCCCGTGTGGCCGCCACGGCATCGACCCGGGCTCGGGCAAGCGAATCCTCCGGTGCGCCGGAAATCAGTAGGCAAATGCCTGGATGCGCGCCGCGTCCGATCCGGCCTCGCAACTGGTGGAGCTGCGAGATTCCGTAACGGTCGGCGTCGTTGATCACCATCACGGAGGCGTTGGCCACGTCAACGCCGACTTCGACCACCGTAGTGGAGACGAGGACATCGATCTCGCCCGCGGCGAAGCGGCTCATGACCCCTTCCTTGTGCTCGCTGGGCAGCTGCCCGTGTAGCAGCTCCACACGCAGCCCCGCCAACGGTCCGGTCGAGAGCTGCTCGAAAAGGTCCTCAGCGGCCACGGCGGGTTCCGTGTCTTCCTCCTCCGAGCCGTCCTCTTCTCCCCAACCGTCAAGTTGGCCCCGGGCGGCCCTGGCCCGGCCCGGGGGGCGGCCAGCTTGCTGATCGGCACTGGAGATCCGCGCGCACACCACGTACCCCTGCCGACCCGCAGCCACCTCCTCGGCGACGCGTTGCCAAGCCCGCGCCACCCATGCCGGGTTTCGTTTCGCGTCAATGACCACCGTGTCCACGTCGGCCCGGCCAGCAGGCAGGTCACGCAGTGTCGAAGTCTCCAGGTCGCCGAAGACCGTCATCGCCACTGATCGCGGGATGGGCGTCGCCGTCATGACCAGCACATGCGGACGCGTCGCCGCCTTGGCCGCCAGCGCTGCTCGCTGCTCGACGCCGAACCGATGCTGCTCATCGACCACGACCAAACCCAGGTCGGCGAACTGGACGCCCTCCCCTAAAAGCGCATGCGTGCCGATGATGATCCCGGCTTCTCCCGAGGCGATCCTCGCCAGGACATACCGTCGCGCGGCGGCTGATGTCGAGCCGGTCAGCAAGACAACTTCGGTGGCGTGCTCTGCCGCCGACAGCGTGCCGCCCTCCGCAAGGTCGCCCAGCATGGTGGTGATGGTGTGCAGGTGTTGCGCCGCGAGAACTTCAGTCGGCGCCAGCAGGGCGGCCTGACCACCGGCATCGATCACTGCGAGCATGGCTCGCAGGGCGACCAGCGTCTTACCCGAGCCCACTTCGCCTTGCAGCAGGCGCTGCATCGGCCGCGTGCGCGCCAGCTCAGCCATGATGATCTCACTGATCTCGACCTGACCCGCTGTCAACGTGAAGGGCAATCTGGCGTCGAACGCGTCCAGCAACCCTCCGGTTCGGCGAGGGCGCGGCATGGCGGCATGTGCGGCTGCGTCAGCGCGGCGGCGGGCCATGGTCAGTTGCAAGCCGAACGCCTCGTCGAATCGCAGGCGAGCGAGCCCCCGCTCGATGTCCTCCCGGCTCTGCGGCACGTGAACAGCGAGCAGAGCGGCCTCCAAGTCCAGGACCCCAGCTTCCTTGCGGATCCATTCCGGTAGTGAATCAGGACATCCGGCGAGTGATTCCAAAGCCATCTGCACACAGGCGGCAATCATCCAGGTCCGAAGCTTTCGCGTCGCCGGATAGAGACCGACCAGACCGTTCTGGCTAGCTGCGGCCAAGCCCTCGTTTGCCTGCGAACCTCCAATGACCCGACCGTCGTCGTCCACGATCACAAAGTCGGGATGCGCCAGCTGCAGTCTGGAGTTGAAGCTCGTCACCTTGCCGGCGAAGATCCCTCGTGACCTCGGCGCAAGCTGCTTCTGCCAGTACATGACCAGCTTCGGTCTGCCGAAGAAGGCGAGCGTCAGCTGCCCCTTATGGTCGGTGATTGTGGCCTCGAGGCGGGCTCGCAGGCCGCCACCTGGCCGGCCCGCTGTGAGTTCAGGCGCCGACGGCATGTTGAAGGTCTTCGTACCCACGACTTCCGCCATGACTGCCACCTCTTCGCCCTCCTGCAGGGTGGAGAGGTCACTGAGCTCGGTGCCGGAGAAGTAGCGACGCGGCAGATGATGCAGGAGATCGGAGACGGTACGGATCTCCAGTGGCTCGAAAAGCTTGGCCGTCGGCCCGATCAGCCGGTCCAAGCGGCTGCCGAGTCGCCGATAGGTCTCGCTGCGCCAGACCGCGCCGGCGACGGCGGTCACTCCAGCCCCACTAGCAGGAGATATCGGCGTTGGCCTCCGTCGAGGATTTCCGTCTCCAAGCCATTGACGGCCCGGCGTGCGCGACGTGAGAGCTCTACAGCCACAGCTCGCTCGGCATCGGCGCCGGTGATCAGCGTCAGCAGCTCGCCGCCCGCAGCGAGCAGCCGTTCGATCACCCGCCAGCCCACCTCCACCACCGAGTCACCGGTCTCGACGACATCTCCCTCAACGACGCCCAGTACGTCGCCGGCCTGGCAGTATCCGGCCATCGTCATCGCTGGCCGTTCGGCAATGGTCACGCCTCCGTGCCGGGCGTGACCTGCAGCCGTGCTCATGGCCACGACAATCGAGTCGAAGTCGGTGCTCGGCTCGTGCACCGACAGCGCAGCCAGCCCCTGAACCTGAGCTGTCGTGGGAATGACGGCGACTCGTCGGCCGGCATCGACATGGTTGGCCAGCTGAGTCGCCGTCTCGAGGTTCAGCATGCCGTTGGGTAGCAGCACCACGTCCCCTCCGGCATGCTCGACAACTGCGGTCAGCTCCTCGAGCACATCTGCCGACGGGCCGCCACCCACCGGTACTCCGCCCATCGACCGTACTGCCTGGGCTATACCCTCACCGGCTACAGCAGACACCACCACACGAGCATTTGCACCGGCCCTTACGTCGAGCGCGGTGACCCGTATCCGGCTCAGCGTGCCGAGGCCGAACGCAGCTTCGATCGCCGCTCCCGCATCGGCTGCGTGCACATGCACCTGCGCGACGGCCCGGTCGCCCACAACGACGACGCTATTGCCGAGCTCTGACAAATTCCGGCGCAGTTCGTCGAGACTGGATGACCGGACTCCGCTCACCGCGTACATGACTTCATATTCGGTGGCCAAGCGTTCGACCGCCGGAGCGGGATGTACGGGCCGATCGGTCGGCAACGCCAGCGGCTCGGCCTCGGCTCCGCAGAGCACCTCGACGAGCACATCGACCAACAACACGAATGCCTGTCCGCCGGAATCCACGACCCCGGCACGGGCCAGAACCTCCAGTTGCTCCGGCGTACGGGCCAGGGCCGCTCGGGCTGCCGACTGCGCCACCTGGGCGACGGCAAGGGCGTCATCGGGGCTCGACAGGGCGGCCGATTCGGCGGCTTCGGCGGCTGCCTCGGCCACAGTAAGAATGGTGCCCGCGACCGGTTGCGCAACGGCGTGGTTCGCGGCGGTGGACACGGTCCCTAGTAGCGCGGCGATCAGCGACCCGGGCGACAGGGTCCGTAACCGCTGATCACGCTCGAAAGCTCGGCAGACGCTGGTGATCATCTCGGCCAGGATGGCACCGGAGTTCCCGTGGGCTGACAAGATTGCGGCCGACATCAGGGCATCAAGCTGCTGTCGTCTGTCGACCGAAGCGGCGGGTGGCGAGTCGTCGAGGCTCGACGTGTCCAGATCGGGCAGCGCTTCGGCGATACCGGACAGCGTGAGCTCCAGGTTGGACCCCGTGTCCGAGTCCGATACCGGGAAGACGTTCATCGCATCAAGCGCTGGCGCCGAATCAGCGATGATGGTCCGAGCACGGCGCAGCCAGACAGTCAGCGCCTGCCACACGACGCCACCCTATCCAGCCCGACACCACGTACTTTGTTGGATTGGCCAGCGGTCGGAGCGCTCGGGTACGATTTCTCGGTTGCCCCGAGGTGGGCATCAGATCGCAATCGAGTGGAAGTGAACGCCAGTGGCTGCCGTATGTGACGTCTGCGGGAAGGGACCGGGCTTCGGCCACAATGTGCCCTGGTCGAAGAAGAAGACCAACCGGCGCTGGGACCCCAATATCCAGCGGGTGCGGGCCACCGTCGGCGGCAGCCCGAAGCGCCTGAACGTCTGCACGTCCTGCATCAAGGCCGGCAAGGTCGCCCGATAGCTGTTTCTGTGCTCGCGCGATCTCGCCGTTGAGACGCCGTCTTCCTGCGTCGCTCGTCCAGACGCCGCCGCGCGATCCACAACGCTCCAGCGTTAGGTCTCGATAACAACAGGAATGATCATTGGCCGGCGGCGGTGGGTGTCGCTGACCCAGCGCCCCAGCCGGCGCCGGATGACCTGCTGCAGTCGGTAGGAGTCGTCGACCCCCTCCGCCAGCGCCTCCTCGAGTGCCGAGATGATCAGCGGCCGCACTGGGTCGAAGACGGAATCGTCCTCGACGAATCCTCGGGCATGGATGTCCGGCCCGCTCACAATCCTGGAGGCATGCGTGTTGACCACCGCAACCACGGAGATGAAACCCTCCTCGCCAAGAATCCGCCGGTCGGTCAGTGAGACCTCCGAGATGTCACCGACCGTCGTTCCGTCGACGAAGATGTAGCCGCTGTCAACCTTGCCGACGATCCGCGCGATGCCGTTCTCGAGATCGATCACCGATCCGTCTTCGGCGAGAATGGTCCGTTCGCGCGGCACTCCAGTGGCAACGGCAAGCTCACCGTTGGCGATCAAGTGTCGAGCCTCACCATGGACAGGCAACACGTTTCGCGGCCGAACAAGGTTGTAGCCGAACAGCAACTCGCCGGCGCTGGCATGTCCCGACACGTGCACCAGGGCGTTTCCCTTGTGAACGACATGAGCGCCGAGCTTGCTGAGACCGTTGATCACCCGATACACCGAGCTTTCGTTGCCCGGGATGAGCGAGCTGGCCAACACCACGGTGTCTCCCGCCCGCAACGTGATCACCGGGTGATCTCGGTTGGCCATTCTGGACAAGGCGGAAAGCGGCTCGCCTTGCGATCCGGTAGAAATGATCACCACGTCCTCCGGCCGGTGATTCTCGATGTCGCGCAAGTCGATCAAGGTGTGGCCAGGTACCCGGAGGTAGCCGAGATCGCGAGCGACGGTCATGTTGCGGACCATGGAGCGTCCGACGTAGACCACCTTGCGACCATGCGTGACGGCAGCGTCCATGATCTGCTGCACCCGATGGACGTGCGACGCGAAGCAGGCCACGATGATCCGCTGCCTGCTGCGCGCAAAGACCCGATCCAAGGCTGGCGCGATATCGCGTTCCGGCGTCGTGAATCCGGGCACCTCAGCGTTCGTGGAGTCCACCAGGAAGAGATCGACGCCTTCCTGGCCCAGCCGTGCAAAGGAGCGCAGGTCGGTGATCCGGCTGTCCAATGGCAGCTGATCCATCTTGAAGTCGCCGGTGTGCAAGATCGTCCCGCCCGGTGTCCGGACCATCACAGCGAGAGCATCAGGAATGGAGTGGTTCACCGCCACGAATTCGACGTCGAATGCGCCGAGCGTCATTCGCTGCAAGTCGGCAACCTCGCGCTGCTCGGTGCCGCGGATCCGGTGCTCGCGGATCTTCTCGTCGACCAAGGCGAGTGTGAGCTTCGATCCGACGAGGGGAATGTCGGCACGCTGTCGCAGCAGGTACGGCACCGCGCCGATGTGGTCCTCGTGGCCGTGCGTCAGGACCAGCGCCACCACGTCGGCCAACCGGCCCATGATGGCGTCCAGACCGGGAAGGATCAGATCGACCCCGGGATGATCATCTTCGGGGAAGAGCACACCGCAGTCGATAAGCAGGAGCTCGCCACGATACTCGAGCACGGTCATGTTGCGACCGATGTCGCCAAGGCCGCCGAGGGGGATCAACCGCACTGTGTTGTCGCCGAGCGGGGGAGGAGGCTTCAAACTGCTGGCGCGCACGGCGGAAAGGCTATCCCGCGACGCCGGCCTAGACCGTGCGCACTGTGTGGGCGACATGAAGGAAGTCCGTGAGTGCCTGCTCGGGGGATCAGGTAATCACGGACTTCTCCTTAATTCTCCTCGACACTGACGGCAGACCAAGGGATCTCGGAGTGTGATCTAAGTCACATCTTGCACTGATTAGCATCACGTATCGTGCCGGACGGTTTGCAGGGGCCTAGAAGCAACACCGCTAGTGAGTCTGTGCGGCTCGCCTGGCCAAGCGAAGCCAGGGAGATCGCGGACTTGCAACGACGCGCCTGGAGCACACAACCGAACGAGATCGCCGAGGCGCTGCTTGATGCGATCGACGCGGTGAGTATGGCCGACGCTTGGCATGCAGCCATCGTGCGGCCGCCGCAGGCGCGGTGTCGCGTTCTGGTAGCGGTAGAGAACGGACGGGTTGTCGGGTTTGCGACCACCGTCCCGGGTCAAGACGCCGATCTCGATGACGCTGAAGTCGGCCAGCTGGACGAGTTGGAAGTGGACCCTCAGGCGCAGCACCGCGGCCACGGGTCGCGGCTGCTCAACGCCTCCATCGACACGTTGCGAGCGGACGGCTTTAGACGAGTTGTTTGCTGGATCTCGGCGGTGGACGACGCCCGCCGCGCGTTCCTCCTCGAAGCCGGGTGGGCGACGGACGGGAGCTGGCGCGAGATCGGCAGTGACGAAAGATCCGTCAGGCTGAAGCAAGTCCGGCTGCACACCGACCTCGGCTGACGTCTGCCCTATAACGGCACGTCATCGGCAGCCACGCCGACGCGTAGCGCGTCGGCTTCCGCCGAGATTGAGGTTACCGCCAGTCGCAGCGGCAGGCCTCTCAGCGGAATGGGTTTCACCACCGTTCGCAGTAGCGCCGTCGTCGTGAAGTCGGGCAGATCCACGCCCGCCACCTTGATCGTGGGATCGGCGAGCGTGATGGCTTGCTCGCCACGCTCCAGCCGAGGTGTTCCAGTGATCTGTGCGACCACCTTCGTGCCGAAAATCGTCGTCGTGGTTTCCACCCGGATTCGGCCATCGCCGGCGTAGGACACCGGAACCGTCGCGACACGCTCCAGAACTGCATAGTCGATCAGTCCCGTGCCCTCAATGTGGGAGGCGGTCATGGTCTGGAACCAGTCGGTTGTCATGACCTCGCTGACCAGAAGATCCACGTGAATGAGGCGCAGGGCATTTTCACCGGTTGCGCCGACATCATCTGCAACGACGTGCACCTGCCGGACATTGCGCGTGGCGACCTGCGTCAGAAAGGGAAAGCCATCGATGCTGACCTGTGGCTCGCTCGGGGTCGCCAGAGCGCTATGCAGGTTCTTCGCGACCTGTCGTTCGACCGCGTTCTGCGCCCAGCGATCCGCACCATAGAGTCCGGCCGCTATCAGTCCCGCGAGAAGCAAGACCACGCCAACGAAGGTCAGCGCCGAGCGGTGCCGCCTCAGCATGCCGCGAACTCACAAACCCAAGATGTCGTCGATGCCCACCGTTAGCCCGGGCCGCGAGCTCACGGCTCGCACTCCAGCGATCACGCCTGGCATGAACGAGACCCGATCAAGCGAATCGTGGCGGATGGTCAGCGACTCGCCTTCTGCGCCGAACAGTACCTCCTGGTGCGCGACCAGTCCCCGAAGCCGCACGCCGTGCACGTGGATGCCATCGACTGAAGCACCCCGGGCACCAGGCAGTTCCTGAACCGTCGCGTCGGGCGGCGGCGGAAGACCTGCGGACGCGCGGGCAGCCGCCACCCGGCGGGCAGTCGTGGCCGCCGTACCGGACGGGGCGTCTGCTTTTCCGGCATGGTGCAGCTCGACGATCTCGACACTCTCGTAGAACTTCGCCGCCTGCTCGGCGAAGTGCATCATCAGCACCGCACCGATGGAGAAGTTGGCGGCGATCAGGACGCCGACTGCAGGATCCTCGCCCAGTTCACCACGGATGACGTCGTACTTTTCGTTCGTGAAGCCGGTGGTTCCCACGACAGCGTGAATGCCGTGCTGGATGCACCACGCGATGTTGTCCATCACCGCATCGGGATGCGTGAAGTCGACGGCCACGTCAGCGGCCTCAGCCACTGCCCGGTCGTCGCCCAGGTCTAGGGCCGCAACCAACTGCAACCCATCCGCGGCCTTCACCGCTATGCATACCTCGGCGCCCATCCGGCCTCGGGCCCCGAACACAGCGACTTTCACGTCTTGGGCCACGAATTTAGACCGACGCTGGTTCCTCGACCACAGGAATCAGCGACAGCTTGCCCCGATCGTCCACCTCGTTGATCTCCACCTGGATCTTCTGACCGACGCTGACGACGTCCTCCACGTTCTCCACGCGAGCGCCACCCGCGAGCGGCCGCAGCTTGGAGATGTGCAACAGGCCGTCTTTGCCTGGGAGCAGCGACACGAATGCACCGAAGGCGGTGATCTTCACTACGGTCCCCAGGTAGCGCTCGCCCTTCTCAGGCATGGTCGGATTGGCAATCGCGTTGATCATGGTCCGGGCGGCCTCGGCCTTGTCGCCGCTGTCCGCTCCGACGTAGATCGTCCCGTCGTCCTCGATGGTGATCTCCGCGCCGGTGTCGTCCTGAATCTGGTTGATCACCTTGCCCTTGGGGCCGATGACTTCGCCGATCTTGTCGACCGGAATCTTCAGGGTGATGATCCGCGGGGCGTAGATGCTCATCTCGTCCGGCGTGTCGATGGCCTCACTCATCACGTCGAGCAGGGTGTCCCGAGCGACCTTGGCCTGCTCCAGGGCACCGGCCAACACCGAGGCTGGAATGCCGTCCAGCTTGGTGTCCAGCTGAAGCGCGGTGATGAAGTCCCGGGTCCCGGCGACCTTGAAGTCCATATCCCCGTAGGCATCCTCGGCACCCAAGATGTCGGTGAGGGCGACATAACGCGTCTCGCCGTCAACGGTGTCGGATACCAGACCCATCGCGATACCGGCGACTGGCGCTCGGAGCGGCACACCCGCATTCAACAGGGCGAGCGTCGACGCACACACCGAGCCCATCGAAGTGGATCCGTTGGAGCCGAGAGCCTCCGAGACCTGACGAATCGCGTACGGAAACTCTTCGCGGTCGGGCAAGACGGGCACCAGCGCCCGCTCAGCCAGCGCACCATGCCCGATCTCACGCCGCTTCGGCGAACCGACCCGGCCGGTCTCCCCGGTCGAGTAGGGCGGGAAGTTGTAGTTGTGCATATAGCGCTTCGCGGTCTCGGGCGCCACCGTGTCAAGTTTCTGTTCCATGCCCAGCATGTTGAGTGTCGTGACGCCCAAGATCTGGGTTTCGCCCCGCTGGAAGAGCGCCGATCCGTGTACCCGGGGCACGATGCCGACCTCCGCCGACAAGGTTCGAATGTCCGACAAGCCACGGCCGTCGATCCGCACCCGGTCACGAAGGATGCGCTGCCGCACTAGTTTCTTGGTCAGGGCCCGGTACGCACCGGCGATTTCCTTGTCGCGGCCCTCGAACTGGCCACTGAGCTGTTCCAGAAGCCGGCCGCGCAGGGCGTCGGTCTGTTCCTCACGGGCATGCTTGTCGCCAATCGACATGACCTCACTCAACTCACCGGTGACGGCGGCGGCGACCGCCTCGTACACCTCGTCGGAGTAGTCGAGGAAAATCGGGAATTCGGCTGTCGTCTTGGGGAACTTGGCTGCGAGCTCCGCCTGAGCGTCGCAGAGAGCCCGAATGAAGGGCTTGGCGGCCTCCAGACCGGCAGCCACGACGTCTTCGGTCGGGGCGGTCTTACCGTCGCCGACCAGATCCAGAGTCTGCTCGGTGGATTCCGCCTCAACCATCGCGATGGCTACATCGCCGGTCGCGGTTACCCGACCAGCCACGACCATGTCGAAGGTGGCCTCTTCCAGCTGGTCGACATCGGGGAAACCGACCCAGCGATCACCGATGAGGGCGACCCGCACACCGCCGACCGGGCCGCTGAACGGCAGACCAGCCAGCTGGGTCGACAGCGATGCCGCGTTGATCGCGACCACGTCGTACATCTTGTTCGGATTGAGCGCCATGACCGTGACCACGACCTGAACCTCGTTGCGCAGACCCTTGACGAAGCAGGGGCGCAACGGTCGGTCAATCAGCCGACAGGTGAGGATGGCACCCTCCGACGGACGGCCCTCACGGCGGAAGAAGCTGCCCGGGATGCGGCCTACCGCGTACATCCGCTCCTCGACGTCGACCGTGAGCGGGAAGAAGTCGATTGCGTCCCGGGGCTTGGACCCCGCGGTGGTAGCGGACAGCAGCATGGAGTCGCCGTCCAGATAGACGGTCGCCGAGCCGGCGGCCTGCCGAGCCAGCAGGCCCGATTCGAAACGGACGACGTGGCGACCAAGGTCGCCG
>OCZS010000373.1_pt1 | contig 14565 bp, 14 predicted proteins | sample 1539071 | NCBI WGS metagenome assembly OCZS01 (sample SAMEA3113584, study PRJEB22503) | soil metagenome
ACACTGGCCGCTCTCTACGAACTTCCGAGAATTCCCGTTATGCGAAGTTCGCGCTTTCTCGTCCGCTGTGACAACCAACACACCTGCAGAGCATATGCTTAACACATGCTAGACGCCAAAAAGCCCGACCGGCCTGAAAACGGGCAAGCGAGGAACCGATCGAGGCGTCCTTCGGCACCCGCTTGCACCGCCGAAGCGACTGCTGCTGCCAGGGGAAGGAGAACCCCCAACCTTACTGATCTGATAGTCCTTGTTACGCTTAGGGGGAGTCCTGAGAGAAGAGTCCTGAACTCGCCGTCCCTAGCCGTCCTCAAAGTATTATGTTTACTTACTGCTAACCACTCTCCTCCGCGATGCCCTCGACCCACCTCGTGGCCGAAGCTGTCGTTTACGAGCCTAAAGTTGTTGATTGAGTCTCGACACAAGTTGGCCGAACGTCGCCTACGCAAGCGCCGCTATAAGCCTCATCAGGCTCTCGCCAGACCTCGTTGGCTTCCTTGGTGTATCTGAAGCTACTCTACCTCACCTCATATCCTGTGCGCGGCCGTAGTGTGGGGGTTGTATTATATATACTTACTGGAGCCACCGAGCTGGCCACACTGAAACGGAGTTGGGCCATACGTACTTCTCGACAAGATACACCTCGTACCTCAACCGCTGGAAGCCAACGAGCCACTGAAACGACGACAGGACCCGCCGAGCGGGTAACGTACCCTACGAGCCGAGGACTATATAAGCCCTCTGCTATGCCCTCTTCCTTTCACCCACATCGGTCAGCGCGGAGATAAACTCGTCTCGCGTTTCCTGAAGTGCTTTCATGGCGCGTACGCAGCAGTCCCTAGCCTTTGTGCGTGCAGGCTCCGTCAGGCAGTAATCGAAGGCCTTCTGTAATTCCTCGTCCGTGAGGGCATCCGCGGTAAGCGCCACCGGCCAACCGAGCGTCTCCGCCTGACGCCGAATCTTGCCTCCCCCGGCAACCGGGTCGATGGCGATAGCGGGAACGCCATTCTTGAGCGCCAACACCATCCCATGCAAGCGCGTTGTCAAAACGAGCTCCATTCGGGCGATGAGCGACTCAACCTCAGCGGCGCTCCGCAAGCCCGAGCTATTGCGATCCAGGCACGTATCTATAGGCACCACCGCCATCTCCCGCGAGGCCACGAGACGGCGAATGGCATCGTTAGCAACCCGGTGAATGTCTTTTCCTTTGTACTCAGGCTGTGAATCTATTAGAACGACACCTACGACGGGCACCTCAGCCTGGCGTGACAGAAATGAAATGTCCGGGCGAGCACGTGCTGAGCTGTCCCGTTCCAGTAGGAGGCTGAAGGGACTCCATGCATCGAGAGGCTCGAGCATTGTCAGGTTGAGACCGACGAGATAGCAGCCGGCAAAGCGGGGCAGAAACTCTGTAATCGGCCAACCATTGCCGAAAGGGCCGCAGACGAACACAACGTGCGAATAGCTTTGGGCATCTACCGAGCGCCAGTCCACACCGCCGGAGAAGGGAGGAGCAAGGGCGACATCGTAGGAATGCCCTGCACGCTCAAGCCAGTCACAGGCGAGGTCTCGCGCCATCAGATCGCCGGCTGTTGCTCCCATCTGCTCAAAGCTGAACCAACCAGCTACAAGAGTCTTCATAAATGAGCCTCCTATGAAACAGCTACGATACCGTTAAATGAACAAAGTTCTATTTCTAGGGCAGAGATAGCTGCTCGAACTCGCAAATCGCACAGGACCTTCACTTCCTCTAACCGCTCGCCACGGTACATAGTATCCAAATCAACTCCTTCACCTGGGTGACAGCATAGTTCTGTTCGTCCGGGCGGTAGCGCTGCCAGAATCTTCATCAGCCTGTCTACGCTAATGCCGTAAGGGAAAGACAAACCTTCCACCGTTTGCCCATAAAAGTCGCCGCAATAGCGAACTTCTGAACTGTAATGCCGTAGAGGGACTCCGAGATGGCGGGCAACATCGATCACGATAGAACGTACCGGTTCACGCAGATGAACGTGCTGATGAGAATCGATGTGTGTTGGGTCTTTACCAACAAGGCGCCGGAAGGTATCGAGCTGGTAGGATATCTGATCTGACACGGCTGCGATGTCTTCCATGGAAACCACTTCATATAGAGGCACCCACACGCCATCGCGATAAGCCCATTCGCCGAGATCGACATGAAGCCCGAAGCTAAGATCCTGATGCTCTCGACTATAGGTGGCGGCTTCGACCGCTCCCGGCCGACACACTATTAGGCTAGTACTTGTCACAATACCTTGTTCGTGAGCCTTGATGATACCCTCGTTCACACTAGAGCTCAGTCCAAAATCGTCGGCGTTCACGATGAGATGTCTCTTAGCAACCATGAGTAACAGCTCCAAATCGCCGAGCCGAAGCAACCGCTCCCAAGTGGGAAGCACGCTGGCAGCCGTTGTGTGCTGGGCAACTACCAACCAAACCGCGCAGTGCAGCGGTGCTTCGCTCTCTATTGCTCGCTGGTTCTGAGATATAGAGGCTATGTAACATTCAGATCCGCGAGCAGACGGGCAGCCACCGAGCGAGCCTCGAAGTATTCCTCCGCTATCGATCGTGCTGCTTCACAGTGTCGGCGGTAGTCCCCGTTAATGGCCTCGATGGCAGCCAGCGCCTCGTCAGTTGTAGTAACGGCGAAGAGTCCCTCACCGGTGGGCAAGATGTTGCTGAATCCCGTATCCTGAGCGATCACAGGCTTGCCACAGGCGAGGTAGCAGATGTCCCGTTCGCTGAACCATCCGCTACGAAGCCGGACGTTCTGGTCTTTCGCAACTGTAAACTCAGCGCGTGACCCGCGTAAATAGGCAGGGTAGTCGCCGAATATATCGAGTGACATCGGAGAAGGAGATACCAGGCGCCAGCCGTGAAATCGGAGCCGCTCGCGATCTGCTGGGTCCTGAACCATCATCGCAAGCTCAAACGGTTGTGAGGTGTGGCGCGGGAGGTCGAGAAATTTTTCCCACTCGTGATGTTTGCTCCAACGATAGACCTCGCCATCATATTTCACATCGCTGCCGCTTTGACGGTAGTTGCCAATGGTGGTAAAGAAGCGAGCTTCTGGATCATAGACCATCGGCCAGAGTTCCAAGTCAATAGGCTGGCGAGTCTTGCGATACTTCCCCTCCAATCCGTTAAGCGGAACGCCGCAGTCTGGAGCACCGTAGTTTTCACCGTAGGTGGCGATGATGTGGTGATGGGCGAAGGCGATCTGCTTCTCCTCGTCGCCATTGGCGAGCCGCAGCTCTGCATATACTGGGTCGGTCTCAATGTACACCCTGAAAGGCGCGCCTAGCGCCAGATGCCCGTAGCGAAAATCCGTGGCACCCACCACATTGAGGAGCACGTCGCAGGAGCGATAAAGGTCGCCCAGTTCCCGCACCGACATCCCCCAGCAACTATTCGCACTCTCTCCCAGCCGCGGATCCGGCAGCCGGAACGCCCACCGATTGGCTAGCCCAACTCGCTTCATACAGCTTGCGATGTGGCGCACCGCGTAGGAACAGTCGGCCGTCACAGCGCTTTTCTCCGGGTCATACGGCCAGACCAAGTCGTCTTCGATGTACCAGACCTCGTGGCCCAACCGCGACAAGGCGCGTAACCAGTTCAGATAGAGCCACGTCTGCCCCCCGAAGGGACAGCGGCCCATCATGCCCAGGATCACAACTCGCAGCTTATTGCCCACCTACTATCTCCTACTCAGGTGGTGCTGCGTAATGAGGTAGACCACGGTACTCACGAGATCTCCTTCGACTGATGCTGCCACTCCCCGGCAGGAGTACGCTGCTCGAACCTAGCCACCTGTCCGCCTTCGATCTCCAGTCGCAAATCGCGGTTCGCTAGCGTGCCTAAGCGATGGGTGATCATGAAAGCGGTACATCCGCGCATGAGTCGTTCTATCGCCTCCATGATCACGGTCTCGGTCTTTTGGTATTGACGAAGCTCATGGCCTCGTCGAGGATGGAGGCGTCCTTCAGGAAAACGTGGGCCAAGGCGATGCGCTGGCACTCGCCGCCCGAGAGGCTCATGCCGCGCCCGCCGGCCCCGCTCTCGTAACCGTGGCGTAGGCCGACGATGAACTCGTGGGCGTTGGGGGCTTCTGTGGCCTCGAAGATCCCCTCCTCGCTGGCGCCGGGGCAGGCGTATGCTATGTCGTCGCGCGCGGGACCGTAGCAGGAGGAGTTGGGCCATCCAAAGTTGTCGAAGTAGGTTACTTCGTGGCTCAAGCATCGAAGACCCACTAGGTACTGGAGGTACTGCCAGCTATGTCCCCCGAGGCGATACCGGTTCAGTGGATCCGAACAGACAATCCTGTTACCTATTATCTGTCTCTCTGTGAGGTCACTCTGCGAGGTCGCCAAGGTCCGATGGCTCAAGTCGAGGGAATTAGCTTTGGGCTTTCGTGTCATCATTGCTGCTCGCCTCGATCAGTCCCAAATGTTCGCCCAGAAAACGCAGTTGTTCCAGTCGGTACAGATTACTGTTCACCTCATGGCTCCAAGCCGACCGCGCGTCTCCAGCACCCTTCCCAGCGAATATGCCACGGTTTTCGTGACATAGCCAGCGAAACTGCAGATAAATCTGGGCAGCATACAGCCTCTCCTCGAAGTTACCGGGCGGGCCCTTGGGCCAGCGGGCCTGCTGGTACTCAAGCTCACATTGCCGCCCAATTTCCGCGCCCCAGTTTTCTGTTAGGGCTGCCAGGTCTATCTCACCGGCGGCGACCGCGGCCGATTCCCAGTCTATGGGGTAAACTGTCCCCCCGTCAACGAGAATGTTCATCGGATAGTATTCGCCGTGGATCACGGTTGGGGGCGAAGCGAGCAAGAGAGTGACGACATCCTCAAAGCGCCCGCAAAGGGTCGTTAGCCACGGAAAGCGTCGGCGCAACTGACCGGTGAGCAAAGATGTACGGCGTGCCCATCCCAGGTAGTACTCTGTATCGTACCTGGTCAGGAAGCGCATTGAGGTGCGCGAGAGGTGCTGTTCGGTCGCATTGTGGAATTGCCCGATCCAGCGGGCAGCTAAGCCTATCGCGGCTGATGGCTCTCGCGTGCGGTGCAAACGTATGCTGTCGTCCAAATACTCGAGGATGAGCCATGTGCGGTCGGTTTTCCCATCCCTGTACGCGCCATAAAACGTGGGTGTAGTGGCCTGCGACGTCCGTAAAACGTGGCGGTAAACGGCGGCTTCATATGGGACCCCACCCTTATGGCCGGTTACCCCGGACAGGGAAGTATCATGGCCAGCCCCATACTTGCATAAGAGTCGGCGTTCGCTCCCATTACCGAATTGGCATGTCACGATTTCACTGGGAAAGGTACTAGCGTAGATATTAGGCTGCCGATCAAGGATGCTCAGTCGAGCAGCAGCGAACCCGTGCGTTGTTAAGACCTTGCTAAAGTTAGTGGTTAAGGTTTGGAGATCAGGCAGCATGGAAAACGATGCCCTCTGCTTTACAACGGCTTAGCCCTGGCGCCGCTTGCAGCTCGGTGGTATGCATATAGTCAGTCCTCCGGTATGGTCGCTCGCATGGCATCAGCCAGCCGACCTTCGCAACTCTTTAGGGTCAGTACAGTCGCCTTAAAAGTTTCATAACCAAGGTGTTCACATTCAAGGGGCCAGCTTTTCCAACTAATGGTGCCAAGTTCCCAAAAGACCCTGCCAAGGTTTGCCATTCGCTGTATATCCCAAACCTCGAGATGCGGCCAGAACTGGCGCACAACTGACCAGTAGATGGCAAGGTCAACTTGCTGTCTTAGGTCAGCGGCCGGAGCACCCCAGCCGGACATCTCCCAATCGAAAGGTAGAAGAGCGATTCCGCTCTGGTCGTGTCGTATTCTCATATTTTTGCCTTGGAAGTCACCATGAATGAGAGTCTTGGGCATGCTGTCACAGAACCTTTCCACCTTGCTCCAGCACCCTTCCAGGACATCGAATCGCGAGACAATGGATTCCAGCACAGTCACGTCATCAGGCCTCAATGCGGCGAGATTTAGCTTAGTTCGCTGGATCCTATCGCGTGCCAGCTGCAAATGCCTTAGATAGTGATCTGGCCCCCGGTCGGGCAGGCGAGCTTTACTGGCAACATGCGCCGCCGACGTGTGCATGAGGCCCAGCCAATGTGCGGCAAGAGCACGATGCTCACTGATGTCAGGCGAACACCACTCCGTACCCGCATCCTCCAGGAACAACCAGCAGAACGCTCCATCCGGCTCCTCTACGAATCCGTAGTAGCGCGGGGTAGGGACAGGTAGGCAGAAAAGGATCTCCTTGTATATGGCGCGTTCAGTTATCCCAGCGCCCTGCTCACACTGTTTGGCAATGACAACAGAACCTTCGGGTCCCACGCCCTTGAGCCGGTATACAACCTTTCTCTCTTGCAAGCTTTCCATGATTTCGGACTTGAGCCACTCTGGCCGAAATCTGAGCCAGGCACGTTTCCGCTTATCCAGCATTTCGATGCCCTCGGGCTCGATGCGGTCTGGTTGAAGTTTGCTCCAAGCCTTGACGGCTGGGTGTTCAAGCACGTCGGTCTGCATGATACTCCGAGTCACATATGTCTAGGCGCGAGCCTCGCGTACAAGAATAGGTGTGTCCTACCCGCCAGGATGGTAATGCGTCCTCAGTGATTATTGGCGCACATACTCCTATTACACAAATTTCACAATCCGCCGGCCTCCGATGGCTTGGGGCAAACTCCGGGTGCTCGAGTGGTAGGTGATCATGAAGCCGATGCGCTCGTATTGAGGGGTAGAGAGGCAGCGAGTAGACCCTGCCAGTCATGGGGTCTCCTCCGACCGATGCAGCGACCTCGCCGCGTTTCCGCCCGCACCTGCCCCCATAACTCGCTGCTCGAAATTAACAACCCGTCCGCCTTCGATCTGCAGCCGTACGTCGCAGTTAGCCAGCGTGCCCAAGCGGTGGGCGATCATAAAGGTGGTACGCTCACGCATGAGGCGCTCCATCGCCTCCATGATCGCGGCCTCGGTCTTAGTGTCGACGGAGCTAGTGGGCTCGTCGAGGATGAGAATGGGGGCGTCCTTTAGGAAGGCGCGCGCCAAGGCAACGCGCTGGCGCTCGCCGCCAGAGAGGCTCGCGCCCCGCTCGCCAACCCGGCTCTCGTAGCCGTGGGGTAGGCCGACAATAAACTCGTGGGCGTTGGCGGCCTTCGCGGCCTCAACGATCTCCTCCTCCTTAGCGCCATGGCGGGCGTAGGCGATGTTCTCCGCTATGCTGGTCGAGAAGAGCACGGGCTCCTGCAGCACGATGGCAAACTGGTTGCGCAGGTCGGCTATTCTGTAGTCGCGCAGGTCGACACCGTCGAGTAGAACCTGGCCGGCGCTGGGATCGTAGAAACGGATCAGCAGGCTCATGAGCGTAGTCTTGCCCGCGCCCGTCGTGCCCGAGATGCCCACGCGAGTGCCCGGATCGACCTCGAATGAAACGTTGCGCAAGACCGGGTGATTCTCTCGGTAGGCGAAGGAGACTTCGTCGAAGGTGACGGCCCCGGAGGCGCGCTCGAGCGGCCGCGCTTCCCGCCGTTCGACGACATCCGGTTCCTCATCGAGGAGGGAGAACGCGCGCTCGGCGCTGGCTAGCGAGGACTGCAGCCCCGTAGTGCTCTTGCTGAGCTGCTTCAGGAGGGCGTAGAGCTGCGCCAGATAGCTCATCACCAGGAGCAGGTCGCCGAGGGTCAGGGCTCCCGCTTGAACGTTGCGCACGCCGACGAAGAGGACGGCGGCCGTTCCTGCCGCGGTGGTCAGGCCGACAAGGAGGGCAAAACCCCCTTCGATGAAGGTGACGCGGATGCGGGTCCGCATGCTCTCGCCGGAGCGGCGGAAGAAGCGCTCTCCTTCGCTGGTTTCCCGCCCGAACGCCTGGACCACGCGGATTGCGGCTAAAGCCTCCTGCACGACCGAGAGGGCGGAGCTATCGAGCTGGTAGATCTCGCGCCACCGATTGCGCAGGCGCCGACCGTAGGCCCACGCGCTCAGGAAGAGAAAGGGCGAGACCGCCAGCGCGACCAGGCCCAGCTGCCAGTCGATCTGGAAAGTGACGTAGACCATCCCGAAGAGCGTAACGACGGCGGTGGTCAGCGAGGGTAAAGTATCCGCCACGATCCACTTGAGAGACGGGGCATCGTACTGGATGCGGTACGCGGAATCGCTCGTGCCCCTCAAGTCGTGGTACAAGAGCGAGAGGCGTTGGGCGTGGCGGAAGAGTTGGGCTCGGAAGGAAAGAACCAGCTTCTCACCCGTGTACGTCTTCAATACAGAACTCGCAAGTTCAACAAGCCCCAGGAACAAGGCGACCATCATAACAAGGAAGGCGGCGAGGATGAGCACAGCAACGTCAGAACGCGCAACGGCCGCCGGCAGCGCGTCGAGGAAGCCTGGGAGGGGGTGGGAGCCAATGGCGCTGTCGACGGCTATCTTGAGAGGGAGCGGGACGAGCAGCGTAAGCAGGCTCAACAGCAAGCTGAGCAGCAAGAGTCCGCCGATGTGGGGCCAGTAGGGTCTCACCTGGCGAAGCAGCCGCTGGAGAAGGGTGAGGGTGTCGTGTGACTTTGTGATCGTCACGCTCCTCCCGCATGTGGTCGCTGACGGGCGCCAAGAACGACGGGCGCACATGCCGCAGGGATATCCATCCCGCACCATCCTACGCGGACGCGGCGACGCGTATCCCGAATGGACGCGGGCTGCAGTGTGCAATCTGCCACGCTACCCACGTGCACCCTTTTTCGGGTCTTCCGTCAATGCCTGTCGTATCCTACGTGCGAAGAGCCACCGCTCGAGCAGGAGGACCGGCAAGAGCCCCGCGATGGCCCCTGCGGCCGCAAACGGGTGCACGACAAGCGCGAGAGCGATCCCGAGTGCGAGCACCGTCACACGAGCCAACCGCGGCCTGTAGGCGAGGCGGAAGTAGAGCGTCCCCCACGCTTCGTAGGACACCATCCGTGCCCGCCAGAACAGAGCTGAATCGCAGGTTAAATCGGCTTCCTCCCACCCCGAGGGCATCTTCGGATGCAGACGGGCGGTCCGCAGCCGGTCGCGCAGTCCCTCGAGGAAGGCGCTCCTGCCCAACTCCTCCACGCCTTCCGTCAAGAAGAGTCCCCGTCCGGCGCTCCGGAGTGACAGAGAGGAGGGCTGCGTTCCCTCAGCGGTGTAGGGCCACCGGATCCTCAACCTGCCCCACGCCCGGGCCACGGGTGGCAAGAGGTGCAACAGCCCGATCAGGAATCCCAACCGCCAGATCGGGCTAAGCCGCTCACGGCGAGCCACCCCCACCCCGCGCCACACGTAGATCCCTGCTAGTGCCGACAGACCGGCCGCGGGCATCACGAGGAGATAAGGGTTCAGGAGGGCTGGCAGGAAGAGACACAGCACCAAGTACGGTGCCCAGAGCGGGTTGAAGTAGTTCTGCCCGCTGTAGAGTCGTTGGAAGGGCGCGTCGCCAAACCGCCCGACGTAGACGCGTCCCCGGCTTGCCAGGATGGAGGTCGGACCGTAGACCACGCCCCGCCAGGTCGCTTGCCCGAGACTGTTGAACTTATCCGGATGGTTACGCTCGACCAGCGCTTCGGCCTTGCCGTAGCCGAGTTGCTGGCGCCAGAACGCTTTCACGCTGTCCCTGCGCCGGTGCCAGACCAGGGCAGAGGGATGGAACCGGATATCGTAGCCTCGGTCCAACAACTTCCAGCACACGTCGACGTCGTCGCCGGCGGCCCTATAAGTCGGATCGAAGCCGCCTATCTCCAGGAGGCGCTCGCGCCAAAACGCCATGTTGCAGCCCGGCACGTGCTCGGCCCTCTCGTCGTCCAAAAGCACGTGGATCGGTCCGCCGGGTGCACGGGCTACGCACTGGGCCACCGGCGGGTCGTCGGGGGGCGCGGGGTTCGGGCCGCCGACCCCCGCCGTCCCCTGCGCCTCCAAGGCGAGCACCAGGTAGGTGAGCCAGTCCGGGTCGGCCCGGGCGTCGGCGTCTATGTAGGCCACGATCTCCCCTTCGGCGTACTCGAGGCCCACATTGCGAGCTCCGGAGAGCCCTAGACGTTCTCTAGAGAGCAGACGCACTGGGAACCTACGGGCGATAGGCGCCGTCGCGTCCGTGGACCCGTCGTCTACCACTAGAACTTCGTAGTTGGGATAGTCTAACTCCGTTAAAGACCACAGGCATTCCTCGATGGTATCTTGCGCCTGGTAGGCGCAGACGACCACGGAGGCTCTCGGCCACTCCTCGCGTAGTTCCGACGGCCTCCTCCGATAGTAGCCTTCTAGAACGTTCAGAGCAGGTTTAGGATCCCGGTTCTCTCGGGTTACGCCGAAGTACCAGCCCTCGACTTTGTGTCGTCCCACCCACCAGTCGTCAGTCCACGAGAAGACGCAGGTTCCCGCAAGCCCGAGTTCCATCGCCCCCTGCAATTGCCAGTGGAGGCATTCGGCTTGACGGTCCTCCCCTCCCCCCGAATCCAAACCTAGCTCGGTTAAGAGGAGCGGCCGGTCTCCGGTCGAGACCTGGAGCTGCGCCAAGTAGCGTCGGTAGGCGGTTTCGTTCTCGAGGAAGACGTTGAAGCAGTCAAAGTCGAAGCAGCTGGTATCCAGGTACTGGGTGGTCGGGTAGTTGGCGTAACTGAAGAGGGCCTCCGGCGCCGCGTCTTTGCCGGTCTCGTAGAGGATCCGCAGTAGGTCTTCGATGCGCCGTCGCCCGTACCAGCGGACCACCGGACCGGGGATCTCGTTGCCGAGGACGAACCCCAAGACAGCCGGGTGGCCGGCGAAAGATTCGACCGCCTCCTCCACCGCGGCCCGTGCCTCGGATGCCATCTTCTGCCAGCTGCCCCTGTCGGTGGGGTCCAGATACCGCGGGTCGTCCCACCAAACCCCCATAAGGAGCTTCAGCCCCGTCTCCTCGGCAAGATCGAGGATCTCCAGCCCGGGGACTGTGTAGGTCCGCACGGTGTTGATGCCCACGGCTGCCATGGCCGCGAAGTCCTCCTCCACCCGCTTCAGCCCCGGGAACAGCCCCAACTCCGTCTCGGCGAAGGTACCGTAGGTTACCCCTCGCACGTAGAACCGCTCGCCGTCGACCCGCAAGAACTTCCCGTCCACCTGGGGTCCGACACCTACCGTGGCCCGGACGGAACGTCCTTGTGCCACCTGGACCTTATTCATCGGTCTTACCACGAGTAGTCCACAGGACGATTACCGCCTACTTGTGATGCTACAGTAGTCATCCAGACTAACCCCGCAGACCTGCTCGCCGCGTGCTGCTCAACGCTCTCCAACGCGTTCCCTCGCTCAGACCTGCCCGGATGCCACATCCCCCATAGGGCTTTCCATGGAAGGGGAGCTCAAACATGGCACAGGCTAGGGCGTCGGCTCACGAACCTGCTCGTGGGTCGACGTTGGGATCCGTTCGGGCACTCGCGGGGGCATGGATCGTTCATCACCCGTTGGCAACGCTTCGGGTGCCGGCCGCTTGCCGCCCGCCGGCGGAGCATAGCCGGGGGAGGCTTCGGACGCCGGTTCAGCGGCTGAAGGCGCGCCGGTTCCCCGATCATCCTTCAGCGGCTGCGCGCAAACCCGGTTGGAGTTAGAGAACCCGATGCCGGTAATAAAGACCGCGAGTGTTATTGCCGACGCAAAAAAGAGCATCTAGTAGCCCTCTGAAGTCGCGTCGTGGGGGCGGCGTTTGCTGCACGTTTGCTCTTTCATACGGCGGTGTATACCCTCCTGACGAATTACACTTGCGACCAAAGCCCGCCCGACGGCGAACTGCTGATCCGAGAGCACCGGTGAGGAGAGGCCCATCTCCCTGTTTGCCTTATCAGATCCGGCCGGTCGCGAGGGCGCAGGCAAGAATTTCGGAGCGCTCCTCTTTCATCGTCCACACCTCCAGCACGCCTTGCCACGCAGCAACCCAGAAGATGGGTGAAATACCAGGCTCGTATGGCTGTGTTCGACGTAAGGTCGCATCCGCACCCCCCTTATGACGGCGGAGCTTGGTTGCCCCGCCGCTGCTGTTCGACAGCCCGGCTACCTCCCAGCTAGGAGGCCCCTAAGCGTTGCGCCCCCGCCTCACGACAGGTTTGCCCTTCTCGCTAGCGCACACGGATACGCTCGCCTGCTGGCACATTTCCGATGCTTGCTAAGTATGCACCATACACTGAATCCCAGGGCTACGCAATACCTCTCGGAGAAGTCTATCCACACAGAGGAGATGCTCCGTGAGGACGTGTCTCATATGTCGTTTCGCACAGAAGGCTAACCACGTCCTGGTGACAGAGGCTCTTCGTGAACATGGTGACACGCGGACAGTACTGCTTGGGACGTGTCTGCCAACGCACCTAGCCAATCAGATCATCAGCGGAAGCGAGAGCATGAGCCGCTCGGGGAAGGTCGGCAGCATAAGCGTGATAGCCAGCGAGGTTCGAGTGAGTCGAGCGAGATCGCACCGAAGTCCATGTTTCCGATCCAGAGCAACCACGCAAGCCAAGCTGCCGGGTGGGCGCTGATCCTACGGGTTCCTCCACTGTGAAGTCTTACCCCTTCCGCCACGACCCCACTCTACAGAACGATCGTCTCCTAAGCGTTACGAAGCCGAGCGGTAGACGCACTTCCAAGAACCCTCGAGGCTGACTTCGAAGCATCTGCCCGGTCTTAACTTGTTCTGGCTATTGGTAGGTTCGCATGTACGGATACACGCCACACCTCCAAGTCTGGTAGAGTAATGTTAGGTCACAATCATGAGCACAAAGGGAAAGGCCCGTGGCAGTCTATTGCTTTACGCAACTCATTCAATCTGGCAAGCGTGAGGAGGCCAAGGCCATCTTCGAAGAGATCCAGGAGACCCGGCGGAGCGAGTACGAGGCGTCCCGTAGGCGTCTGGGCATACGCGAGGAGAGGGGGTGTGGTCCCAGAGCCTGCCACAAGGGGATATGGCGGTCGTTTACTGGGAGGGCAACGATCCGCGCGCGTCCTTGCAAGAGTTCGCTTCCTCGGAGGACCCCTTCGACGAGTGGCTCAAGGAGCGGGGACGGGAAGTCTACCACTTCGAACCCGCGGAGACGCTCGAAGCCGACGAGGAGGTCTTCGAAGCGAAGGTCGGGTAGGGGAGCGATGCCAAGGCCTACCGGGCTGGGGCACTTCACCATCCTCCCCTTCTATTCACCGAAGGTTGCGTAAAAAGCGCCTCCACAACGTTCGTTCCACAAAACGTTCGTTTGTGGAGGGTCGGCTAGCAGCGTGGTTTGCGCCAATCATAATCACGGGGTTGTATTATGCATTCTTCCAGGGAAGGGTGGCCGGGTACAATGCTTGTAGATAGCGACTCTAGTTGAGGATGGACGAGGCTTGATGCGGGTGGAGCAGCTCCGTGGCATCGAGGACGTAGACAGGGAGACGTGGCGCACGCTGGAGCCGCCCGAGTTCCCTTTCTTCGACTTCGAGTTCTTGCACGCGCTCGAGCACTCGGGCAGCATCGGCCGCCGCAGCGGATGGTCGCCGGCCTATCTGGTGTGCAAAGAAGAGGCACGTGTCCTCGGCGCCCTCTGTCTGTATCTGAAGACGGACTCCTACGGGGAGTACATTTTCGACTGGGAGTGGGCAAGGGCGTACCAGCGGCACGGGCTCTCATACTACCCGAAGCTGGTAGCCGCCGTGCCCTTCACACCCGCGACAGGGCCCAAGCTTCTCCTGCGCCCCGATGTAGATGTCACCACCCGTGCCAGGGTGACGAAAGTTTTGCTCGAGTCGGCGGAGGACCTGGGAACAGAGTACCGGGTGAGCTCCTCGCACGCGCTCTTCTTGCCGGAGGAGGAGCTCGGGGAGTTCACGAGGAGAGGCTTCACAGTGAGACACTCGCTCCAGCTTCACTGGCGCAACCACGGCTACGAGACGTTTTCGGACTACCTGCAGGCGCTCTCGGGGAAGCGGCGGCGTCAGATCTTGCGCGAACGACGCCAACTCGAGGGTGAAGGGCTGGAGATCTTACACCTCACAGGGGACACACTCCTCCCCGAACACGCCACATTGATGCACCGTTTCTACCTCGCTACGCTGGACGGCAAGTGGGGCGTTCCCTATCTCAACAGGGCCTTTTTCGACGAGGTCTTCAGAACCATGAAAGACCGGACTCTGCTAGTCCTCGCACGCCACGGAGCCGGAAGCCCTGTGGCAGGCGCTCTCTTCTTCCTCAAAGACACTTCGCTCTTCGGCCGCTACTGGGGCGCAGCACAACAAGTGCGCAACCTGCACTTCGAACTTTGCTACTACCAGCCTATCGACTTCGCCATCGAGCGCGGCTTCAAACTCCTGGAGGCCGGCGCCCAGGGCGAGCACAAGCTGGCGCGCGGCTTCCTCCCTTCTCTCACTTATAGCGCTCACAAAATCAGAGACCCGGCCTTCGGACGCGCTATCGGGGAGTACATCGAGTCGGAGAAGGAGATGCTCGCAGGGGTCATGGAGGAGTACGCCTCGCACGATCCTTACAAACGCTGAGCCGTCTTTTCTACAATGGCAAAGTATTATACTG
>OCZS010000375.1_pt1 | contig 14528 bp, 10 predicted proteins | sample 1539071 | NCBI WGS metagenome assembly OCZS01 (sample SAMEA3113584, study PRJEB22503) | soil metagenome
GGGGGGCTCGCTGGAGGCGGTGGTCGGGGAGGCCAGGGTGCCGAGCCGGTTCCTGCTGGCGGGTGTGGTTGGGCTGACGTGTGTGCTCTTCCTGCTGCTTATGCGGGTCGGGCCCGGTTCCGGTGCGGCGGCCGGGCCGGGTCCGGCCCCGCCGCAATCCGAACGGCTCTGGAGGCTCGGGGGCGCCGCGCTGGCCGGGGCGCTGGTGGCGCTCGACCCGCTGCTCGTGCAGAGCGGGCGGGCGGCGACCGGGACGGTCCTGGCCGTGCTCCTGGCCGTGGGCACGGTCGTGCTGGCCTGGGGTCTGCCGGCGCGGCCGACCCTGCGCTGGCTGCCGCTGGTGGCCGCCGGGGGCGGGCTCGCCCTGCTGGTGAGCCCGCTCGCCCTGCCGGTGCTGGCCGTCCCGGTGGTCGCCGAGCTGCTCCAGGGGCGGTACCAGGAGGCCTGGAAGGACATGGCCGCGCTCGGGCTGGCCATCGGCCTCTGGCTGCTCCTGCCGGTGTGGGTGGCCGGGCAGGACCTGGGCGCCGGGCAGGCCGGGTGGCTGCTCGGCCTGCCCCAGGGGCGAGGGTCGGTGGCCGCCTCGGTGACCGGCGCTCCGCTCACCTGGCTGCTGGTCGCCGCCGGCCTGGCCGCCGCCATCCTGACCTGGCGCCACCGGTCCGGTGCCAGGTCGGATGCCGGTCCGGGGGCGATCCGGCTGCTCGCCCTGGTGGCGACCTCGGCCGCCGGGGCGCTGGGAGCGATCGCGCTCGGGTACCCGGCCGAGCAGGCGCTCCCGTTCGCCGTGCCCGCCGCCGCCGTCTCCCTGGCAGTGGCGGCCGTGACCCTGGTCGCGACCGGCGCGACCCGCCAGGCCCGCCGGGTCGCCCTCACCGGAGCCGTGGTCGTGCTGGCCGGCCTGCTCGTGGCCCAGGCGGTCGACTGGGGCGGCCGCTACGGCGGGCAGGCCGACGACGGCCTCGGGCGCCTGGTGGCGACGGTCGGGGCCGAGGTGCCGGAGTGCTCGGCGGTCAACGCCAGCGGCCCCGACGACCGGGCCCGGCTGCTGGCCGCCGGCGTCACCGTGACCGACTTCTCCAACGGGCCGGCCGCCCAGGCCGCCGGCGTCCGCTACTTCGTGCTGACCGGCGGGACCGCCCAGGGTCCGCTGAACCCGTCGCTGGCCGCCTGGGTCCGCCAGAACGGGACCAGGCTGGCCGCGCACCCGTCCCGCAGCCTCTCCGGGGTGGAGCTGTGGCGGGTCGACGCCGCCCCGCTCGACCCGGTGGCCGACCTCCTGCCGCTGCCCGACGGGGTCTTCTCCAACACCACCGGCTCGGCCTGCGGCGGCTACCGGGTGGTGGACAGCCAGACGGGGTCGTTCCACACCGCCTACCGGTCGGTCGGCGGCAAGGCCGTCCTCGGCCGCCCGCTCGGGTCGGTCTGGACCAGCGACGGCCCGGCCCTCCAGGCGTTCGACACCATGGTCCTGGGGGCGGTCCCGACCGCCAGCGGCCCCCCGGCCGTGCGGCCCATCGAGCTGCCGCCCCTGCTGGCCAAGCTGGACGTCGAGGCGGTGGCCGACGCCGACATCCCGCTGCCGTCGACCGCTCCGCCGGTCACCAACCGGCAGGCCCGGGCCCTGCTCCGCGACGAGCTGATCGGCCGCGCCTACCTGGGCGCCGACCCGGCGACGGCCTCCGCCGAGGACTTCCAGCGGGCCCGTGAGCGGTTCGGGCGCCCGCTCGGCCTGCCCCAGATGATGCCGGACGGGGCCCTGCGCCAGCCGTTCGAGCGGGTGGTGCTGGAGGTGCCGGCCGACGGCGGCGCGGTCCGGCCGGCGGCCCTCGGCCGGCTGGCCGTGCGCCTCGGGCTGGTCCCGAGGCAGGCCATGCGGCTGGAGCCGGTGCCCGGCCTGCCCGCCCGGCCGGCCGAGATCCAGCTCGACCCGGCCCCGCTCCTGCGGCTGGTCGGCGGGGCGCTGGTGCTGCTGCTCCTGGCCGCCGGGGCCGGCGCCGTGGTCGCCTGGCGGCGGCGGGCGGCCCGCGCCGGGTAGGCGGTGGCCGGCCCCCTCGGCGGTCGCTCGAACCGGCTGTTGACGTGCCGCATTCACCTCCGTACGCTCAGTGTTCGAGAGCAACGGCGCTCGCCCCAGGCGGCGCCGTTTTCGTGTCCCTGGACATCGGTGTCCAATCCGGGTCCTGGCGTCCGCCCCCAGGCATTGCTTTCGGAGGCGAGATGACGGACCACCTCCCGCCAGGCGTCGGCAGCCGCCGTCGGGCCCTGTACGACCGGCGGCGCGACGAGCGCGACGCCTGCGGCATCGGCTTCGTGGCCGATGTGCACGGCCGTCCCAGCCGGGCCATCCTCGACGCCGCCCTCTGCGGGCTCGAGCGTCTCCGGCACCGGGGCGCGGTCGCCGCCGACGCGCGCACCGGCGACGGCGCCGGCGTGCTGCTCCCGCTGCCCGAGGCGTTCTTCGCCGGTCCCGGGGCCGACGGCCGGCGCGGCCGGCTCGGGGTGGCCATGGCGTTCCTCCCTCGCCACCTCGAGGAGGCCAAGGAGGCCCGCCGGCTGGTCGAGCAGGCCCTGGTCGCCGAGGGGCTGGAGCTGCTCCGCTGGCGGCTGGTCCCGGTCGACCTCGCCGCCATCGGCGACGTGGCCAGGGCGAACGCGCCCGTCATCGAGCAGGCGGTGTTCCAGGCGGAGGCCGACCCCGAGGACGCCGAGCGGCGCTGCTTCCGGGCCGGGCGGCGGGCCGCCCTGGCCGCCAGGCAGGCCGAGGTCGGCCTGTACCTGGCCTCCTGCTCGACCATGACCGTGACCTACAAGGCGCTGTGCGCGGCCGACCAGCTCGCCGCCTTCTACCCCGACCTGGCCGACCCGGCCTTCGAGGTCGCGTTCGCCGTGTTCCACCAGCGCTACTCCACCAACACCGCACCCTCCTGGGAGCGCGCCCAGCCGTTCCGCTTCCTCTGTCACAACGGCGAGATCAACACCCTCGACGGCAACGTGGCCTGGATGCGGGCCCGGGAAGGGCACCTGGGCGCCGGTGAGCTGGACGAGCAGCTGCTGCGGCCGGTGCTCGACCCCGACGGCTCCGACTCGGCCAAGCTCGACAACGCGGTGGAGCTGCTGGTCAGGGGCGGTCGCGACCTCCGCCACGCCCTGGCCATGCTGGTCCCGGCGGTCGAGCCGCTGGCCGGCGACGACCGCCAGGACCTGCGCGACTTCTACCGCTACCACGCCTGCCTGACCGAGCCCTGGGACGGCCCGGCCGGGCTGGTGTTCACCGACGGCCGCCTGGTCGGGGCCGCCCTGGACCGCAACGGGCTGCGGCCGATGCGCTGGGAGGCGACCGAGGACGGCCTGGTCGTCTGCGCCTCGGAGGCCGGCGCGGTCGACACCGCCGGTCGCGGCCAGGTGCGGCGGGGCCGGCTCGGGCCGGGGCAGATGCTCTGCGTCGACCCCGAGCGGGGGCTGCTCACCGACGACCAGATCAAGGGCGAGCTCGCCGCCAGCCGGCCCTGGAGCGCCTGGGTGGCCGAGCACCTGCGCAAGGTGGACAGCGGCCGGCCGGTCGACCCGCCGGCCGACGACCGCCGCGCCGTCGCCGCCCAGGTCACCTTCGGCTTCACCCGGGAGCTGCTCACCACCGTGCTCCGGCCGATGGCCACCGCCGGCAAGGAGCCGACGGCGTCGATGGGCGACGACACGCCCCCGGCCGTGCTCGGCCAGACCACCCGCCCGGTCGGCCACTTCCTGCGCCAGCGCTTCGCCCAGGTCACCAACCCCCCGATCGACCACCTGCGGGAGCGCCACGTCCTGTCCAGCCGGACCCTGCTCGGCTGCCGCCACCCGCTGCTCGGTGAGGAGCCGGAGGCGGCCCGGATGCTGGAGCTGGACGGCTTCACCCTGACCCCGGACGGGCTGGAGGCCCTGAAGGACCCGGCCCTCGGGCTGTGCCCGCGGGTGCTGGACGCCACCTGGGCGGTCGACGAGGGCCCGGACGGGCTGCGGGCCGCCTGCCTGCGCCTCGGCGACGAGGCGGTGGCCGCGGTGCGCGACGGCGCCTGCCTGCTGGTCGTCTCCGACGCCGCCGCCGACGAGCTGGAGACGGCCGTGCCGGTGCCGTCGCTGCTGGCCGTGGGGGCGGTGCAGCAGCGGCTGCTCCGGGAGGGCCTGGCCACCACGACCAGCGTGGTCGCCGACACCGGGGAGCCGGTCGACTCCCACCAGGCGGCCGCCCTGCTCGGCTACGGGGCCGACGCCATCTGCCCCCGGCTCACCCTGGCCGCGGCGGCCACGATGGACCCCGACCCGGCGGCCGCCCAGGACCGCTACCGGAGCGCCCTCACCGAGGGCGTGTTCAAGATCATGAGCAAGATGGGCATCTCGGTGCTCGACGCCTACCGGGGGGCGCAGATCTTCGAGGCCGTCGGCCTGGACGACGAGGTCGTCGACCTCTGCTTCGCCGGCACCCCGTCCCCGCTCGGCGGGATCGGCCTGGACGAGCTGGCCGCCGACGCCCTCGACCGCCACCGGGCCGGCCGGTCCGAGGTGGCCCGGCTGGAGAACCCCGGCTGGTTCAAGCACCGCCCCGGGGGCGAGTACCACGCCACCAACCCCGAGGTCATGCAGGCCCTCCACTTCACGGTGCGCGAGGGGGCCGAGATGAAGGGCTCCAAGCGCGGCGCCCACCTGCTCCAGCAGGCGGTCAAGGGTGGCGGGTTCGAGCGCTACAAGCACTACGCCAGCCTGGTCAACGAGCGGCCCCCGGCCGCCCTGCGCGACCTCCTGGAGACCTGCCCGGCCGGCCCCCCGGTGCCGCTGGACGAGGTCGAGCCGGCGGCCGACATCATGGCCCGCTTCTCGACCGCGGCCATGAGCCTGGGGTCGCTGTCCCCGGAGGCCCACGAGACCCTGGCCATCGCCCTCAACCGGGTCGGCGGCCGCTCCAACTGCGGCGAGGGCGGCGAGGACCCGGCCCGCTTCGGCACCGAGCGCAGCTCGGCCATCAAGCAGGTCGCCTCCGGGCGCTTCGGGGTCACCCCGGCGTACCTGGCCAACGCCGTCGAGCTGCAGATCAAGATCGCCCAGGGCTCCAAGCCGGGCGAGGGCGGCCAGCTGCCCGGCCACAAGGTCTCGGCCGAGATCGCCCGCCTGCGCCACACCCAGCCCGGGGTGGCCCTGATCTCGCCCCCGCCGCACCACGACATCTACTCGATCGAGGACCTGGCCCAGCTGGTGTTCGACCTCAAGCAGGCCAACCCCACCGCCGAGGTGTCGGTCAAGCTGGTCGCCGAGGCCGGGGTGGGCACGGTCGCCGCCGGGGTGGTCAAGTCGCTGGCCGACGTGGTCATGATCTCCGGCGCCGACGGCGGCACCGGGGCCAGCCCGCTGTCCTCGATCAAGCACGGGGGCGCGCCCTGGGAGCTGGGCCTGGCCGAGACCCAGCAGGCCCTGGTGGCCAACAACCTGCGCTCGCGCTGCAAGGTCCGGGTCGACGGCGGCTTCAAGACCGGCCGCGACGTGCTGGTGGCGGCCCTGCTCGGGGCGGACGAGTTCGGCTTCGGCACCGCCGCCCTGCTGGCCGAGGGCTGCCTGATGGTCCGGACCTGCCACCAGGACAACTGCCCGGTCGGGATCGCCACCCAGCGGCCCGACCTCCGGGCCAAGTACACCGGCACCCCGGACATGGTCGTCCACTACCTCGAGTACGTGGCCACCGAGACCAGGGAGCTGCTGGCCGCCCTCGGGCTGCGCAGCCTGGACGAGGCCGTCGGCCGGGTCGACCTGCTCGCCCAGCGCCGCACCGGCGACGCCCGGGCCGACAGCCTCGACCTGTCGCCCCTGCTGGCCACCGGGGCCGAGGGCCACGGCCCCGTCCCGGCGACGCGGTTCGTGGCCTCCGACCCGATCCAGCGCCCCCGCTCCGAGCTCGGCGACCGGGTGTACGACGAGGCCTGGCCGGGGCTGCGCGACGGCGGCCTGGTCCACCTCCAGTACCCGATCACCAACACCGACCGGTCGGTGGGGGCCCGCCTGGGCGTGGCCGTCGGGGCCGCCTTCGGCTCGCGGCCGCCGGCCGGCCGGGCCCGGATCGAGCTCGAGGGGACGGCCGGGCAGAGCTTCGGCGCCTTCCTGGCCCCCGGGATAGATCTAAGAATCACCGGCGTCTGCAACGACTACGTCGGCAAGGGCATGGGCGGCGGCCGCATCGTCGTCCGTGCCCCGGCCGACGACGCCGGCGCCCCCGTCCTGATCGGCAACACCGCCCTGTACGGGGCGACCCGGGGCGAGCTGTTCTGCGCCGGGCGGGCCGGGGAGCGGTTCGCGGTGCGCAACTCCGGGGCCACGGCGGTGGTCGAGGGCGTCGGCGACCACGCCGGCGAGTACATGACCGGCGGGTCGGTGATCGTGCTCGGGCCGGTCGGCCGCAACCTCGGGGCCGGCATGACCGGCGGCGAGCTGTTCCTCTACGACCCCGACGGCCAGGCGCTCGGCCAGCTCAACGACGAGCTGGTGCAGCCGGTGCGGCCGGACGAGTTCGAGCTGGTGTTCCTGCGCGAGCTGATCGTCGCCCACCACGAGCTGACGGGGTCAACCATGGCCGGCGAGCTGCTGGACAGCTGGGACCGCTCGTACGCCGCCTTCTGGCGGGTCGCCCCCCGGGCCGAGGTCGCGGCCATCGAGCGCGCCCACGAGGGGACCGCATGACGCGCCAGCCCGCTTCCGGGCTACGATGCCTACCCGACGTTCGTGGTGGAAGGAGCAGGATGGCGCGTGTGCTCGTCGCCGAGGACGAGGTCCTGATCCGGGTGGACATCGTCGAGACCCTCGAGGAGGGCGGCCACACCGTGGTCGGCGAGGCCGGCGACGGCGAGCAGGCCATGCGCCTGGCCCGCGAGCTTGGTCCCGACCTGGTGGTCATGGACGTGAAGATGCCCAAGGTCGACGGCCTCACCGCGGCCCGCCAGATCACCGCCGAGGGCCCGGCCGTGCTCGTCCTCACCGCCTTCTCCGACAAGGAGCTGGTCGAGGAGGCGGCCGACGCCGGCACCATCGGCTACCTGGTCAAGCCGTTCCAGCCGGCCCAGCTGCTGGCCGGGGTGAGCGTCGCCCTGGCCAGGGCGGCCGACCGCCGCGAGCTCCAGGGCACGGTCGACGACCTCGAGTCCAAGCTGGCCGCCCGCAAGGTGATCGAGAAGGCCAAGGGACGGCTCATGGAGCAGTTCGGCCTCACCGAGGACCAGGCCTACACCCGCATGCGCCGGGCGGCCATGGACCGCCAGCTGCCCCTGTCCGAGATCGCCAAGCGGGTCCTGGACACCCAGCCGGAGACCCCCTCCACCTCCTGACCCGCCGGGCGGCCTAGGGCTTGGCCGCGACCAGGATGCCGAAGCGGGAGAAGCTGGTCTCCTCGGTGACCTGGAGGCCGGCCTCCTGGCAGAGGGCGTGCAGCTCGGACCGGGTGCCGACCACGTTGCCCCAGGTGAGCTCGTACCACTGGGCCAGCGCGGCGAAGCGGGTCGGCATGGTCTGGAGGGCCGCGTCGTCCTCCGGGTAGGTCTCGTCGAAGATCAGGAAGTAGCCACCGGGCTTCAGCGCCCGGGCCACCGCGGCGAACGCCGCCGCCTTGGCCGCCGGGGGGATCTCGTGCACGACCAGGAAGCTGGTGGCCACGTCGAAGGCCCCCTCCTCCGACAGCTGGTCGGCGCCCTCCACCCGGGCCTGGCAGCGGTCCTCCAGGCCCCGCTCGGCGATCAGCCGCCGGGCCAGCTCGACCGAGTAGGGCTCGACGTCGATCCCGACGCAGCTGATCCCACCGAACCGCTCGGCGAGCTGCACCACCGCCCAGCCGCCGCCGCAGCCCACGTCCAGCACCCGGCCGCCGTCCTCGAGCCGGGCCCGCAGGCCGGGCAGGTTGGGCAGCACCAGGTCGAGGAAGATGCGCGGGAGCGTCTTGAGCGCCTCGGCCACCTCGCGCATGAACCCCTCGTCGTGCTCCTGGTAGGACCTGGTCGTGCCGGCGCGGAAGTGGCGGACGTAGTCGCGGTAGTCCTCCCCGAGCACCATGTGGACCCTGGGCGCGCGGGCCAGGTAGAAGCTGGAGGCGGGGTCGCCCAGGATCTGGTCGAAGTGGGGCGCCATGCGCCAGCCCTCGCCGTCCCGCTCGACCAGGCCGAAGGAGAACGCGGTGCGGCAGAGGACGTCGGTGTAGAAGGGGTCCGTGCCGAGCCGCTCGGCGAGCTCGCCGGAGGCCAGGCCGGGGCGTCGGGTCAGCGCCTCCCAGACACCCAGCTCCCGCGCGATCTCGAGCAGGTTGGTGGCGTGGTAGCCGGCGACCAGGTCGTAGAGCCGGCTGACCTGGTCGGCCAGGGTCGGGGTGGGCGGCATCGCCGCCGGAGCCTATCAATCATCGGGGATGTCCCTGACGCGACCCTGACCCGGCGGCGGCGAATCCCGGGCCGATACCCGATGCCGTTGCCGGGCCATCGTCCTAGGCTGGAGACGAACATCGAGGTCATGGAGGACCGCAGAGATGGAAGCGTTTCGTCGTCAGGGGCTCGTACGCCCGCGCCAGGGCAGGATCCTGGGCGGGGTCTGCGCCGGGCTGGCCCGCCGGTTCGGCATGGGCGCGACGATGATGAGGATCCTGTTCATCGTCACCCTGATCGTGATCCCCGGCAGCCAGATCATCGTCTACCCGCTCCTCTGGATCCTGATGCCGTCCGAGTGACCGGCCGGCCCGCGAGGCCCAGCAGCCCAGACAATGCTTGACCTCCCAGGGGCCCAAGTGGCGGCGGGTCGACTTCACGGCTCCCCAGAGCGGGCAGAGCACCCTCCGGCTGTCCTGGACCGGCGCCGGCGACCTGCGGTTCACGGTCTTCAACAGCGCCACCGGCCAGAAGCTGGGCGAGAACCTGACGTCCGCCAACCCCAAGTCGGTCACCCTCAACCTCCAGGCCGGCGTGGCCTACCACTCGGGCCTGTGGGCGGCCAGCGGGGCCGGCAGCTACAGCTACGTGCTGATCCAGGGCACGGCCCCGACGACCACGACCCGCCCCGGCCCGACCACGACCACCACCCCGCCCCCGTCCGGGCGCCCCAACGTGGTGGTGATCAACCTCGACGACATGCGGGCCGACATGCTGGCGGCCCTGCCCAAGGTCCGGCAATGGCTGGCCGACGGCGGCACCAGCTTCCGCAACGGGTACGTGTCGACCCCGAGCTGCTGCCCGTCGCGGGCCAGCCTGATGAGCGGCCGCTACGTCCACAACAACGGGCAGTTCCAGCAGCAGAACCTCGGGTTCGACCTCGACCTGACCGTCCAGCGGTACCTGCACGACGCCGGCTTCCTCACCGGCCACGCCGGCAAGTTCCTGCACTGGCTCGACCTGAGCGTCGAGGCGCCGCACTTCGACCGCTGGACCTACTTCAAGGGCGGCTACGAGAACGTCTTCATGAACTTCGACGGCACCGTGCGCCGCTCCCAGGGCTACTCGACCACGATCGTCTTCGACCGGGCGATCGAGTACGTCAACGACTTCGAGAGCCGCGGCGACGCCCGGCCGTTCTACCTCCACCTGGCGCCGGTCGCCCCCCACGCCCCGTCGATCGCCGAGCCCAGGTACGCCAGCGCCACCGTCCCCGCCCACCAGCCCGACCCCTCGTACATGGAGGCCGACCGGGCCGACAAGCCGCCGTTCGTCCGTAGCCAGAACCAGACCCCGGCGGCGGCCCAGGCCAACCGGACGGCCATGATCCGCACCCTGTACACCGTCGACGACCAGGTCGACCGGCTGATGCGGCACCTCCAGGCGACCGGGGAGCTGGCCAACACCCTAGTCGTGTTCACCAGCGACAACGGCTTCCTGCTGGGCGAGCACAAGACCACCGAGAAGTTCCTGCCCTACCGCAAGGCGGTGGAGGTGCCGTTCCTGCTCCGCTGGCCGGGCCGGGTCGCGGCCGGGGCGGTCGACGACCGCCTGGTCACCCACGTCGACGTCCTGCCGACGATCCTGGCCGCGACCGGCGTCACCCAGAGCCGCGTCACCCTGGACGGCCGCGACCTGCTCTCCGGGTTCGCCCGCCCCCGGGCGCTGACCGAGTACTGGAACGACGCCAGCAACAGCCCCACCATCCCCACCTGGGCGTCGATCCGCACGGCGGCCTACCAGTACACCGAGTACTACGACCTCGCCAACCCGGCCACCGTGACCTTCCGCGAGTACTACAACCTCCAGGCCGACCCCTACCAGCTGGTCAACCTCCTGGCCGACGGCGTCCCCACGAACGATCCCGACACCGCCCCCCTGTCCCAGACCCTGCGAGCGGCCAGGCAGTGCGCCGGGTCGAGCTGCCCGTAGCCGCCGACCTGCCGGGACGGCTCGGGGACATGGTCCGCGCGACCCCGTGGCTGCTGGAGGCGCTCCGGGCTGCCCGCGACGTCGACCCGCCCGACTGGCTGGTCGGCGGGGGCGTGCTCCGCGACCTGGTCTGGGACCGCCTCCACGGCCGGCCCCGCCCGGCCCCGCCCCGTGACCTCGACCTCGCCTTCTTCGACCCGACCCGCCTCGACCCGGCCCGCGACGCCGAGGTCGAGCAGGCCCTGACCGCCCGGCTGCCCGGCGTCCCCTGGGACGCCAAGAACCAGGCCGCCGTCCACACCTGGTACGGCCGCGTGTTCGGCGGCCAGGTCGCCCCGCTGACCTCGTCCGCCGACGGGGTCGGCACCTGGCCGGAGACGGCCACCGCGGTCGCCGTCCGCCTGCTCCCGGACGACCACGTCCAGGTGGTCGCCCCCTGTGGCCTCGAGGACCTGTTCGGCCTGGTCTGCCGCCGCAACCCCCGCCGGGTCACCGTCGACCACTACCACCAGCGAGTCCGGGACAAGCACATCATCGAGCGCTGGCCCCGGGTCGAGGTCGTGCTGGAGCAACGGGGTTAAGGTGCCGCCGGGAGGTGTGGGATGGGCGAACAGGAACCGCATGCCGGGGGGGAGCAGGAGCAGCGGCCCGTCGGCGGGGTCGAGGGCGAGGAGGAGCAGGAGGTCGCGCAGGGGGAGCAGGCCCGCGAGCGGGAGCGGGAGGTGAAGTCCTCCGAGGCCGAGCGGAGCAGGGAGGGCGGGTAGGTCAGTCCTGGGCGAACGTCCCGGGGACGACCTCGCCGGCTGGCTCGTAGGTGCACATCATCACGCCGGTGGTGGACACGGTGCTGTCGACCAGGCGCAGCCCCGAGGGGACGGTGCCGTCGGCGAACAGGCGCTTGCCCGACCCGAGGACCAGCGGGAAGACCCAGAGGCGGTACTGGTCGACCAGGTTGTGGGCCAGCAGCGTCTGGATCAGGTTGGCGCTGCCGTGCACCTGCAGCTCGGGGCCGTCCTCCTGCTTGAGGGCGGCCAGGCCGTCGGCGGCGTCGCCCTCGACCAGGACCGAGTTGCTCCACTCCAGGGTCGGCCGGCTCCGCGAGGCGACGTACTTGGTGGCGTCGTTGAAGACCTCACCGCCAGCCTCCTCGGGGGCGGTCGGCCAGTAGGCGGCCATGATGTCGTAGGTCCGGCGGCCCAGGACCATGGCGAACGGCCGGCTGGTGGCCTCGCCCATGACCTGGCCCATCTGCTCGTCCCAGTAGTTCACCGACCAGCCGCCGTGCGCGAAGCCGCCGTCGTCGTCCTCTCCCGGCCCACCAGGGGCCTGCATGACCCCGTCAAGGGTCAGGAAGGTCTGCACGATCAGCTTTCTCATCCCGTGTCCTTTCGCTACGCGACCAGCTCGCGTTCCAGTGGGGTGCGGAAGCGGGGGGTGACCTTGACCGGGCCGAGCCAGTCGGTGAGGCGGGCCGCCTCGGCCTCGATGGCCGCGGTCGCGTCCGCGCCGACGTCCTCGAGCAGGCGCAGGACGACCTCGCCGGTCCCGCGCTGGGCCCAGCCGCCGACGACCCGGCCGTCCCACCAGATGGCCGGGCCGGCGTTGCCGTTGCGGTCGAACAGCACCGGGCGGTGCGGGCCGAGGTAGAAGTCGCGCCCGGCCCAGCCCATGGTGGTCGGGTCGAGCGCGGGCAGCAGGGCCGCCCAGGGCTCGGGCGCCGGCACCGGGTCGAGGTCGTCGGCCAGGGCCACGCCGGGGGTGCCGTCCAGGTCGACCTCGACCGCGCCGGCGGCGGCCACGGCCGGGCGCACCTGGCCCATGGGCAGGCCCGTCCACCACTTCACGTCGGCGATGGTGGCCGGGCCGAACCCTCGCAGCCAGCGGCGGACCAGCTCGGCCTGGGCGTCCTGGAGCGACCAGGCGGGCACCCCGTCGGGCAGCCAGGCGTCAACCAGCGACCAGCGGTACTGGCCGCTGACCCACGAGCCGCGGGGGCGGCCGCGGACGATCCGGCCCTCGGCGGCCAGCAGCAGCAGGATCCGGGAGACGACGCTCTGGCGGCCCTCGTACGGCTTGCCCTCGGCGACCACGATCTGCTGGGCGAGGCGGGGGTCGTCCTTGGCGACCTCGGCGGCGGTCGCCCCGCCCCTGGCCTCCAGCGCCTTGACGGTGGCCTTCTCCACGTCCTCGATCCAGCCGGCCGGGTCGTCGGCCATCCCGGCCCGGCCGATCATGTCGACCAGCAGGCGCCGCTGCTGGACCGCGATGGCGTCGGTGCAGGCGGCCTGGACCACCCCCATCAGCTCGACCGGCTCGACGAACATGGTCCGGCGCATGCCCAGGATCCGCACCAGCTGCCGGTCCTCGTACAGGGCCTGCTCGACGGCCGCGACCTGCGGGTCGCGCATCCGGGCCCGGGCGGCCAGGTAGACGGTCGCCGGGTCGGTGGCGTGCAGGCCGACCAGGTCGCGGGCCGCCTCGACCACGCCAGTCCTTGCCGGCACGGCCAGGTGGTGGCGCAGGCCCAGCCGGGCCCGGCGCTCGTCGACCCCGAACCGTCGCATCGGGGTACTACAGCAGCCGCACCCGACAGCCGACAACCATGCGACGGGTCCGGTGTCACCGAAATGACAGCATTCGCGTCGATCGGCATGGAACCTGGGACCTGGCTGTGGCGTCTTCTTAGGTACATGCCTACGTCGCTGGGCGGTGGTGGGAATGAGCGTGAGTGGTCCGGAGGCCGCGGAGGCCCGGGATCGAGCGGGAACGCCCCCACAGCTGGTCGCCGTCCCTGGCGGCGGGAACGGGCGGCCGGAAGCCCGCCCGGCCCGGGTGGTGGTCTTCCTCGGGGTCGCCGACGACGGCCGCAGCCGCGTCGCCGCCGCCCTGCTCGCCCACCGCTCCAAGGGCCGCGTGCGGGCCGTCTCGGCCAGTTCGACCACCCTCGACCCCGACCCGGCGGTCGCCGCCTCCCTGGCCGAGCTGGGCGTCGACCTGGGCCTGGTCGCCTCCGAGCCGCCGTCGCCGGCACTGCTCGACGGGGCCGAGCTGGTCGTGGTCATGGGCTATGACCAGGACAACCTCACCGAGGGCCGGCGCGCCGAGGACTGGTGCATCGACGACCCGAGGGGCAAGGGCCCCGCCGCGATGCGCTGCATCCGCGACGCCATCGACCGCCGGGTCCAGCGCCTCCTGATCCGCATGGGCGTGGCCCTCCCCACCCGCCCCCGCTGACCCGCCCTCCTCCTCGCCCCGCGCCGTAACGTTGCCGGGACGCAGGCCTGCCACGGTGGGCCCCGGAGGGAGGGGACGGATGCGGCGACGATCATGGCGATGGCCGGCCGCGCTCGCCTGGGGGCTCGCCGGGCTGGCCGTGCTGAGCGTGGTGCCGGCGTTCTGGCTCCTGAGGCGTACCTGGTTGGCGGACGTCGAAGGGGCGCGGCCGACGATCGCCACGGTGGGTCCTGTCGTCCTCGCCGTGGCCAGCTCGGCCGCCGTCGGCGCGCTGGTGGCCGGCCGCCGCCCCCGCCACCCGGTCGGCTGGCTGCTCCTCGGGGTCGCCCTCTCCGTGTCCTTCAACGTGCTCGTCGAGCCGTACGTGAAGTACGGGCTGGTGGTCCGGCCGGGGTCGCTGCCGGGTGCCTTCTACCTGATGCCGTTCCTCTACTCGAGCTTCTTCGTCGGGCTGGCCTGCGCCGGGTTCGTGCTGCTGCTGACCCCGACCGGGTCGCTGCCCTCGCCCCGCTGGCGGTGGTGGGCCAGGGTGGCCGCGCTCGCGCCGGCGGTGACGGTGCTGGGGTTCGCCGTCCAGCCCGACCCGCTGGCCCCGGAGTTCCTCGGCAACCCCCTGGCCGTCCCCGCGCTGGCTCCGGCGCTGCTGGTCGCGGCCCTGGCCGGGATGGCCGTGGTCGCGGCCGGCCTGCTGGCCGGGGCCGGGTCGCTGGTCCTCCGGTTCCGCCGCGCCCAGCTGCGCGAGCGCCTCCAGCTGCGCTGGCTGGCCCTGGCCGGGGCCTGCGCGTCGGCGCTGCTGCTGATCGCCCTGGTGGCCGGGGCCCTGGCCCTTGACCCGGTGGTGCTGGGGTCCCTGGCCCTCTGTCTCGCGCTGCTGCCGCTGGCCACCGGGGCGGCGATCCTGCGCTACCGGCTGTACGACCTGGACCGGATCATCAGCCG
>OCZS010000376.1_pt1 | contig 14489 bp, 14 predicted proteins | sample 1539071 | NCBI WGS metagenome assembly OCZS01 (sample SAMEA3113584, study PRJEB22503) | soil metagenome
CTCATCTTTGCCACGCAGAGAGGCACGCTCGTTAACCCCACCAACCTCAGGAAGCGATCCTTCGCGCCGCTCCTTGAGAAGGCCGGGTTGCTGCCCATCCGCTTCCACGACCTCCGTCACACCTGCGCGACGCTACTCCTGTCGAGGAACGTCAACCCCAAGATAGTCTCCGAGATGCTGGGGCACGCCACCATAGCCATAACCCTGGACACCTACTCGCACGTACTGCCCACCATGCAAGATAGCGCGACCCGCGCCCTTGAGGACACGCTGCGGTAGAACGGGTTGCAGTACGGTTGCAGTAAGTAGCCCCGGATGCACTCCGGGGCTACTTTGTGTCTTGTACGTTTTACCTGCAAATACGTGCTTTTTCTGAGTGGAGCCGAGGGGATTCGAACCCCTGACCTCCGCCGTGCAAAGGCGGCACGATACTTTGCCGGACGTTTCAGCAGTGTGCAAAATGCCTGCAAATTATCGTGTTTCCGCGTCGACACTTTTCCTAGCATTTCAGGAGATTTACTCGGGTTGCTGCACGGTTGCTGCACATGTTTAGGAAACAAGCGCAAAGCCAACAGAGCTGCGCTTCGCTATCCTGCTGATCGAATAGGCACCCAGCACAAAGATTAGAGGAGAATCTACAGGACCCCGACTGCTCCAGACGCCTTCATAGCCACACAGCCGGTCCGCACGGACCTGAGGGGTCCAACCGGGTCGGGATGAGCTCTAGAAACAACTCGTATACACACGGAGGTTAGGATGGCCGGACCTCGAATAATGAATCGGAGTGTCAAGGTCCTGGCACCCCTCCCCACAGCATGCCGTCGACCACGCAGCCGGGGCACGCTCATTAGATAGTGATCGAACTACCAGAAGAGTAGACCCTCCGCGATGAGGGCTTACTCCTTCCTCTTTTCCCTCTCTAATTGAAGTGAGCGAACGTAGTGTTCTCTGAAGTTCAGACTAGGGACCTTCCCTTTTGGAGGAGGACACAACGTTGAAGCTGAACATCATCCCGCTCTCGATGTGCTCGGCGATGTGGCAGTACGCTATCCACAGGCCAGGATTGGTGACGTAGAGTAGGATGTCCACCGTTTCTCCCGTGCGCAGGAGTAAGGTGTCCTTCCACACGAGGTTGGTCTCCGGCTTTTCGTCCCTGGAGCGGATGAGGAAACGGCCTGCTCCGTGGATGTGAAACGGGTGGTGCATGGGGTGATCCGAATCCATCTCGTTAATCAGTCGGATCTTCACCCTCTCGCCCACCGTGAACGCCCAGGAGACGTCGTGGTTCTCTGCCCCGGTCTTCCTGTCGATTAGCTGTTGATCTCATTACATTCACCGGTGTTCGCCACTGTTTCAAAAACCGCTTGTTTTAGTCGAGTTCTCAAATCCAACGTTTCTCTGCGTTCGCCGGTGTTCGCCCCAGTAACTGTCAAATCTCTGTCAAATGGGTGCTTAGGATCAGCCGTTCAAGGACCCTCGCCGACACGGATCGAGAACTGGTGAGCGTCAAGCCACTGCGGAACGAGCAAGCCGGATCACGCAGTGAAAAAGTGGAATCCCCCTGCGTTGACGCGTGAGTTACCGCCTCGACCCGGTTCTTCCGGTCGGGCATAGGGCTTCCACCAAGGAAACTCACACGCCGGTGTCCAGCGGGAAGACCGGTCGCCTGATGCGTCGGTACGGGAGATGCTTAAGGTTTTCGGCGCAGGGACCGGGAAGATCGACGGTGTAGCTTGCGGCGGCTATGGGATCATAGGCCCGCCGGTGGCCGGCGGCCGCTTTGATAACGATGACACAGAGCTTTTCGGGATCGATTCCCTGGCTGCGCCATTGACCGAGATCGAACGGTGGCGTCCTGCGGCTCGTCAGCAACACTAAAACGCCGGCGTGCCGCACAAGGGTGCAAGGCCCCATCTCTACGCATTGTCCGTGGCCTGCGGCGAGGTGGCTGTACCGGTCCTCCAACATGAAACGCCCATCGCTGTGCCTGATCACCCGGACCTCCAGCCTCAAGGGCTCGGCTCCGATCTCGCCGCTCTTGCCGCCGACGCTTACGCGCGCGCTGGCCCCCGGAGGCGTCCTATGTAGCTCCCGGACGGCTTGCGGATCATTTATTATCACCCCAGCTCCTTCGAAATCTTCCTTTATGAAGGCAGCCAACAGGTGGGTGTTCTCCCCGGGTGCCCCTGCCCCGATGTTGTCTGAAGGTTCCACGATCAGCACGGGGCCGTCGTGGTGCTCCCGCACCCTCCGCATCGCCTCGTCCAAGGACACGCCAGTCCTGTTGCCGACGTCTCGCAACGAGACGGTTTGGCCGCATAGTTCCCTCAACAGCTCGCGCGCTCGACTACGATCGCCCAGGGTGATGGTGGAGAACCCTACCCCTGCCTCTGGCACATCCGCGAACGGGAAACCGGCCAGCACGTTGATCACCAGCAAACTAGAGCTCTCCGATTCAAGGGATCGAGCCTTCTCCTCGAGACTGCGCATCGGGTCCGTCGCCGTCCCCGTGCCGCTAGGCGGCCACATTACCGGCGGTTGCTCCCATACGGTGATGGGCCGCTCACCCGTCTCCATGAGGCGGTCAAGGAGCCAAGCTGCCTCCATAGCCACCTCCTTGGCGTCGGTGTGCGGGTTCTCCCGGTAAGCGATCAGACCGGTAGAGTGTTCGGCCATCGCCGCCGTGAAGTTGGCATGCAGGTCGACGACCCCGCACAGCGGTTTCTCCGCGAGGCCTGGCAGACACCGTATTCGCGAGAGAATCTCGCCTTCAACGTCGAGCGAGGATTCGCTGACCATCGCCCCATGGAGGATGAGGTACACACCATCCGCTTCACGCGTCGCCCCCTGCTCGCCAGCCAACAGGAGGGCATCCCAAAAGCACGCGACGACCTCGTCGGACACGGTGGCGCCCGGTGTCGCGCGCATGTCGACGAGGGGCACTAGATCCCACCCACTATGCCGCCCCACCTCTAGCGCGCCCGAGAGCGGTGATACGTCTCCCTCGGCAGCCCAAATCTCCTCGCCTATCTTCACATCGAAGTCACTCAAGCCGGACGTGGCGCGGAGAAAGGTGTTGGTCTCGTGGTACAGCCCCGCGAGCAGGACCCTCTTTTTCACGATGTGCCTCCAGCGACGCCTCTTGACACCTTTGCCCTAGACTCGTCCAGCTTCCGAAGGCGCAACCTCCGACAGCTAGGGAAGATTTCCACCCGAGCCGCCAACTCTAGGAGAGAAGCCCACGGGCATCGACACGCCCCCGCTCGTAGGAGCCATTGCCCCGGTCCATCCAGAAGTAGTCCTGCAGGTTTACGGCCGGGCAGATATGGTTGGGAATGATACGCAGACGTTCGCCCACGACAGGACGACCCTCGCACCCCTTTACATCGATCTCCCCGTGCTCCTCGCTCAATCGGACCACCCGGGCGCCGGGGTACCCGACGACGTGACCGTAGCCTCCGGCTTCGCCCAGATGCACGTTGCGGTCGCTGGTGAGAGTCTTGCTGCCCGCGTCCACGACTACCTTGCCCGGCACCGCCTCGCTGACAACGGTAGACAACACGCTCGCCGCGCAATCGCCCACTCCGCATTGTCCTCCGACTACGGTGTTCCAGTCGTTATACACGTAGGTGCCGGGGCGGATCTCGGTCAGCGCCGAGATCAGGTGCGACTGACGGGCCGTGGGTGTCGATCCTCCGGAGACGATGCGAGACTCCAGTCCGTGTTCGCGCCAAAGGTCCATAACCTCTCTTAGCTTCCGGTCTATCTGCGACAGCCCCTGGCCCTGCTGATCCGGTGGTGAGTTTATGTGTCCCGGAAAGCACATGATGCCGTCGAGGCGTAGGCCGTCCGCACGCTCCACGTGTTCTGCTATGCGAAGCGCGCTCTCCGCATTTTGTAGTCCGGTTCTGTGAAACCCCACGTCGACATCGACTAGAATGCCTGCGGTCGAACCATAGCGGGAGGTGGCTTGCGCGATAACATCGCAAGCGGTAGTTGAGTCCACAGCGACGCGCACGGTTTGTCCCTTTGCCAAGGATGCGATGCGTTGAACTCGCGCTCGATCGACCAAAGGATAAGCGACCAACAAATCGTCGCTGACCTCACTCATTACCTCGGCTTCTCCTACCTTGGCGACAGTAAGCCCCTTCGCACCGGCTTGGGCTTGTAGCCGAGCTATCGACAGCGACTTGTGAGTCTTGATGTGAGGACGCAGATCGAGTCCGTGGGATCGTACATACTCGGCCATTTTCCGGATATTGCGCTCGACGGTGGGCAGATCGATCAGCAGAGCAGGAGTCGCGATCTCGCTCAGGTCGCTTACCAGACTAGGTGACGTACTTGACTTGGTGGTCATGACTAGCGTCAATCCTTGAGGAGGCAGACGTTGGGAGGCAATACGCTATCATGTTTTTGTCGTGTGGTCGGGCTCGGCGCGTAGCCAGTCACAATGTGCGGGAGGCAAAGATGCGGTTCGAGGGCCGGACAGCTATCATCACGGGCAGCGGCTCGGGACTGGGGCGGGTGCTGGCGCACCGCTTCGCGGCAGAGGGTGCTTCCCTCATCGTTGCAGACATTGTGGCGCAACGCGCGAGCGCTGTCGCCAGCGAGATTACCGACGCGGGCGGTACAGCCTTACCACAGACCGCGGACGTGACAAGCGCAGCTGACGTCGAGGCTATGGTTGGTGCGGCCCGGGAAGCATTGGGGCCAGCGGACATACTGGTCAACAATGCAGCTAAGGCGACGGACATTGACTTTCTCGAATTGACGGAGGAGGCTTGGGACGAAGATGTAGCCATTTCGCTGAAGGGAGCGTTCCTCTGCTCGCAAGCCGTGCTCAAGGACATGACAAAGAACAGGTCAGGGGTCATCCTCAACATCAGCACGGTGAATGCCCTCGCTTACTATGGTAATGAAGCCTACAGCGCAGGCAAGGCCGGGCTACTTAGCCTAACGAGGAGCCTGGCCGCACGCTATGGACCTTTCGGTGTGCGCGCCAATGCCATCGCCCCCGGTACGCTAAGAACGTCGGCTTGGGAAGAGCGCAGGCAGAGAGATCCTGACGTCTTCGAACGTCTCGCCAAGTGGTATCCGCTTGGCCGCGTCGGCGAGCCGGAGGACGTGGCCGGAGCCGCCCTCTTTCTGGCGTCAGACGAGGCGGCTTGGATCACCGGAGCCTTACTGCCTGTCGACGGTGGTCTGACCGTCGGCAACCTCCAAATGGTACGGGAGATTATCAAAGAGCCCGATGACGGGAACTGATGGTAACCGTGGGGGATTGGACCAAATAAATTCGCAGTACATCCGCCAGCCAAAGATGCGCTCGTCTCGACATCGAAGCTAAAGCACTATGGGAGCTGGATAACCGGTTGCAAGCGTGACCAGTTATCCAGTTTTGCAGAGGGCATGAGCTCAGGGCATGCGCGACTTTTGTGCGCAGCAGACGGCTGTTCGGTAGCGAAGACGTTTTCCTCGATCTACTCCTTAACGCCACCAGAGGTCAACCCGCTGACAAGGTACTTCTCTATGACTAGGAACAGTACGACAACGGGTATGGTTGCTATTAGAGACGTCGCGAACACGTACTCCCAATCAACGTCATACCTTCCGAAAAAAGAGAAGATTCCGACAGTGAGGGGTTTCTTAGTTTCTGTAAAGATGAGGGTTAAAGCAACGACGAACTCATTCCATGACTGGATGAACACAAAGATGACCGTGGTAACAAGTCCGGGAAGAGCTAGTGGCAGAACGATCCTCCGAACGGCTCCTAGTCTCGTACATCCGTCTATCCAGGCCGCCTCCTCCAGGCTATAGGGTATGCTGGCGAAGTATCCGGACAGTATCCAAATAGCGAAAGCTTGAAAAAACGCCCCGTTGATTAGTACGAGAGCCCAAAGTGAATCCATGAGACCGAACCACCGCATCTCTCGGAACAGTCCCACGAGCAAAACGATGGGCGAAAAGATTTGTGTGGCAATGACCGCGTACAAATATATTCTTCTGCCAGGAAATCTCATGCGCGCTAGGGCATAAGCCGCAGGTATCGCACAAATCAATGCGAGCAGTGTGGACCCCGAGGCAAGCAGAACCGAATTAGCTATGTAGTGACTTAGCGGCACAACGGTCCAGACGTCGAGGTAGTTAGAAAAAACCCACTTCTCGGGGAAAAACGTCGGTGGGATTGAATAGATGGTGTCCTTGCTCTTGAGAGAAGTGAGCAACATAATCCCGTAGGGAAAAATCATCGCGACAAACAGCGTAAACGAGACCACGGCAATGAACGCTTTTTGCGCTCTAACAGCGTTCAGCATCTAGTTCTCCCTTCTAGTTACAAACCACACATACGAAGCCGAAAAAGCAATTAGTATCAGAAAGCTGATCACAGAAACGGCCGCGGCTACCCCTAATTGGCGCTCTTCGAATCCCAGTTTATACAGGTACGTGAAAATAATGTCTGTCTTGTTGAGTGGTTCTCCTCTAGTCATCGCCCAGACAATAGGAAAAGAGTTAAATACGTAGATCGTGTTGAGAACAACGGCAACTGTTAGGGTCGGCCTCAATTGTGGCAGCGTTATATGAACGAACCTCTTCCACCTGTTTGCACCGTCGACCCTGGCGGCTTCATACAACTCGGCCGAGATCGCCTGCAACCCGGCCAACAAAACAAAAGAAGTGAAAGGTAGGCTAACGAAGATCCCCACGGCTATCATCGCGGGAAATGACGTGGCTGGTTGGGCCAACCAATTGACGTTCTTCTCGATTATTCCCAGTTCCTTCAGTATTAAATTGAGGGTTCCGTACCTGAAATCAAAGATCCATTTCCAGATCACTGCCGTGATCAGTAGCGAAACGGCCCATGGAACAATAAGAGCGGCCCGCACCAGGCGCCTTCCAACGAACTTTTCGTTGAGCAGACTTGCGATCCCCAGCGATAGAATGATGGTAATCCCAACTATAGCCACAGTCCAGATCAAGGTGTTTATCAAAACACGGGGGAACACAGGATCTTGGAATAAAGAAACGTAGTTCTCCACGCCATTAAACCCTTCCCTCAACCCCGAAAGGCCCACCTCAGAGAACGAGGTGATAAATAGATCAACAATGGGAACGACTACAATCGCAACCATCAGCGCGACACTTGGTAAAATCCACAGTAGAGGGTATACGGTTTTACCGCCCAGGCCCTTCTTTCTTGCGGACCTTCTGGTGTATTTTGTACTTGCGCGGCTTAACAGCTCTCTCACTGCTCTCGCTGCTCCTTATCGAGTTTGAAGGCTCCTGCTGAGATGTAGAAGGTCGTTTCTCCGAGCAATCCTTTTCGGGGGCTTGCGTGCTTCGCTTGAATCCAGGTACGTTTCTTCCCCCAAGTTCCAATGCATCGGAACTGAAAACGTCAGGCCGCGGATAGCGAGCCGTTTCGCAGGCCCAATCTGTGCCCATTTGCAAATTGGCTCGCTACCGCAAGCAACCTCACGCCAATTCGACGGTATCGGCTTAGTCACAGTATCCCGTACTTGTTGTACGCCTCCATAATTCCCATCCCTTGTTCAAGGGCCCGTCTCATCTCGTCTTCGCCACTTACCTTATCTACGGCTCTGAGCAGCACTTCGTCCGAGACCTGTTCGGGAATAACCACGACGCCGTCATGATCGCCAAAAACGATGTCGCCCGGTCTAACCAAAACACCACCACACCGAATCGAAATCCCGTAAGAGATTACCTCCATTCTTCCCTTGGAGTCCAGAGGGCTGTACCCTCGCGTGAAGACGGGGAAGCCCATCTCCATGATTTTGGTGCTATCCCTCGTTAGACCGTCGATCACGGCACCCCGAGCTCCTTTGCTTCTTGCAGCCGTGCTCAGAAGCTCTCCCCATAACGCACTGCTTCTCGATCCATTCGTAGTCGCGACAACGATATCGTCTTCCGCTAAATGATCGACAGCCTCAAGCTCTGTTACGTAGGGATTTTCAGGTATCTCGTATATGTCCGTAGCCAGTATGGTGAACGCTCTACCTGCGAGCTTAAAGGACGAACCGATCGGCCTTACATTAGGCTCCAGCGCTCGATGCCTGAACCCCAGATCGTCCAGAATATCTGCAAGAACCGCGCTATATAGCTTTTCCTCTGCCGAAGAGAAGCTTATAGGGCTCTGCATATCACTCAGCCTAACCAGACGTAACTGTCTGCTGGAGTTCGTCCAGGGCTTGTTTCGGAGTCTTTTCTTTCGTGAGAGCTTGCTGACAAGCTCTCGCGAGGTCCTTAAACACCGTATCAAGCGTCGGATCTTGCAGCGGATAGAACTTCGCCTTGGGTAGCTGGTTGACAAACCGGGCTGTCATAGGGTCCTCAGCAGACATGATTTCGCCCATCGGTTTGGTGGTCGGGAGCATGCCTTCTTGGGTCAAGAACTTTTTGTAGTGTTCCTTCTCGTAGAAGAAATCAAGAAATTTGCCGATGATCTCCGTGTTTTCTGCCGTGTTGAACACCATCAAGAAGTCTTCTACCCCTAGGCTGAATTCAGGCACGCCCTCATTCCGGGGGATCGGTCCGAAATCCCACTCGAGGTCGGGTGCTTCTTGCTCCAATATCGTGGGGAAGAAGTTAGCTGTGTTCATCATCCCCAGCTGCCCCTGGGCGAAGACCTTTTGCAGTTCGTCGCGGTTGATGGTTGTCGGGTCGGGATTGGTCACTTTGTACTTGTTCACCAGGTCAGTCATAAATTGCAGGGCTTCTACGTTCTCCGGGATGTTGAAAGACCACTCCCCGTTCCTCTTCCAGTCTCCCCCGTTACCCCAAATGAAGTACGAGAAGTCAGCCTGAGGTTCAAACTCGGTCATAGGGAGGCCGAACCCAGGGATCCCGGTCTCGTCCTTTATGGCCTTGGCGGTTTGAACGAGCTCATCCCAATATGTTGGTGGCTCTTTGATACCCACCCGGTCGAAGATCTCCTTGTTGTAGTACAGGTTGCGGATGCTGGCTATGAACGGGATGCCGTACAGGGCACTATCTATGCTGCCTGCCTCATAGAAATTCTCGAAGTATTGCCCCTTTAGCTCCGAAGAGATGACCTCGTCGCCGCGAGTGAGCAGATCGTCAGCAGCAAAGGAGGCGTAGGTGTTGAAGTTCAAAAGATCGGGCGTTTGCCCTGTAGTTACCATGGTGCTGACCTGCTGGGGCAGCTGGGTCCACCCTATGACTCGAAGATCTACATTGGCGTCCGGATTCTTCTTCTTGAAGTCGGCTACAAGCTCATTCCAATAGGTCTTAGTAGGATTAGTGTAGAGCGCCGCCACATAGCCAAAGCTGTTTCCGCCACCGCCACCGCCACCGCCACAGCCGGTGAGGGCCACTGCATACGCACCCGCCAGTGCACCGCCACTAACCTTCAGAAAATCTCGCCGAGTAAGTGCTCGCTTCACTTCTCACTCCTCTCACCGCTATGTTGGTACATGGGGAGACGTTGCTTGCAGCGTGCAGGCGTGCGCATCGGTGCCAGGCTTTTCCACTCGTTTATGAGAAGTACTATCACCCCACGTACCGCTCAATCCTTCCCTTTCTCCGGCAGACTAGCAGCTTGCAAGCTTCCCCTCAAGAGCCATAGTTTTTCATTCAAGACAACGATCTGAGAGGGATCAGCAACCCGATATGCGGGTTTCGGTCGGTAAGGAACTGCGAGAAACGCACCGGCGGAACGAAGCTGGCTTGCTCAAACTCTCTGGGCGAACGTCACGATTTGATCCCGTACCTCCGAACATATAATCTCCTGGCTATGGAGACGTCGCTGTTCACGTTCGCCACCGATCTTCACGACGAGGGGCTCGACACGGTGCTCGGCAACCTGCAGGACCGGGCAGGGGTAGACGGGCTGACGATGGCAGTCGCCTATCATGACGCACGGGACCTCTTCCCTCACAACCCGGTCCACAAAGTGCGGTATTTGGAAGGCGGTGCCGTCTTCTTTTCGCCGGATAAGGCACGCTACGAAGGTCTGCAGCTACAGCCACGCGTCGCCGAACTTGCACGGGCTGGCGATCCTCTTGGCGACCTTTGCGTGGCTGCCAGTGACCGGGGGATGAGCGTAAACGCCTGGGCTGTCTTCCTTCACAACGACCGACTGGGCTTCTCGCACCCCGAGTGTGCCACGCAGAACGCCTTCGGAGACCGCTACCTGACCGATCTCTGCCCGTCGAATCCGGAGGTGCGGGCATACGCGTGCGCACTTGCCTCAGACATCGCGCGCTATGAGATCTCGACGATCCTCGCGGAGTCGCTTCACTTTCACGTCCTCGCGCACGGCTACCACCACGAGCGCTACTTCGAGGAGCTGGGGACTGTAGGGATCTACCTGCTTGGTCTGTGCTTCTGCACCCATTGCCTGGCAGCGGCCCGCCGGACCGGGGTGGACGCCGAAATGGTCCATCGCTCGGTCCAGAACGAACTGGGCCGCCGCTTTGCGGGCGATGGCAGCAGCGAGGACTCCGGAGAACTAACTCGAGAGGGGCTCGCGGCCTTCGGGGGCGAGCCGCTGTTGGGGTACCTCGACGCGCGGACGCAAACGGTCACCTCGCTCACGGCTGAGGTGTGGGCGGCCGCTGCAGACGCGGGCGCAAACCTTGCGTTCCTGGATCTTTCGGGAGCGGAGAAAGGCTTCGCGACGGGACATCCCACGGGCGATGCCGCGCCTGCGATCGGCTGGCAGATGGGCATCGACGTTACCGCCCTGGCCGAAGCGTGCAACACCGTAGAGGCGACCGGATACGCCGCCGACCCCGATCGCCTAGGCCTGGATCTTGACACCTACCATGCCCTGGTCGCGGACGCTTCGCAGCTCGGCCTCGTGCTCAGACCCATGCCTCCCGATTGTCGAGCGGCCGATAACCTGGCCGCAAAGGTCGCCCTAGCACGCGAACGGGGACTCAAGAGAGTCGACTTTTATCACTACGGCTTCTGTCGACTGCGTTCTCTGGACTGGATTCATCAGTCACTCGCGGCTGACTGATGTCGGCTTGCCCGTACTGACCTGACGCGACCCTGTTCGGCGACGCCTTAGCGTTATTCCTCTGTACGCGCCGTTCTTGCTCCTTCATTCCACTCGGTTGGTACCGCTTCTCCGAAGCATTCCGGTTCTTTGAGGTATAAAGCCGGAGGAGTGCCGGGCTGTCGTCGCAAGGCAGCATGAAACTCCCGTTGCCTCTCCGTCAGCTCTACCCAAGGTGCCGGTGGCTCCGGCACCTTGGCGGGAAGCGGTCGACCGTTCACAAGCGTGAGTGTGTTCCGGATCATCTCCGTGCCCTCGCGCATATTGAGATGTACATCATAAAGGGGGAACCGTCCGCGCTCGACCACGAACAGCGCCAGGTCGGCGTACGATCCCGGCTTGAGAAAGCCGAGGTCCGGAGTCAAGCCGAGTATCTCGGCAGGCCTCGACGTTGCCGCCGTGATCACTTCGCCAAACGACATCCCTAGATAAAGGAACTTACTGAGGCAGGTGGGCAGATCGAACATCGGTCCGTGGACGCTCAGCTGGTGAATATCGCTCGAGATTACGTCTATCTTGTAGTCTGCCTCAAACATCGCTTCAGCGGTCTCGAACGAAAAGGAGCCGGAACCGTGTCCAACGTCCATGATCACACCGGCATCCCGCGCCCGTTTGGCAGCCTCGATAACCCGCCCACGTTCATCTACAAGGCGCATGGTCAAGCCGGTTGAGCAGTGAGTCAAGATATCGCCAGGGCGCATGAGCTCGAGCACATCCTCGATACCGGGAGGACCATAGCCGATGTGGACCATGAGGGGCAGTTCGCACTCATCGGCAGCCCGGCGAGCTCGCCGGAGAGGTTCGAGCCCGTTTTTTCCCACGGTCCTCCGATCGATACGCACCTTCACGCCCCGCACCAGCTCAGGGTACCGACTCGCAAGCTCTTTGCAGAGATCAACGTCACAGTAGGCGAGGTTGGAGAGTTCATATGTCTCGGCGACCAGACCGATTGAAGAGATATTCAGCAGAGCAAAGATGCGCACGGTGGCTGGCTTAACGATAAACTCATAAAAGCCGGGCAGGGTAAAAGCGCCGGACGATCCTACGTCAAGCCAGGTGCTGACTCCGGTATGCCACGAGATCGCATCGGCGTCAATGCCCCAGAAAGTTACTCCACGATAGACATGCGTATGCAGGTCGACCAGACCAGGAGTGACGTACTGTCCGGCTGCGTCGATGACCTCGAATGCAGCCTCGGCTGGGATCGCACGGTCTACCGCGGCGATACGACCCGTCCTGACTGCGATATCAAGTCGGCCGTGATAGTTACCGGCCGGATCGACCACCTCTCCACCCTTAATTAGCAAATCGAAACGCATTGTCTTTGCAGTCTATTGACTCCCAGCCAGTGGATCAAACCGCCTACCGCGTCGGTCCGCGCGGCGGCTCCTCTGCGTCGGCCACCGCAAGCAGGGAGTGCGCAGGCGCGATGGCCACCACTAGACATTTTGTCCCTGGAAGAGTTCACCTCCCGTTACCCGGAAGACGATTTATAAGAGGCTGGCATCCTCGGAGGTCGAGCCGAGCTCATGTCGAAGATACGAACACGCCAGATCCGTGTAGCGGCTCACTACACATCCTGCAATCTTATCTATCTTCGCGACCGTTCCAATTCCGGGCTACATCACGCCGAACTTCTTGAACGCTTCTTGCGCACTCATTCCGTCCTGGATGGCCCGCCCCACCAAATTCTCCTTTTGCACCTTCTCCAGAGCCCTGCGGAACACCTCCTCTTCAGCAGCGCGCGGGATCACGCATACCCCATCAAGGTCGCCAAAGACGATGTCTCCCGGCATCACCCTTACCCCACCGATCTCCAGAGGTACCCGGAAGTCTATGACCTTCCCGCGCGGCGCTTGATCTTGGGCGTATCCTCCGTAGGAGAAGGTGGGAAAACCCAGTTGGAGGATCCCGCTCGTGTCGCGGTGGTAGCCGTCAACGACCGCTCCAGCGGCCCCAAGGTTTATGGCGCGCGTACTCATTAGCTCGCCCCAAAGGGCATACCGCGGCGAGCCGCCGGTGCAGATGTAGACCTCTTCTGCCTTCAAGTCGTCGAGCGCTCGAAACATCAGGCCAAAGGGTTCGGACACGAAGTCGGTGCCACTCGGGTCGTGCGACTCGACGAAAACATCAGCCTCCAGCACCGTCAAAGCCCGCCCGGTGACCACCATGTCGTTGCGGAGCGGTTTGATTTGCGGCGGCAGAAACTGGCGCAGCAGCCCCATGGCATCCATTACATCGCCGACCACTGCCGTGAAAAGATCGCGACGGAGCGTGTCGAATAGCTCTTCGTCCGAGCCCCACTGCTTCACGTTGGCCTACCCTTCCCTCGCCCGACTATAGTGCTAATAGCAGTCTAAGGTGAGCAGATGACATGCGCCATAACGATCGTCGGGCCGTCCTGCAGAAGCGCGTATCTGCGCGAGCCTCTCGCCTGCCTCAAAGAGATCCATTCGCCTCGGCGGCTGCGCGGGCCATAAGAAGTACTCGTCGAGTGCGAGATCCTTTAGTCCGAATTATTCACAAACACCTCCGAAGGCCCCTAAGGCTCAGATATGGTAGGTGTAGAATAGCTGGAGGCGCGGGCAGCGTGTAGGTAGGCCGCCACAGAGAGAGACTTCTTCGGACCTGCCAAAAGACGACCTGGGAAGGCGAGGGGCACACAGTCCAGGGTATGAGCTCGAACTGGTTAGGTCTATCGAGCTTCGGTTTAGGGGCGGCGGGGATGTTCGCTACCGTCTACTGCACGCAGGCGATCCTGCCGACCCTGGGACGAGAGTTCGGGGTGGGTGCCGCGCGAACGGGGCTAACCATCTCTGTGGTCGTAGTGGCCATGGCAGCGGGGGCTTGGATCTGGGGACCACTTTCGGACAGGATCGGGCGCAAGCGGTGCCTCGTACTCTCCAGCGGGCTATTGGTTGCTCCGACCGTGGCCTTGGGCCTCGCCCCAAGCTTTGCTGTCTTGCTGCTGTGCAGGCTACTGCAGGGTCTTTGCATGCCGGGCCTTCTGGCAGTAGGCCTAAACTACGTGCAGGAGGTCTTCGGGGATTGGCTCGGGGGCAAAGCTATGGGTTGCTATCTGTCCTCCCTGGTCGCCGGAGGCCTGATCGGCCGGGTCGGGGTGGCGTTGGCAACCGAGGTGGTGGGATGGCGCCTCTCCCTCGCCGCTCTCGCCCTACTGCCCGGCGTGGCGGCGCTTCTCATGCACTATGCGTTACCACAGTCCGCCTCCCCGGCCAAGGAAAGGCAAGAGCTCGCGGCCGTCATGCGCCTGCTAGGAAACCGCGCGTTGCTATTGGCAACGCTGGGAGGGTGCGCGCTGTTTTTCTCCTTCGTCGGCGTCTTTTCCTTCGTCACCTATTACCTTGAGGCTCCTCCCTTCTCGCTCTCTTCGGCGCTAGATGTGTGTTGTCAGGTTTATGCCCAGAGATCCTTGATCTTGCCTTGA
>OCZS010000377.1_pt1 | contig 14441 bp, 15 predicted proteins | sample 1539071 | NCBI WGS metagenome assembly OCZS01 (sample SAMEA3113584, study PRJEB22503) | soil metagenome
GCGATCCGCAGGACGTTGCCGTAGAGGCCGCCCTTGCCGACCAGCAGGCCGCCGCGGCGGGCCTCCTCCTGGAGCTGGGCGGCCAGGGCCGGGGCCGGGGTGCGGGTGCCCGGCTCGACCAGCTCGACGGCCAGCATCAGGCCCTTGGCCCGGACCTCGCCCACGGCCGGGCGGCCCTCGGCCAGGCGGCGCAGGCCGTCGGCCAGGCGGGCCCCGACCACCCGGGCGTTGCCCTGGAGGTCGTGGGCGGCCAGGAAGTCCAGGACGGCCAGGGCGCCGCTGGCCACCAGCGGGTTGCCGCCGAAGGTGGAGATCGAGTTGGCCGTGACCGAGTCCATCAGCTCGGCCCGGGCCACCACCCCGCCGATGGGCAGGCCGTTGCCCAGCCCCTTGGCGAAGGTCAGCATGTCGGGCACGATCCCGTGCGCCTGGTAGCCCCAGAAGTGGTCGCCGGTCCGGCCCCAGCCGGTCTGGACCTCGTCGGAGACGAACAGGATCCCGTGGTCGTCCAGGACCTCCTTCATGGCCCCGAACAGCCCGTCGGGCGGCACCGCGAAGCCGCCAACGCCCTGGACCGGCTCGGCGATCATGCAGGCCACCTGGCCGGCGGTGGTGGTGTCGATCACGTCGCGCAGGTCGTCGACGCAGGCCGCGATGTAGCGGTCGTCGGGCAGGTCGCGGAACGGGCTGCGGTAGCGGTAGCCGCCGTGGACGTAGCTGACGTTCACCGGGGTGAAGCTGGACGCCGACCAGCTGCGGTTGCCGGTGACCCCCATGGCCGCGTACGAGCGGCCGTGGTAGCTGTTGCGCAGGGCCAGCACCTGGTTGCTGCGCCGGGCGGTGGTGGCCAGCAGCAGCGCCGCCTCGTTGGCCTCGCTGCCCGAGTTGGTGAAGAACACCTTGGCGTCGGGGATGCCCGACAGCTCGGCCACCCGCTCGGCCAGCTCGACCTGCCTGCGGATCAGGTACAGGGTCGAGGAGTGGACCATCCGGCCGGCCTGCTCGCGGACCGCCTCCACCACCTCGGGCGGGTTGTAGCCGATCATCGTGGTCAGGATCCCGGCGAAGAAGTCCAGGTAGGTGGTGCCCTCGCCGTCGACCACCCGGCAGCCCTTGCCGTCGACCAGCTCGATCGGCTGGTCGTAGTAGAGGGCCAGCCAGGACGGCAGCACCTTGCGGTGGCGGGCGAGCAGCTCGGCGTGCGACATGACCCCTCCGCTGGGACCTCGATGATGTGCTGATGGGAGGATAGCCCCATGTCACCTGTGGCCGACGCTCCCCGGGCGGCGCTGGTGCGCCCGCCCTCCGACGCCTTCGCCCGGGCCATCTCCAGCACCGGGGCGGCGATCGACCCCGACCGGGCCCGGGCCCAGCACGCCGCCTACCGCGACGCCCTGGCCGACCTGGTCGAGGTGGTCGTCCTGGCGCCCGAGGAGGACCTGCCCGACGCCTGCTTCGTGGACGACTGCGCGGTCGTGCTCGGCGGCCAGGCGCTGCTCACCCGCCCCGGCGCCCCGTCGCGGGCCGGCGAGCCCGTGACCCTGGCCGGCGCCCTGGCCACCCTGGTCGACGACCTGCACCGCATGACCGCCCCGGCCACCCTGGACGGCGGCGACGTGCTGCGGCTGGGCCGGACCCTGGTCGCGGGCCGCTCCGAGCGGACCACCCAGGACGGGATCGGGCAGCTGACCCGGTTCGCCGAGGCGGCCGGCGGGCGGGTCGAGGTCGCGGCCGTCCCCCCGGGGACCCTGCACCTCCAGAGCGCGGTCACCGCCCTGGCCGACGACGCCGTGGTCGGCACGGCCGAGCTGCTCGAGCAGCCGGCCCTCCGGGGCGTCCCCACCAAGCTGGTCGTCCCGCCCGAGGAGGCGGCCGCCGGCAACGTCCTGGCCGTCGGGACCACCGTGCTGGTGCCGGCCGGCTGCCCGCGGACGGCCGCCGCCGTGGCCGCCCTCGGGTTCGAGGTCCGCCAGGTCGACCTGGGCGAGTTCGCCAAGGCCGACGGCGGCGCCACCTGCCTGTCCCTGCTCGTCTAGGAGGAACCGCGAAGGGGTCCGCTTCTTCGGCGACTACGCCGGCTAGCGCCGGGCGACCAGCATCGGCCGCACGTCGGCGGCGAAGGCGGCGATGCGGTCCTCCAGGCCGGGCCGGAGGTGGTCGAGGCCGACCACGAACCCGTCGGCGCCCGCCTCCAGGTAGTCGTTGAGCTGCTCGGCCACCCAGCCGGCGGGCCCGGCGACCATGTGCCGGCCCCGCTCGTCGGTGGCCTCCTCCACGAGCCGGTCCTGGACGGTCACGGCCAGGCGCAGCACCACCCGGCCCTCGGGGACCTCCTCGCGGAAGCTGGCCGCCATGGCCCGCAGCTCCCGCAGGGGGAGGGCGACCGGGTGCCAGACCCCGGTCTTGGCCGCCCGGCGCAGGGTGTGCCGGGACACCCCGGCCACCCACAGCTCCAGGCCCTCGGGCCGGGTCGGGCCCGGGGCCAGCCAGGCGTCCGACACCGGCACCGGACCGTCCGCCACCACCCGGCCGGGGGCCTGGCGCAGCAGGTCGCCGACCAGGTCGATCCACTCGTCCAGCCGCCGGCCCCGGTCGTCGAAGGAGGCGCCGAGGGTCTGGAACTCCTCCTCCATCCAGCCGGCGGCGACCGCCGTGACCAGCCGCCCGCCCGACAGCACGTCCAGGGTGACCAGCTGCTTGAGGGTCAGCAGGGGCTCGCGCTGGGGCACGATCAGGGCCGAGACGCCCAGCCGCAGCCGCCGGGTGCAGCCGGCCAGGAAGCCCAGCGCGACCAGGGCCTCGGCCACCGTCCCGTAGATGCCGGCATGGCGCGACGGCGGCAGCACGTGGTCGGTCAGCCAGCCCGAGTCCAGCCCCGCCTCCTCCGCGGCCACCGCCGCCGCGGTCAGGTGCCCGGGGTCGAACGCCTCACCGTAGTTGGGCAGGACCACGCCGAGGTGGGGGCCATCCATGGCCCAAGCCTACCGCCGGTTGCGGTGGACGGCGTCCGGGCGGGCGGCCAAGATGGCCGGCATGCGGCGGACCGTGTTCGTCTTCGATCTCGACGGCACCCTGGTCGACAGCGTCTACCAGCACGTGCTCGCCTGGCAGGAGGCGCTGGAGCGCGAGGAGATCCAGCTGTCGGTGTGGCGCATCCACCGGCGCATGGGGATGAGCGGCGGGCTGTTCGTGGGGGCGCTGCTGCGCGAGACCGGTCAGCCGGTCGACGCCGGGCTGGTGGCCCGGCTCCAGCAGACCCACGCCGAGGCCTACCGGCGCCGGGCCGGGCAGGCGCGGCTCCTCCCGGGGTCGCGCGAGCTCCTGGCCCGCCTCACCGAGGCCGAGGTGCCGTGGGCGGTGGCGACCAGCGGGCTGATGGCGGCGGCCCAGCCCACCCTGGAGCTGCTGGAGGTGCCGCCCGGCGTCCCGGTGGTGACCCGCGACCAGGTCCCCCACGCCAAGCCGGACCCCGACCTGTTCCTGGTCGCCGCCGAGCGCCTCGGCGCCGACGTCGCCGACGCGGTCGTGGTCGGCGACTCGGTCTGGGACCTGCTGGCCGCCCGGCGGGCCCGGGCGCTGGGGGTCGGCCTGCTGTCGGGCGGCTACGGCCGCGAGGAGCTGGAGCGGGCCGGGGCCTACCGGGTCTACGAGGACCCGGCCGACCTGCTCCTGCACCTGGACGAGGTCGGGGTCAGGGACCCGGGGGACGCCTGACCCCTTAGGCGACCCTTACCTCGGTCCCCGTACGGTGGGCCGGTCAGGGCCGTCGAGAGAAGGAGGCTCGCTTGCCAGAAGAGCCGGTCACGACGGCGCGGACAGGATGGCGGCCGACCTGGCGCGCCGTCCTCGTCGCCACCGTGCTCGCCGGGCTGGCGGTGGTGCTGTTCGCCACCAGTGCGTTCAGCAGCTCCGGCAGGTCGCCTGGTTCGAGCGGCGGCTCGCCCGCCGTCGAGCAGGTCCAGCAGTCACCCGGGGACAACGGGCGCGACTGCCCCGACAAGTCGGGGCGGGGACGTTCCAGCACCCCGAGCGACGCCAGCCTGGACGTGTAGCGCCGTCCACCTGACAACTGGGGTGAGCGCCCGGCCGAGAATCGTGGCCGGGCGCTCCCTCCTCAGCCGCCGAGGCGGGCGCGGGCCCGGCGCATGCCGGCCAGCCAGCGGTCGCGATCGGCGGCCCGGCGGCGCTCGAACTCGGCCACCTCGGGATGGGGCAGGATCAGGAAGCGGCCCTCGGCCAGCCCGCGTACCACCGCCCCGGCCACCGCCTCGGGCTCCAGCAGGGGCCCGGCGGCCAGCACCGAGGAGCCGGCGCCCAGCCCCTCGGTCATGGCCGTGCGCACCCCCTGGGGGCACAGGCACGACACCCCGACCCCGGCGTCGCCCCAGCGGATGGCCAGCCACTCGGCCAGGGCCACGGTGCCGTGCTTGGTCACCGAGTAGGGGGCGCTGTCCATGCTGGCCAGCAGCCCGGCCGCCGAGGCGGTGAGGAGCAGGTGGCCGCGGCCCCTGGCCGCCATCCGCGGGGCCAGGGCCCGGGCCACGTGCACGTGGGCGAGCACGTGGACGGCGAAGGACCGCTCCCAGTCGCCGTCGTCGCCGAGGTCGTGGCCGAGGGCCACCCCGGCGTTGGAGCACCACAGGTCGACCGGCCCGAGCTCGTCCTCGACCCGGTCCACCAGCCGGGCCACGGCCGCCGGGTCGGTCACGTCCAGCCCGGCCCCCAGCGGCGACGGGCAGCCGAGGCCGGCGGCCACCCGCTCGGCCCCCTCGCGGTCCAGGTCGGCCACGACCACCGCCCGGGCCCCCTCGGCCGCGAACCGTTCGGCCAGGGCCCGGCCGATCCCCCGCGCCCCGCCGGTGACGACCGTGACCGCTCCCTGTAGGTTCATGGCATGCAACGCTACGGCATCACCGTGCCCTTCGACGGCGTCCCCCTGGCCGGCCAGCGCGAGCTGGTCGCCGAGCTGCCCGACCTCGGCTACACCGACGTGTGGTCCTCGGAGGTGGACGGCGCCGACGCGTTCACGCCGCTGGTCCTGGCCAGCGTGTGGGCGCCGGCGCTGCGGCTCGGGACCGCGATCGCCCCCGTGTTCACCCGCGGCCCGGCCACCCTGGCCCAGTGCGCGGCCAGCCTGGCCGCGGCCGCCCCCGGCCGGGTCGCGATCGGGATCGGCGCCTCCTCCGACGTGATCGTCGAGCGCTGGAACGGCGCCGAGTTCGACCGGCCGCTGCAGCGGGTCCGGGACACGGCCCGGTTCCTGCGGGCCGCCCTGGCCGGGGACAGGGTCAGCGAGCGCTACGAGACCTTCGCCGTGGACGGCTTCCGCCTCGGCCTTGTCCCCGACCCACCGCCGTCGCTGCTGGTCGCCGCCCTGCGGCCGGGGATGCTGCGGCTGGCCGGCCGGGAGAGCGACGGCGCCATCCTCAACTGGCTCGCCCCCGGCGACGTCGGCACCGTCATCCCGTACGTGCACGCGGCCGGGCCGGGCCGGGAGATCGCGGCCCGCATCTTCGTCGCCGCCACCGCCGACCCCGGCCAGGCCCGGGCCATCGGCCGGCGGGCCCTGACCGCCTACCTGAACGTGCCCGTGTACCGGGCCTTCCACGAGTGGCTGGGCCGGGGCGACCGCCTGGCCCCGATGTGGGAAGCCTGGGCGGCCGGCGACCGCCGGGCCGCGCTCGCCGCCATCGGCGACGACGTGGTCGACGACCTGGTCGTCCACGGCTCCCCGGAGGCCTGCCGCGAGCGGGTCCGCCAGTACGCCGAGGCCGGGGTCCACACCCCGATCCTGTGCCTCCTCCCGACCGGCGGCGACCTCCGCGAGACGGTCCGGGCCCTCGGCCCGGCCGCCGCCTGACCCTGGTCCCCCCCGGCTACAGGGTCGTCAGGCCGCCGTCGACCGGGATGACCGCCCCGGTCACGTAGGCGCCGGCCCGGCTGGCCAGGTACAGCGCCGCCCCGGCCATGTCGTCCGGCTGCCCGATCCGGCCCAGCGGCGCCGCCGCCGCGATCTGGTCGCCGACCAGCCGCAGGGTCTCGGCCATCATCTTGGACTCGAACGGCCCCGGGGCGATCGCGTTCACGGTGATCCCCCGCGGCCCCAGCTCCCGGGCCAGCACCCGGGTCAGGTGGTGCAGCCCGGCCTTGCTGGCCGAGTAGGCGTAGGTCGGCATCGCCGGCACCCGCAGCCCGTCGATCGACCCCACGTTGACCACCCTGGCCGGGTCGCCCGGCCCCGCCGCCGCCTCCAGCAGCGGCAGCATCGCCCTGGTCAGGAAGAACGGCGCCTTCAGGTTGAGGTCCAGCACCTTGTCCCAGGCCGCCCCCGGGTACGCCTCCAGCGCCGCCCCCCAGGTCGCCCCGGCGTTGTTGACCAGCACATGCACCCGCCCCTCCCGCTCCCCCACCTCCCCCGCCAGCCCCAGGCACGCCTCCTCCCCCGACAGGTCCGCCGGCAGGGCCACGCACTCCCCCACCTGTGACAGCTCGGCCGCCACCTGCGCGCACACCTCCGCCTTGCGCGAGCTCACCACCACCCGCGCCCCACCCTCGACAAACCCCCTGGCGATCATCAACCCGATCCCCCGGCTCCCCCCGGTGACCACCACCGTCTTCCCCTCCACCGAGAACAGGTCGTTCATGGCCGCGCCTCCGAAATCGGCTTCCACCGTCGCCATATCATTGGCCCCATGGCGATCTCCTACGAGTGGCGCGGCGAGTTCACCAGCGCCGAGGCCAACATCCTGCACGCCGAGTGCTTCGACCATGCGGTCCTGAGCGACCAGGAGTGGGACTGGCGGGGGCAGGTCGACCGGCACAGCCTGGGGTGGGTGTGCGCCCGGGAGGGCGGGGGGCTGGTCGGGTTCGTGAACGTGGCCTGGGACGGGGTGGTGCATGCGTTCGTGCTGGACACGATGGTGGCGACCCGGGCCCGGCGGGAGGGGGTGGGGACCCGGCTGGTCGAGCTGGCGGTGGAGGGGGCCCGGGCGGCCGGGTGCGAGTGGCTGCACGTCGATTTCGAGGACCATCTGCGGGGCTTCTACTTCGACGCCTGCGGGTTCGTGCCCACCAACGCCGGGCTGATCGAGCTCTAGGAGGAGGGACGATGGCGCGGTTCGTGGAGCTGCGGCGGCACACCGACAACGACGGGGACGTGCTGACCACCGACGGGGTGGCGGCGGCGCTGCGGCTGGGGGCCGGGCTGGCCGGTGGGTACCGGGTCGGGGTGTCGACCGGGGCGCAGCGGGCCACCCAGACGGTGGGGTGCCTGCTGGCCGCGCTCGGGCAGCCGGTCCCGGACGGGGTGGTGGTCGAGCCGGGACTGCGGTCGGAGCGGGAGGATCACTGGCGGGCCGTGGCCAAGGAGGCCGACGGCGGCGACCTGGCGGCAATGCGGGCCGCCGACCCGGCGTTCGTCGACCAGGAGGCGGCCTCGCTGGGGGCGGCCCTGGGGCGGGTGCTGGAGCGGCTCGGGGACGGCGAGCGGGCGCTGGTGGTCGGGCACAGCCCGACCAACGAGGCGGCGGTCCTCGGCCTCACCGGCGAGCTGGTCGCCCCCCTGGACAAGGGCGCCGGGATCCTGGTCACCGAGGACGGGGGAAGCTACCGGGTCGAGACCCTCGATCCCTGACACCCGCGGGGCGACCCCGCCCACGTGCCAACCCCACCCGTACGGCAGCCCCACCCTGGGGCGACCACGCCCGCGCGGCAACCCCGCCCACCGGTGGATGGGACCCCTACCGGGAGGGTAGCCGACGGTGGGACAGGGGGCGAACGGCTGTCCACAGCCCCCCGGTGTCGTACCCTTGAGCCATGGCCACCCGGAAGCTGGTCCTGGACGTCGCTGGTCGAGAGGTCACCGTCAGCAACCCGGACAAGGTGTATTTCCCTCGGACCGGGCATACCAAGCTCGACCTGGTGCGCTACTACCTGGCCGTGGCCGAGGGAGCCCTGCGGGGGGTGGCGGAGCGGCCGATGGCCCTCAAACGGTTCGTGAACGGGGCCGAGGGCGAGTTCTTCTTCCAGAAGCGGGCGCCGGACAAGCGGCCGGAGTGGGTGGAGACGGTCGAGCTCAAGTTCCCGTCCGGGCGCAGCGCCCACGAGATCGTGGTCCGGGACGCGGCCCAGCTGGCCTGGGTGGTCAACCTGGGCTGCATCGACCTCAACCCGCACCCGGTGCGGGCCGACGACCTCGACCATCCCGACGAGCTGCGGGTCGACCTGGACCCGATGCCGGGGGTCCCGTGGCCCGACGTCCTCCAGGTGGCCCTGGTGACCCGGGAGACCCTGGAGGACTTCGGCCTGGTCGGGTGGCCGAAGACGTCCGGGTCGCGGGGCTTCCACGTCTACTGCCGGATCGAGCGCCGCTGGACCTTCCCGGAGGTCCGGCGGGCCGCCGTCGCCCTGGCCCGCGAGGTCGAGCGGCGGGCCCCCGAGATCGCCAGCAGCCGCTGGTGGAAGGAGGAGCGCCACGGGGTGTTCCTCGACTACAACCAGAACGCCAAGGACCGGACGGTGGCCTCGGCCTACTCGGTCCGCCCGACCCCCGACGTGCGGGTGTCGATGCCGCTGTCCTGGGACCAGGTGCCGGACTGCCGGCCGGAGGCGTTCACCCTCGACACCGTGCCCGAGCTGGTCGGCGGGGCCGGCGACGCCGCCGAGGGGATCGACGGCGCCGTCGGGTCGCTGGAGGCGCTGCTGGAGCTGGCCGACCAGCACGAGGAGGCCGGGTTCGCCGACGCCCCCTGGCCGCCCCACTTCGTCAAGGCGGAGGGCGAGCCGGCCCGGGCCCAGCCGTCCAAGCGGCGGACGCCGGGCCCGGCCGTCCGCGAGGGGTTCGTGCCCCCGCCGGCCCCGGGCAAGACGGCCGGGCCGACCGGCCGCCGGCGCACCACCATGCCCCTGATCGAGGTGGCCAGGGCGGCCACCGAGGCCGAGGCCCGCGAGGGCCTGGAACGCTGGAAGGCCCGCCACGGCGAGGTCTGGCCGCTGCTCGGCCCGACCGACGTGCTGGTCGACTCGATGCGGGGCCGCAGCACCGTCTGGTACCGGATCCGGCTGAACCTCAGGAACGTGCCCGAGGACAGCCGGCCGCCCCAGGAGGCGCTCGAGGTGGACTACGACCCCTGGGGCGGTCGGCCGCCCGGCCCGTGAGCTACCGCAGGGCGAGCCAGCCGGAGAACTCGCCCCACGCCGGGGCGTAGTCGCCGCCGATGATGCCATCGCCGCTGTCGTGGTACAGCTGCCCGTAGGCGGTGAAGCGGAGCCGGTCGGGGCCACCGATGCAGCGGACGGGGAACCGGACCCGGTAGCTGGTGCCGTCGAACGAGGCGCTCGCCCGGCAGGTGAGCTGGTAGGCGCCGTTGACCTGCTTGGCCACGTACCCGTAGGCGCCCATCACCGGGTCACCGCGCAGCTCGGCCACGTACTGCCAATCGGCGCTGGCGGGGTCGGTGTTGAGGCCCCAGGTGATCCCGCCCCGCGGCAGCGACGACCCGAACCACCAGTTCTGGCTGGTCGGGCTGGTCGGCTGCTCGAACCGGGCGGTGACGGTCACGTGCTCGCGGTCGCGGCTCACCGCGACCGAGGCAGCGCGGAGATCGGCGATCGCGTCGCCGGTGTCCAGCGGGTCCTGGACGCTGACGGAACGGAGCGGGCGGACCGAGGCCGCCCCGGCCGCGGTGGACCCGGCGGCGAGGGCGCCCACGGTGAGGGCGGCGAGGATGGTGGTGGTGACGAGGCGCCGGCGGCGCTGGCTGGTCGGCATGTGCTCCCCCTTGTCGGGACCGGTGATCGACCACCCACCACGATCGGACATCCAGGCAACAGGACGCACTCGCGACGATCACCGTGGATCAAGCGGGCATAACGAATCGGACGTCGGGCCGCTCAGCGGGGGGTGGGGCGGTCGCCCTCGAACAGCCAGGCGGCGATGTGCTCGGCGATGGCCATCGAGGAGGTGGCCGCCGGGGAGGGGGCGTTGCGGATGGCCACCACCCGGCCCTGGCGGCTGAGGCGGAAGTCGTCGACCAGGGTGCCGTCGCGGGCCACGGCCTGGGCCCGGACGCCGCTGCGGGCCCGGCGGAGGTCGGCCGGGCGCAGGTCGGGGACGTAGCGGCGGGCGGCGTCGCAGAAGGCCCGGCGGCTGAGCGACCCGATGACCTCGCGGGCCCCGGTGCGCCAGTGGCGGGCGGCCATGCGCTGGAAGCCGGGCCAGGCCAGGGTCTCGGCGAGGTCGCCCGGGCGCAGGTCGCGCCAGCGGTAGCCCTCCCTGGCCAGGGCGAGGACGGCGTTGGGGCCGACCAGGACGCCGCCGTCGACCCGCTTGGTCAGGTGGACCCCGAGGAACGGGTAGCGCGGGTCGGGCACCGGGTAGACGAGCCCGTTGACCAGGTCGCGGCGGCCGGGGACGAGCTCGTAGTACTCGCCCCGGAACGGCACCACCCGGGGGTCGTCGGTGTGGCCGGCCAGGCGGGCCAGGCGGTCGGTGTGCAGGCCGCCGCAGATGACCAGCTCGTCGAAGGCCAGGCGCTCGCCCCCGGCGTCGACGGCGACCCCGCCGGCGTCCTGGCTGATGCGCCGGACCGGGACGCCGGTGCGGATCTCGGCCCCGAGGGCGGCCGCGTCGGCGGCCAGCCGCCTGGTCACCGCGCCGAAGTCGACCACCGCGGTGTGGGGCGAGTGCAGGGCGGCGATCCCCTGGACGTGCGGCTCCAGCTCGCGGAGCTCGTCGCGGCCGACCATCCGGACCCCGGGGACGCCGTTGGCCAGGGCCCGTTCGTGGATGGCCTCCAGCCGTCCCAGCTCGGTCTGGTCGAGGGCGACCACCACCTTGCCGCACTCGTCGTAGGCCAGGCCGTGGCGGGCGCAGAGCTCGCCCAGCAGCTCGACGCCCCGGCGGCACAGCCGGGCCTTGAGCGACCCGGGGGTGTAGTAGAGGCCGGCGTGCACCACCCCGCTGTTGCGGCCGGTCTGGTGGGTGGCCAGCTCCGGCTCCTTCTCGAGCACGGTCACGGCCACGTCCCGGCCCATGCCGGCCAGGTGGTGGGCCAGGGCGACCCCGACGATGCCGCCCCCCACGATCCCGACGCGCCTGGTTCCCATGCCTGGCAGTCTACGGCCGTCCGTCACCGGTAGCGCCGCCGCCGGAACAGGTCGGTGGCGGCCGAGGTCACCCGGTCCAGGAACAGCAGCCCGTCCAGGTGGTCGAGCTCGTGCAGCAGCGCCCGGGCCTCGATGGCGTCGGCCTCGACGAGCCGGGTCGTCCCCTCCGGGGTGGTCCCCTCGACCGCGACCGTGGCCGGCCGGGCCACGTTCCCGGTCAGGTCGGGCACGCTCATGCAGCCCTCGCGGGCCACCGCCGGGGCGCCGGCCGCCACCACCCGGGGGTCGAACAGCACCACCAGCCCGGCGCACGACCCGGCCTTGGGGTGGCCGGTCACGTCCATGCAGAACGCCCGCAGGCCGACCCCGATCTGGGGCGCGGCCAGGCCGACGCAGTGGTCATGGGCGCGCATGGTGTCGACCAGGTCGGCGGCCAGGCCGGCCGCCCCGGCATCCCCGGCGGCGCCGTTGACCGGCCGGGCGACGGCCTTGAGGGCCGGCGCCGGCAGGCGGAGGACGGGCCGGACGGCCACGCTAGAGCAGGTCGGCGTCGTCGGGGTGGAAGCTCGCCTCGACCCCGAGCTCGGCCGCGGCGGCGCGCAGGCCGGCCTCGACCTGGGCGGCCCGGCCCTGGGGGACCTCGAGCTCGAAGTGCATGGTGTACACCGGGTCGGGCTCGCCCACCACCCGGGTCTGGAGGTCGACGATGTTGACCTGGTGGGCGGCCAGGGCCTCGGCGACCCGGGCGACCAGGCCGGGCCGGTCGGCCCCGTAGACCGCGGCCGCATACCGCGCTCCCCCGCCGGGGGCGGCGGTGACGTCGTCGGTGACCGCGCGCACCCCGACCTGGAGGTCGAGCCGGGCCGCGACCGGGTCGAGCCCGGCCTCCAGGCCGGCCGCGCCCGGGTCGGCGGGCCCGGTCACGACCAGCATCATCGCGAAGTGGCCGCGCAGGATGGTCATGGAGGTGTCCTCAAGGTTGCAGCCGGCGTCGGCCAGCACGCGGGTGACCGCGGCCACGATCCCGGGGCGGTCGCGGCCGAACACCGAAACGGCGAAGCGGGCCATGGCAGGGACCCTAGAGGGTCGCCGCCCCCGGGACAACGACCCTCCGTAACGATCCCGGGACGCTGGCCGGGCATCATGGGCCGCCGACGAGGACGGGAGGGTGGATGGCCGCGCTGGCCTGGGCGCTGTGGCTGCTGACGCTGGTCTGCTACGCCCTGGTCGCCTGGCTGAACGACCTGCTGGTCGGGGCCGGCCGGCCCGACCTGGGCCTCCTTTCCTCCGATGTCCCGGCCTACGTGCTGGCCACCCTGAGCGCCACCACCGTTGGGGCGCTGCTGGCCAGCCGCCGCCCAGCGCACCCGGTGGGCTGGCTGCTGCTCGGCCTCGGGCTCGCGGGGGTGCTGTCGGGGGTGGCCACCGGCTACGCCAACTACGGGCTGATGGCCAGGCCAGGGTCCCTGCCGGCGGCCGACTGGGCGGCCCTCTACCACGGGGTCAGCATCCTCATCGCCCTGGCTGCCCTCCAGCTCGTCCTGCTGTTGACCCCGACCGGGTCGCTGCCCTCGCCCCGCTGGCGCTGGTGGGCCCGGGTGGTGGCCGGGGCGGCGGCGGTGGCGCTGGTCACGTCGAGCCTCCTGCCGTTCGACCCTCCGTACCGGGGGATCCCCAACCCGCTGGACGCCCCCGCCCTGGCCGGGCTGCTGCGTCCCCTCAGCGACCTGACCTGGGCCCTGACCGCGCTCGGGCTTCCCGTGGCCGCCGGGTCGCTGCTCCTGCGGTTCCGCCGGGCCCGCGGGGTCGAGCGCCAGCAGCTGCGCTGGCTGGTCCTGGCGGCCGCCCTGGCCGCGGCCGTGCTGGTGGTGACGGCGCTGGCCCTGGCCGTCGGGCTGCTCGGCCTGACCGGCGACGAGGTCCTGCTCGGCTGGGTCTCGGCGGTCGTGCTGGGGCTGATGCCGCTGGCCACCGGGGCGGCCATCCTCCGCTACCGGCTGTACGACCTTGACCGGATCGTCAGCCGCACGGTCGCCTACGGGCTGGTCACCGTCCTGCTGGTCGGGGTGTACGCGGTGGTCGTCCTGGTCCTGGGCCAGCTCCTGGGCCGGGACTCCGGCCTGGCCGTGGCCGGGGCCACCCTGGCCGTTGCCGCCATCTTCCAGCCGGCCCGCCGCCGGGTCCAGGCGGTGGTGGACCGGCGCTTCAACCGCCACCGCTACGACGCCGCCCGGACCATCCAGGCCTTCAGCGGCCGGCTGCGCCAGCAGGTCGACCTGGACAGCCTGTCGGCCGAGCTGCTGGCCGTGACCGACCAGACCATGCAGCCGTCCACCGTGTCCCTGTGGCTGCGGCCGCGGGCGCGCTGAGCCTCAGCCGCCGACCACGGCCAGGGTCTGCTCGGCGATCTCCAGCTCCTCGTTGGTCGGCACGACCAGGACGGCCACCGGGCTGTCGTCGGCCGAGATCGTCCGGGGCCGGCCCGTGCGGGCCTTGTTGCGCTTGGCGTTGAGGGTGATCCCGAGGCCCTCCAGGCCCTGGCAGACGCCGGCCCGGACGGCGTCGTTGTTCTCGCCCACGCCGGCGGTGAATACCAGCGCGTCCAGCCGGCCGAGGGCGGCCGCGTACGCCCCGACGTACTTGCGGATGCGGTAGCAGTAGACGTCCAGGGCCTCGGCGGCCGCCTCGTCGCCCTCGGCGACCAGGCGCGCCACCTCCCGCATGTCGTTGGCCCCGGCCAGGCCCAGCATGCCGCTGCGCTTGTTGAGCAGGTCGTCGATGTCGTCGACCGACAGCCCGGCCTCGCGGTGCAGGTAGAACACCACCGCCGGGTCCAGGTCGCCGCTGCGGGTGCCCATGATCAGGCCCTCCAGCGGGGTCAGGCCCATCGAGGTGTCGATGCAGCGGCCGCCGGCGACCGCGGCCACGCTGGCCCCGTTGCCCAGGTGCAGGGTGACCAGGTTGACCTCGGCGGCCGGGCGGCCCAGGTGCTCGGCCGCCTTGCGGGCCACATACGCGTGCGAGGTGCCGTGGAAGCCGTAGCGGCGGATGCGCAGGTCGCGGGCCAGCTCGGCCGGGAGGGCGTAGCGGTAGGCGCGGGGCGGCATCGTCTGGTGGAAGGCGGTGTCGAACACGGCCACCTGCGGGGTCTCGGGGAAGCTGGCCAGGGCGATCCGGATGCCGAGCAGGTTGCTGGGGTTGTGCAGCGGGGCCAGCGGGGCCTGGTCGGCGATGGCCTGGATGGCGGCGTCGTCGACCAGGGTCGGGGCGGTCAGCCGGTCCCCGCCGTGGACCACCCGGTGGCCGATGCCGGCCAGGTCGGTGATCGGCCCGCC
>OCZS010000378.1_pt1 | contig 14437 bp, 13 predicted proteins | sample 1539071 | NCBI WGS metagenome assembly OCZS01 (sample SAMEA3113584, study PRJEB22503) | soil metagenome
AAAATTAAACAATAGAAACAAATATTTTAATCAAGAAGCACCATATTTCCATGGGCACAATAGCAAAGAAAGGGAAGTTGTATCTTGGCAAGAAGGGAAACAGGCTGCCCAAAAACGCACGTCGCTCGAGAAAACCATTGCAAAGAGACTGGGTCACTGGAAGGCGACCGCCTTCTCTAAAGTCAGCAGAAAAAAGTGCAAGGTATAAATTGAGACCGCGCCGCCAATCTCAGACTAGGTGAAGTAATTGTGGAACCAAGCGATCAGTAGTAAACAAGCGCTATCCTGCTTCTTGAAAAGAACTTGAGTAGTGCATAGTTTGTTGACCTAACCATCCAGCAACATTGACACTGCAGAAAATAAGACATTTTAGAAAAACTGGAATCTGAATTGGCCAAGCGAGAATTTACAATAGATACGAACGACCAAAAAATCAATGTGGAAGGACACACACACAAAAACGTAGCATTAAAGTACCTAATGAAAAGGCGTCGGTCCCTACTCATGACCAAAGACCCTGACAAGGTGGAGAACTTGTACTCTAATCTTCCTCAGCATGTAAGAGTTATGGGCAAGTATATAACGCGTAGTTATGCGATAAACTGGGAGAGGGAAGGATCCACCGACTTTCAGGGATCGCGTTTTGTCTTTGTACTTGAAGAAAATAGCAATATTTGATCCTTTTTAGAGTCTTCTTGGCGTCAACGATACCTAGCCAAAGCTCTTTCCCTAGGTATTCCAATTTTTTTACCCCAGCTAAATCAAATTGTAAATTGCTGTCCAAGATATAATGAATTGTTAAATGGAAGGAATACAAGTACATATCCGACATATCCACTTTATTTCTGAAGAATAAAATGACTTCTCCACTTCATCTTGAAAAAAAAGGAATCAGAACGCTGGCAATAGCAGAAAGTTTCAAATCAAATTGCAAATATGCAGTTCTGGCAGGAGTGGTTATGAGGCGTGACCTGATTATAGATGGCGTGGGAATATCTAAATCAACTCTGAGAGGCGACGATGCAACTGAAAACATCATTTCTATGTACGGAAACATGCGTCGAAACGACATAAGCTGTATCTTCCTGGGAGGAATGATAATAAGCATGTACAATATAATAGACGGGGCCGAAATCCATCGATCAACTGGCCTCCCCGTTATCGCGATAACCTTTCGTTACTCGGAAGGGCTAGAAAGTACAATTAGAAATGTATTCTCACGCGAATGGCCAACAAAACTACATAAGTATCAAAATCTAGGACAAAGAGAGGAAATTAAACTTAGAACAGGCAAGTCAGTGTTTGTACGCTCCTGGGGCATAAGCCTGCGGAACTCTGCTATTATCCTTAACCATTTCACACTTCAGGGCTCGCTTCCCGAACCCGTGAGGATAGCCAAGCTTATAGCTAGAGCAAGGGTCGAAACGAACTAGTCGGCTCACCAGCCCACAAATGTTCCGATAGTAGTGGAAATATTCAATAATCTAATATCTATATCCGCGCTATTGCGGAGGCAGAGAAGCTATTAAATGCCAAACCCAATGAACGATGACTGTGTTTCGCGCTTCTTTGCAGACGCACTCAAGAGGGTTCACGATAATTGTATTGGTTGCACCTATTATCTTTGCCTTTATCATGTACCCTGGTTCGTTTACCCTGTCTTGGAACGAGGGCCGCGGCGGCTTCCTATTTGCCCTTATCTTTATTGTGTTTGAGTTAGCAAGTATACGCGATTTCCGTGCAAACAGTAAGAGACTGTATATTGTATGCACTCTGTGCTTACTCACCATACTTTACTTGGCCTCTCCCGAGACGGTTGGAATAAAAAATGTGATAGGATACTCTGCGCCTGCATTTGGCGTAGTCCTGCTGGACTCTTGGAGATGGATGTGGGAATTCATTGTGCTCGTTTTATATTTTTCCTCATCTCTTTTTGTTCTATTTGGCACAAAGTTCTACAGAATTGCGCCCGCGACTATTGTCTACTTAGCAGGAAATGGCACTATCCTTTTTCTGGACGCTTTTTTTCCTTATGATAGTCTTGGCCCACTTCAGCTGATAGTGCCTCTCTACCTAGAGGCAGATGAAGTCGTAATCAATTGGGTTGACAGGAACCTATTAGAATTGGGGCCGGGCGTGCCTGCTGTAGCCGAAGGCAATTCGCTGGTGCTCTCAGGGTTAAATGGTCCGTTTGCATTGAGGGTCTTTTGGCCGTCAGCAGGAGTGCACAGCTTGATAATTTATACGATTGTTATGCTTGTGTTCCTTCTCAAAATAGAAATACCCAATGACAGAAGAGTTGCATACTTTGTCATTGGGACTATTGGAACTGCAGTAGTGAATATAGTTCGTATAATATCTTTATCTTTTTTCCCCCTGCTTGTAACTACCAATGTTGGGAAGTGGGAAGGATATCACTCAGTTGCTGGCGAGATTATGTTTTTACCTTGGCTGGGCGTTTATCTTCTCACTATCATGTACATAGAGCAAAGATTGAGATTGAGTGTTCCCAAGATGGGACAAGAATCCAAATGACCCGAAATAGTTTCGGCATTCTCGCAGGTTGGATGAGCACATTATGATACTATGTTTGGAAAGATTGGCGGAAAAGCGATATCTTTTTTTCCGATCCTTGCTTTCCAAGATGGTATTGGAAGACCCTGTTCAGTCAGAATCCGAAGGAATTAAACTTCGACCCGAGAAAATGGAAGCTGACAGAATTTACCATTGTGTTTTTGAAGACAAAATCTTCCTGTTTTACAAAGACGAAGAAGAGTTATTACATTGCTATGAAGTCGAAGACGCTTCGGCTCGAAAAGAAATCGCTGAGAATCCTGACCGGCTTGAAAGTATATTAAAAAAATATGCCGGTTTCGATTAATCAAATTGGTCTAATCAACAAACATTATATTTCAGCATTGTCTTAGTTTCTGAGATGTCTGCTGGCAACGCAAAAACCGATCTCAGAGCAAGCAACGAGGTTTTCATAGGAAAGAAACCATTGATGACATATGTGACAGCAACCCTTGTACAGTTAGCGAACGAACCTATAGTGATCATAAAAGCGAGAGGAAAAAGCATAACAAGGGCAGTTGACGTAGCCCAAATAATTGTGAAAAGAATGGATACACTGGGATACAGGATTGGCCCAGTTAACATTGGCTCAGAAGTAGTCAAATCTGACGACGGAAGGACCCGAAATGTTTCTACTATAGAAATTTCAATCTCAAGAGAAAGATAAAAAGCCTGAGCAAGAATAATCAATAGCCGATTTCTTTCATTTCATTTCTTAACAAAATAGTAATCAGAGTTATAGGATTTAGAGAGGCAAGGCGATGGCCGGTCTTGCTGCGTTGTTAACTCTGATCTACATACGCTTCATTACTGCTCTCCCAAAAAGAATCGATGAATAAAGAAATCGCGCTAAATCGGCCTAAATAATTTATTAGGCACGCAGAAAATATCCATGTCAATAGACACAAAAAGACGGGGCTTTTGAAAAGACAGCTTGTACGAGTGACATGACATCATTGACAGAATCTAAATATTCTATGTTTTCACGTGAGCCAATCCTATGCGAACCTTTGCCTACTAACTGGGCTGCAAATAGTCCGGAGGGGCTTCTCGAGACAAACATTTTGAGTCTTCCCTCCGGCCCTTCAATTCTTATACCCTCATCTGCCTCAAGAGACCTTAGGATACGGCGTAGCTCTTCTGGCTTGAAAATTCGGGAGCTTCCCAAAGTGATCAGTATGGTAGACCTAGACATAAAAAAGCTCCGCCAGAGATTTGAATGAATTAGACAGTTATTATGGACTTGATGAAATTCGATAAGGGGATCCTCGTAGGATACTGCCGGTTCTGTTCAATTTTTTTGGAGAAAAGTAGGCACAAAGAACCACATAGTAGCGCTAATAATAGAGTAAATAACAATTAAGGAGCGTTTATAATAGCTTTGTCGCTAACCTTCGGAGTATATATTTGTGATTGAGAATCTTTGATACTTTATCTAAGAGATATCATTTGTTTCCGACTACTGGTAGAGTTAATCGTCTAGTTGTAAAGAAAAACTTCAAAATCTTTGTGTGTGGCCCCACAGTATACAACTATTGCCATCTGGGCCATGCCCGAGTCTTTCTTTTTTATGATTTGGTCGCGCGTTTCCTGCGCTCCCAAGGAATCAACGTAAAATTTGTGATGAACATTACGGATATCGATCCCAAGATCTCAGTTCAAGCCAAAAGATATGGACAGACACCTGAAAAGATCTCAGAAAGGTTTTCTCTCGAACTTTACTCGGATCTCACACAATTGGGCGTAACAGGAATAAGCTTTGCCAAGGTCTCAGACTATGTTCCAATGGCAAGCCAGATTGGATCGAAGCTGTTGGAAAAAGGTTTCGCGTATGCTCTAAATGGCAATATTTATTTGGACACATCCAAAATAAAGTCATTCGGGCGCATGTCCTCGATCAGCAAGGCCCAGCTCAAAAACGTGAGACTTGACCTGGCCGCTGATAAACGCAGTCCGGCTGACCTTTTGCTATGGAACACCACGGATGCGATAGGTTACATGTATCACGACAAGGTCCTCGGATGTGGTTTCCCTTCAGCCCATCTGCAGGATTTGTCTGTGATGGTAGCATTGTTCGAAGGGACGTATCAGCTGCATGGCGGCGCAACGGACCTGGTTTACCCACACCACGAAAGTATTCTAGGCCAACTTATCGCACTAACTTCACTAAGACGTCCTGTTCAGTGTTGGACACACGTCGGCCTCCTTAGGAATAAAGGTTCGAAAATGTCAAATTCTCTTGGTAATGCGATCCAGATAAGGAGGATTCTTCGTCGTTATAACCCAAACATTATCCGTCTATATTTTTTGTCGGAACATTATAGGAGACCTATGGATTTTTCTGAGTCCACTCTCGGAAGGCTGGAAAAGTTGGATAAAAAGATCTCAAAGGCTATCTCCATCATCAGAGTCGCCGGAGTCAACGGCAAAGATCGTGAGGATTTTGCTATCATGAAGCCTTTTATAAGGTATATTGAAAATGACTTTGACACTGTAGGCATTCTTACTCTCTTAACAGATAGAATTGGGAAAGGCCATGCTTCTGCTAAATTTTTGGAGATACTACAAATTCTTGGGCTCAATTACTAAAGACCTAATAGAGAAAAATGACTCAGAATTCTCTTCCCTCTGGGCCCGAAGATTGCGACTGCTCCAATGCGCTGAATTATTTGTTAACAGGGCTTTTCCTGGAGACTACTTCTTTAACAAAACTAAGATCTTATCCCCGTGCCAGAGGACTCCTCTCCTTATATCAAAAGCCAGAAGAATTTTTTTCTCAAACAAATTGGATTGTTTTATTCACAGTTATGACGATCTTGCATATCAGGATATAAATACTTCCCTGGAAGATGCAGGCTTTAGCCGCATAGACTCGATGTTGGTGTTCTCCGCAGACCAGGCTACCCAGCTGGCATCAGAAGATAAGACATATTATGACCAGAATCTACCACAATTAATCGCAATAGATCAGGATTCGATATCTATGTGGGTCGATGTGTTTTGTAAAGCCTTTAACGCAGAGGACTGGAAACAACAAATACATGGTCTAACGATGGCCAACCTCCGCTTTTTCAGGCTATTTGTTTTAATGACGAGGTCTGATGCGGCGTCTGTTCCGGCCGCTTGTGCATTACTATTTTGTTACAGAAAGGTGATGGGACTATATTGTCTTGGTACCTTACCGAAATTCCGAAGAAAGGGACTAGCCTCGCTAATTCTAAAGTCCTCTATTTCAATGGCAAGAGCTAAGAGGATGAAGTTATTTTTTGTTCAGGCATTTTTGAACGACGGATTTGCTGACATGTATGAAAAAGTAGGGCTTAATTTGGAATATCGAAAAGGAGTCTATGCCTCCTTTAGAGGCTTAACCTGAACAAACAGGTTATCCTTTTGTCCATATATAATATCAACTTCTTGGACCCAAGAACCCTGTACCTTGCTTCCAAATGCTCAACCTACAAGGTAGGAGATACATTGGTATTCGTATGCTGCATAGTGTTTATGCTAAGCTTTACAGGGAAGCGGTCGCATATGATATGGACATAAACGAATGGATCTTTCGTCTCCCAAGGATGTACTGGAAGGACTCTCATTTGAAGTGAGAAAATGTTCATTATGTGCACTTTCTCAAACGAGGAAAAATGCTGTTGCGGGCGAAGGCCCGAAGTCTGCTGAAATAATGTTTATCGGAGAAGCACCGGGGCGACGGGAGGACTCATTGGGAAAACCATTTATTGGTTGCGCCGGAAGGATTTTGGACGCCGCATTATCCAAGGCTGGAATAGAAAGATCGGAGGTTTTCATTACCAACGTAGTAAAGTGCCGGCCTCCGTACAACAGGCGTCCTAAGATTAAGGAACGCTTAGCATGCATGCCCTACCTAGAGAGACAAATATTGGTCGTATCACCAAAGATAATATGTATTCTTGGGAGCACTGCTTACCGTTCACTGCTAGGTGGCAAATCGATAATTGCGGACAGGGGCAAGATAGTAGAAAAAGACGGCAAGAGGTTTTTCCTAACCGTTCACCCTGCGTCCGCTATTTATAACAAGTCTCTTCTATCCGATTTAGAAAATGACATGTTAAATCTTGCAGGAGAGATCCGTCAACGGGGGCATATGAATAAGAAAACCAGAAGGCACGACAAGGCACTGGCCCTAGAAGGCAAGTCCACTCAAAATCAATCCCATCATAGAGAATCAATTGAGTCTGAATAAAGACATTCCTATTTAAGAGCCCTCAATTTAATGTTATATTGCAGACCAAAGCGGTGGGCCTCATCTCGTATGTGTCGCAATAACATAAGTGCGCTGCTGGTGGCTGGGAGACGGATGGACTTTTTTAGAAGATGCGTGTAAACCTCTTCTTTTTCTTTAGCCAAGGAGACACATCTGATGTCCAATCCAAGCTTACTAATTGCAGACAGAGCAGATCTCAGCTGGCCTGTCCCGCCGTCTATGACTATTAGGTCAGGCAAACTGTCTTTGCCTGACACCGAAGAGTAGCTGCGGCTCACTATTTCAGATATCATGGCAAAATCGTTTTGACCAGAGATTGACTTGATTTTAAATCTTCGGTATCCTTCCTTAGAGGGCTTACCGTTGACGAACCTAGCGCGTGATCCTACAGCAAACGCCGTTCCGAAGTTAGATATGTCGAAGCAATCTATAACCGACGGGATAATTCTAAGCCCGAGCTCTCGCTTAAGATCTAATAATGGTGAAGGGTTTTTCCCGTCGCGTATAAGATTCAAATTTCGAAGTACCAAATTCATGAGGTCCTTTTTTTCCTTATTGTGGAAGCTTTCTGATATTCTGATAATTCTTACCTCATGTCCGGACAGTCTCTCAAGGGATGTCTCTATTACATCTTTTGCTTCTGGTAACTCGTTCACGTAAATATATTTAGGTATTACAGGCATCGAGGAGTAGTACTGTGTCAAAAAGGTTCCGAGAGAATTATCACCAACCAATTCAAAATCAAATTTTCTCCTATCCATGATTACCCCGTGTTTCCGTGTTAGAGCAATCAAATGGGCATTCCCCTTAGCTTCGTCCCTGATGATTCCAACGTATTCCTCTTCAGAAGAATTGTTACGACTAACCCTTTCCATGTTTTGCTTGACCCTCAAATTATCTAATCGTCTCAGCGTATCGCGGATCTCCTTAGCCTTTTCATACTGTTGCAACTCTGCAGCTTTCTTCATGTCTTCCTCCATTTGTGTCACGAATTTTTCTACACTGTTTTTTCCATCCAGTATATCCTGAAGCAAGACAATATTTTCGAGATATTGTGATTCAGTCACGTTCTTTATACAAGGGGCATCACAGTTCTTTATGAAATATTGCAAACATGGCATTTTTGGAAGCCTATTGCAAATTCTTATTTTGAAGAGTTTCCTAAGCAGTCCTACCGTCAAAAATTTTGAACTTCCCTTTACGAAAGGACCATATATCTGCCCCTTCGGACCGCTAAACTCTCCTCTTCGATTTCTTCTTGCCACTAATAACCTAGGGAATGGCTCCTGGGTTATTTTGAGATAGGTGTATCGCTGCTGATCCTTCAACTCTATGTTGAACAGAGGCCTGTACCTCTTGATCAGATTCGACTCCAGCAAAAAGGCCTCAATTTCATTCTCGGTAGTCAGAAAATCTATGTCCGCGATTCTAGCGATTAGCTTCTGTGTTTTCCAATTGGTGCCCTCGCTTTGGCGTCCGTTTCCAGCATTCGAGAAATACGAGAGAACACGCTTCCTCAAACTCTTGGCCTTTCCTATGTATATTATATTCCCATCGCTATCCTTCATCAGGTAAACGCCTGGGTCTGCTGGCACTTCATTCGGATCCTTGAACTTCATAATGGTCCTTCGAGTTCCGTTCTGGGAGCAGATAGATGACATCAGTCGTTTCAACCTGTCCGTAGTATTTGGTGAACCTTCAGCTTGGAGCTTAAATATCCAGCCGTGTAACTATGGGTACTAGTTGCAAGTTCCGGTGGAGTTCCAGTTGCTACTACTTTTCCCCCACCCTCGCCTCCATCGGGGCCCAAATCAACTATCCAATCAGCGCTTGCAATAACGTCAAGATTGTGCTCAATGATAATGACCGTATTGCCCATCTTCACTAGTCTATCCAGGATATCTAGCAGCTTCTCTACATCTGCAAAATGAAGTCCTGTCGTAGGTTCATCAAGTACGTACAGCGTATTTCCTGTGTCTTTCCTAGAGAGTTCTGCGGCGAGTTTGATCCTCTGTGCTTCCCCCCCTGACAGTGTCGTTGCTGGTTGACCTAAATGGATGTAAGAGAGACCTACGTCACTCAATGTTTTAAGTCTCCTCTCGATGGCCGGTATGTTATGGAAGAATGATAGCGCTTCTTCAACTGTCATAGATAGTACCTCGGAAATCGACTTTCCTTTGAACTTAGCAAACAATGTCTCCGAGTTGTACCTATCTCCTTTACATTCGTCACATTTCACAAAGACATCTGGCAGGAATTGCATCTCAATTTTCTTTACGCCTGCACCTTCACAGGCATCACATCTGCCACCTGGAACATTAAAGGAAAATCTTCCTGGCTTATATCCCATTTCTCTTGCTCGAGGAGTCCTTGCAAACAATTCTCGAATTGGTGTAAATGCGTTGACGTAGGTTGCCGCATTAGATCTCGGTGTCCTTCCAATAGGTGACTGATCTATTCCAATTATCTTGTCAATGTACTTTAAGCCTATTATGGAATCATGTTTACCCGGAACCTCTTTGGAATCATAAAAGTATTTGGATATTGCTTTAAACAAAATGTCATTCACAAGGGTTGACTTTCCAGAGCCTGAGACTCCTGTTACAACCGTCATGCATCCGGTTGGAAATGAGACATCAATGGACTTTAAGTTGTTTTCTTTCGCGCCGACGACTCTGATCCAATTGTGGATTTCCCTTCCCCTTTCTTTCTGACGTAATGCCGATCTTTCTCCTCTAAGGTACTCCGCGGTAATAGAGTCTCTGCTTTGTAAAACTTCCTTTAATTGACCGCTCGCAACCACTTTCCCACCGTGGATCCCTGCACCTGGACCGATATCTACAATCCAGTCTGAACTGCGAATGACCTCTTCATCATGTTCCACCACAATCAAGGTATTGTCGAGGTCACGCAGTTTTCGCAGGGTCTCGATAAGTTTGGCATTGTCCCTTTGATGCAATCCAATGGTTGGTTCATCTAATACGTATAGGACACCTGTAAGGTTGGAACCTATTTGGGTAGCAAGGCGTATCCGCTGAGATTCACCACCAGAAAGAGTAGACGTATTTCTATTCAACGACAGATATCCCAAACCCACATTATTCAAAAATTCTAACCTAGACGTTATTTCCTTAAGTACGGTCCTTGCTACATATCTTTCAGTGTCATTTAAATCCAGTGTTGCAAAAAAATTTATACAGTTTTCAATAGACAAGTCGCAAACGTCCATTATTGATTTGTCTTTTATCTTTACCGAAAGCGCTTCGTCTTTTAATCTCTTACCGCCACATCTCTCACACCTCCGTTCCCTCATGAATTCCTGAAGGGTTTCCCGCTTGGCCTCTGATTCTGTCTCCCTAAAGGTTCTCTCTAAATTCGGAATTACTCCCTCAAATGATCCTCTGTATTCCCAAGTAGAATCAGAGTATTTAGATCGATACTTATAATGAATATTTTCGTTTGTTCCGTACAAGATTGTTTTCAATTGCTCTTCTGTCATTTCGGAGATTGGCATATTGAGTGTAAAACCCATTCTCTTACCTACATCTCGTAACATAGATGATCTAAACGAAGCAAAGTATCCCGACCAGGGTCTGACAGCGCCTTCTAGTATGCTTTTGGACGTATCTGGAATAATTAGGTCGGGATCAAATTCTACTCTTACCCCTAAACCATTGCATTCCTTGCAGGCTCCAAAAGGTGAATTAAAAGAAAAGCTTCGGGGTTCCATCTCCCCCAAGCTCACCTCGCATTTAGGGCATGCATTTCGCTGTGAATAGAACTTCTCGTCAGCCTCGTCTACAAAATAGGCAACCATAGTCCCATCTCCCACTTTCAATGCACCCTGGACGGATTCAAACAGTCTGCTTCTCTCTTCTGACGATGGTTTTAGCCTGTCAACGATTACCTCTATTGTATGTTTTTTTTGCTTGTCTAGGGTCGGAAAAGAAGATTCATTGATCTTTTTCCTATCAGGTTTCATATCTTCCACGTTATCTTCGCTCTCTTCATCCAAATTGACTATCTGCCCGTCTAGCCTGATACGCGCAAATCCGTCTTGCTTTAATTGTTGAAACAATTTTTCATATGTTCCTTTTTTTGCTTGAACGACAGGACCTAAAATCAAAGTTTTCTTATTTTCTCCTGATTTCAATATTGAGTCTACTATCGAATCTGCAGACTGGCTCGAGATTTTCCTCCCGCACACAAAGCAATAAGGGATACCTACCCTAGCGAAAAGCAGTCTGAGATAATCGTAGACTTCTGTTACGGTGCCGACAGTTGAACGAGGGTTCTTGTTGGTCGTTTTTTGTTGAATAGAGATTGCAGGAGATAAACCGTCAATAGAATCAACGTCGGGCTTCTCCATTAGTTCAAGGAATTGCCTGGCATATGCAGAGAGCGACTCCACATAGCGTCTTTGCCCTTCAGCATATATAGTGTCAAATGCTAGAGTTGATTTACCAGATCCTGAGACTCCTGTAACCACAACAAGCCTATTTTTCGGAATCTCCAAGTTAAGATTCTTGAGATTATGCTGGCGGGCTCCCCTTATAACTAATTTGTCGTGCATGGCTCTCAAACCTGCAGAACCTGTTCCTCTCCTAGAACTTTCTTTATTCTTGCTAGCTTTTGTCTATATTTAATAGCGTTCTCAAAATCCAAATCCTCTGCAAAATTTTTCATCGCAGATTCAGTTTCCAGAGCCAGCGCCACTAAATCTGATTTCGTCATGCTCTTTATTGTTTCAATATTAGCGGGCCTCTCATTACCATAAGTATCTTGTACGCTTTCCGGAACTGGCTTCACAACCGAGCGAGGGGTAATTCCGAATGTGTTGTTATATTGAATCTGTTTCTTCCGACGCCTTGCAGTCTCGGCAATTGCATTTTTCATCGATTCGGTTGTGTTATCAGCAAACATAATGACTGCCCCATCAATGTTTCGCGCGGCTCGCCCAAAAGTCTGGATTAAGCTTGTAGTATTGCGCAAAAACCCCTCTTTATCCGCATCGAGAATCGCTACCAATGAAACCTCAGGAATATCCAAGCCTTCTCTAAGCAAGTTTATGCCAACCAAAACATCAAACTCTCCAGCCCGTAGCTGTCTTATCAATTCTGTCCGTTCCAGTCCTTCAATTTCTGAGTGCAAATACCTGACTCTCACCCCATTTTTCGCCAAATACTCAGCGAGGTCCTCAGCCATTCTCTTGGTCAGAGTCGTGACAAGAGTTCTTTGGTTTCGCTGGGACCTAGTGGAGATTTCGCGAATCAGTTCCTGCATTTGATTCTGTGTTCCTCTGATTGTTACCTTAGGATCAACGAGACCAGTAGGCCTTACCAACTGCTCAACAATTTGAGAGCTTAGCTTCACCTCGAAATTGCTGGGGGTTGCAGATACAAAGATAACATTTCTTAGATATTTTTTGAACTCATCGAATCGAAGAGGACGATTATCGAACGCGCTTGGCAGTCTGAAACCGTAGTCAACTAACATCTTTTTTCTCGTAAAATCTCCGTTATACATGCCGTGTAGCTGTGGAATAGTTACATGCGACTCGTCTACAACCAAAAGAAAATCTTCTCCAAAAAAATCGAGCAAACAGTACGGTGGCTGGCCCGGGGCTCTGCCGTCCAAATGTCTTGAATAGTTTTCGATGCCTGAACAATATCCCAGCTCCTTTATCATCTCTATGTCATATTTTGTGCGGGAGGCAAGTCTCTGTCTTTCAAGGTCACTTGGCAATTTAGGCAACCAATTGTCTAGTTCATTTTTAATTGAATCTATGGCTGATGACCTTGATGATTCAGCCATGATATAATGCTTGGCTGGAAATATTTTTACCGATCCGGCTTCCCTTATTCTGCCCATATCTAATGCGCTATGTATTGTTATCTTTTCTATTTCGTCTCCAAAGAGCGCAATTCTTATGATGTCGTCTGAGTAGCCAGGGATGATATCAACAGTGTCGCCTTTGACTCTGAAAGCACCACTTTTAAGCGAAAAATCATTTCTTTCGTAACGAGACTCTATCAAATTGTGAATTAGTACCTTTCTATCTATTTTCATTCCGGCTGCCAGCGTTAATGCGCTCTGCTCCCACTCGATAGGAGACCCAAGGGAGTAAATACATGAAACCGTTGATACGATTATTGTTGGGTCTCCAGACATTAACATAGCAGTAGCTTCTAATCTCATCTTCTCTATCTTCTCATTAACTTCGGTATCTTTTTCGATGTAGGTGTCAGTTTGAGGTAAATAGCTTTCAGGCTGATAATAATCGTAAAAACTCACGAAATAACCTACGTTATTCTTTGGAAAAAAATCTTTGAATTCTGTATACAGCTGGGCCGCCAGGGTTTTATTATGTGATATGACCAGTGTATTTTTACCTACTCGAGATATCACGTTTGCAATGGTGTACGTTTTTCCGCTTCCCGTGACTCCTAGGAGAGTCTGACAAATATTGCTTCGGCTTTGATTCAATATACTAGTTGACAGTTTCTCGATTGCCTCCGGTTGATCACCACTCGGCCGATATACGTTTTCAGCCAGTATGAAACTCCCGGGTCTTTTGGACAATGGAGCAATGGATTATCACTACGAACATATATTGTTAATCACTCTTTAAAATAAGAACGACTAGCGGGGGGTAATCCTTTTCTTTAACGGGCTTCATTTAGATATTATGGAAGAACCTATGCACAGTCTGACTAGCGGGGATTTTTTGTCCTATCTGGAAAATGAAGCCCGGCTCAGGGTAGACGACTTTATTAGAGGTGCAGTAGAGGTCGCACAGGAAGTTCATGCAGGAGTAAAGCGGGATGACGGTAGTTCCTCTTTTTTAGATACTCACACTTGGCCTGTCGCTGCCGAGGTGGTGAGGCATTACAGGTCTGTTAACCGGAATATCACAAGTGTTGAAGTCGCATCAGCAATATTGCACGATATATTGGAAGACAATGAAAGGATTCTTGATTTATATAAGACCAAGTCTTATGGTTTTGAAGCGTACTTAGACTATAGGTTCGGAAGCAGGATACACAGTATTGCAACCAAACTCAAAATTCCCCCTCTTGAGAATTACCCGGGGAACAGTACGGAAGAAAGACAGCTAGCCAGGTTTATGCAATATTGCAGTATGTTAGTTAGGTCAGAATATGACATAAAGACGATAAAGCTCGCTGACAGGATCAACAACATGGTGTTTATTAAAAACAAAGCAAGACTCAACAAGGCAAACATTTATGAGAAAATAAAGAGATATCTTAGGGAGGCCGAGGACTTTTATCTCTTTTACACCATTTTGGAGCCATCGATGCCGGATTTCTATCAAAAAATGAGGTCTGCTTATGAGCAAACTCGGTCAATCTATTTTGAACAAACGCTGACGATGCCGGAGTCACAGTCAGGCGCTGCTACTGAGGCTGCTAATATTGGTTAAAGACCCTTAGTGGTCAGTTTTTTTCTTCTGCAAACTTGTCCCCTAATGGCAATTCATTCATAAACGTTAGTTACCGTTTGTAACGAGCCCGCATGTTATAGTAATAAAGCGATCTCATAAACTTCCTCCCTAATATCTCTACAACGATTGTCAAAAAATTCGATGTTCGTAGAAGGACA
>OCZS010000379.1_pt1 | contig 14434 bp, 15 predicted proteins | sample 1539071 | NCBI WGS metagenome assembly OCZS01 (sample SAMEA3113584, study PRJEB22503) | soil metagenome
GCCCGATGGCGGCGGCCGTGGAGGTCGCCGCGCGCGCGCTCGTGGATCAGCCCGCGGCGGTGCAGGTCGTGGAGACGACACACCGGGGCGTGACGGTCGTGGAGTTGAGCGTGGCCCCGGGTGATGTGGGCAAGGTGATCGGGCGCCAGGGACGGACTGCGGAGGCCTTGCGTACGCTCGTCGCTGCCACCGCGCAGCATCACGGCGTCAAGGCGACGCTCGAGATTCGCGACCCCGACGTGCGGTAGACCGGGATGGCCTGGGACGATATGGTGCTGGTGGGACGCATCGCGCGCACCCACGGCCACCGCGGCCAGGTCATTGTCGATCCGGCGACTGATTTCCCCGAGGAGCGGTTCGCCGCCGGTGCGGTGCTGCACACGATGCGGGACGGCCTTGCGGGGACGGTGAGAATCGCGGCGATGCGGATGCACCAGGGCCGGCCGGTGCTCACGCTCGAAGGCGTCGACACGATGGACGCCGCCGAGACGCTGGCAGGCGTCGAGTTGCGCGTGCCGGAATCAGCGCTGGCTTCGTTACCCGACGGGACGTATTACGAGCACGACCTGATCGGGTGCGCGCTCGTAACCACAGACGGGCGTGACGTGGGGAGAGTACGCGCCGTCGAGGGTGGCGGCGGGATGATCCGGCTGATCGCGGGCGCGGGTCGCGAGGAGATCCAGGTGCCCCTCGTGCACGAGATCTGCGTCGCGATCGACATCGCGGGGAAGCGGATCGTGATCGATCCTCCCGAGGGCCTCCTGGACGTCAACGCGTGACGGCCACAAGGGCGTCGGTGCCGCCACGGTTGCTGCCGTGAACTCCGGCGCGGGTGCGAGGGGGCGACGTGCGACGCGGCGGAGCTCGACGTCGTGAGGTTCGACATCGTCACGATCTTCCCGCGGATGTTCGAGGCGCCTCTCGCGGAAGGCGTCGTCGGTCGGGCCATCGAGAGCGGGATCGTCGACGTCGTGGTGCACGACCTGCGCAACTTCACGACGGATCGGCACCGCAGCGTCGACGATGTGCCGTTCGGCGGCGGGCCCGGAATGGTGCTGAAGGCGGAACCGTTGTTCCGCGCCGTCGAGCGGATCCGCGAGACGCGCGGGGAGCCCGGGGCCGTGCTGCTCACGTCGCCGCAGGGGCGGCCGTTCACGCAGGCCGGGGCCGAGCGGCTGCGGAGGACGGGCCACGTCGTGATCCTGTGCGGCCGGTACGAGGGCGTGGACGACCGAGTGCGTGAGCACCTGGCTACGGAGGAGATCTCAATCGGCGACTATGTGCTGAGCGGCGGTGAGTTTGCGGCGCTCGTCGTCGTGGACGCGGTCTCGCGGCTCGTACCCGGCGTCGTCGGCGATGCCGATTCGGTCGCGGCGGATTCGTTTGCGCGCGGGCTGCTGGACTACCCGCACTTTACGCGGCCGGCGGATTTTCGCGGCTGGACCGTGCCCGACGTCTTGCTGTCGGGACACCACGCGCGCGTCGACGCCTGGCGCAGGCGGGAGGCGCTGCGCCGGACACTGCGCACCCGGCCGGACCTGCTGGCTGGTGCGACGCTGGACGCGGACGAGCGGCGCGTGATACGTGAGTTGAGCGAAGAAGGAGCGGATGATGAACGCGATTGAGGCGATCGAACGGACACAGCAGGTGGAGCGGCCCGACATGCGGTCGGGCGACACCGTCCGGGTGCACGTGCGCGTGCGCGAAGGTGACAAGGAACGCGTGCAGGTGTTCGAGGGCATCGTCATCGGCATCCGGCGCGGCAGTGCCCGGGCGTCGTTTACGGTGCGCAAGGTCTCGTTCGGCCAGGGCGTCGAGCGCATCTTCCCGCTGCACTCGCCAACGATCCAGAAGGTGGACGTCGTCCGCTCGGCGAAGGTCCGCCGCGCGAAGCTGTACTTCCTCCGCGAGCTGAAGGGCAAGGCGGCGCGCATGAAGGAAACCGGCAGGCGACAGCCGGCGTAGTTCGATCGGGATGGGCGGGACCCGGCCATGCGTGTCCCGCGCGATTCGCCGCCGCCGGCGCTCGACTGGCCGGAACGCGGCGCTGACCTCTGAGGGCTCCGCCGGATGGTTCGCACACGCGCCATGCGCACGCTCGAGAACACCTGCCGGCGGCTCGGATTTGTACGCGTCGCGGGTGTCGACGAGGTCGGGCGGGGGTGCCTGGCGGGGCCCGTCGTGGCCGGGGCGGTCGTGCTCGACCCCGACTGCCACATCGCCGGGCTGTCCGATTCGAAGCAGGTGCCCGCACCCGAACGCGATCGGCTGTATGACGAGATCGTGCGGTGCGCCCTGGCGTGGTCGGTGGCATCCGCCGAACACCACGAGATCGACGCGATCAACATCCACCAGGCATCCCTCGCCGCCATGCGGCGGGCCGTGCTCGGGCTCGCGCCGCTGCCCGATCTGGTCCTGGTGGACGCGTTCTATGTGCCGGACCTCTTCATGGCGCAACGTGCGGTGCTGCACGGCGACGCGCGGTGCGCCGCCATTGCGGCGGGCTCGATCGTGGCCAAGGTGACTCGCGATCGGTTGATGCAGGACCTCCACCTCACCGATCCGCGATACGGGTTCGATCGGCACAAGGGGTACGCCACGGCGGACCATCTCGCCGCCGTGGCTCAGCACGGTTACTCTCCGGTCCACCGCCGGTCCTTCCGGCCCCACACGCACACCATGCTGGACGCGACGCTTGCGGGCGCCGCGGCGGCACTCCCGCGGGACTGACGCGTGGCGATCAATCGAACACGAACGCTCAAGGAGGCGGAGAAGCTGCTCCGTCAGGGACGGCTCGAGGCCGCCATCGAGGAGTACCAGCGGGTGCTGGCCGAGTTCCCGCAGGACTGGACGACCGCCAACATCCTCGGCGATTGCTACTACCGCGCACAACAGGCTGACAAGGCCGTCCAGCAGTACGTCCACATCGCGGACCACCTGATGCGGGACGGGCTTACGCAGCCCGCAGGCGCTCTGTACCGAAAGATCCTCAAGATCAAACCCGATCACGAGCACGCGCTGCTGCAGGCGGGCATAGCCGCGACGTCACAGGGCGCGCTGGCTGATGCCCGGCAGTGGCTTTCCGCGCTCGTCAGCATTCGGCAGGCACGAGGGGACGTGGCGGGCGCGACCGAGATCCTGCTGCGCATCGGCAGCCTCGACCCGGCGGATCTCGACGCGCGGCTCGCGGCGGCGCGCCAGGTGCTGCCGGCCGGCAGCAGCGACGAGCTCACGCGGGAGATCCGCGACCTCGTGGATGCACTGTTTGCGGCACGGCGCGGCGACGAGGGGATTGCGATGCTGGAGGAGGCGACGGCCGCGGCGCCGGATAACGCCGCCCTCAAGGGGCGCCTGGCCCGCGCGTGGGTCGAACGCGGCGACTTCGACCGCGCCCGCGTGCATGCCTCGAGCGCCGCGGAGTACCTCGAGCTCGCCGACGCCTGCGCGGCCCGGGGCGATGCCGACGGCCACGTGGCGATGCTCGCCGATGCCCGGCGTCTCGCGCCGGATGATCTCGCGATCGCCGATCGCCTGGTACGTGCGTGCGCCGAGCGCGGCGACTACGCAGCCGCGTGCGCGCACCTGGATGCGATCGGCGACGTGTACGACGGCGATCTGTTTGCAACGGCCGGGGAAGTGCGGGCGCGGGCGGGACAGCTGGAAGCCGCCCGCGGCGTGTTTGCGCGGCTGCTCGCGCGCGAAGCGCACCGGACCGCTGCCCTGATCGAGCAGGGCCTGCGCATGACGGAACCGGAGCTCGCGCTCGTGCACGTCGAGTCTGCGGCCGACGCGCAACTCGCCAGGGGCGACACCTTCGGCGCGATCGCGGCATATCGCCGGTTCGCGGACGCGTTTCCCGCGCACCTGCCCGCGCTGCTGCGGCTGGTCGATATCAGCGTGGACGCGGGCCTGCACCAGGAGACGACGGAAGCGCAGGCCCGCCTTGCCGAGGCGCACCTCGCGGCCGGACGTCCTGCCGAGGCGCGCGTCATCGCAGAAGATCTCCTCGGGCGGCACCCGACGGATGCGCAGCACGAAGATCGGCTGCGCCGCACACTGGTGGCCCTCGGCGAGCCGCACGTCGAGGCAGTCATTGCCGAACGGCTGAACACGGGCAACGTGCTCGGCTTCGAGGAGTTTCCGCTCGACCTCGATTCGTCGCCCGGCCAGTTCGACACGGCCACTGGGCCGGAGGGCCGAAAATCTGACGCGGCCGGTGGCAGCGCAGATGGCACGCGCGCCCACACGGACGCCCCCGGTGTGGATCCGGAGATCGCCGTCGCAGCGGCCGGAGCGGGCGGCGATTCGTTCAAAGGCTTTCACGAAGACATCACGCGCCAGTCCCTCATCACCGTGGCCGAACAGCACTACAAGCTGGCGCTGGCGTATGAGGAGGCCGGGATGCCCGGCCAGGCCATCACGGAGCTGCGGCTCGCTGTGCGATCGCCACGACGCCGATTCGAGGCAGCCGCGATGCTGGCGCGCCTCTCACTGGCTGGCGGACGCGTGGACGAGGCTATCGACTGGTTCGAGCGCGCGGCTGAAGCACCGGCGCCCTCGCTCGAGGCGTGTCGCAAGTTGTTGTACGAGCTGGGCGATGCGCTCGATACCGCGGGGGAAGGGGCACGGGCTCTCGCGGTGTTCCTCGAACTGCAAGCCGAGTCGAGCAGCTACCGGGACGTCGCGCGCCGTGTCGACCGTCTCAGACGTGCCGGGACGGGCAGCGGAGGCTGATCTGCTCAGGCGTCTGTTCTTCGCCGCCTACTTCTTCGAAGTCGGCTGCCTGCTCCTCATCATTCCGTGGTCCACGTTCTGGGACCAGAACGCGCTCCTGGAAGCCGTCCCCGCCGTGTACAAGTGGACCCGCAGCGAGTTCGTTCGCGGAGCGATCTCGGGGGTCGGGGCACTCAATATCGGCGCGGGACTCGCGGAGCTGGTCGCCGCGTGGGCCGGCCGGCGCAGGAACGGCCGGCATGTGCTCAGCCCGGATGTGGGCGGCGCTCCCCAGGGGCCCATGTGAGCGCGTTCCGCACGGGCCGCGGCATCCTGTGCCTCGTGACGCACGGCCAGCGGCTCGCCGCGCGCACGGATTGCAGCGGGAAGCGCGTTGAGGATCTCCTGGTACGGCAGGTCAGCGAGGCTGCCTCGGCGGAGGTGGATCTGGTGCAGATTCGTGAGCCGGACCTCGAGCCCCGCCACCTGTATCGGCTCGTCGAGCGCTGCCTCGACGCTGCTGCGGGTCGCGCGACGCGCATCCTCGTGAACGATCGGGCGGACGTGGCGCTCAGTGCGGGAGCGCACGGGGTGCACCTCCGCGCCGACTCGTATGCAGCCGATCGCGTGCGGGCCATCGCGCCATCGGGATTCATCGTGGGGCGGTCGGTGCACGATCCGGACGTCGCCGCCGCGGCAGTCGCTGGCGGCGCCCTGGACTACATCATCTTCGGCACGGTGTTCGCCTCGGCGTCGAAGGCGGCAGGGCACCGGACGGCCGGGATCCAGGGGCTCGCGGCTGCCGTTGCGGCCGCGCGGCCGCTGCCCGTGCTGGCCATCGGCGGCGTCTCCACACGATCAGCGCCGGCTATCAGAGCCACCGGTGCGGCGGGCGTCGCCGCCATCGGACTGTTCCTGCCGGGCGAGGTGGACGCGGAGCCGACGCTTGCGGATACGGTGCACCGACTGCGCTCGGCGTTTGACACTCCCGCAAACGTCAGCTGAGAATGCGCGGGCCAGCCGCACCCCACCATGCCCGACAGACCGGTGACCGATTTTGGCGAGCGTCTCCGCCGAGCCCGCGATTCCCGCGGCGTCTCGTTACGGCAGGTCGCAAACGTCACCCGCATCACCGTGCGGGCACTCGAGGCGGTCGAGCGCAACGATCTGTCGCGCCTTCCGGGGGGCATCTTCACGCGGTCCTTCGTGCGGGCTTATGCCGCGGAAGTCGGTCTCGACCCGGAAGGCACGCTGCGTGAATTCCTCGCGCAGTGCCCGGAAGAAGCGACAGCCATTCCGACGAGCGAACCGTCGACCATCGACGGGATGGGCCGGGAGTCGTGGGGCGAACGTGTGCCTGTGCGTCAGCTTGTGGTCGGCATTCTGCTGCTGGCGCTTGCCGGCGCCGCAGTGTACGCAGCGATCCGCTGGGGTTGAATCGCATGACCCAGGCCCAGGCCTAGCCGGGGCGCTTCGGCCGCGGCTCTACGCCGCAGTGTAGGCCCGGGTCGGAAGCGCCCCGGGCTACTGGCGGCCGGCATCCCTTCTCGGTCGCTTCGCTTTTGCTGGTGGCCGTCGCCCCCAGTCGGCCTTCATCTGCGCGAGCCCGTGCATGAAGACCGTGGCGCGGGACCGTTCCTCCTCGCTCTCCATGCCCTTCAACAGCTCCAGCGCCCTTTCGAAATCCGCCTCGATCGTCGCGCGCGTGGTAGCGAAGTACAGGCGGCGAATCTCGCCGAGGCGATCGACGATCGGCAGGAATTTCATGAGGCGGCGGCAGGTATGGCGCGCGTCCGGTGGCGTCGCAACGATGCCCGCAACGCTTCGAGAGGCTGCGTATTGAGGACGTCGTCTGATGTCGCCCAGGCGCGCCGTGCGACGGTGACGCCCCACGCGAGCGTGCTGAACGCGCGTGTGGAGTGAGCGTCGCTGGCGATAACCAGCTTCACGCCGCGCTCGCGCGCATGCCGCGCGTTGACATCGCTGAGATCCAGCCGGTCCACCTGGCAGTTGATCTCGAGTGCCACGCCCAGGCGTGCGGCGGCACCGATGATCTGGTCCAGCCGGGCCCTGTGCGGTTCGCGCCGCAGGAGAATGCGCCCCGTCGGATGCCCCAGAGTGTCGACCCACGGGCACTCCATGGCACGGAGGACGCGATCGGTGATCTCGTCCTCGCTCTGCCCGAATGACGAGTGGATGGAGGCGACGACGTAGTCGAGTTCCGCGAGGCAGTCGTGGGAGAGATCGAGCGTGCCGTCCGCGCGGATGTCGCACTCGATGCCCGCCAGCAGCGTGATGCCGTCGAGCCGAGTGCTCACCTCGCGGACGCGGCGTGCGTGCTCGAGCGCGCGGCGCTCATCGAGACCGTTGGCCATTGCGAGCGCCTGGCTGTGATCGGTGACCGCAAGGTACTCGAGCCCGGCGTCCCGCGCCGCGAGGGCCATCACCTCGATGCTGTCGCGGCCGTCGGTGGCCGTCGTGTGCGCGTGCAGATCGCCGCGCAGGTCGCGCCGTTCGATCAGAGTGGGCAGCCGCTCCTCTTCCGCAGCCTCGAGCTCACCGTTGGCCTCCCGCAGTTCCGGCGGGATCCAGGGAAGGCCGAGTGCCGCATAGATGCCCTCCTCCGTCTCACCGGCGACGCGCTCGTTGTCGCTCACCCGGAAAAGCCCGTACTCGTTCAGCTTGAACCCGATTCGAAGTGCGCGGTCCCGGAGGGCAATGTTGTGGGGCTTTGAGCCGGTGAAGTACTGCATCGCCGCGCCCCGGCTTTCGGCCGGCACGAGCCGGAGATCCGCCTGCTGGCCACCTCGCAGCAGCACACTCGACTTGGTCTCGCCCCGCCCCAGCACGCGCTCCACGAGGCCGTAGGTCGTGAACCGGTCCATGACGGCGGCCGAGGCGCCGATTGCGAGCACGTCGAGATCTCCGCACGTCTCGCAGCCCCGCCGCAGGCTCCCGACCGGGATGAATTCCACCTCGGGCTCTTGCTCCCGCAGCAAGCCGACGAGCGCCGCTGCCGCTTCGGCGGTATCGGTCATCAGGTGGCGGCCGGCATGGCGGCGGTGGTCTGCCAGCGCCTTGAGCATCGCCTCCTGCTTGCGCGCCCCCATGCCGCGAATCTGCCGGATGCGGCCGTCGTGCAATGCGGCCTCGAGATCGTCCAGCGTGTTGATGCCCAGCTCGGCGTGCAGCTGGCGCACGGTCCGGGGGCCGACGCCCTGCAGCCGCATCAGATCGAGGAGGGTGGGGGGAAACTCGGCGAGGAGCTCCCGGTGATATTCCGCTCCGCCGGTCTCAGCGATTTCGCGCACCTTCTTCGCGAGGTCGCGGCCGATCCCAGGAATCTGCAGCAGCGCGGCGTCGTCGAGGTCAGCCAATCGCTCGCCGGCGCCAGCCACGCTCTCAGAGGCATTGCGGTACGCGCGGATCTTGAACGGGTTCTCCGCCTTGATCTCCAGGAGGTCGGCAATCTCCCCGAGCAGGCGCGCGATTGCGAGGTTATCCACAGCGCCAGCCCCGGCTCGTAACTATGTGTGGCACGGCTGCATTATACGAAGTCGCCCGGCCCGCCCCGGTGACCGACGCCGGCGCGCATCCGTCCTCGCGGCGCTTGCGTGCGGGGCTTTGCGACCGGCGCCCACGCAAGCACCGCTATAATGGCTCGTCATCGCGCGCTGATTACATGTCCCCACTCGCACTCCGCCAGCAAATCGGCCAACTGCTCGTCGCGGGCTTCGACGGCCTCGAGCTTCCGGTCGAGCTCAAGGCGCTCGCGCGCGAGTTCTCCATTGGCGGCGTCATCCTGTTCAAGCGGAACGTCGAAGATCCCGACCAGGTCAAAGACGTCGCCCGGCAGATCGAGGCGCTCGGCACCGAACTCCCGCCGTGGGTGGCGGTCGATCAGGAAGGTGGCCGTGTCGCTCGACTGAAGCGGCCGTTCACCGAATGGCCACCCATGATCGCGCTCGGCCGCTCTGGCAGCACCGACCTGGCGCGGCGCTTCGGACGAGCACTTGCCGAGGAGCTCTCCGCTGTCGGTGTGACGCTCGACTATGCGCCGGTGCTGGATGTGCTGACGAGCACGAACAACCCGGCGATTGGTGATCGTGCGCTCGCGGAGACGGTGGACGTCGTGTCGGAGCTCGGTCGCGTGATCATAACGGAGCTGCAGAACGCCGGCATCGCCGCGTGCGGGAAACACTTCCCCGGTCATGGGGACACGTCGGTCGATTCACATCACGAACTGCCCATCGTCGAGCATCCGCCGGACCGGCTCCGGGCGATCGAGTTCCGACCGTTCGAAGAGGCGATTGCCGCCCAGGTTGCGTCCATCATCACGGCACACATCCTCGTGCCCTCCCTCGATCCGGAATGGCCTGCAACGCTCTCGCGCCGCATCGTGACCGGCATTCTCCGCAACGAGCTGCACTTCACGGGCGTCATCTTCACCGACGACATGGAGATGCAGGCGCTGGCCGCGCGGTGGCCAGTGCCGGATGCGTGCGTGCAGGCAGTCGCGGCCGGGTGCGACGGGGTCCTCGTATGCAGCGGTAACACGGCGCTCCAGTTTGCGGCGCTCGAGGCACTCGTTCACGCCGTAGAAGACGAGCGCCTGCCCTGGTCGCAGATCGAAGGCAGCCTCCTGCGCCACCGTCGGATGAAGGAGCGGTTCCTCGCCACCCGTGCCGGTAGGACTCCGGAACCCCACGGATGGCGTTCGGTGCTGGGTCGCGAGTCGCACGCCGCGATCGCCGAAGAAATCGCCCGCTTCGTCTGATGGCCACGCCTTCTGCCGCACATCGCCTGTGGCGGTTCCCGCTCCGGAAGCCACCCGCGCTTCGTGCCGGCGCCCGCCTTGCCGTGGTGGCTCCGGCGAGCGCCTTCGACGTGGACGCCTTCCACGCGGGCGTCGCAGAACTCACGGCGCTCGGGTTCGAGACGTCGTACGATGCCTCGATCTTCGAGCGCACCTGGTATCTGGCGGGTACGGCGGCGGTCCGCGCGGCCGCCCTCGAGCGCGCCTGGCGTGACCCGTCGATCGACGGCATCATCGCCGTGCGCGGGGGCTACGGCAGCGTGCAGCTGCTGCCGCTCCTGGACGCGGACCTGCCGCGGCGCCACCCGAAGGTGTTCATCGGCTACAGCGACATCACGTCCATGCACATCTGGCTGGGACAGCTGGGGCAAGTGGTATTCCAGGGGCCGATGCTCGAGGGCCGGCTGGCCGTGGGTGCCGAGCGGTACGATCGCGACACGTTCCTGCGCGCTGTCACGATGTCGAGTCCGCTGGGCGAGCTGCCGGCGCCATCGCTCGAAACGCTCGTGCCCGGGGAAGCAGCCGGCCCGATCTTCGGCGGAACGCTGACGCAGATTGCCGCATCGCTCGGGACGCCGTTCGCGTTCGATCCGCCACAGGGCTGCGTCCTGTTCATCGAGGATGTCGCCGAGCGCCCCTACCGGCTCGATCGGCTCCTCACCCAGCTGCAGCTCGCGGGGATCCTCTCCCGTGCGGCCGCGATCGTGCTCGGGACCTTCCCCGGGTGCAACGACCCGTGCGGTGAGCCTACGGCGCGGGCGACGCTCGGCGCGCTTCTGCGGGCCTTCCCGGGGCCGGTCGTCTTCGGCCTGCCGGTCGGCCATGTGGATGGACCGGCCGTCACGCTCCCGCTCGGCGTCACGGCGCGTGTGATTGCCGGCGCCACTTCGCGCGTGATCATCGAAGAGGCGGCGGTCGTCTGATGGCCGCCCCCGGGAGAACGGACACGGACAGGTGAACGTACACCTCATCGGTATTTGTGGCACCGCAATGGCAACGCTGGCGGCTCTCCTGAAGCGGCGCGGGCACCACGTGCGCGGTTCGGACGAGGGGGTGTACCCTCCCATGGACGCGTTTCTCGCGCGGGAGGAGATCCCCGTGCTCGTCGGCTACAAGGCCGAGCACATCACGTCGGATCTCTCCCTGGTCGTGGTCGGCAACGCCATCTCACGTGGCAACCCGGAGCTCGAGGAGGTGCTCGGTCGCAAGATCCGGCATTGCTCGCTGCCGGAGGCGATACGCGAGCAGTTCCTCTGGGGCGCGCGCTCCATTGTCATCGCCGGGACGCACGGCAAGACGACGACCGCGGCGCTGGCCGGCTGGCTGCTCACCCACGCGCAGCTCGATCCAACGGTGCTCGTCGGCGGCATCGCCCTGAACTTCGGTGACGAGGGCTCTAGTTATCGGCTGGGCCACGGACGCGAGTTCGTGATCGAGGGCGACGAGTACGACAGCGCCTTCTTCGACAAGACCGCAAAGTTCCTGAAGTATCTGCCCGATATCGCGCTCGTCAACAACATCGAGTTCGACCACGCGGACATCTACGCCGATCTCGATGCCGTGCGGCTGGCGTTCCGGCGGCTGGCGAATCTGGTACCGAGGAACGGGCTCTTGCTGCTCGGCAGCGACAGTCCAGACGCCGCGGCGCTCCGCGGGGCGGCAGTGTCGCCGGTCGAAACGTTCGGGTTGGCGGAAGGGGCCGACTGGCGGGGCTACGACCTGGAAGTGGCTGACGGGATCACGCGCTTCAAGCTGCAGCACGGAGGGGCCTACGTCGGCACGTTCCAGTCGCCGATGCTGGGACAGCACAACGTGCGGAACGCCGTGGGCGCGCTCGCCATCGGCAGCACGGTCGGCGCCCTGCCCGGCACGCTGGCGGAAGGACTGCGCGAGTTCCGCGGGGTGAAGCGGCGGCTCGAAGTGGTCGGCCGCGTGAACGGCGTGACGGTGTACGACGACTTCGCGCACCATCCCACAGCGGTCGCCGAAACGATTGCCGCTGTGCGCGCCGGGCATCCAGGCCGGCGCGTGTGGGCTGTCTTCGAGCCGCGTTCTGCATCGTCCTGCCGCCGCGTGTTCCAGGACGATTTCGCCCGGGCCTTTGCAGACGCCGACGAGACGGTGCTCGCCCGCGTCTACCGATCCACGCTGCCCGAGGACCAGCGGCTGTCCGTGGACCAATTGGTCACCGATCTGGGCGGGGCGGGCCGCCAGGCTCGGCACATCGACACGATCGACGCCATCATCGAGACGATCGTGCGCGAGCACCACGAGGGCGACGTGGTGCTCATCATGTCGAACGGCGGCTTCGGCGGCATTCATCGCAAGCTGGTGGGTGCGCTGCAACAGGTTCCGCGCTGACATCGAACCGGGTCGGCGCCGGCCGTGCCTCCTGCTCCCATGCGAATCACGTTGTTCGGTGATGCCGCGCTGCTCGTCCACTTCGAGCACACCATCGACGTGATGGTGAACACACAGGTGCTGGCCGCCTGCCAGGGTGTGCGCCAGGCAGGCGTGCCCGGCGTTCGCGATGTGGTCCCCGCGTACGGGTCATTCGCGGTGCACTTCGATCCGCTGCGCACTGACGTGCCGCTGCTGCGAGAGGTGGTCGGGCGTGCAGCGGCCGCGGCGTCGCCGCACCGCGAACAGGGACACGTCACTGCCGTCGAGATCCCGGTTTGCTACGGAGGCCGATTCGGGCCGGATCTCGGGGCCGTGGCGGCATGGGCAGGCATGAACCCCCATCATGTCATCACCCTCCATGCGTCGCGGGAGTACCGGGTCTTCATGCTTGGATTTCTGCCCGGGTTTCCCTACATGGGGAGCGTGGACGATCGCATCGCCATGCCCCGGCGCGACACGCCTCGTACGCGCGTGCCTGCAGGGTCGGTGGGGATCGCGGGGCCGCAGACCGGTGTGTACTCGTTCGAGAGTCCCGGCGGCTGGCAAATCATCGGCCGCACGCCGCTCGTGCTGTTCGATTCCCACAACGAACCGCCTGCGTTGCTCGCGCCAGGGCAGCGTGTCCGGTTCCGCTCGGTGTCCTCGCCCGAGTTCGAGGCCATGCGCCACGCGGGCGGCGGGCGATGAGCCTGGTCGTGCACCGGGCCGGGCTGCTCACGACAGTGCAGGATCTCGGCCGCTGGGGCCACCAGTCGGCAGGGGTTCCGGTGGCGGGCCCGATGGACTCGTGGTCACATCGGCTCGCCAACAGCGCCCTCGGAAACCCCGACAGCGCCGCGGTCTTCGAGATCACGGTTATCGGCCCATTGATCGAATGCGAGGTCGGCACGCGGATGGCGATTACCGGAGCCACGTGCGCGATCACGATCAACGGGGAGCACGCGCGCTCGCCACTCCTGCTCGAGGCCGCCGCCGGGACGACGATCGATATCGGTGAGTGCCACCCGGGGACTCGGGCGTACGTGGCCGTGGCCGGAGGATTCGACGTGCCGGTCGTGCTTGGTAGCCGCTCGACGGACCTTCGTAGCGGTTTCGGCGGGTATGCGGGCCGCGCGGTTCACGCCCGTGACCGGCTTCACTACGCCGCTGCGCCGGTGAATCCAGCGGTGCGCGAGTTGCCGGACGCGGCCGTCGGACCCGCCCGGGACGGAATCACGCGATTGCGGGCGATGCGCGGACCGGCGGAAGGGCCAGCCGCGGATCGCGCGTTCGCCGCCTTGACGAGTGGGTCGTTCCGCGTCTCCTCCCATTCCGATCGCATGGGATATCGGCTCGACGGCGGCGTCGTCGCCGCGGCCACGACGGCCTCCATGGTGACGGCGCCGACCACGATGGGGCTGGTGCAGGTGCCGCCTTCCGGAGAGCCAATCCTGCTGATGGCCGATCGGCACACGACCGGCGGCTACGCCGCGGTGGCCGTGGTGATTACCGCGGACCTGCCGCTGGCCGGCCAGTTGGCGCCGGGACACGCGATAACGTTCGAAGCCTGCACGCCCGAGGATGCACGCCACGCGCTGCGGCAGATGGAAGCGCGATTGGCCGCGATCGGGGAGCGCCTCCGTGAATGACGCTGTCGCTGATCTCGCACGGCAGCTGACGACGGCGTTCGGGGCCGAACGCGTGCGGACGCACGTACCTCTCGCGCCGTTCACCACGTTCAAGGTCGGTGGACCGGCCGACCTCCTCTTCGAGCCGCGATCGAGCGATGACATGATCCGCGCGCTCGTGATGGCGAGCGATGCCGGCGTGCGTGTCACGGTGCTCGGCGGTGGATCGAACGTGTTGATAGGGGATGGGGGGGTGCGTGGGCTCGTGCTCCGTCCCCGCGGGGGCGCTGTGACGCAGGAGTCGCCGGGTCACGTGCGCGCCGATGCGGCGGTCACGATCAATGAGCTCGTGCGATGGACAATCGGTCGTGGACTGGCTGGTCTCGAAGCGTGGGCGGGTACCCCAGGCACGGTCGGGGGCGGCGTGTATGGGAACGCCCACTGGGGCGGCCATCTGCTGAGCGAGCTGATTGACACGGTCCGCCTGTGGCAGCCTGGCGGCGTGGTCATCGACGCATCCGCGTCCGAGATGGAGTTTGGTTACGATCGTAGCCGCCTGCAGCACTCCGGCGAGGTACTGCTGTCCGCGCGCTTCATCGTGCACGCCGGAGACCCGGCGGCGCTCCGCGCAATCGCGCGCGAGTCCCTTGCCTACCGAAAGCGCACGCAGCCGCTCCATGTCCCCAGCGCCGGGTGCATCTTCCAGAATCCAGCGCCAGGCGAGGCCCTGCCCGACGGGATGCCGCGGTCGGCCGGCGCTCTCGTCGATCGCGCAGGGATGAAGGGCGCACGCGAAGGCCGGGCGGTCGTCTCGACGACGCACGCGAACTTCATCGTGAACGAGGGCGGCGCCACCGCCCGAGAGGTCCGTGTGCTCATCGAGTCCTGCCGCGCG
>OCZS010000381.1_pt1 | contig 14424 bp, 14 predicted proteins | sample 1539071 | NCBI WGS metagenome assembly OCZS01 (sample SAMEA3113584, study PRJEB22503) | soil metagenome
GCTGGCGGCATGGCTGTTCCAGCTGCCGGGGGCAACCGACGATGCGCCCATCGTCGTCGAGTTCTCCGCTTCCGGCACCGGTGAGCTATGGACGCGGCGCATCGGTGGTCGGGTCATGCGCTCACGCCAGTTCATTGGCCTGCGCAAACCCGCGGGCTGGCTCGTCGAGCGCTTCGGCATCTTCGATTTCGACCTCGAAGTGCAGGTCGGCGACGAGTGTCTCAGACTCTCGATTCGCGGCATGCGCTGCTGCAGCCTGCCACTGCCGCGCGCGCTGTGGCCGGTGATCGAGGCGATGGAGTCGGAAGAGGAGGGACGGTTCCGCTTCGACGTTCAGATCGGACTGCCACTGATCGGCCAGCTGGTGCGCTACCGCGGCTGGCTCACAGATCGATGAAACGATTGCGCGTCGCGGCGGCCGGCACGAAGCAGGTGGAGCGCTGGCCAAACCAGCGATAGCGGTTGCGCGCGATCAGGTCGTAGATCGGATCGCGTAGCAGGGCGGGCACCAGCAGGAGCGGCCGCAACCAGCGCACTGGTCCGTTGAGGTAGTGGAGTGCACGCAGTACCGCGGTCGAGCGCGTGTACACCTGATCGCCGTCCAGCAGCAGGATCGTCCGTTGCAGGGTACTGTCAGGCAGGTTGAGTGCCTCGAGCACGCGACGGCCGAGTGTCGACTGCGCGCTGGCGAACTTCAGGCGGCCCTCGGGGTCGCGCGGCAGGCAGAAGGCGATGAAGCCGCTGCACAGCACGCAGTAGCCGTCGAAGAAATAAAGCGGCCGCGGCAGGTCGGCGAGCGCGGCCGGCAGCTTCATGCGGGCAGGCCCAGCTTGCGCAGCGCCTCCGTCGTCTCGCCCGCCGAGCGGTGATGGACGGCATGCATGCCGAAGGCGCGCGCGCCCTCGACGTTGGGCAGGTTGTCGTCGATCAGCACGGCCTCGCCCGGCCGGAAGCTGCCGGTGCGGCAGACCAGGTCGTAGATCGCCGCGTCGGGTTTTAGGCAGCGCACGACGCCCGAGACGACGTAGTCGCGGAATCGGCCGAAGAAAGGATGCCGGCGCTGGCCGGGGCCGCGCAGCCAGGCGTCGAGGAAGCCCGGCGCGTTGGACAGCAGGTAAAGCGGCGTTCCCGCCCCGTGCAGGCGCTCGACGAGGGCCGCCATCTCGGGGAAGGGATGCTCCAGCATCTCGTCGAAACGACCATAGAAGGCCTCGATCAGGGCTTCCTGGCCGGGATGCTGGGCCTTGAGCCGTCGTGTCGCCTCGACGGGATCGCCACCCGCATCCTGCAGGTTGTGCCACGGCGTGGTCGTCACGGTGGCCAGGAAGCGCTCCATTTCCTGCGGATCGGCGATCAGCTTGCGGTAGAGATGCCGGGGGTTCCAGTCGAGCAGCACGCCGCCCATGTCGAAGACCGCGACCGAGGCTGCCGGCAGGCCTGTTTTTTGGGCTGTTTTGGGGGTCATTTCCGGGCCTTTTCGTGGGGCGTTTTCACTCTCAATTTAGTTAGTAAAATCAATAAGTTAAAGTCCGGTCTCGCGAGCGATTTTTGTTGGTCTTGGCGGGCCGTTTTGCTAGGGTGCGTTTTCGTTCCGCCGGGCCCTCTGGCAGGGCCACAAAAACGAGCAAAACCAGGTTTCCGTGAGCGACGATACGACCCTTCCACCGGCGCCGCCGCCCCCAGACGCGCCTCCACCGCCGCCTCAGCCGCCGCACGACATCGCGCCGATAACCATCGAAGAGGAGATGCGTCGCTCCTACCTCGACTACGCCATGAGCGTAATCGTGTCGCGCGCGCTGCCTGACGCTCGCGACGGCCTGAAGCCGGTGCAGCGGCGCATCCTCTACGCCATGAAGGAAGGCGGCTACGACTCGACGCGGCCCTTCCGCAAGTCCGCCCGCATCGTCGGCGACGTGATGGGCAAATATCACCCGCACGGCGACACGGCGATCTACGACGCCATGGTGCGCATGGCGCAGGACTTCTCCATGCGCCTGCCGCTGATCTCGGGGCAGGGCAATTTCGGTTCGATGGACGGCGATCCGCCGGCGGCCATGCGCTACACCGAGGCGCGGCTGGCATCCGCTGCCGAGACGCTGCTGGCCGACATCGACAAGGACACGGTCGAGTTCCAGGCCAACTACGACGAGCGCGAGCAGGAGCCGACGGTCCTGCCGGCGGCCTATCCCAACCTGCTGGCCAACGGCGCTGGTGGCATCGCCGTCGGCATGGCGACCAATATCCCGCCGCACAATCTCGGCGAGCTGATCGACGCCTGCTGCGCGCTGATCGACAATCCCGAGCTCACCGTGCCGCAGATCATGGAATACGTGCCGGGACCGGACTTCCCGACCGGCGGCATCATCCTTGGCCGCAACGGCATCCGCGCCGGCTTCGAGCTCGGCCGCGGCTCGCTGATCATGCGGGCCAAGACGCGGATCGAGGAGAGCCGCAACGGCCGCGAATCGATCATCGTCTCCGAAATCCCCTATCAGGAGAACAAGGCGCGCCTGCACGAGCGCATCGCCGAGGTGGTTCGCGACAAGCGCGTCGAGGGCATCTCCGAGATCCGCGACGAGAGCGACCGTGACGGCGTGCGGCTGGTGATCGAGCTGAAGCGCGACGCCATGGCCGACGTCGTGCTGAACCAGCTCTATCGCTACACGCCGCTGCAGACCAACTTCGGCGTCAATGCGCTGGCGCTGGACGGCGGCCGCCCGAGGCTGATGAGCCTCAAGGAGCTTTTGGAGGCGTTCATCCGCTTCCGCGCCGAGGTCCTGACACGGCGCACCAAGTACGAGCTCCGCCATGCGCGTGACCGCGCCCATGTGCTGGTCGGTCTCGCCATCGCCGTCGCCAACATCGACGAGGTCATCGAGATGATCCGCCGCGCCCCCGACCCGGTGGTCGCGCGCGAGCGGCTGATGGCACGGGAATGGCCAGCCTCCGACGTGGCGCCGCTGATCGCCCTGATCGCCGAGCCCGGCCGCGAGGTTTCGACCGAGGGCAACTACAAGCTCTCCGAGGTGCAGGCCCGCGCCATCCTCGAGCTGCGCCTGCAGCGCCTGACCGGCCTGGAGCGCGACAAGATCGCCGAGGAGCTGGGCGAGGTCGCCCAGATGATCGAGGGCTATCTCGAGCTGCTCGGCGACCGCGACAAGCTGTTTGAGCTGATGCGCACGGAGCTGCTCGAGATCAAGGAGCAGTTCGCCACGCCGCGCCGCACCGAGATCGTCGACAACGAGTTCGAGCAGGATATCGAGGACCTGATCCAGCGCGAGGACATGGCCGTCACGGTGACGCACGGCGGCTACGTCAAGCGCGTGCCGGTCTCGGCCTATCGCGCCCAGCGCCGCGGCGGCAAGGGCCGCTCCGGCATGGCCACGCGCGAGGACGATTTTGTCTCGAGCCTGTTCGTCGCCAACACACACACGCCGGTGCTGTTCTTCTCGAGCCGCGGCATCGTCTACAAGCTCAAGGTCTGGCGCCTGCCGTTGGGCACGCCGCAGCAGCGCGGCAAGGCCTTCGTCAATCTGTTGCCGCTCGGCGAGGGCGAGACGATCAGCGCCGTCATGCCGATGCCCGAAGACGAGGCGAGCTGGTCGACGCTCCATGTGATGTTCGCCACGGCGCGTGGCGGCGTGCGCCGCAACGAGCTCAGCGACTTCGTCAACGTCAACCAGACCGGCAAGATCGCCATGAAGTTCGAAGGCGACGATGCCGGCGATAGGCTGATCGGCGTCGGCGTCTGCAGCGAGGAGCAGGACGTGCTGCTGGCGACCCGCCAGGGTCGCGCCATGCGCTTCCCGATCGCCACGGTGCGCGTGTTCCAGAGCCGCGCCTCGACCGGCGTGCGCGGCATCGCCCTGGCCGAGGGCGACGAGGTGATCTCGATGTCGCTGGTCGACAGCGGCAAGGGCATCACGACCGAGGAGCGCGAGGGCTATCTGCGCCAGTCGCGCGCCCAGCGGCAGGCCGAGAACGCCCTCGGAAGCGCTGGCGAGAACGGTGAAGAGGAAGCGACGCCGGCCGCCGAGGAGGCGGTTGCGGCAACCCTGTCGCAGGATCGCTTCGACGAGCTCAAGGGCAAGGAGGAGTTCGTGCTCACCGTCGCCTCGTCGGGCTTCGGCAAGCGCACCTCGGCCTACGAGTACCGGGTGACCGGCCGCGGCGGCAAGGGCGTCGAGCTGATGAGCCTGGCCAGGGGCGGCGAGGTCGTGGCGGCCTTCCCCGTGCTCGACAACGACCAGATCATGCTGGTGACCGACGGCGGCACGCTGATCCGCTGTCCGGTAGATGGAATTCGCATCGCGGGACGCGCCACCAGGGGCGTACGCATCGTCAACGTGAGCGAGGGCGAGCGCGTAGTATCTGCAGTGCGCATCGGCGAGGACGATGCCAGCGCCGAAAACGGCAACGGCAATGGCAATGGCGACAGCCACGCCGAAACAACGGTGGATAAGGACTAGCCGTGCCGCTAAGACTTTGCCGCCGCTCAGGGCGCACCAGTCATGGGGAAGTGGGGGCAAGACATGGCGTCAGAACGCGTCGGCGTCTATCCGGGCACGTTCGATCCCGTCACCAGCGGGCACATGGAAGTCGTGCGCCGCTCCCTGCGCCTGGTCGACAAGCTGGTGATCGGCCCGGCGACCAACATCGGCAAGGGCCCGCTGTTCTCGCTGCAGGAACGCATCGACATCATCAAGGACGACATCGCGGACTTCTCGGAGACCGACAAGGCGCGCATCCAGATCGCGCCGTTCGATGGGCTCCTGATCCATTTTGCCCGCGAGGTCGGCGCCTCGGTGATCATCCGCGGCCTGCGCGCGGTCTCGGACTTCGAGTACGAGATCCAGATGGCCAATATGAACGCCCGCATGGAGCCCAACATCGAGACCATCTTCCTGATGGCCTCCGACCGGCACCAGTTCATCGCCTCCTCGCTGGTCAAGGACATCGCCCGGCTGGGCGGCGATACCTCCCAGTTCGTGTCCAAAAAGGTCTTCGAGCGCCTGAAAGACAAGTTCAAGAAGGCCTGACACCCCAGGGCGCTGGTCGGGCCGCCGCGTTGACCGGGGGCCCCGCTCATCTTATACGGGCGCCGCGCGGGGGTTCGGCTCTCCGCGCCAGGCCGGAGCGAGCCCGTAGCTCAGCGGTAGAGCATCTGACTTTTAATCAGGTGGTCGTAGGTTCGATCCCTACCGGGCTCACCAGCACAGGCGAGAAGGAGGCACGCGGCTCATGCCGTCGGTGAAAGTCATCAACGGCAAGCAGATCGTGGTCGAGACCCTCGACCCGGGCCAGCGCTTCAAGCGCTTCCTCGCCAAGCCGTTGCTCCAGATGCGCTACAACCGGGAGATCATCCTGGCGATCCTGCGCCGCGAGCTTGCCTCGCGCTTCACCGGCTCCGCCGGAGGCTGGCTGTGGGCGGTCGCCGCGCCGCTGTTCGCCATCGCCGTTTACACCTTCGCCTTCACGACTAAGCTGCAGATGACCTTCGCGGGCGATCAGGGCCACACGCCGATCACCTACGCCTTGTTCATCTTCGCCGGCCTGATCGTCTTCAACTTCTTCTCGGAGATGGCGTACCGCTCGCCGATGCTGCTGCATGAGTACGCCCACTTCATCAAGCAGACGATCTTCCCCTCGGACATGCTGGCGGTCATCTCGACGCTGCGTGCCGCCGCCTACACCGGCATCGGCGCCATCGTCATGCTGATCTGCATTGCCGCCGTCAAAGGTGGCCTGCCCTGGACCGTGATCTTCGTGCCGCTGATCTTCATCCCGCTGGCGGCGTTTCTCATGGGGCTGTCGTGGTTCCTGTCCGCGATCGGCGCCTTCACGCGCGATGCCGGCTACCTGATGATCAACATCGTGCCGCTGTTCATGTTCCTGACACCGGTGTTCTTCACGCACACGTCGAGGCCGTGGCCGTGGGACATCCTTTTCTACCTGAACGCGCTCACCGCCTATGTCGAGGTCATGCGCGACCTCGTGCTGACCGGCGTGCTGCCCAACCCGCTGGTCGTCCTGTGGATGCTGGCGACGTCGATCTTCACCTTCTACTTCGGCTATTGGTTCTTCGACAGGTACCGGAATGTCATCGTCGACGTCATCTGAGGTCGTCGTCCGGACCCGGCACCTCGGCAAGGCCTACCAGCTCTACGCTCATCGCAGCGACTGGCTGAAGCAGGTCGTGCTCGGCTCGTGGAAGACCTACTACAAGCCGTTCTGGGTGCTGCGTGACATCGACCTCGACGTCTATCGCGGCGATTCGATCGGCATCCTGGGCCGCAACGGCTGCGGCAAGTCGACCCTGCTGCAGGTGATCTGCGGCATGACGCTGCCCTCCAACGGCGAGCTGCGGGTCACCGGCCGCGTCGCGCCGGTGCTGGCGCTCGGCGCCACCTTCGACGCCGAGCTGTCGGGCCGCGAGAACATCATGATCGGCGGCGCCGTCATGGGCCTGTCGCGCGCCGAGGTGCTGAAAAAATTCGATTCGATGGCGGATTTCGCCGGCATCGGCGACTACATGGAGCAGCCGGTCAAACACTACTCCATGGGCATGCGCACGCGTCTCGCCTTCGCCATCTGCGCCCATGTCGAGGCCGAGATCCTGGTCGTCGACGAGGCGCTGGCGGTGGGCGACGCGGCGTTCCAGCGCAAGTGCCTCGACTGGATCGACAGCTTCCGCCGCAAGGGCACGCTCCTGTTCGTGTCGCACTCGCCGGGCGAAGTGCGCCGCCTGTGCAACCGCGCCATCTGGATCGAGGACGGCCGCATCCGCTCCCAGGGCGATCCGAGAGTGGTGATCCGCGCCTACCACCGGGCTCTGGCCATGGAGAAGGACGACATCCATCGCTTCTCGGTGAGCGAGTGATGGCCGATGGCCGCATGCATCCTCTTCTGGGCCGGGCTGGGTTGGTGGGCGGCCACGATGGCCGTGCAGTGGATAAGTGCGGGACTGGGCCGCTGGCACCGGCCGGCCGACCCGGTGCGACACGGCGCGGCCGATTTCAGCATCGTGGCGCCCATGGTCGGCGTGCGTGACGCTTCGCCGGCCTATGTGGGGCGTCTCGCCGACCTGTCGCGGGCCGGCGCCGAGGTCCTGATCTGCGTGACCACCGAGCATGACGAGGCGGTCGGCCGCACCCGCGCCGAATGGCCCGATGCGCCGATCCTGGTCGGCAGCGACGACACCTTCAATCCCAAGCTCAACAACGTGCGCAAGGGCCTCGAGGCGGCGAGCCGGCCGGTCGTGGCGCTGTGCGACGCAGGCATCGACCTGACGCTTCCCGAGCTCACCGCGGCGGCGGCCCATCTTTCCGACAAGGTAGGGCTCGTCCTGGCGCTCAAGACCGGCGATCGGCCGGAGAACTTCGCGGCCGAAATGGAGTGCAGCTACATCAACGGCCATCAGGCGCGGTTCCTGATGGCGGCGGACCGGCTGGGCATGCCGGTCGCGTCCGGTGGCGTGACCATCCTCACCAGGGACGTGCTGGAGCGCATCGGCGGCCACCAGGGTTTCCTCAACTATCTTGCCGACGACTATTCGGTAGTGCGCATGGTGCGCGACCATCTCGGCCAGACGACCTGGCTGGCGCGTGTCATGCCGCGGCTGCTGGTCGGCGGCCGGCGCTGGCAGGACGTGTGGCGGCGACAGGTCCGCTGGGGATCGACGCGGCTGAAGCTCAGCCCCGAGGTGAGGGCGTTGGTGCTGCTGGAGCCCGCGATCGGCTGGCTCGCATCAGGCATCGCGCTGATTGTTGCACTGCTTGCCGCCGGCGTGGCACCGATTTGGCTTGCCCTGGCGGTCGCACTCCATACGGTTGCCTGGTTCGCCGCCGAGGCATGGTTCCTCGCCGGTCACGGCCTGCCGTTCGGTCTGCGCGCCTGGGCTGCGGCATTGGCGCGCGAAGCGCTGGTGCTGCCGCTTGCCGCACAGGCCTGGCGTGGCCGCAATCGCATCGACTGGCGCGGCACGAACCTGGCGGCCGGCTGGCAGCCCGCCAGGGATGGCACTGCCGGAAAACACGTATGAAATGACGAGCATCATGGAAAAGATCACCACCGTCATGCTGCCTCAGCAGGTCGATTCGGAGACCTCGGCTTCGGTTGAGACCCTTATCGTTGATGCCCTCCGGCCCGGCGCCGGTGTGATCGTCGACGGCAGCGAGGTGACCTACATGAGCGCCGCCGGCGTGCGCGTATTCGCCATCGCCCTGCACCGGGCCGAGGAGATGGGCGTCCGCATCGCCTTCTGCCGCTTCACCGGTGCTGCCGCCGACTGCCTGCTGGTCAGCGGCTTCACCCAGCTCTTCGAGGTCGTCGATTCCGTCGAGGAAGCGGCCGCAAGGTTGCGTCGAAAGCCCGCAGGCGCGGCGGAGGAACGCTTGCACCCCCACCGCCGTGCGGGTTAATTAGCTGGCCGGGCTTGGAACTACATCATGGGACGAAACGCGGCGCGGCGCGTGACGTGCTACCACTGCTAGACGGGGATCGAATTTTGACTGTTTGGAGCCGGCTGTGTGCCGCCGCGCGACCCCTCGCTATTGCCCTGGGCATGGGCCTTGGCGTGGCGGCCTGCACTGCGTTGCCTGGCGATGGTCCTTGGATGGGCGGCGCGCAGACGACCAGCACGGAAGCCCTGCCGTTCGACGTCATCGATCTCACGCCGACCACGGTCGTCGCCTACCGCCAGCCGCCAACCCCAGACAAGCCGGTGACGACGACCAGCACGCTGTCGCCCGCGCAGCGCCTTACCGTCGCGCCTGGCGATTCGCTCCGGGTGCGCATCTACGAACGCTATGGCGGCAATATCTTCCCGACCATCCAGGGGCAGAGCGCTGATCTCGGTATCCAGCGCGTGGCCGACGACGGCTCTATCAAGATCCCGGTGGTGGGCATCGTTCGGGTAGCGGGCCTCGATCTCAACCAGATCGAGACTCGCATCATCCAGGCCCTCGGCAACAAGGTGCAGGAGCCCGAAGTCATCGTCGAGTTCGACGCGCCGCGCACCCATACGGTGATGGTGTCGGGCGACGTGAAGAACCCCGGACGCGTGTCGATGCTCGAGGACGTGCGTAGCGTCGCCGATGCCATCAACAAAGCAGGCGGGCCGGCCGCCTCGCCCTCGGGCTCAGGGGCCAACCAGCTCCAGGTCGTGGTGCATCGCAATGGTCAAGTCATACTGACGACGCAATTCTCCGATTTGTTGAGTTCGACTCGCCGCGCACCCATACGGTGATGGTGTCGGGCGATGTCAAGACCCCGGGACGCGTATCGATGCTAGAGGACGTCCGCAGCGTCATCGACGCCATCAACAAGGCAGGCGGTCCGATCATTGCCACCCCCGGCTCGTCAAACCAGCTCCAGGTTGTGGTGCGTCGCAGCGGGCAGGTCATACTGACGACGCAATTCTCCGATTTGTTGGCCGGCAGTGACATTGCCATACAGAAGGGCGACGAGATCGTGGTCCGGCCCAATTCTCGGGTCTTCACGGTGCTGGGCGCGGTGCAGCGCTCGGGCAACGTCGAGATGACCAAGCACAACCTGACCCTGCTCGAGGCCTTGGGCCAGGTCGGTGGGCTGTCCGATGCTCGCGCCAACAAAACGGGCGTTTATGTGTTCAGAATGGGCGACCTGGAGATCAACCCGACAGCCCGTGGGCGGGTTTTCCGGCTGGACCTGTTTCAACCGGTGTCTATTTTTGTCGCACAGCAGTTCGGTTTGCAGGCCCGGGACGTGATCTATGTCACCAACGCGCCGCTCTACGAGTACGACAAGATCCTGACCTCGATCTACCGGACGTTCTCCATCATCGGTATCGCCAGGGGCACCGTCCCCCTCACGACAACGTTCTGATGGCTTGGCGAGCGCAACCGGCAGTTTTTTGGTAGAATTCGCAATGGCTCGAGCGAAGAAATTCAGGTGGGGTGCCATCGGGTTGGCGATGCTGGTCGCCATCGTTGGGGCCGGGCTGTGGGTCATGCCCACCCGGCAGACCAGCAGCGCCCAGGACACGCCCAAGGCCGCCCCGCCGTTGATCGCCCGCGGTTATACCGACGCGCCCGAGGGCACGGCGGTGGTCGCCGGCGACCCGGCCGGCGGCAGCGTGCTGGTCGAGCTGAAGGTCAAGGACGGACAGAAGGTGAAGAAGGGCGAGACGTTGGCGGTCCTGTCAAACTATGCCCGGGCGGACGTCACCCTGCGCATGGCCGAGGCCGACCTGGTCAAGCTGAAGCAGATGCATGATTTCGTGCTCAAGGGCACGCGGCTCTCCGATATCGCCCTGCAGGAGGCGGCCCTCAAGTCCTCGATCGAGCAGAACAAGCTCGACTCCCTGCAGCGGGCGCGCTCGGGCAAGCCGCCCGACGTGCGTGAGATCGAGACGGCGATCGCCGATCAGGGTCTCGAACGGCAGAAGGTCAGGCTCGCGCTGCTGAAGACGACCCTGGAGAACGATCTCGCGCAGCACGAGATCGACATGGCCAATACCCAGTCCCGCATCGACAGCGCCAAGCGCACGCTGGAGGATGCGCTGGTGCGCTCGCCGCTGGACGGCGTCGTCGTGCAGATCTTCTCGCGCCAGGGCGAGCGCGTGTCGCCGGCCGGTATCGTCAAGATAGTCGACATGGCCCAGCTGCGCGTGCTGGCCGACGTCGACGAGCTGCATGTCAGTCGGCTGAAGCCCGGCGGCAAGGTCGACGTGACCTTCCGCGGCAACAACGACGTCTACAAGGGCACGATCGAGCGCATCGCGCCGACGGTGAAGCGCATGCAGCGCGTCGAGCCCGACGGCGGCTCGTCGACCGATGCCCGCGTGGTTCAGGTTGAAATCAAGATCGACGACACGTCCAGCATGCCCCCCGTGCTGGGGCGCGAGACGCGCGTCACGTTCCTCTGATGGCGATCTCGCTGCCTGACGCACCGGGGCTGCGGCATCGGTTGTCGCGCCTTTGGGCACGCCTGGCGCGAATCGGGCGATGGCGGCCGGGCTTCTCGATGGCCGCGGTGCGGGCGGCCGCCCGCACCTCGACGACGATGCCGCTGGGCGCCCAGCAGCTCAAGCGCCAGCGCACCAGCACGCTCTTGTCGCTGGCCGGCGTCACGGCGAGCCTGCTGGTGATCTTCGCCCAGCTCGGCATCGAACGCGCGGTCTATGAATCGTCGGTGCGCCTGCACCGCATGGTGTCGGGCGAGCTGATCATCGTGCCCTATGGCTTCAAGTCGATGCAGCTGCATGCCGAGGTGCCCGTGGCGGTGACGGACATCATCGCCACCAACCCCTCGGTCTCCTCCTATTCGCCGTTCTGGTTCGGCGTCATGTCGCTCCAGCATGCCAGCATGCCGACCTCGCGCCGGCTCGCCTGGTACGCCATTGATCCGGAGAAGCCCGCGGTCGACGTGCCCGGCCTCAAGGAGAACCTGCACAAGCTCAGGGAAACGCGGCGCATCCTGTTCGACCGCGATTCGCGGCCCTATTTCGGTGATCTCGCCGCCCAGGCCGACAGCGGCTCCGAATACACAGTGCTGGGGCCGCCCGACAATCGCGGCCTGCTGCGCCAGCTCTTTGCCGTCGGCACCTTCGCCGTCGGCCCGAACGTGCTGAACGACGGCTCCATCATGATGAGCCAGGAGACCATGGCCGAGGTGTTCGGCAACTGGTGGTCCGACCGTCCAGCCTTCATCTCGATCCACCTGGCGCCTGGCGCCGACGTCAATGCCGTGCGCCAGCAGCTCAATCGCACCCTGGTCGGCCGCGGCGAGGCCATCGACAAGCGCGAGTTCGAAGCGCGCGAGCGGGTCTACTGGTCGCGCGAGACGCCGGTCGGCTACATCACCGATCTCGGCTTCATCATGGGCGTGATGATCGGCATGGTGTTCATCTACTACGCCCAGTACCAGATCATCCGCTTCTACCTCCCCGAATACGCCATCCTGAAGAGCCTGGGCTACGACTGGTGGTTCTTCCTGTTCATGATCGGCCAGATCGGTGCGGCCATCATCACGCCGGCCTTCGTCGTCTCCTTTGCCCTGGCGCGCCTGGTCTACGGCATCACCGAGGCGGCCATGCACCTCGGCATGTCGATGGGGCTGCGCGAGATGACGGTCGCCCTGGTCGCCTGCATGATCATGACCGTGGTCTCGAGCCTGTTCGCCATTCGCCGCCTGTGGAAGGTCGATCCCATCATGCTGTTCGAGTGACCATGTCGACCGACACGCACAATTTCGGACCGCCGGTCGTCGAGGCGGTCGATGTCCACCACCACTACGGCGAGGGGCCGCAGCGGGCCGACGTGCTGTTCGACATCAACATGCAGGTGCGCGAGGGCGAGCTGGTGATCGTCACCGGTCCCTCCGGATCGGGCAAGACCACGCTGCTCACCATCCTCGGTACCATGCGCCGCCCGTCCGAGGGCAAGCTGCGCCTGCTCGGCACCGACCTTGTCGGCCTCCAGGGCCGCGAGCTCGACGCGCTGCGCAACCGCATCCGCTTCCTGTTCCAGAAGCGCAATCTCCTGTCCTCGCTGACGGCGCTGCAGAACGTCATGGCCGGCGTCTCGACCACGCCCTTGTCGGATCCCAAATGGGACGAGCCGCGCGCCCGCCATCTGCTCAGCCTGCTCGGCCTCGGCGACAAGGCCACGGCCTGGCCCGACGAGCTGTCGGGCGGCCAGCAGCAGCGCGTCGCCATCGCCCGCGTCATGATCGGCCTGCCCGACCTTATCATTGCCGACGAGCCGACTTCGGCGCTCGATCGCGTCGCCGGCCGCCTGGTGGTCGACCAGCTGAAGGACCTCGCCATGCGCGCCAAGTGCGCCGTCGTGCTGTCGACGCACGACGAGCGCATCTTCGACGTCGCCTCCCGCCGCCTTCACATCGAGGACGGCCGCTGCTTCGACGTGCCGATCCATTACCACTGAGCGGCAACTGTGCTGCTCTCGGTCATCGATCTCATTGCCTTCCTCTGCCTGGCCGTCCAGTTCATCATCGCCGGCTACTTCCTGTACCTGGTCTACTGGTCGATCGAATTGCCGCCGGCGGACCGCACCGTGCCGGCCCTGCCCGACGAGCTGCCGCGCGTGCTGGTGCAGATCCCGGTCTACAACGAGCCGCTGGTGATCGACCGCGTGCTCGGCGCGGCCGCCGCGCTTGACTGGCCGCGTGACAGGCTGGTCGTCCAGCTCCTCGACGACAGCACCGACATCACGTCCGACATCGCGGTCCACGCCGTGGCGCGGCTGAGGCGTGACGGCGTCGATGTCGCGCATATACGGCGCGACGACCGCTCGGGCTTCAAGGCCGGCGCCCTGGCCGAGGGCCTGAAGCTCTGCGACGCGCCCTATGTTGCCGTGTTCGACGCCGACTTCGTGCCCGAACCCGGCTGGCTGCGTGGCGCCATGGCGGCCCTGCTGGCCGAGCCACGCGCCGCCTTCGTGCAGACCCGCATCGAATGGGGCAACGGCGAGAAGAACTGGCTGACGCGCGCCCAGCGCCTGATGCAGGACGCGCATTTCGCCGTCGAGCAGGACATCCGCGCCCGCCGTGGCATGCCCTTCCAGTTCAACGGCACCGGCGGCATCTGGCGGCGCGCCGCGGTCGAGGAGGCGGGCGGCTGGTCGCACGACACGCTGTCGGAGGACCTCGACCTGGTGCTGCGCACCTCGCTCAAGGGCTGGCACGGCGTGTTCCTGATGGAACCGCACGTGGTCGGCGAGCTGCCGGCCAAGCTCGATGATTTCAGCGCCCAGCAGAGCCGCTGGTCCAAGGGTTTCATGCAGGTCGCCCGCAAGCTGCTTGGCCCGATCTGGCGCTCCGAGTGGTCGAACGAGGCCAAGTTCATGACCACCGTGGCGCTCGGCCAGCAGCTCATCTTCCCGGTGCTGGCCGTTGGCATCGTGGCGCTGGTCCTGTCGGCGATCGGCCATGGGTATTTGCCGGGCTTCTTCCGCTTCCTGCTGTGGCTGTGGTTCATCGGCATGCTGGCGGTGCTGTTCGGCATGACCTTCGGGGCCTGGCGCCGGCTGAAGCGGGGCGACCTGGGACGTTACCTCGTCACGGCGGCCAGCGTGCCGGCATTGATCGTCTATCTTGCCGCCGCCAACGCCGGCCCGATCGTCGGCGCCGTGTTCGGGCGCAAGACCGAGTTCAACCGCACGCCCAAGGCGGGGACGTGATGGCCATCGTCGCCACCCTGGCCCTGCTGCTGGCCGCGATCTTTGCGATGTGCTGCGTTCTGCTGGCAGCCTTCGTCGGCAGCCTGCTCTACATGGTGATCCTGCATCACCGGCTGAAGGAGCGGGGGCTGCGCCGCGAAGAAGAGCTGCTGGCCACGCCGCTGCCGCACGACGCCGATCTGCCGCACGTCGTGGTGCAGATCCCGTCCTTCAACGAGGGCGGTGTATTGCGGCGTGGCATCGA
>OCZS010000382.1_pt1 | contig 14398 bp, 14 predicted proteins | sample 1539071 | NCBI WGS metagenome assembly OCZS01 (sample SAMEA3113584, study PRJEB22503) | soil metagenome
CGCCGGTCACCGTCCGCCCGGCCACCCTGGACGACGTCGACGCGGTGGTGGCCGTGCTGGTCGAGGTGGCCGGCGAGGGCCGCTGGATCGCCACCGAGGCCCCCGTCGACGTCGAGCAGCGCCGCCGCCGCATGGTCGAGGACGTCGAGCGCGAGGAGGCGATCGTGCTGGTCGCCGAGGCCGGCGGCCAGGTCGTGGGCGAGCTCGGCCTCTACCTGGCCCGCTACGGCGTGGCCGACCTGGGCATGGCCGTGGCCGCCGGCTGGCGGGGCCGCGGCGTCGGCACCGCCTTGCTGGCCGAGGCGATCGCGCGGGCCCGCAAGGCCGGCGCCCACAAGATCGCCCTTCAGGTCTGGCCCCACAACCGGGCCGCCATCGCCCTCTACGAGCGCCACGGCTTCCAGCGCGAGGGCTACCTGACCAGGCACTACCGGCGCCGCTCGGGCGAGCTGTGGGACGCGATCATCATGGGCCTGCGACTGGACTGACAGCGCGGGTAGGCTGACCGCCTCATGGAGCCCAAGCCGCCGACCAAGCCGACCCTCGACGGGCTCGAGCGCAAGTGGGCCGACCGGTGGGCGCGCAGCGGCGTCTACCGCTTCGACCGCACCCGGTCGCGGGTCGAGGTGTTCTCGATCGACACCCCGCCGCCGACGGTCAGCGGCTCGCTCCACCTGGGCCACGCCTTCTCCTACACCCAGACCGACGTGATCGCCCGCTTCCAGCGGATGCGCGGCCGGGCGGTGTTCTACCCGATGGGCTGGGACGACAACGGCCTGCCGACCGAGCGCCGGGTCCAGCAGCACTTCGGCGTCCGCTGCGACCCGTCCCTGCCCTACAAGCCGGCCTTCGAGCCGCCCGAGTGGCCGTCCCGGCAGCCGATCGCCGTCTCCCGGCCCAACTTCGTCGAGCTCTGCAGCCAGCTCACCATGGCGGACGAGCAGGCCTTCGAGGCCACCTTCCGGCGCCTGGGGCTGTCGGTCGACTGGTCGCTGACCTACGCCACCGTCGGCGAGCAGGCCCGGCGGGCCTCCCAGCGGGCGTTCCTGCGCCTGCTGGCCAAGGGCCTGGCCTACCAGGCCGACGCCCCGACCCTGTGGGAGGTCGACTTCCACACCGCCGTCGCCCAGGCCGAGCTGGAGGACCGCGAGGTCGAGGGCATGTCCTACCGGCTGCGGTTCACGGAGGGGTCCGGGGAACCCCGAGGGGGTGCCCCGGTCAATCGGGCTCCGGCGATCGAGGTCGACACCACCCGGCCCGAGCTGCTGGCGGCCTGCGTGGCCCTGGTCGTCCACCCCGACGACGGGCGCTTCGCCGACCTCCAGGGCACCACCGTGCGGACGCCGCTGTTCGGGGCCGAGGTGCCGGTGCTGGCCCACAAGCTGGCCGACCCCGGCAAGGGGACGGGCATCGCCATGCTCTGCACCTTCGGCGACCCGACCGACCTGGTCTGGTGGCGCGAGCTGGGCCTGCCCATGCGGCCGGTGCTGGACCAGGACGGCACCATCCGGCCGGTCGCCTGGGGCTCGCCCGGGTTCGGCTGCGCCGACCCGGCGGCCGCCCAGCGGGCCCACGACCAGCTGGCCGGCCTGCCCCTGCACCGGGCCCGGGAGCGGGCGGCGGCCATGCTGCGCCAGGCCGGCGCCCTGGCCGCGCCCCCGGCCCGCGTCACCCAGACGGTCAAGTTCTACGAGCACGGCAGCCAGCCGGTGGAGATCCTGACCAGCCGCCAGTGGTTCGTCCGCACCGTCAGCCTCAAGGACGCCCTGCTGGCCAGGGGGAGCGAGCTGTCCTGGCACCCCGAGTGGATGCGCAGCCGCTTCCAGAACTGGGTCGACGGGCTCTCGGCCGACTGGTGCGTCAGCCGCCAGCGCTTCTTCGGGGTGCCGTTCCCGCTCTGGTACCCGGTGACCGAGGACGGCCAGGTCGACCACGACCACCCGCTGGTGCCCTCCGAGGCCCGGCTGCCGATCGACCCGTCCACCGACGTGCCAGAAGGCTACGTCCAGGCCGACCGGGACCGGCCAGGCGGCTTCGCCGGCGCCCCCGGCGTGATGGACACCTGGGCGACCTCGGCCATCACCCCCGAGATCGCCGGCGGCTGGGAGGACGACCCCGACCTGTTCGCCCGCGTGTTCCCCATGGACCTGCGGCCCCAGGGCCACGACATCATCCGCACCTGGCTGTTCTACTCGCTGGCCAGGGCGCACGTGGAGCACGGCACGGTCCCGTGGGCGCACGCGGTCATCGCCGGCTGGGTGGTCGACCCCAACCGGCGCAAGCTGGCCAAGTCCCGGGGGGACGCGCTCACCCCGGCCGACGCCCTGGAGCGCTTCGGGGCCGACGCCCTGCGCCACTGGGCGGCCGGCAAGCGGGCCGGGGTCGACACCACCCTGGACGAGGGCCAGCTGCGGGTCGGGCGCCGCCTGGCCACCAAGCTGCTGCACGCCTCCCGCTTCGTGCTCACCCTCGACGGCGCCGGCGCCGCCGAGGCCACCCGGGCCCTCGACCGGGCCATGCTGGCCGGCCTGGCCGGGGTGGTCGACGAGGCCACCGCCGCCTTCGAGGCCTATGAGCCGGCCCGGGCCCTGGAGGCCGGCGAGGCCTTCTTCTGGACCTTCTGCGACCACTACCTGGAGCTGGTCAAGGGCCGGGCCTACGGCGAGGACGGCCCGGCCGGCCAGGCCTCGGCCGTCGGCGCCCTGCGCCTGGCCCTCGACACCCTGGTCCGCCTGTTCGCCCCGGTGCTGCCGTTCGTCACCGAGGAGGTCTGGTCGTGGTGGCGCGACGGCTCGGTCCACCGCGGCCCCTGGCCCGAGGGGGGCCCGCTGCGGGCCGCCACCGGGGTGGAACGGCCCAGCCCCCTGGCGCTGGAGGCCGCCACCGCCGTCCTGGCCGAGGTCCGCCGGGCCAAGACCGCCGCCCGCCGGTCGCTGCGCACCCCGGTCCGCCGGGTCGAGGTCGCCGACCGCCCCGAGCGCCTCGAGGTCCTGGCCGAGGTCGCCGGCGACCTGCGCCGGGCCGGTGCCATCGCCGACCTGGTCCTGCTCGATCCCGCCGACGGCCTCACGGTCACCGTCGAGCTGGCCGGCGGCTAGCCCGGGCCGCTCAGTCGTCGTCGGGCCGCCGGGGCCGCTCCCGGAGGCGCTTGGTGGTGGAGCGGCGGCGCTTGGTCTCGACCCGGCGGGCGGCCGCGGCTCGGGAGGGGCGGGTCGGGCGGCGGGCCTTCGGGGTGGCCAGGGCGGCGGCCAGCAGCTCGGCGAACCGCTCGACGGCCGCCCGGCGGTTGGCCAGCTGGCTCCGCTGGGCCTGGGCGACCACCCGCAGCACGCCCCCCGAGTCGAGCCTTGGCCCCAGGCGGCGCACGGCCAGCTCCTTGGCCTCGTCGGTCAGCGACGGCGACCCGGCCAGGTCGAAGCGGAGCTCGACCCGCGAGTCGGTGGTGTTCACCCCCTGCCCGCCCGGCCCCGAGGCCCGGCTGGCCCGGAACTCGAGCTCGGCCACGGGGATGGCGACCTCGGGTGTGATCCGGATCACCTCGCTCATATTTCCCTCGAATCCCCAGAACCGCTGAATCGCCCCTCGACGACCGTCTCCGCAGACGGTACAAACAGTGCTTCCACCTCCGCCCACTCCCCATTCTCGCAAGGCACCACCGGTCCCAAACGCCTGTGAAGATCCCGATCACGGGGGAGGAGCAGATGCGCACTCGGTTGCTCGCGGTCATGGTGACCGCGCTGGTCCTGGCGCTGGCGGCGCCGGCCATGGCCGACCCGCGGGCGGACGCCCGCGACCGCCGGAAGGCGATGCAGCCCAGCGGCGGGGATCGCGTCGCCTTCGTCGCCAACGGCGAGACCAGGGAGAACCTGGAGCAGGTCGTCGTCAACCACTTCGGCAACCCCGACCAGGGGCAGGTCCTCATCCAGACCTGGGTCGAGCCCGACTGGACCGACGCCGAGGCGGTCGACATCCAGGCCGCGGTCCAGGCGGTCAAGATCCGCCGGGCCGGCGCCGGGTTCGCCAAGCGGATCGCCATCCGGGTCGAGCTCTACGACAACGACGGCATCGCGCCGAACTTTCACGCCGGCTCCTCCACGGTGAACACCGGCGACGTCAACGGCACCGCCTATGTGCAGACGCCCGAGGCCGGCAACCTGACCGACCCGAGCCGTCCCTGCCTGTGGTTCTCGGTGGCCTTCTACTCGATCCGCTGGGACGACAACACCCTGAGCTCGGGCCGCGTGCTGGTGGCCCAGGGCGACTGGGTCAACCCGATCTGCCTGGTCACCCCGGCCTCCGACCTGCGGGCCCGCTAGCGTCACTCCGTGTGCCGGGCCCAGGCCGGCGTGGGGCCCTCGGACAGGTAGTTGGCGGTGTTGACGAGGGCGACGTGGGAGAACGCCTGGGGGAAGTTGCCGAGCTGGCGGCCCGAGGACGGGTCGAACTCCTCGGCCAGCAGGCCGACGTCGTTGCGGAGGGTGAGGAGGCGCTCGAAGATGGCCAGCGCCTCATCGCGCCGGCCCATCAGGGCCAGGTTGTCGGCCAGCCAGAAGGTGCAGGCCAGGAAGGTCCCCTCGCCGGGGGGCAGCCCGTCCACCGACTGCGACCCGTCGGGCGGGTAGCGGTGGACCAGGCCGTCGACGGTCAGCTCGCGCTGGATGGCGGCCACCGTCCCCTTGACCCGCGGGTCGTCGGCGGGCAGGAACCCGACCAGGGGGATCAGGAGCAGGCTGGCGTCCAGGTGGTCGGCCCCGTAGAACTGCACGAAGGTGTCGCGCTCGGCGTCGTAGCCCTCGCGGCAGACCTCGTCGTGGAGCTCGCGCCGGACCGCCCGCCAGCGGTCCACCGGGCCGTCGTGGCCCATCAGCTCGACCGCCTTGATGGCCCGGTCGAGGGCGACCCAGGCCATCACCTTGGAGTGGGTGAAGTGCCGCCGGGGACCGCGGATCTCCCAGATGCCCTCGTCGGGCTCGCGCCACTTCGACTCCAGGAACTCGAGCAGGGCCTGCTGCAGGTCCCAGACCGGCTCGTCGCTCTCCAGGCCGATGTGGTGGCCCAGGTGCAGGGTGTCCATGACCTCGCCGTAGACGTCGAGCTGGAACTGGTTCACGGCCGCGTTGCCGATCCGCACCGGCGCCGACCGCTCGTAGCCGGGCAGCCAGGGAAGCTCCTGCTCGGTGATGCGCCGCTCGCCGGCCACCCCGTAGAGGATCTGCATCTGCCGCGGCTGGCCGGCCACGGCCCGCAGCAGCCACTCCCGCCACGCCTTGGCCTCGGAGGCCAGCCCGGCCAGCATCAGGGCCGAGAGGGTGAAGGTGGCGTCCCGCAGCCAGCAGTAGCGGTAGTCCCAGTTGCGGACCCCGCCCAGCTGCTCGGGCAGCGAGGTGGTCGGGGCGGCCACGATCCCGCCGGTGGGGGCGTAGGTCAGCGCCTTGAGGGTGAGCAGGGAGCGGATCACCGCGTCCTGCCAGCCGCCGCCGTAGTCGACGTGGCTGGCCCACTTGCCCCACCAGGCCTCGGTGTCGGCCAGGGCCCGGATGGGGTCGATCCGCCGCGGGGCCGGGCGGTGCGAGGCGTGCCAGGTGAGCATGAACGGCGCCCGCTCGCCCTCGGCCACGGTGAAGTCGGCCAGGGTGCTCCAGTTCTCGCCCCGCACCGGCACCGGGGTGCGCAGCCAGACCGAGTCGGGCCCGGCGACCGCGTGCAGGGCCCCGTCGATGTGCCGGACCCAGGGCACGATCGAGCCGTAGTCGAAGCGGATGGTCAGCTCCATCCGCATCGGCACCCGGCCCTTGACCCCTTCGACGATCCGGGCCACGTCCGGGTCCCACTGGCGCGGCGGCATGCAGTCGACCACCCGAACGATCCCGTCGTCGGTGCGGTACTCGGTCTCCAGGACCAGGGTGTCGCCCTGGTAGCGGCGCCGGACCTCCCGGACGGGACCGGCCGGGGCGAGCAGCCAGCGGCCGTTGGACCGGTCGCCGAGCAGGGCCGCGAAGCAGGCCGGCGAGTCGAAGCGGGGCAGGCACAGCCAGTCGATCGACCCCTCCCGGCTGACCAGGCCGGCGGTGTGGGTGTCGCCGATCAGCGCGTAGTCCTCGATGGGCGCCGCCATCGGTCAGCCGGGGAGGCGGGCGCCGGCCACCGTCTGCCTGGCGACCTCGTCCAGGCGGCGGCGGGTGGCCCGGGCGTGGCCCCGCAGGAGCTCGAAGGCGGCCTGCTGGTCGACGCCCCGGCGCTCCATGATGACGCCCTTGGCCTGCTCGATCAGGCTGCGGTGGTCGAGGGCCTGCTGGAGCTGGCCGGCCGCCTTGCCGCTGAGATGGGCGCGCACGGCCGCCCGGAGCAGCGAGGCGACCACCCGGGTGTAGGCCTGGATGGCGGCGACGTCGGACTGGTCCCAGCGGTGGGGGCGGGCGGCGTAGACGTTGAGGGTGCCCACCGGGCCCTCGCGCAGGTTGATCGGCACGCCGAGGACGGCGTGGACGCCGTGCCCGGCGGCCAGCGGGCCGACCGACGGCCAGCGCGGGTCGGCGGCCATGTTCCCGGCCAGGACCGGGGCGTCCTCGAGGAAGGCGTCGACGCAGGGACCCTCGCCGAACTGCTCCTGGAGCGACTCGAGCATCCGGCCCGGCTCGTCGGAGGCGGCCACGTAGCGGAGCGACCCGTCCTCGCTGAGCAGCATCAGCCCGGCGCCGTCGACCTTGAACAGCTGGTCGGTCTCGGAGACGGCCAGCTCCAGGGCGGCGTCCAGCCCGGTGTCGACCGGGTCGACACCCTCCAGGCGGGCCACGCTCTTGGCCAGGGCGTCAGAATCGATGCTCATCGGGGCCCATCATAGTTTTGCGGCCTCAAGGGTGCCTGAAGCAGGCACCCTTGAGGCACAGGAGGGCGGGGTCTCGGCCCTCCCGGGGAGGCGTTGCCAGCCGGGAGGCTTCCAAACCGCCCGCTGGCCCGGCCCGCTAGCTGTCGACGAGCTGGCAGCGCATGCGCTCGATCGCCCGTCGCAGGAGGCGCGAGACGTGCATCTGGGAGATCTGCATGCGGGCGGCGATCTCGTCCTGGGTCAGCTCCTCGACGTACCGCAGGAGCACGATCCGCCGCTCCCGCTCCGGCAGCCGCCCGATCAGCTGGGGCAGGACCAGCAGGTCCTCCAGCTCCTCGCGGTGGCGCCGGTCGACCACGAAGTCGCCCAGCACGGCCTCGCCGTCCTCGCCGGCCGGCTGGTCAAGGGACGGCGCCGAGCGGGTCTGGGCGACCTCGATCGCCTCCAGGACCTCCTCCATGCTGGCTCCCAGGTATTCGGCCAGCTCGGGGACGGTGGGGGAGTGGCCGAGCTGCTGGGGCAGCTCGTCGATCGCCCGGCAGAGCCGCAGGGCCAGGTCCTTGGTCCCGCGGGGCACCCGCAGGCGCCAGCTGGCGTCGCGCAGGTGGCGCTTGAGCTCGCCGACCACGGTGGCCACGGCGTAGGGGATGAACGGGTTGGCGCGCTCCGGCTGGTAGCGGTCGACCGCCTTGACCAGCCCGAGCCGGGCCACCTGGCGCAGGTCCTCCAGGGGGACGGCCCGGTTGCTCCGGTAGCGCTCGGCCAGCCGGTCGGCCAGGCCGAGATAGGCCAGGATGATGCGCTCGCGCAGGACCGGGTCACGGTTCTGGGCGTAGTCGCGGAACCACTGCTCGACACGCTGGACGGCGACCTCGTCCTCAGGGCGGACCTCGAGCGTCTCAGGGGACGCTCCGGGAGCCAGGGGATCGATCGGGTCGACGCCAAAGTCGACTACCGCGGACGACATGGCGACCTCCACGAGGTGTGGTCGGCCCGCGGGGACAGGGCGGGACCTGTCATTGCTCCTGCCAACCCTAGCATGTCCCTACCCACAGGGAGATAAACCCGATCTCCGGGAGGGTTCGTACATTTCGGCCGGATCAGCTGGCCGACCACCAGGCCCATCGGCGCGGGGTCACGGCCACCACCGGGCCCGGCGGACGGTCGCCCCGATAGGGGGGATAGCGCCTGGCCAGGGCGTCGAGGGCGGCCTCGGCGGCCGCGCCTTCGATGGTGGCCGCGGTGCCCTGGAGCTCGACCCACCACAGCGCCGCCCAGTCCTCGTCGTAGTGGTCCACCAGCATGGCCACCCGCGGGTCGGCGGCCAGGTCGCGCTCGCGCCGCAGCGGGCCGGGCCGCTTGGGCTTGACCCGGTCCACCGCCCACACCGCGGCCCCGTCGTGCCAGGCGAAGGTCACCGGGACCAGCCGCGGCCCCACGGCGGAGAGGGTGGCCAGCCTGGCCACCCTCTGCGCCGCGAACCGCTCGAGCACCGCCGCCGGCGGCCCCTCGGGCCCGGCCCGCCCGCTGGTCGCTCCCGTCATCCCCTGGCCAGGTAGTCGTCGAGCCGGTCGAGGGACTCGGCGGCCCCGCTCTCCATGCCGGACTGGAGCATCCCGTCGCGGTCGGCGACCGACTGGTACACCGAGCTGTCGGTCATCAGCGTCTTGCCGTCCTGGTCCTCGAGGACGATGGTCTCCAGCAGCACGTGGCCGGGCATGCCCTCGTACTCGAAGGTGTAGACGATCCGCTCGGGGGCCTGGAGGTCGTGGTAGACGCCGTGGAACGCGTCCTCGCCGCCCTTGCCGTCGCGCTCGACGAAGCGCCAGCGGCCGCCGGGGCGGGCCTCCAGCTGGTCGACGACGGTCTCGCTGCTGGCCTGCCCCCACCACTGCCGGACCGCGTCCGGGTCGGTGAAGGCCTTGAAGACCAGCTCACGGGGCGCGTCGAAGGTGCGGGTGATGACGATCTCCTGGGTGCCGGGGTCGGCGACGACCTTCAGGTCGCTCATGGAGCACTCCTCTCCTGTGGAACGTGGCTGTCGTTCGGTCGGTCCGCTCTGGTCAGGTGGCCTGCTCGTCGTCCGGCCCCTCCTTCCCCTGCGCCTCGCGCAGGTAGTCGTCCAGGCGCTCGTAGCGCCGCTCGCTCTCCTCCCAGAACCGCCGGTATCCCTCCACCCAGTCGGCCACCTCCTTGAGCGGGTCGGCCTCCAGCCGGCAGGGCCGCCACTGCGCCTCCCGCCCCCGGGTGATCAGCCCGGCCCGCTCCAGCACCTTGAGGTGCTTGGACACCGCGGGAAGGCTCATCTGGAACGGCTCGGCCAGCTCCGTCACCGACGCCGCCCCCGCCATCAGCCGGGCCAGGATCGCCCGCCGGGTCGGGTCGGCCAGTGCCGCGAAGGTGCCGTCGAGTCGTTCCGCTCGCATCCTGCTTAACCTCTCAGTTAATTAACCTATCGGTAAAGTAGCCGAACCGCGGGTCGCCTGTCAAGGCCCCTATCCTTGGCGACATGTCCGATCCGGTTCGTCTCGCCCTGGTTGGCTGTGGGCGCATCGCCCAGGTGGCGCACCTCCCGGCGGTGGAGAAGGCCGAGGGGGTCGAGCTGGTCGCGGTCTGCGACCCGAGTGCCGCGGTGGCCGGCTCGGTCGCGGGCCGCTATGGCCTGTCGGCCGCCCACACCGACCAGGGGTCGCTCTGGGGCGATGGGTCGGTCGAGGCGGTGCTCATCGCCGCCCCCGACCGGTTCCACCATGGGCTCGCCTCCGAGGCGCTCCGAGCCGGCCGGCATGTGCTGGTCGAGAAGCCCCTGGCCGCGACCGTGCCGGAGGCCGGGGACCTGGTCGAGCTGGTCGACCGGACCGGGCTGACGCTGCAGGTGGGGGCGATGAAGCGCCACGACGAGGGGGTGCGGTACGCCCGTCGCTTCATCGCCGAGGGCCTCGGCGGGGCGCGGTCGTTCAGCGCCTGGTACCGCATCGGCGACCTGCGCCCGGGCATCGAGGCGACCCTGTTCCCACCGGTGTTCGCCGAGGCCGGGGCCCGCCGGCGGGAGGCGGCGGTCAAGGCCGACCGCCGGCGGTACCTGCTCGCGACCCACGGCGCCCACGTCTTCGACACCGTCCGGTTCCTGCTCGGTGACGTGGCCTCGCTGGTCGCCCGGCACCGCCAGGACGACCGCGACCACGTGTGGCAGGCCCTGGTCACCACCACCGCCGGGGCGGTGGGCACGGTCACGATCGCCGCCGACGTGCCCGGCGTCCCGGCCGAGGGCATCGAGGTGCTCGGCGCCAGCGGGGCGGTCCGGGTCGACCTCCACTTCCCGTTCTCCCGCCGCGCCGCCACCGTGCGCGCCTACCGCGACGGCGCGGTCGTGGTGCCGGCCCTCACCGACGGCGACGTCTACGAGCGCCAGGTCGAGGCGTTCGCCCGGACCATCCGCGAAGGTGGCCACCCCGACCCCGACGTGCGGGACGGGCTGGCGGCCATGCGCCTCATCGAGGCGACCGCGACCGCGGTGGAGACCGGGTCCGAGGTGCGGCTGTGAACCACGCCGCCGGCCTCGCCGGCGAGGCGCTGGCCGGCCGCCTCGGCATCTTCGCGCGGACCTTCCGGCGGGAGACACCCCAGGAGGTCGCCGCGGCGGTCGCCCAGGCCGGCTACCCGCTGGCCCACTGGAACTTCGCCGCCATCGGGCGCCCGACCCTGGGCGGCGACGTCGGCCAGGCCCAGGTCGCCGCCGTCCGGCGCGCGTTCGACGGCGCCGGGGTGGCCATCCCCAGCGTCTCGGCGACCTTCAACCTCATCCATCCCGACACCGCGCTCCGCGCCGCCCAGACCGCCCAGGCGGTCCGGCTGATCGGGCTGGTCCCCGAGCTCGGCGCCGAGGTCGTCACGCTCTGCTCGGGCACCCGCGACCCCGGCGACATGTGGCGCGCCCACCCGGGGAACCTCGCCGGCGACGCCTGGAGCGACCTGCGGCGCACCCTGGACGACCTGCTCGGGGCGGCCGGCGACGCCGGGGTGCGCCTCGGCGTCGAGCCCGAGCCCGGCAACGTCGTCCGGGACGCCCGGGCGGCCGCCCGGCTCCTGGACGAGCTGGGCCACGACGCGCCCATCGGCATCGTGCTCGACCCGGCCAACCTGCTCTCGCCCGAGACGGTCCCGCGCCAGTCCGAGATCCTCGCCGAGGCCGTCGACCTCCTCGGCCCCCGCGTCGTCGGTGTCCAGGCCAAGGACGTGGCCACCTCCGGCTCCCCGGCCGCCGGCGCCGGCCTGCTGGACTACCCCGCGCTGTTCCGGCAGCTGGCCCGCCTGGCCCCGGTCCCGGTGATCGTCCAGGACGCCAACGAGCGCGACGCCGCCCGCGTACGGACCGACCTGCTGCGCTGGCACGCCGAGGCCGGCGCCCTCGCAGAATGGAGACGACGCCATGCCTGAGGCGAGACTGCACGACGCCAGCACCATCGCCGTGGAGATCAAGGGTCGCGGCCCCACGGTGCTGCTGCCGGTCAACCCCCGGCCGGTCGAGGGACCCCAGGCCGAGGAGCTGCGACGGTGGGGGGCCGACCCGGCCCTTGGCCGCTCCCTGGTCGACGGCCTCAGCGACGCCTTCCAGGTGGTCGCCTTCGACTACGAGGGCCACGTCCTGCAGGAGCCCAAGCCCGACACGCTGACGCCGGCCAACGTCGCCGGCGACCTGCTGGCCGTGGCCGACGCCGCCGGTGCCGACCGGTTCGCCTACTACGGCTACTCCTGGCTGGCCCTTGCCGGGCTGCAGCTCGGGATCCGGACCGACCGGCTGGCGGCGCTGGCCATGGGCGGCTACCCGCCACTGGACGGGCCGTACACCGAGATGCTGCGGGTCACCGCCGCGGCCCACGAGCTGGCCAAGGCCAGCCCGGCCTCGCCGCCCAGCGACCCCACGACCGCACCACCATCGGACGACCCACCAGGCGAGGTGGACTGGTCGACGGTCGAGGTGTCGCTGACCGAGGCCCAGACCCGCCAGTTCGTCACCCTCTACCAGGCCCTGCAGGACTTCGACGACCGCGCCGCCCAGGCCCGGCTCCGCTGCCCTCGCCTGTGCCTGGTGGGCTCGGCGGACGAGATCGCCTACGACGAGCGCTGGGGCGGGGTGCAGGTGAGCCTGGCCGACCCGGTCATCCGCCACCGGGCCGAGCTCCAGACCCTCGGCTGGGAGGTCCACGTGCTGGACGGCCTGGACCACATGCAGGCCATGCAGGCCACCCAGGTCCTGCCGATCCTGCGCCCCTGGCTCCTCGGCAACCTGGGTCCGGGCAGCTGAGCGGGGATGCCGCTCCTTGGGTCCGGTCCAGCGAGCTGCTGGGCTTTGCTCCGGATGCTCGAGTGCTCATCGTCAACGCCGACGACTTCGGGATGTACCACGCGGTCAACGCCGCGGTCGTCCAGTCGATCGAGGACGGGATCGCCAGTTCGTGCAGCCTGATGGTGCCGTGCCCCTGGGCGCTCCACGCGATGCGGCTGCTCCGCCACCGACCGGAGATCCCCTTCGGGGTCCATCTCACGCTCGTCCGCGACACCGGCCACGACCGCTGGGGGCCGCTGACCGCGAGGCACGAGGTCCCCTCGCTGCTGGACCCGGACGGCGAGCTGTTCACGCCGGCCGGCATTCCGGAGCTGCTGGCGCGAGCTCGGCTGGACGAGGTCGAGCTCGAGCTCCGCGCGCAGGTGGAGGCCGTGATCGGTGCCGGCCTGAGCCCGACGCACCTGGACTGGCACTGCCTGGCCGATGGCGGACGCGACGACATCCTCGAGCTGACCGTCGCCCTGGCTGGCGAGTACGGCCTGGCGGTCCGTGTCTGGCTGGAACCTGGCCGCCGGAGGATGCGGCGACGTGGCCTGCCGGTCGTCGACCACGACTTCCTGGACAGCTTCGCCCTCGACCTGCCCGGCAAGTCGGCCACCTACGCCCGGCTGCTGCGCGACCTGCCCGCCGGGCTCAGCGAATGGGCGGTGCACCCTGGCCTGGGCGACGCGGAGGCGCGGGCGATCGACAGCGGCTGGCGCGTGCGCCAGACCGACCTCGAGTTCCTGACGTCGCCGGAGGCCCGCGAGATCCTGCGACGTGAGCAGATCATCGTGATCGACTACCGAAGCCTCCAGCAGGCATGGTCCTAGGGGTGCCGCTCATCGGGTCTGCGCCACGCAGAACTCGTTGCCTTCCGGGTCCTGCATGACCGTCCACTGATAGCCCCACTCGTCCATGTCGGTGACCCGTTTCGCGCCCAGCTCGACGAGCCGGGCGACCTCGGCCTCTGGATCGGCTGCGGCCAGGTCCAGGTGCATGCGATTCTTGGCCGACTTCCCCTCCGGCACCTTGACGAACAACCAGGTCGGATCGCCGCCGAGGCGCCACCCCCGGACGTCCCGATGTTCGGTCATGCCGATGGCGGCGAAGTCGCTCGACGGGTTCGGGTCGAGCGGGCGGCCGAGGGCGGCCGACCAGAACCGGCCGACGGTCAGCGCGTCCTCGCAGTCGACGGTTACCGCGGCAAGCTTGACGGTCACGCCCTGTCCTCCTTCGGTTCGAGAAGCATGCACTCGTGCCGAGTGTGGATCAGCGGTCGTGCCATTCGGGAACGTGCAGGTCAGTGAGCGGATTCGTGGTGCCGCAAGAGGGGCTCGAACCCGCGCCGCTGCAACTGCGGCCCCGGCCCCATGGCTGGCTGGGGTGCGCCGATAGGGCACGACGTCGGCCGCCGGCTCGCAGGCCACTACCACGAGCACCACGGTGGCGCCGACCACCACCACAGTCCCGCCTCTGACCGCCAAGGAGCTTGCCTGCCTCGAAGCCATTCCGAAGGTGCGCAAGAAGATGGTCAAGAAGGCCTGTAAGCCGGGGTGGTCGTGACCTGCTGGGTTGGTTGGTGGGCCTGCCAGGACTTGAACCTGGGACCTCATCCTTATCAGCGCTCACCCAGTCCGGTTTCCCAGGATGGCGCCAGCGACCTGTGGAACGACGTCCCGCCGGTGACCGTTGCGGACCGGTCGGTTCCCAGCGGGTGTGGCCCAACCATGGACCAGGGACGATCCCGCTCGCGGGGGCAGCGGCGCTCCGCCTGGCGGACCTTGGCTGGCAAGGTAGACCCCCGCCGGCTGCCCCCGACAAGCGAGCCCGCCTGGGCGATCGCCTTGTTAGGGGGAGCCCTGGCGGGGTCTGGGCCAGGGACATCCCCCTGTATAGACGGGCTGTCCCTGGTCAGCGGCATGGTGGTACCCCGGCACCCTGCAGGTTCAAACCACATCCAAGACGGCGGCTTGGCTTGGACGCGGACACCGCGGGAGGTGGGATTCGAACCGAGCGCCGGGCTGCTTCGCCGTCCGAGGTCGAGACGGTCGACGGCCTCTGACCTGCGATGCTTATTCGCCGACGTTGACCGCTCGGCCCGCCGAGGACTGAGCGGTTCCTGGTGTCGTGCGGACCCAGCACGGACCAGCGGTCGTGCCCATTCGGGCGACGTGCTGGTCAGTGACCGGTTTGGTGGGTGCCGGAGGAGGGGCTCGAACCCTCATGCCCGTTGGGCCCAACGC
>OCZS010000383.1_pt1 | contig 14382 bp, 11 predicted proteins | sample 1539071 | NCBI WGS metagenome assembly OCZS01 (sample SAMEA3113584, study PRJEB22503) | soil metagenome
GCTGGCGTTCGGCGCCGGGCCGGCCATGGCGGCCAGCGGCAGCGTCAACGCCAACCTCAACCCGATCGAGGGCAACGGCGTCGACGGCAGTGGCACCGCGATGGTCAAGGTGAACGGGACCACCCTCACCGTGACAATGGCGGCGATGGGCCTGCTGGCCGATCAACCGCACGCCGCGCACATCCACTACGGCTCCGACGCTCGCCATGAGTGCCCGACGCTGGCCGACGACTCGGACGACAACGGTCACCTCAACACCAGCGAAGGGGTGCCCGCGTACGGCGAGATCGTGGTGTCCCTGACCAAGACGGGTGACACCAGTCCCGACAGCGGCCTGGCGGTCGAGCGCTTCGACACCGCCAAGGGCGGCGAGATCAGCTACGAGCGCGGCAGCATCAAGGTCTCCGAGGACGTCGCCGAGGACATCCTGTCCGGTGAGTCGGCCGTGGTCATCCACGGCGTCGACTACAACGACGACGGCAAGTACAGCGGCGACGAGAAGAGCGACCTGAACCCCGACCTGCCGACCGAGGCCACCGACCCCGCACTGTGCGGTGTGCTGGCCAAGGCCCCGAACGGTGCCATGGCCACCGGTAGCGGCGGCGCCGCCGCCGGCCAGAACACGGCGCTGATCGCCCTCGGTGGCGGCGCTCTCCTGGCCGCTGCCGGAACCGGTGCGCTCGCGGCACGTCGGGCCCGTACCCAGGCCTGATGAACACCGACCCTCGACGCGGAGGTCGCCGCGGCACATTCGCTGCCGCGGCGGTCACCGTCGCCCTGCTCCTGGCCGGCGTTCTCGCGCTGATCCAAGGCTTCCGCGGGAGCGATGGACCGCCAAAGCCGGTGGCTGTGGCGGCCGCGCCGAACTCGACGACCACCGAGAAGGCTGAGCCGATCGCGTCGGCTGCCCCGGATCGAACCACGAACGGCCCGTCCCGATCGGCGACCAAGACGTCTACGGCGAAAAAGTCGTCAGTACCACGGATCGGGAAGTTCCTGCCGGCCTCAGCACCGGTGGCACTGGAGATTCCGTCCATCGACGTCAAGTCGTCGAACTTCGTCGACCTCCAGGTCGGGAAGAACGGGACGATCGATGTCCCGGGCAGCGCCGACGAGGTCGGCTTCTACACCGGAGGCCCGACCCCGGGTCAGATCGGACCGGCCGTCCTCGGAGCCCACGTCGACAGCGCCAAAGGCCCCGGCGTCTTCTACAACCTGGGAGCCGTCAAGCCGGGCGCCAAGATCCACATCACCCGACAGGACAAGACGCGAACGACCTTCGTAGTCAACCGAGTGTCGCTCTACCCCAAGGACGACTTCCCCACCGAAGCGGTCTACCGCGGCGACTTCGACCGAGCAGAGATCCGCCTAATCACCTGCGGCGGCACCTTCGACCGCGTCAAGCACTACCTGGACAACGTAGTCGTCTTCGGACACATCGACGCCTGACAGTTCCGGCGGTCGCAGGGTCTTCATGTCGGTGGTGGAGCTTGAGTCCTGCCTCGGCAGAAGGTGCGCTCCGACCTGCCCTGGGACCGCTCGCCTGTCGTCCCGAGGCCGCCATCTCGAGTCGTTCTGACACGGTCATGGCGATGGTCCCGACGGCGCCGGCGGGGGTGGAGAGCCAGCCTTGCACCGGGGCTCGCTGTGGGGGCCGGAGTCGTCGCGGTCGCGGCCGTCCAATGGGGGGTTTGGCTTCCACTGGTTGACCGGACTGGCTCAGCTGCGAATCCGCTACTACCAGGGGATCGCCAGCTCGCGGCCGTTCTCATATTTCATCTATGCGAACCTCGCTGCCTGGCTGATCAGCTGCTCGCCGTTGCTGGCGATTGGCATCTCGCGCGCCGTAGGTGTGCTTCAGCGTGACGGTCGGAGGTCCTTGTCCCCTGACGACGCCTTGGCCTTGCTCGCTCTCGCGGGGGTCGGCGCCGCCTTGGCCGCCGACATTTCCGGCCTCTCTCAAAAGCCGAGACCGAGCGCATCTGGCTCGCCTTCGCCGTCATCACCTATGCCAGCCTCGCCCTCCTGAACGGACGCGGTGCCTCTTGGATCCTGGTCGGCTGTGGAGCGTCGGCCCTGCTGGTTAACCACCTGTTGACACCGGCTGGTGAGGTGGAGGCGTCGACGCTGCCTGATACACCAAGTCCCCTCATCGAAGCTTGAGGAGCCGGTGATCCGGCGGCTCTATGGGCTGTGGGTTGGCTCACGCACCACTCACGGCGGGACCGTGGCTAACGTAAGTGGACATGCCGAGGCAGCCGTTACGCATCCTCATCTCGGGCGCAAGCATCGCTGGCCCGACAACGGCCTATTGGCTGGGTCGACACGGGTTCGCGGTGACGGTGGTTGAGCGGATGCCGCTAGCTCGGCTGCGGACCAGTGGCCATGCGGTGGACCTGTTCGGCCCGGCGATGGACGTGGCCGAATGGATGGGCGTGCTGCCGGCGGTGATCGAAGCGCGTACTCGGACCGAGGTGGTCTCCTTCCAACGGCACGACGGTCGAGGCGTCGACATCGAGATGCGCCGGCTGGTTGCGGGGATCTCGGGGCGCCACGTGGAGGTGATGCGGGGCGAGCTGGCCGCCATCCTCTATGCGGCGACCTGCCGTGACGCGCAGTACGTGTTTGAGGACTCCATCCGCACGATCACCCCGGAGCCGGACGGCGTCGCCGTGACGTTTGAACGCGCCGCCGCCGATCGGTTCGACCTTGTGATCGGAGCCGACGGCCTCCACTCGACCGTCCGCCGGCTGGTCTTCGGGCCCGAAGGCCGGTTCCGCCGGTTCCTTGGCGGCTACCTGGCGGGCGTCGTGCTGCCCAACTACCTAGGGCTCGACGGCCGGATGGCGGTGTGGAACGCCCCGGGACGCCTCGCGGCCATCTACCCGGTTCACGGAACCGGCACAGCCCGAGGAGGATTCCTGTTTCGCCGCGGTGCAGAGATCCCGTTCGATCACAGCGACGTCGATGGACAGAAGCACGTCCTGCACCAGGTGTACGGAGGCGATGGCTGGCAGGTTCCCCGGCTGCTCGCCGAGGTGGACGCCGCGGAGGACTTCTACTTTGACTCCATCAGCCAGATTGTGATGGACAGCTGGACTAAGGGTCGGGTCGCCCTCGTCGGGGACGCCGGCTACTCCCCAGGCCCGGCTGTGGGCGGCGGTACCAGCATCGCCATGGTCGGCGCCTACGTCTTGGCTCAAGAACTCGCACAGGCGAGCCAGGACTACCAGGCAGGGCTGCGGGCCTACGAAGACCGGATGAGTGAGCTGGCCGCCAAGGCCCGCAGCGTCGGACCGTCCACCATGGCCACCCTCATCCCGCGGACAGCCATCCAGGCCAGGCTGACGCCGCAGCTGCTACGCCTCATCACACGGATGCCTCCCCGCCTCCAACGGCGCCTGTCCCAGCTGCAGGCAACACCCGCCCAGGCCCTCGACTCCATCCAGCTCACCCGACCGACCGGATAATGAGAGGTAATGCGATGCAGTCGGCGTCGGCAGCTCCCAAATGCGGGCCGGATAATCACGAGTTACCCAGTTCTTGACGTAATGGCGAGTTTGTACTTCCCGAACAGGTATCGATGCGTCTCCTGGCATGCAACGGGTCAATTCTCATGCGGCCTGCAGCTGGGTACGACCTCGATATTGGTCTGCAGCTTCGCGAAAAGCTTTGAGTGCGTATGAGGGCACGTTGAGTCCGTTCCTGTGCGCCCATAGCAACTGGGTTTCTACGCGGACGATGTCGCGGACGCTGCGCTCGATCTCGGCGTCCAGGCCCAGGTTGACGATGACGCCGCCGTAGTCGGTTCGTTGCTCCTCGGTTTTCGCGCCGACGAGGCTGAACCTTCGAGAACGGAGGACGCGCGCGAGGTACAGCTGCCAGGAAGCCAGCGCTCCGGCCTGCACCATCTCCAGGGCACTGAGCCGGTAGAACGCGAAGTGACCCGGTTCTTGGACCTTGATCGCGTCCACGATCGTGCGCTGGACGGCGGTCTCGCCCATCTCCTTGAGCCCGTCGCTCATCGACTGGTAGGCGATCATCGCCGCCTTCTCGGTCGCTGCGCCGGTCAGGTAGTAGAGGAGGCGGATGACCTCGTGGACGAACGGGAGGTGGGCGACGGCGCCAAGTATCCGGACCCGGACCGGAACGGGTCCGAGGTCGGGCGTCGCCGGCGGGAGGCCGAGCCGTTGACCCAGGGTGTCCAAGAGGATGCCGTGGCGGGCCTCCTGAGGACCCCACACCTCGGCATAAAATCGTCGGTCGGTCTCGCTGACTCCCGGCAGGAGGACGGCGAGCTCGAGCACGTTGCGCTCGACCTCTATCTCCACCCGGGCCATGTATTCAAGAACCTCCCCGAAGCGGGACCGAACGGCCAGCCCGTTGTTGAGGCTGTAGTCGGCGGACGCCAGATCGATGGGCGGATAGCGCTCACCCAGTCGCTGCACGTGGTCACGAATTCTGATGGCATCCACCTTGAGACCCGACATGTTCGGCGTCCTTTCCGTTGTGCACTGACAACAGAAATTCGTAGCCGGCCGTGACCGGGGTTTGTTTATGCTGTTCGGCTTTGCGTAATCGCGATACGCCACTGGCTTTTCGCACGCCGAAGGCCGCCTCGAGTATTCGACGAAGGCAGATTCCGGAGCGACAGGCGCGGCGTCAATGCTCGCCTCGAACGAGAAAAGCTAGAGCTTAACCTGGCCCTGCACCGCCGACGGCGTGGTCGCTCCGGTGCTCGGTTCGATGCTGATGGCCAGACCCGCGGCGTCGGCAATCGGCGTCCGTAGCTCCTGGGCTTGGCCCGTCCCGCCGCTGAGCAGCAGGTCCGGACGAGGCTGTCCAGCCGCGCTGATCGTCCACAGCTGGTAGCGGCGATCGGGCGAAAGCGCCGGAAGGTTCCCGACGAAGGCGGCCCGGTTCAGGCTGCGTGCGACGACGAAGGACGCCCGTCCGCCGGCCTTCAGCTCGACGGGGTAGACGCGGGCGTCGGGCGCAGCCAGCAGCTCGGTCTGAAGCTGGGTGGCCGCGGTCTGGCTCGCTTGCTGCGCCTGGAGCGCCGTGTACGTCCACCCGCCGAGGCTTACGGCCGCCAGCGTGACCGCAGCGACCAGGACGGTGAGGACCCGATTGCGGCGTCGTAACCGCTGGACCTGCAGCTCGTCGACGCGGACCCGTGTCCGCTCGTGGTCGCCTGGTGCGGGCAGGGGTCGAACCCGACGGATGCTGGCCAGGACGTTGTCCCGCACGGAGGTGGGTGGCGGGATGATCTCCAGTGCAGCCAGCTTGCTGACCGCTTCGGAGAGCTTGTCGACCTCGGTCCGGCAGTACTCGCAGGTGGCCAGGTGGGACTCGAAGTCGGCCCGCTCCTCGGGGTCGAGAGCGTCGACGACGTAGGAGCCGACTGCTCCGTGCACCTCACTCATCATCGATTCCCAGCCCGTCGCGTAGCTTGATCAGTCCGTCCCGGATCCGGGTCTTCACCGTTCCGATCGGTACCCGCAGCAACCCTGCCACCTCCCGCTGGGTGTAGCCGCCGAAGTACGCCAGGTCGATCGCCTCTCGCTGGGCGGCGGTCAGGGCCTGTAGCGCCTTGCGCACCCGGTGGGTCTCGAAATCCTGCTTGACGTTCTCCCAGACGTGGTCGGTGTCGCGTTCGACCGAGGAGTGCCCATATCGTTCCTCGCGGGCCTGCGTGCTGACCAGGGAACGGACCCGATCCACCGCACGGCGGTGAGCGATCGTGGTCATCCAGGCCAGCGGGTTTCCGCGGGTCGGTGAGTAGTGCGCCGCGTGCAGCCAGATGTCGAGATAGACCTCCTGGGCGACTTCGGCCGCCTGCTCGGGTGAACGGACGACCCGCAGCACAACACCGTGGATCCGAGCAGAAGTGAGGTCGTAGAGCTCGGCGAACGCAGTCTCCCGGCCCCGGGCGCTGAGATGCAGCAGCTCAACCAGACGGTGCACCTGAGCACTGCGGCCGGAGCCTTCGGCCGCGACCGGACCATCGGCCGTCGGCTGGTTCCCTGGCATAGTCTCGTCCTCGCCCGTTCTCTTCACGGGAGACCGTCAAGAGGTCTCATCCAGAACATCGACACTGGAGCGGCTGCGGATTGGACGCGTTCGTGCAGCCGTGCGGCGCCGATCTCTCTTCCGCGTCCGATAACAACCGTCGCCAGCCCAGATCAGCCGGGGCAGCGTTCAGCCCTAGACGACTCCAGCCGTCGAGGCCTGTACTTTCTCGTACTGCGTCGGTCAGACGACCACACGGCTCAAACGCCCGCGATGAGGCCTCCTATGTGTCAAAGGAGCGGTACTGAGTCGACGACATACTCGCCGCGTAGCGGGATCCGCGGCCCCGACCGCCCAGCGATGCAGTCAAGCCACATCATCACATCAATCGCAACTGACAAACCACGACGGATCTGTCGGGGCGCCGGGGGGTTCGGCATCGCCGAGGAGACCATTGGCCGATGGCTGCAGCGCAGCGGGCGCCGGGACGACATCGTCTTCGCCACGAAGGTGTACCAGCCGATGGGACTGGACCGTGGTTACTTTGCACTGCGGACCGTCAACTCTGGCGCTGCCTCCCGGGGAGGAGCCCGATCCGTGTCGGCTGCGACCGAGTAACACGACGCCAGGAGACTTCTCGAGCGATGCAAACCCAGTTAGGACTGTCGGGGCGGCGTGCTGCAGCTGAACTCGACCAGCGCCTCTCGGCCGGACGGCCGACACTTCGGCTCGGGACCTTCGCCTGGATGAGACGGGAGTCAACGGGAGCTCACTTCACGCTCAAATTGGCCAAATTCAGGCATGACGAGCGTGGGTGGCGCCCGGTTCAAATCCCCCCTCGCGCACTCATCACCCAAGTCACCGCGCCAAGTCGGGCATGATCGAGCGATCGGTTAGGGGCTCCCCGTCATCATCCTGGTCGCGTCAGCATCGTGCTCCGCTCCTGTGCCGGTTCGAGCGCCGAAAGCACCGGCAACGATCGTCGCTCAGTATCCCGGCGGACGCGATCAGTGAGCGGCGTCCAGTGGCCGAGCGGCAACCTGACCCGAGGGGACAGGCGGTGTCGCCTCGGGCATGGCCAGCAGAACGCGGCCATGCCCCTGATGCGCATCGGCAGCAGCTCGGTGATACTCCTCCAGCTGGTGAGCAAAGCGAGGATCGGCGTATGGCCTGCCATCCACTGCCGGCCCCGCGCGACCCTCGAGTACGGCTTCGACGTCCTCGCCGGTCAGCGTCCGATGAGTCTCCAAGGCATGTGCGAGCGCGAGCACCTGGCGACGGTTCTCCTTCAACAGCGACTCCACGCGGTCCAGCATGTCCGCGAGCTTGTCCTCGATGCGATCGGCGAGGGCTTGGCGCATGATCGCCTCCTGATCCTCTCCCTTCTTACCGGTACGCCCGCCAGGAGCGCCGACCTCCATCTTTTTGGCAGTGGAGTACGACGAAACGGTCGAGCCCATGCCCCAGAAGCCCTCCATCAGCGACGCGACAGACGTCGCCGACTCGAGGTCCCCGGAGACGCCCGATGAGCTGTCGCCGCTGAAGAACATCCGCTCTCCGGCCAGGGACGCAAGCGATACGAGGATGTCGGACTCGTACTCGGTGCGCCATCGTGTGAACTGATCTTCAGGCGGGATGCTCGCAACCATTCCGAGGTAGTCGCTGCCCTTCTCGATGGTGGCGACATCGATCTCCATGTGCCGGCGGGTTCGATACGCCGCGATTGCGTGGCAGGCCTCGTGCACCGCTACCGCGTGCCGCTCCCGCTCGATGTACTCCACGTCCTCAGGGGGCCCGAGCTCTCGAAGTTGCTTGGCCTTCATGACGTCGTTCCACGCGATGAGATCACGACCGTCCCGGATCGCGGTGATGAGCGACTCGTTGACCAGATCCTTGATGGTGGCGCCGGTCGCGTACGGCGTGATGGTTGCCAGCTTGTCAAGGTGCTCCGGCGTGAGCTGATGCTTGACCTTGTTGAAGTAGCCCTCGTAGGTGCGGATCCGTCCCGCCTTGCTGGGGTATCCGACCTTGTAGATCCGGTCAATGCGGCCCGGCCGAAGCAGCGCCTCGTCCAGAGCCTCCGGCATGTTGGTTGCCATCATGACGAGGATGCGGTACTTCGGCGGCGGCTTCGGGCGCATCCCCAATGCCCGGCGGACGTACCGGTTGATCAGCCCGCGCGGCTTCTTCAGACCAGAGAGCTCTGTCAGCAGTGCCTGCAGGGTTCCCATGCCACCACCGCCCATGCCGCCCCCCATGACAAATCGATTGCGAAGGCCCCGTGGCGCCTCCTCCTCGACGACCTCCGCGTGGCCCATCGCGTTCCGCGCCAAGAGCAGTTGCGTATCCGCCGAAAGGTAGGAGAACCCGTGGCAACCTGCGGCTCGGAACGGCGCGGGGGAGATGCGTCCGGGTGGGCCGCCCGGGCCACCCTGCGCGAGCGCCCCGCGGTTGCCCAATGAGTCCGCCTCGTCGAAGAACACAATCACTCCGCCGTAGCGCAGCGCCAGCTTGCGCAGCTTGCGGAACAGTGACTTCACCTTGAGAATGCCGATGCCGAAGAACATGTTGATGAACGCGCCGGGGTCGACGAAGACGTACGGCTTTCCGGTCTCGCCCGCGACCGCCTCAGCCATCAACGTCTTGCCGGTTCCCGGAGGCCCCCAAAGCAACAACCCGCCGGGTACGTACCCGCCCTTCTTTTCAATGTCCTCCGGATGCTCCAGGAAGAGAATGTTCTCCTTCACCCGCGTGAGCACGTGGTCTTGTCCCCAGACGTCGGAGAACCGCGTCTTGATGTCGTCGGGGTAGTAGACGTCGATGCCGCCACGCGACAACAGCCAGAACAGGCCGATGAACTGGAATGCGATGAAGAAGAAGGCAAAGGCCAGCTGCAGGACGAACGGCATGATCTGCCACAAGATCGCAGGCGCCTGGAAGATCGCTACCACCGGCGAGGTGTCGAGAATCTGCCCGGCAACGACGGCGTAGAAGGCAATCCACAGCAGGATCTTCAAGATGCGGGCGAGACGGAATCGCGTCCAGTCGGAGAACCTGCGCTTGACCGCGCGATCCGCACCGCCGAACACCTTCTGCGTCCAGAACCTGTGATAAGCGGACCAGTGCTCGCTGATCAAGAAATGAATCTGTCGGACGATCTCCAGGCCCATCAGCGCCAACAGCCACCAATTGCTGCGGAGCTGAATCCGGACGGCGTCCGCGAACGGCAGGATGGGGTTGCTCGCCACGGCCGCCCAGACCATGAGCCACCACACGATTCCCAGCAAGAGCAGGAACTTGATGCGGTCCCACGGGGCGAGCCGTTTACGGGTCCTTCCCTCGGACTCGGCCACGTGCTCGCCAGGTGAGGGAAGACCTTCGGGGGGACCCCAGGCCGGGTCAACCGCTGTGCTTCCGCCGACGGCTGCCGGCTGGCCGGGGCCGCCCGCCGGCGGCGTATTGATGCTCATTAACCCTCCTTGACGGTGAACGATGCCGTCACAGTTTCGATCTCCGCCCGCCTCTCCCGGTAACACTCATTGGAACATCGCAGGAGCAGCGCGTACACCTTGCTCGCGTCCTTGTTGACGTACACAGTCTGGTCGAACGTTTGCGGCGGTCCGCCCTGCACCCGGTACTGGAAGACCTCGTGGACTCCTCGGAATCCTGGCGGTGCGGTGAGTTCTGTGTCGCTGACCAAGCTGAAACCACTGAAGCTGGTTCCAGAGGCAGACGAGGTTGCGCGAGCCGCCGGGGTCACCGGCAGCAGCAGGTCGCGGAGGCTGTCGAGTGAGATTTGCTCGCGCGCTTCCTTCGGCACGGGCTGCACGCTGGCGTAGACGATCGGCTCAGCGGTGTTGCTGCCCACAAGATGCGCAGGCGAGGGATCTTGTGCAGCGTCGTAAGCGACCGTCCATCCGCCCTCACTCTCCGGGGCGGGGGTGGAGCCGCTCATCTGCTTGAGAGCCTTCTCGTCAACCACCCGCCAGGACGCTGGGACCTTGAAGTATGTCCGGTGGGTCGTGTTCTTCACGTACGTGTACTGGGGAGCGCCGCAGCCGGCAGCAGCGCCGAGACCCAGGGTTACCAAGATCACAAACAAGCGGGCCGTGACCACTTGTGCCATGCTCACACACGCCTCCCAGCCACATCGACAGCAGCATGGTGCTTTCAGTATGCGGCGCGACACACCCCTTCGACTACTGACCATTTTGGTGCCAAAGGATCCGCACCCAAGTCGTCGCCAGTCACGCGTGGAAGGAGCAGCTCAGACGTGCAGGATCGAGGTCACATCCACTCGACTGTGACAACCTCGACGGGCTGGGATACGCCCTTCAGAGTGACCGACCGCGGAGCCGAGACCGGGAACCGCGTAGCGGCATGTTGAACGGTCGTCGTGCTGGCGAGAATCTGTCCGCCGCCGGCGAGGCTACCGATGCGCGCGGCCTCGTGGACCCCTCGTCCCGAGAAGTCCATGGCGCGTGTTGATGCTTCGGCTTCATGTAAGCCGATCCGGACTCGAGGGGCGAAACCGTGATCCCGGCGTTGGTCTGCGAGTGACCGCTGGACGGCCACCGCCGCTTCGAGCGCCGCCGCGGGATCGTCGAACACGACGAAGAACCCGTCACCGGTTTGTTTCACCTCCATCCCGCCGTAACGGTTGAAGATCGTCCGGAGGGTTTGGTCATGCCAACGGATCAGCTCTTCCCAGGCCTGGTCACCCAGCGCTTCGACCAGCGGAGTGGACCCCACGATGTCGGTGAAGACGAACGTTCTCCTCATCCGCTCGCCGGCCCGGGCTGCGGTGCCCTGATCTTCGCCGAGCAGACTGCCGACGTGGCTTGCGTCCGGTAGCGCGCCGAGGCGTTCGAAGGCCGCTTTCGCGGAGTCGAGCTCCAGGCGGGCTGCTTCCTCGTCGCCGTCGGCGCGAAACGCTTCGCCGAGTGCAGTGCGTGCTCTGGCGACTTCATAAGGTGCGCCCAGCCCGTGCCAGAGTTCGGCAGCGTGGCGCAGTCTTGCCAAGGCCGTCGTCGCATCCCCCTGAGCAAGCAGCAGCTGACCGTGGGCGTAATCGGCGGTGGCGATCAAGGCTGTCGTGCGAAACGAGTCGGCGATCTGCTCAAGTGCCGCGACCTGCTTGCCGACCGTGTCGAGATCTCGGGCGGCGAGCCCGATCTCGATCGCCGCCGGGAGCAGACGCGCTTGGGTGAAGGCGTGGGTTTCGGCGACAAGGGCCCTCTTGATCGACGTGTACGCGCCTTCGGCGTCCCCCTTACCTAACCGGAGCAGTGACATTCCGGGCTCCGGCTCCCGGCCAAGCTGATGGGCCTGCCGGAACGCGTCGAGGGCTCCAGGAAGATCACCCACCCGAAGCCGGACCTCACCGATCTCGTATCGGGCCTCGCCCACCAGGGCAACGTCGTACCTGCCGAGCTCATCGCACGCGCGCCTCGCCTCGCGCTCGGCGTCGGCCCAGGAGCCGCGGAAATGCATGATCTCGGCACGGTGCACGCGGCAGATTCCAGGAAAGCCGGAGATGTTCTCGCGGTTGCACCACCGCTCCGCCTCGTCCGTCCACTCGACGGCCCGCCGCCAGTCGCTCAGATCACGGCAGACGCTGATCGTGCTGCAGTAGATTCTGCCGGTCGTCAACGGGTCAAGCTCTCCACTGACCGCCGCGACCGTCGACTCGTCAATCAGGGCCATACCGTCATCGATGCGACCCATCCCGACCAAGGCATAGCCCTGCTGCTGGAGTCCCATCGCTTGAAGCGCTGCATTGCCGAGCCGCCCGCCGATGTCCTGTGCCAACCTCGCCTGTCTCAGCGCCTCGGCTCGGTCGCCGGTGGCGCGGAGCGCGATGTACGCGAGTGAAACCGCTTGCCAGCCGTGCGCGGCACATTCGCTGGGGGTCTGGTCGAGCAGCCTTCTCGCCCGGCCCAGCCATCCGTTGGCAATCGCGGTTTCCAGCCGCTCGAAGTGATCAACGGCAAGCTGGAGGGCCATTCCGGCAGCCTGGCAAGGGTCGCCTTGCCCGAGGAATGCCTTGTGTGCCCGCTCGCGCGCCTCAATTGCTGCGTCGGGGTCTCCGGCGAACCAGGCCGATTCCGCTAGCAACCCGAGGTCATGCGGAGAAAGTGCAGCTTCGGAGTCAGCGATGCTTAGCGACTCAAAGGCCTCGTGCCACGCATGCCGGCGGTACGCCTCACGGCCCTGCTCAACGCGATCCTGGACGAGCTGACCCATGCCGCTCCTGTCGGCCCTGATTTTCTTCCACCATACGGCGTATAGCCGGGGCGCACGTTGCTTCCGCCTCCGGAGCGCTGCTCCGTTGGCCGGTCAGATTGCCGCTGTGGCTGCCCAGCTGAACCGGGCACTTGTCTGGTCACGCCCGAAGGTAGAGAAGGACGGCCAAAACTCGGCGCGACTCCTGTCGGGTGGACGGAATGCCCAGCTTGTCGAAGACGCTCGACACATACTTCTCCGCGGCGCGCAGGGTGATCACCAGCCGGTCGGCGATTCCCTGATTGGATGTGCCCGACGCCATCAACTCGAGCACATCACGCTCCCGCGGCGTCAGACGAGCCAATGGGTCGTCGCTGCGCCGGCGCCGCAGCAGAGTGGACACGATCGTCGGATCGATCGCCGACCCGCCCCGGGCTACCCGCCGTACGGACTCCACGAAGTCGGAGACGTCGCTGATCCGATCTTTCAGCAGATAGCCGACCCCTTCGGCCGACTCCGCGAGCAGCTGCATGGCCAACCCCAGCTCGACGTATTGCGACAGCACCAGTACGGCGACGCCAGCATGGCGCTCCCGGATGTGCAGGGCCGCCCGCATTCCTTCGTCAGTGTGGGTCGGTGGCAAACGGATGTCCACGATCACGATGTCCGGGGGCAGGCTGCGTACCCGCATCAGGAGGTCGTCCGCATTGTCGTACGCGGCCACGACGTCGAGTCCGGCGCCGCGCAGGATGCCGGTCAGGCCCTCGCGAAGCAAGACACTGTCCTCCGCGATCGCCACCGTAAATGGTGCTACGGACACGGAAGCTCCGCGTGGATGACCGTCCCACGGCCCTCTGCTGGTATCGCGATGCGCAGCTCGCCGCCGAGCGCTTCTACCCGATCAGCGAGCCCGCGCAGGCCCGAACCGTTCGCCGGATCGGCGCCTCCGACACCGTCATCGCTGATGTCGAGCACGATGCCTCCGCTGTTGCGACTAACCCGAACGCTGGCGGATATCGCCTGGGCGTGCTTGCCGATGTTGGTCAGCGCCTCGCTCACCACGTAGTAGGCCGCCACCTCCGTCGGCTCGGGCAGTCGTTCGTCGAGCTCGACGGTCAAGCGCACCGGGACAGGTGCTCGAGCCGCCAGCGATTCCAGCGCAATACCCAGCCCATGACTCGAGAGGACCGCTGGATAGATGCCTCTGGCCACATCCCTCAGCTCCTCCAGGGAAGCCGACACCTCGGTCCTGGCCCGAGCCAGCCGGCCCTTGAGCTCAGGATCGGCGGCCACGCTCTGTCCGAGCAGACTGAGTTCTAGGGAGAGGGCAACGAGCCGCTGCTGGGCTCCATCGTGAAGGTTCCGTTCCAACCGCTGCCGTTCCTGCCGCCCCGCCTCGAGCACCCGGATCCGAGAACCCTTGAGCTCTTGCAGCCTGGCACCTAGCTCGGCGCGTAGCTGGCCGTTCTCCAGGGCAATGCCCGCCGCCGCAGCGATGGCATCGAGAAGCTCGTGCTCGTCCTCGAGCGCTCGATCGAACACCATGGCCGCCATCGGCTCGTTGTCCCGACGGATCACCCGTACGGTGCGCCGTTCGTCAGCCTCGGGCAAAGCCATCGGTTGGCCGTTCTGATCAGCCCAGCTTCGAGACTTCGGCAACCAGTACGCCAGCCGCAGCGACGGGTCGCGAAGCACGCGTGCCAGCGGTTCCTGTGGATCCACTGTCGGGTTGCGCCGCAGCTCCACCAGCAGGTTCGCCACCTCGCCACGCGCGAGCCGCGCATCGAGTAGGGCGAACAAGAAGGCAATAGGTGCAAGTCCGAGGGACGCGAAGGTCACCAGGCGGATCGTCTCCGCGGCGGCCCACGCGCCAAGTCCGGCAGCGTACAAGATCGCCAACATCACCAGGGCCAACCCGAAAGCGTCGACTACCAGTGCGGCCGGCCGACGGTGGGACCGCCCGGCGCGTCGCTGGCGTAGGTAGAGCAGGACCGCCCCTGCCAACAGGAAGACGCAGACCAAGACAAGTTGGACCTGCTCGACCACGTTGCCGATCTCCGGTCGATCAACGACGACAAAGACGCTGTCCGGATTCGCGCCCAACATCACCTTCACGAGCTGAAGGCCCAACGTGGTGACGTAACA
>OCZS010000384.1_pt1 | contig 14360 bp, 14 predicted proteins | sample 1539071 | NCBI WGS metagenome assembly OCZS01 (sample SAMEA3113584, study PRJEB22503) | soil metagenome
GCTCGGATGTGCGCGGAGTTCGAGGCCCGGCCCGGCGCGTTGATGCGACATCCCGCCGATCCCACGTCCCCTTGAACCTGGGATTGGCTTCGCCGACCCCATCGCACGCCGTTCAGTCCCGTCGGGCCAGAATGAGCCCATGCGTTTGGACCACCTGTCATTCGCAGCTGGGCCTGAAGGCTTGGCTGAGACGACCCGGCGGCTCGGCGCTCACCTTGGTGCCACGTTTCTCGACGGCGGCTTCCATCCCCGCTTCGGCACTCGCAATTCGATCCTGCCGCTGACCGATGGGCATTACCTCGAGGTGGTCGAGGTCCTTGATCACCCGGCGGCCGACAAGGCTCCGTTCGGGCAGGCCGTGCGGGCGCGGTCCGAAGCCGGTGGCGGTTGGCTGGGTTGGGTGGTCGCTGTCGATGATCTTCGTCCAATCGAGCGGCGGATCGGACGCCCGCCGGTCGACGGCCATCGTCATCTGCCCGACGGCACGACGCTGGAATGGCAGCAGCTCGGTGTCAAGGATCTGCAGGTGGACCCGCAGCTGCCGTTCTTCGTGCGGTGGCTGAGCGACCCGGCGACCCACCCGTCGGCGACTGGACATCAGATCGAACTGTTGAAGATCGTGCTGGCTGGCGACCCACACCGGATCAATGACTGGCTCGGCGGCCGCTTCGAGTCGGTGTTACGTGACGTGGACGTCGACTGGACCCAGCCGGACGGACGTCCCGGGTTGGTTGCCGCGGTTTTCAGCACCCCCCGCGGTGAGGTCACTCTGTGACTGTACGGGTGCGACCGGCGCTCGCCGGGTTGCCTCGATACGTGCCTGGCCAGCCGTCTGTCACCGGCGCTGCTTCCTACAAGCTGTCGAGCAACGAGAATCCGTATCCTCCGCTACCCGGCGTGCTGACCGCGACCGCTCAAGCCTGCGCTCAGATGAACCGCTATCCAGACATGGCGAACACCGCCATCAGCGAGGCCGTCGCGGCCCGGCTCAGCGTTGAGCAATCGCATTTGGCATTCGGCGCGGGATCCGTCGCGGTGCTCTATGCGCTGCTGCAAGCGGTCTGCGAACCGGGCGATGAGGTCATCTTCGCCTGGCGGAGCTTCGAGGCCTATCCGATTGCCGTGCAGCTCACCGGCGCCACCCCGGTGCCCGTGGCACTGGCTCCCGCGTCGGTACATGATCTTGCTGCGATGCAGGCCCGGCTCAGCAAGGCGACCCGGGCGATCCTGCTCTGCACACCGAACAACCCGACCGGTCCGGCGTTGGGCCATGACGCGGTGATCGACTTCCTCGACTCCGTGCCGGACGATGTGCTGGTCGTGATCGACGAGGCGTACGTCGAGTTCGTCACCGATCCTTCAGCCGTGCGGGGGTTGGAGGTGCTACGCGATCGCTCGAACGTTGCAGTGCTTCGCACATTCTCCAAGGCTTACGGCTTGGCGGGATTTCGCATCGGCTACGGAATCGCCGAACCGGACCTGGCAGGTGCCGTACGAGCGGCTTCGTTGCCGTTTGGCGTATCCAGAGTGGCTCAGGCGGCCGCGATCGCGTCGCTGGCGGCGGAGGACGAGCTGATGGTGCGGGTGGCTGAGCTGATCAAGGCCCGGGGAGAACTCGCGCAAGGGCTGATTGATCGCGGTTTCGAGGTGCCCGACGCGCAGGGCAACTTCGTCTGGCTGCCGGCCGGTCCGCGGACCGCCGAGTTCGCCCACGCGTTCGCGGCGGGTGGGCTGGCTGTCCGGCCTTTCGTGGCCGGCGATTCCTGCGACGGCATCCGCATCACGGTCGGAGATCCAGAAGCCAATGATCGGGTCCTGACCGTCGCCGACACTCTGCCTCACTGACCTCGGATCGACTGTCGGCGGGGCGGTCTAACGTCCTGGACATGGCGAAGACGGCGACCCGAAGTTCCCACAAGTGCACCGAATGCGGCTGGACGACCGCGCGCTGGGTGGGCCGGTGTGCCGAATGCCTGGCCTGGGGCACTGTGGTGGAGGCAGGCGCGCCAAAGCTGGCCTCGGTGTCGTCCACGATTCCCCATAGCAAGGCGCTGCCCATCGGCCGGGTCAATGCCGACCAGGCGAAGCGAATGCTGACCGGCGTAGCCGAATTGGACCGGGTGCTCGGCGACGGGATCGTTCCGGGTGCCGTCGTGCTGCTCGCCGGTGAACCGGGCGTCGGCAAGTCGACGCTGCTGCTGGAAGTCGCTGCCCGGTGGGCGCGGGCGGGGCGTACCACGCTGTATGTGACCGGTGAAGAATCTCCGGCCCAGGTCCGCCTCCGTGCTGGACGGACTGACGCGCTGGCCGACCGACTGCTGCTCGCAGCCGAGACCGACCTGGGCACGGTGCTGGGCCATATCGAGGAAGTAGCGCCCTCGCTGCTGGTGGTCGACTCGGTGCAGACCATCGGCACCGCCGAAGCCGATGGCTCGCCTGGGGGCGTGACCCAGGTCCGCGAGGTGACCGGCGCGCTGGTTCGGGTGGCCAAGCGCCGTGGCATGGCCGTGATCATCGTCGGTCATGTGACCAAGGACGGCGGCATTGCGGGGCCTCGACTGCTCGAGCACCTGGTCGACGTGGTCCTTGCCTTCGACGGTGATCGGCACTCGGGTTTCCGCATGGTGCGGGCAACCAAGAACCGGTTCGGTCCGGCCGACGAGGTGGGCTGCTTCGAGATGGCCGACTCGGGAATCCTCGAAGTCCCCGATCCGTCGGGACTGTTCACGTCGCGGCACTCCGAGGCTGTCCCAGGGACCTGTGTCACGGTGACCCTGGAGGGACGCCGACCACTGTTGGCCGAAATGCAGGCGCTGGTCGCTTCGACGGTCCTGCCACAGCCTCGTCGGGTGATGCACGGGGTCGATTCCGGCAGGATGGCGATGGTACTGGCGGTCCTTGAGCGGCGCTGCGGCCTGACGATGTACAACTCCGACGTCTACCTTTCCACGGTGGGCGGAGCCAGGGTGGTCGATCCCTCTGCCGATCTCGCCGCGGCCATCGCCATCGGATCAGCTCAACGGGACATCCGCGTCGCTCAGCGCGTGGTGGCCATCGGCGAAGTGGGACTGGCCGGCGAGCTGCGACGGATTCCCGGCACGGAGCGGCGACTCGCGGAGGCCGCCCGGCTTGGCTTCACTGAAGCGATCATCCCGGCCGAGACACGAGACGCTCGAGATCGGATGACCACTGTGCGAGGTGGCTTGCGGGTCCATGCCGCGCCGACGTTGAGCTGCGCTCTGCAAACCCTGTCCATCGTCGCTCGGCCGCCAAATCAGCAGCGATCGACGGGCTGAGCGGTAGTCCTGGTACGCCGGGGGTCTGAGAATCCTGGCCCGGGCACTCGCGCGGGCCGTATGATGAGGCGGCCAGTCCCGCGGAGCGGGGAGTCGACGCGGGGGAAGACCAATGGGCGCGCACGAGCTCGATCCGCGACGCCGCCTGCTGGATTACGTCGCGCGGATGGCGCCGGGGACTCCGTTGCGCGAAGGCTTCGAGCGGATCCTGCGCGGCCGTACCGGCGGCCTGATCGTCCTCGGGCAGAACCGCGTGATCAGCCACATCTCCACCGGCGGCTTTCCTCTGGACGTGCCCTACACGGCCACGGCGCTCCGTGAGCTGGCGAAGATGGATGGCGCGATCATCCTCGATCTCGCTTCCGACCGGATCGTTGCTGCGGGCGTCCAGCTGATGCCTGACCCGGCGATCGACACAGTGGAAACCGGCACCCGGCACCGTACCGCCGACCGGGTCGCCCGGCAGTCCGGGCTACCGGTGGTCTCGATATCGGCGTCGATGTCAACCATCTCGATGTATCTCGACCAGAGCCGCCACCAGGTTGATCGCTCCGAACAGATCTTGTCGAGGGCGAACCAAGCGTTGCGGACATTCGAGCGGTATCGCCTGCGACTGACCGAGGTGACGAATCGGCTGTCCTCCCTCGAAGTTCAAGATCAAGTGACCGTCAAGGATCTCGCCCTCCTCGCGCAGCGGCTGGAGATGGTGCGCCGGCTCGACATAGAGCTGAGCGGCTATGTGGCCGAACTCGGCACGGACGGGCGGCTTTTGGCCTTGCAGCTGTTCGAGCTGAACGCCGGACTGGAGCTGCTACGTGCCTTGATCGAAAAGGACTATGAGCCGTTAGACCCGGATGCCAGCTTCAGCCTGGATAGCCTGCAAGGACTCAGCGAGGCGGAATTGCTCGAGCCGCTCGCCGTAGCCCGAGCCTTGGGGTTCAACCACGCCACGCACCTCGACACGCGGATCAGCGCCCGCGGTTATCGCCAGGTGGCGCAGATCAAACGTCTCCCGCCTCAACTGAGCGCTCGGCTGATCGAGCACTTCGGCGATCTGCAGACGCTGTTCGGTGCCAGCACGGCCGACCTACAAGCGGTGGACGGCGTTGGCGAGGGCAGGGCGCGGGTGATCCGCGATGGCCTCGTACGACTTGCCGAATCCGCCTACACAGAGCGGTTGGAGTGACTCGCCGGCTTGGCGGCTAGCGTGGCGGTCGTGCAGGCCTCCGTGACGGCGCCCGTGGCGGCCGATCCGCTCTCCGCTGGTGAGCGCCGAGAGATTGTCCGCCGGATCCTTCATTGGTACGGCCGCAACGCCCGTGATCTTCCTTGGCGACGACCGAATGCGACCCCATGGCAGGTCATGGTCAGCGAGTTCATGCTGCAGCAAACCCCCGTCGAACGCGTGCGCGAACCCTGGCGAGTTTGGGTCGAACGCTGGCCGACCCCCGCAGCCCTAGCGGCCGCCCCTGCCGGGGAGGCCGTACGGGCGTGGGGCCGGCTCGGCTATCCCCGTCGGGCGCTGCGGTTACATGCGGCCGCTTCGATGATCACCGATCAGCACGACGGCAAGGTTCCCGCTGACAAGGAGGTGCTGTTGCGCCTGCCCGGCGTTGGGGCGTATACCGCTGCGGCCATCTCGACCTTTGCCTATTCGCGCCGTGAGGTGGTGCTTGACACGAATGTGCGGCGGGTCCTGGGCCGGGTCTCGGCAGGGTTGGCATTCCCGCCTCCGACGGTGACCGCTGCCGAGAGCGCTCAGGCGCAGGAGTTCTTGCCCCGCCAAGGAGGGCGCGCGGCTCGATGGGCTGTCGCGTCGATGGAGCTTGGCGCACTCATCTGCACGGCTCGGGCACCGCGGTGCCCGTCGTGTCCAGTGAGCGACCTGTGCCGTTGGCGACGTAGCGGTTTCCAAACCTCGCCCGTCGGCCGGCGCCGCCGGGGCCAAACCTACGAAGGCACCGACCGGCAGTGCCGCGGGGCGCTGCTCGCCGCGTTGCGGGCCGGTGACGAGCCACTATCCAACCGCGCGCTTGCCGAGCATTGGCCCGACGCCACCCAGCGTTCGCGCGCTTTGGCGTCGCTGATCACCGACGGCCTGGTGATCACCGCGGAGGATGGCCACTACCGGTTTCCGGGCTAGCAGCCACCCTCCATAGGGTTGAGCGGGAGTAAAGGACTCGACCCAGATCGGCGAGTTCGGTCACGTCGACATGCTGAGGAGAGCTCATGCCCACCCAACTCGCACCAATCGTCCCGCTGATCCACGGTTCGGCGATGCCCGTTGTCGGCTTCGGCACCTCACCGCTGCAGGGCGCTGAAGCGGCCACGGCGGTGCGGACCGCGATTGAGACGGGCTACCGGTTGATCGACACCGCGGAGAACTACCACAACGAGGACGCCGTCGGCCGGGGAATCCGCGATTCTGGCATCGATCGGGCAGAGCTCTTCATCACCAGCAAGTTCAACCGCCACTGGCACAGCGTGGCCGGGGTGCAACGTGCGCACGAGGCAAGTCTTGATCGACTCGGTTTGGACTATCTCGATCTGTTGCTCGTGCATTGGCCCAATCCGGACCAGGACCACTATGTCAATGCGGTCCGCGGCCTGGGCGAGCTGCTCGACTCCGGCGCGCTGCCCGCCGTCGGCACGTCCAACTTCAAGCCGGCCCATCTGCAGCGGGTACTAGACGAGACCGGCATCGTGCCGGATGTCAACCAGATACAGCTCAACCCGTACACGACCCGCGAGGCCAGCCGCGCATACCACGCCGAACACCAGATCGTGACCGAGTCGTGGAGTCCGATCGGCGCCAACAGTGACCTCCGCTCTGAGGCAGTGATCAACGAGGTCGCCGGCCGCTACGGCAAGTCAGCGACGCAGGTCATCCTGCGCTGGCACATTCAGTTGGGACTGGTGCCGATTCCGAAGTCCGGCAATCCGGATCGGATGGCGGAGAACTTCGACGTCTTCGACTTCGAGTTGGAAGACGCGGATATGAATGCGATCACCGGATTGGACCGCGGCGAGGACCACGCCACCGACTCAGACGTCTTCGGGCACTAGGACATCGCTCGGCGGTCGACGGCTGGACGTCGCTGCTCTACTGGCGGCACTGTAGCTCCAGCCGAGTACCCCACCACCTGGCATGCGCCGTTTTCGCCTCGTGCGTGCGCGAGTTGTCCTAAGCGTGTAAACCTGGTTTGAGGACCAGCCTGGTCCGGCGGCTGCCGGTCGCCCACCCCAGATCGACAGCCACAGATGACGGCGCGCTGTGCGACGTCCGGACACCCCGGAGGCAGCGATGTTCGAGGAAGCCCAGCTGTACGCACCGGTGACCCGCTCTGGGGAGGGCGATGTCACCGTTCACCTGAGTGACAACCATCCCGGGGCCGTGGACCCGGAATACCGAGCTCGACGCAACGCCCTGGCGGCGCTGGCCATGGAGTGGCAGCCCGGGACGCCGCCCCCCATCGCGACCTACACCGACGCCGAGCACGATGTGTGGCGGATCGTCTGCGGCGAGCTGCATGGTCTGCACGAGCGTTTGGCGTGCGCTCTCTATCTCGAGGGCAAGGAGCGGCTGCGGCTTCCGGAGTCCCGCATCCCGCAGCTCATCGAGGTGAACGAGCTGCTGCGCCCCCTCACCGGATTCCAGTACGTGCCCGCAGCCGGCTTGGTGCCCCTGCTGGACTTCTACGGCTCCCTGGCGGACGGGATCTTCCACTCGACGCAGTACGTTCGGCACCACTCGGTGCCGCTCTACACGCCAGAGCCCGACGTCCTGCACGAGGTGGTCGGTCACGGGAACTGCCTGGCCCATGACCGCTTCGCCCGGCTCTACCGGATAGCCGGGGACGCAGCTCGACGGGTGCAGACGACCGAGGCATTGGAGTTCATCTCGAAAGTCTTCTGGTTCTCCCTGGAGTTCGGCGTGCTGCGCGAAGGCGGCGAAATCCGCTGTTACGGCGCCGGCCTGCTGTCCTCGTACGGCGAGATCCAGCAGGTGGCGCAGGCCGACCTACGGCCGCTGGACATCGCTCGGATGGGTGTGCAGACCTACGACATCACGCACTATCAGCCGATCTTGTTCTGCGGTGACGGCTTCGGACAGGTCGAGGAAGTGGTCGGCGGGTTCTTCGCCGAAGTGGACGACGATCAGGTGCAGCGCCTGATGCGTGACGTCGCGGCGCCGGCCTGAGGACCCTGATCCAGAGCTCAGCTTGCCACGCTCGGCGGCGAAATCGTGCCCCGCACCTCACCAAGCCGGGCTCCCACGTGTCCGCCGCTGACCGCACGCATCACGACCTCGTCGCCGTCCTCGAGGAAGGTCCTCTTGCCCGCTCCCAGAGCGAGAGGCTGCGAGCCGTTCCAGGTGAGCTCCAGCAGGCTGCCGCGTTGCTCGACGGCCGGTCCGGAGATCGTGCCGGACCCATAGAGATCCCCGGTCCGCAGCCACGCCCCGTTGATCGTCATATGAGCCACCATCTGCGCCGGCGAGTAGTACATCTGCGCGTACGGGCAGGTGCTGACCACCTGGCCGTTGATCGTCACCTCAACGTTGATGTCGTAACCCTTGGTGGGCGCTCGCAGGTATGGCAGCGGCTCAGGATCCTGGTCGGGTAGCTCGACTTCGGCTTCGTCCAAGGCCTCGAGCGGCAAGACCCAGGCCGAGATGGAGGTGGCGAAGCTCTTGCCCAGGAAAGGCCCTAGCGGCACGTATTCCCAGGCCTGAAGATCACGAGCCGACCAGTCGTTCAGGATGACGACCCCGAAAACGTGCTCACGAAAATCAGCGATGGGGACCGGTACGCCTGCAGCGGAACCGATCCCCACCACCCAGCCCAGCTCGGCTTCGAAATCGAGTTTGCGGCTGGGGCCGAATGTCGGTCTCGGATCAGTTGCCGACTTGACTTGGCCGCGAGGTCGAACGATCTCCGTACCGGAGACCACCACCGTGCCGGCCCGCCCGTGGTAACCGATCGGCATGTGCTTCCAGTTGGGCGTCAGCGGCTCCCCGCCGGGCCGGAAGATCTGGCCCACGTTCGTGGCGTGGTGCTCCGAAGCATAGAAGTCGACATAATCGGCCACCTCGATCGGCAAGTGCAGCTCGACGTCGCTGATGGGGCTCAGATGGGGCTCGAGAAGGGCCCGGCCGGAGGCGTCAGTGAGGGCGGACTGCAGCAGCCGCCGGGTCTCAGCCCACTCACTCGGGCCCCGGGCAAGAAACGCGTTCAGGCTGCCTCGGTCGAAGACTTCGGGGTTGCGCCCCACATCACGCCAAACGGCCGCGAGATCGATCACCTGATCTGCTACCGCCGCGCCGACCCTTGGTGGTTGGCCGGGCATCGAGTAGATGCCGTACGGGAGCTCGGACGTGCCGAAGGGCGCCGAGGCTGGTACATCGAACCAGGTCACTGCGGCTCCGCGACCAACCCGAGCGCGACCAGATCATTGACCGGATCCAGCACGCCGCAACAACCGAAGCTCCGAAAGCGTCGCCGGATCCTCGATGCCTGGCTGTCGTCCCAGGCGGCAAGGTGCTCGACGACGCCCCGACTGTCGGTTCTGCCCAGTAGACGTGCGGCCTCATCCTGGAAGGCGCCGTCCACCAACGCCTCGATGGCAACGAGAAGATTGAGAAAGCCGTGCTGCCGCGGCCGTTCCTGATCGCTCCCCGGAAGCGCTAGGGCGTGATGCAATCCGGCAGTCGCCTTGAACGGCAGGTCAGCCTCGACGAGCACGCTGAGCTGGCGGGCCAGCTGATCGGTAGGCGGGACGTCGACAGGATCCAGGCCTCCGGTTCTGAGCTTGCCGTAATAGCCGGCCGCTTCCACGACGGCGACCGCTTTCTCCCAGCCCGGTGCGTACGGAATCTCGACGAAGACACGAACCGTTTCGTCCAACTCCGCTGCCGCGGATACGACCCGATCGGCGTTCCCCGCCAGGTCATCGAGATCGCGAAGGGCAGACTCGACGGCTACGACGTGAACTCCCTCGACGTCCCGGCCGATCAGGCTGAGAAGCCCGCCTGCTCCGCTGGTGTTCACCACGGCTACGGCCAGCGGCGGCGACGTCGTGTTCTCGCCGTGGTCGATCGGGAGTCGGCGAAGGGCACGTCCGACCTCGGCGAACTTCTGGTCGCTGACCACGAGCGGACCGATCATCGGGGCGAACCACGAGCGGCGGTAGCCCTGGTGCGCACCGACCGCCTCGCCGACCCCGGCATTGCCCGGAGGGAACATGGCGGCGTCGTCGATCAGGCCTTCGAACAACGCCGACGAGGCAACCATTTCTGCAGGCTAGCGCCTTCCGGGGCAGTGCTCAGGAGTCAAGGAGCCCTGCTCGATGTGCGGCGTTACGCTGCAATATGGCCTTCTATCGCAGCGTTGGGGAAATCCCGCCCAAGCGTCACACGCAATTTCGGCAACCAGATGGCACCCTTTACGCCGAGGAGTTGATGGGCGAGGAGGGCTTCAGCTCTGACTCCTCACTGCTCTACCACCGGGGCATCCCCTCGGCGACGAGTGATTCTCGGGTCTGGGACCTGGCTGATCGCTCCACCGCGCCCAACCACCCCCTCCGCCCGTTGCACCTCAGGCTGCCCGAGCTGTTCGCCGACCAGGACCCGGCGGACACGGATCACGTCACTGGGCGCCGCCTCGTGTTGGGCAACGCAGACGTACGGATCTGCTACGTGGTCGGCGCGAAGGCCTCGCCGCTGTATCGCAACGCGATCGGCGACGAATGCGTCTATATCGAGTCTGGCCGAGGCACGGTCGAGACCATGTTCGGTGCCTTGTCGTTCACCGACCGCGACTACGTCCTCCTCCCCCGCGCTACCGTCCACCGCTGGCTGCCCGAGGGCACGGTCAAGGCCTACGTGATCGAGGCGAACTCCCATATCACCCCGCCGAGGCGGTACCTGTCCAAGTTCGGACAGCTGCTGGAACATAGTCCCTACTGCGAGCGCGACCTGCACGGACCGTCGTCACCACTGCTCGTGGAAGGCTCGGACGTCGAGGTCTACACGCTGCATCGGGGAAACGGCCCTGGCGGCCAGACCGGCTCTATCGTCGTTGCCACCACGCACCCCTTCGACGTCGTCGGCTGGGACGGGTGCTTGTATCCGTACACGTTCAATGTCGACGACTTCGAGCCCATCACTGGGCGAGTTCACCAGCCGCCACCGGTCCACCAAGTGTTCGAGGGCACCAACTTCGTGATCTGCAACTTCGTGCCTCGTAAGGTCGACTATCACCCGCTGGCGATTCCCGTGCCGTACTACCACTCCAATGTCGACTCCGACGAAGTGATGTTCTACTGCGGCGGCGACTACGAGGCGCGCAAGGGATCCGGGATCGCGCTCGGCTCGATCTCGCTCCATCCGGGAGGCCATTCGCACGGCCCGCAGCCCGGCGCTGCTGAGGCGGCCATCGGTAAGCAGTACTTCGACGAGCTGGCCGTGATGATCGATACGTTTCGCCCGCTCGAGCTGGGCGAGGGCGGGCTTGCCTCGGACGACGAGGCCTACGCGCTCAGTTGGAACGCCGCGCTACGCGGCTGAGGAGCCAAGGCTCGGATAAGTTACGCCGGTGAGCTCCTCCGACACGGCCCAGAGCTTCTTGGCCAAATCGACGTCGCTGGCCTCGGCGCTGCGGCCGACCAAGGTCGGGTGACCCCGCCGTCCGGTGAGGCGGTCTGGACCGACGTAGCTGGCGCCGGGTAATTCCTGCGTTGCCGCGAACAGGATCGGCAGGGCGCCCATCTCCTCGCTCTGTGCGATCACCTTGTTGGCAACCATGACGAGTCGGTCGGCGATCTGGTTGCCGGTCCGCCCTTGCAGGTTGGTGGCGGCATAGCCCGGATGCGCCGCGTAAGCCCGCACGCGGGAGCTGTCGACCTCGAGCCGGCGCTCCAGCTCGAGAGTGAAGAGCAGGTTGGCGAGCTTGGTCTGCGCGTACGCGCTCCATGGCTGGTATCGCCGCCGATGCCAGTTGAGGTCATCGAGCTCGAGGTGGCCTCTGCTGTGGGCGCCCGAAGACACGGTGACCACTCGGTCGGTGATCTGAGGCAAAAGGAGATTGGTCAGGGCGAAATGGCCGAGATGATTCGTGCCGAACTGCAGCTCGAAGCCGTCGGCCGTTCGACCCTCGGGCACGGCCATGATCCCAGCATTGTTGATCAACACGTCCACGTGCCCTTGCCATTGCCTGGCGAACTCGCGCACCGACGCCAGCTCGGCTAGATCAAGGTGCCGGACCTCCACCTCGCCGTGCATCTCCGCCGCCGCCCGCCGCCCGCGGTCTTCGTCGCGAACGGCCAGGATCACCCGAGCGCCGTTGGTCGCCAGCGCCGCGGCCGTGACCCGGCCGACTCCGCTGTTGGCGCCCGTGACGATCACCGTACGACCGGATTGCGGACGGATTTGGTCTGCTGTCCACCTGGTCACAACGATCAATCTAGTCCGCGGACACTGGCCCCGGCGCCTGCGGATCGGTCGCGGACCGGACCAGGGGCTCGGTGCGGAACGGGATCGGTTCCGCCAACCCGATCAGGGACACTGATCGGACAACGCTCGGATCGGTGACCATGCTGTCGATGACCCGCTGCAGGTCGGCGTTGGAGCGGGCCACGACTCGGCACCAGAGGTCGCCAGGTCCAGTGACAGTCCAACACTCGAGGACCTCGGATATCTGCGCCAGTCTCGAGGTGAGCTCGTCTCGGCCCTCGTGCTGCACGATTTCTAGGGTGACGAAAGCGGTGACGGAGTAGCCGAGGGCTGCCGGGGAGATGCGGGGAGCCCAACTGATCACGACGCCGTCTCGCTCCAGACGGTTCAGCCGGGCCTGCACGGTCCCTCGTGCCAGCCGAAGGCGTCGGCTGGCCTCCAGCACACCGACCCGTGGCTCGGTGCTGAACAGGTCCAGGATCCGTCCGTCCACCTCATCGATGCCCGACGGCACAAGACTGGTCACTTTGACTCCAATCGCCAGTCAATACCCAGTCGAAATGAACAAAGTGTACGACGCCTGCTCGAAGTGTGGCGCAAATTGCCGCATGGTGGAGGATGAACGCATGACCGATGTGTTTACTGATACCGTGCTCACTCACGATGAGTTCCTTGCTGGCCTGAAGCCTCAACAGCTGCATGAGTTAGTGGGCCTCGTCGAGTACGACCAGAGCAACGACCCGTTCCCAGTCACCGGCTGGGACGCCATCGTCTGGGTTGTGGGCAACGCCACGCAGACTGCCCACTTCTACCAGGCGGCCCTGGGGATGGAGCTTGTCGGCTACGCGGGACCCGAGACCGGGATAAAGGATCACAAGGCATTCGTGCTCACCAGCGGTGCCTGCCGCTTCGTGGTCAAGGGCGGCGTGAGCCCGCAGAGTCCCCTGCTGGACCACCACCGTAGGCATGGCGACGGCGTGGTGGACATCAGCCTCGAAGTGCCAAATGTCGACAAGTGCATTCGTCAGGCTCGGGCGCAAGGGGCTCAGGTCATCGTCGAACCGTACGACGTCTCCGACGAGCACGGCACCGTCCGCCTCGCCAGCATCGCGGCCTACGGCGACACGATTCACACACTGGTCGATCGGTCACGCTATGACGGCGTCTATCTCCCCGGCTACGTCGCCCGTACGTCGAGCTATCGCAAGCGCCCGGGTGCGCGACGCCGGATATTCTCAGCGCTCGACCACGTGGTCGGGAACGTGCGGCTCGGTGAGATGGACGGCTGGGTTGGTTTCTACAACCGGGTCATGGGCTTCACCAACATGGCGGAGTTCATCGGCGACGACATCGCCACCGACTACTCGGCGCTGATGAGCAAGGTGGTCGCCAACGGCAATCACCGCGTCAAGTTCCCCCTGAACGAGCCAGCCGTGGGCAAGAGGAAGAGCCAGATCGACGAGTACCTCGAGTTCTACGCTGGACCGGGCGTCCAGCACCTCGCCCTGGCCACGAACGACATCCTCGGCGCTGTCGACGCGATTCGGGCGGAAGGAGTGGAGTTCCTCGACACGCCCGACTCCTACTACTCCGATCCCGAGCTCCGGGCGCGAATCGGCCACGTCCGGGTCCCGGTCGAGGAGCTGCAGCGCCGCGGCATTCTGGTGGACCGGGACGAGGACGGATACCTGCTGCAGATCTTCACCAAGCCGATTGCTGACCGGCCGACGGTCTTTTTTGAACTGATCGAACGGCACGGTTCTCTTGGCTTCGGGAAGGGCAATTTCAAGGCTCTGTTCGAAGCCATCGAGCGGGAGCAGGAACGTCGCGGCAACCTCTGACCAAGGCTCGCCTCGACACCAGAATCCCTTTTAGATGGCGGCGGGTTCCGCCGGTGGTCGGGTGCCGCGCGTCGCTCCCACGCTGGCCAGTACTACGCAGCCCACAGCCAGCCATTGGGTCCAGCGTAAGAACTCGGCGAGCAGGATCATGGCGGCTATCGCCGCGGCTGCCGGCTCCAGGCTCATCAAGATGCCGAACACTCGCGGCGGAATGGAGCGGAGCGCGGTCAGCTCCAAGCTGTAGGGGATGACGGAGCTGAGGACACCCACGATCAGGCCGAGCAGGAGGATCCGCGGCTGCAGCAGATTCGTGCCCGCTTCGGCGATCGACGGCCCCGCGAGAGCCAGGGCGCCGACCACGCTGGCAATTGTGAGGCCCGAGAGACCGGGCCATCGCCTGCCGGTCTCCGCGCTGAGCAGGATGTAACACGCCCAGGCGCCGCCGGCCAGCAGCGCGAACGCGATCCCGACGGGAGACAGCTTTCCGGGAGTGAGCCCGAGCAGCACCACGCCAACCCCGGCCAGGAGCACCCAGATCAGATCTCGGGGGCGTCGAGACCCGGCGATGGCGACCGCGAGCGGGCCAAGGAACTCAATGGTCACCGCGATGCCAAGGGGGATGCGGGCGAACGACTGGTAGATCGCCCAGTTCATGGTCATCAGGCTTGCGCCGAAGCTGAGAGCGACCAGCCAGTCAGCTCGGGTCCGGCCGGACAGCCGCGGTCGTACTGCCACCAGAAATATCAACGCCGAAGTGAGCAGCCGCAACCA
>OCZS010000385.1_pt1 | contig 14357 bp, 15 predicted proteins | sample 1539071 | NCBI WGS metagenome assembly OCZS01 (sample SAMEA3113584, study PRJEB22503) | soil metagenome
CGAGTTGCAGCGGATGTTGTACTTCATCTGCGCGCAGTGCAGCGCCACGTGCTTAGTCAAGAGCCGCACCGCGCCCTTGCTGGCGCAGTAGGCCATCGCATACGAGGCGCCGCGCAGGCCGAGCACCGAGGAGACGTTGACGATCGAGCCGCCGCCGGCCTTCTTCATCGCGCGGATTGCGGCCTTGCAGCCGAGGAAGGTGCCCAGTCCATTGATGTCGTTGACGCGACGATAGTCGGCAAGCGTGCAGTCCTCGATCGAGTTGCGCACGCCCACGCCCGCCGCGTTCAGGAGACCGTGCAGGCCGCCGAACTTCTGGACCGTTGCCGCAACGGCCTTGGTCCAGGCCGCCTCGTCGGTGATGTCGAGCGGCACGAAGAGTGCGGCATCGCCGAGCTCGTCCGCGAGCGCGCGGCCCTTGGCCGCGTCGCGGTCGGCTAGCACGGCCTTGCCGCCCTCGCGCACGACCAGCCGCGCGGTCGCCGCGCCAATGCCCGAGGCGCCGCCGCTTATCAGCACGACCTTGTTCTCAAGGCGCGACAAAGGGCTGCCTCCTCATCAAGCCTGCGGTGAGCGCGCCGTCGGCTGCGATCTCCGCGCCGGTCACGAAGCTCGAGCGGTCGGAGGCGAGCCACAGCACGACCTCGCCCAGCTCGCGCGGCTCGGCCATGTGGCCGATCGGATGGCGGGCGTCGAGGAATGCCTTGCCCTGCTCACGGCCGACCATCTGCCACAGCAGATCGAAGATCGGCGTGTCGACGCCGCCGGGATGCACCGAGTTGCAGCGGATGTCGTACTTCTGCTCGGCGCAATAGAGCGCCACGCTCTTGCTCAGGAGCCGGACCGCGCCCTTGCTCGCCGTGTAGGCGAGCGCGCCCGCGCCGGCCTGCAGGCCCGCGACCGACGAGATGTTGACGATCGAGCCCTTCGACTTGGGCTTGTCCGGTCCGGTCCGCTTCATGCCCTGGATGGCGTACTTGCAGCCCAGGAACACGCCCTCGGAATTGACCGCCTGCACGCGCTGCCAGGTTTCGACGTCGGTGCTCTCGACGCTGCCCGCGCCGCCCGAGATGCCGGCGTTGTTGACCATGATGTCGAGCCGGCCCTCGCGCTTCAGCACGTCGGCCAGCAGCGCCTGCCAGGAGGCCTCGGCGGTGACGTCGTGCTGCACGAAGCGGCCGACACTATCATTGGCAGCCTTCAGGTCGGCCACGACCACCGCGGCGCCGGCCTCCGCCAGCAACGCGGCCGACGCCGCGCCGATGCCCGACGCACCGCCGGTGACGATCGCCACCTGTCCGGAAAGTTCCCCGCTCATGCCGATGCGACCATAGCGGGCCGCGGGCATCTGCAGTAGCCTCGGCGGCGAACGGAGGATCGCATGGCGAAGCTCGGGGGATTTGTTGGGATCGCGCTGGTGCTGCTTGCGGGCGCCTGCACCCAGACAGGGCAGGGCGGCGGCATGGCGGGCTCGGGCGCGCAGCCGGCGGCACTGCCGCCGGGCATGACGCCGGCCCAGGGCGCCGCCTACTGCTCCAAGCTCGGCCAGACCTACGCCGAATATGTCGGCTCGGTCGGCGGCTATCTCGGCGGCAACTTCCGCGGCGGCGCGTCCGCCGACCTCGACGCCCGCGTCGCCATCGCCAACTGCCAGGACGGCAACTACGCCGCCGGCATCCCGGTGCTGCAGGAGAAGCTGCGCGACAACAAGGTCCCGGTGCCGCCGCCGCCGACCGGCTGATCTCGGAGCCTCATGATGCGGGCCAGAGGCCCGCGCTCCCAAAGAAAAACCCGGGTAGTTGCCCACCCGGGTCTTCGGTTGCCGTCACTTCAGGCGATCAGAAGCTCAGCGGCTCGGTCACGCGGACCCACTTGCCGCCTTTGACCTGCGCCAGGAACGACGAGCTGGCGCCCTGGCGGATGTTCGGGCCGAAGGTGACCTGCGGGCCGTTGAAGATGTCCTTGTAGCCCTTGATCGCTTCCATGCCCTTGATGAAGCTGTCGAGCGTCAGGTCCTTGCCGGCGTTCTTCAGGCCCTGGACGGTGAGGTCGGCGGCGACGTAGCCGTAGACCGCGCCGATGTTGGGATCGACGTTGAACTTCTTCTTGTAGTCCTCGACGAACTTCTTCACCGAGGCCACGCCGCTGTCGACGTAGGGCATTTCGGTCAGGCCCATGCCATAGAAGCCTTCCATGCCCTGCGCGGCGCCGACGACCAGGTCGTAGACGGCGGCCGAGCCCAGGAAGTCGACGTCGTTCCAGCCGCCCTTGCGTGCCGTCGTGTAAGGCACGATCGAGTCGCGCACGATGGTGCCCATGACGATCAGGTCGCAGCCGGCCGAGCGCAGCTTGCCGATCGGCGCGGTGAAGTCCTGGTCGGTCGGCTTGTGCGCCGTGGTCTCGACGACCTTGATGCCGAGCTTCTTGGTCTGCTGCTCGGCGCCTTCCAGCACCTCCTTGCCGAAGTCGGTGTCCTGGTACATCACGCACACGGCCTTCTTGCCCTTCGTCTTGACGAAGTAGTCGATGCCCGAGCGCACCTGGTCGACGTAGGAGGCAGCACCGTAGAACTTCAGCCGCTCATAGGGCTCGTACATCGAGCGCGCGGCCGACAGCGGGAAGAGGTTGGGCACGCCCACCGCGAACTGGTCCTTGAAGCAGGCGTTGTTCATCGGCGTGCCGAGCGGCGCCACGAAGGCGAAGACCTTGTCGCGGTTGATCAGCTTGTTGCAGGCCTGCACCGCCTTGGGCACCTGGTAGGCCGTGTCCTCGATGATGACCTTGATCTTGCGGCCGTTGATGCCGCCTGAATCGTTGATCTCGTCGAAGCGCATCTTGACCGCGTTGGACGACGACACGCCGTAGGTCGCGGCCACACCCGACAGGTCGGTGTGCATGCCCAACGTCACCTCGGTCGCCGTCACGCCGCGTGTCTGCGCGGACGCAGCCGTGGCGAGTGACGCAGCCGCTGCTGCGATCGCCGCCGTCTTGACGATTGTCCACTTGTTCATCGCATTTCCTCCCTTGCGATGGCGGCGTCCCTCAGGACGCCGCCTTGGTTGCCACTATAGCGAGTTACACTGCCTCGGCATACATGCCGTCGATCATGCCCTTGTACTTTTCGTTCACGAACTTGCGCTTGAGCTTCATGGTCGGCGTCACCTCGTCGTCCTCGGCGGTGAGCTGCTGCTCGATCAACCGGAACTTCTTGATCGTCTCGACCCGCGCGAAGCCCTGGTTCACCCGCTCGATCTCCGACCAGATCAGGTCGTTGACCTCGCGCGTGCGGCAGAGCGAGGCGAAGTCGGTGAAGGGCACGTTGTTGTCCTGGGCGTGCTTGGCCACGTTGTCGTAGTCGATCATGATCAGGCACGACAGGAACTTGCGCTTGTCGCCGATCACGACGGCATCGGAGATGTAGGGCGAGAATTTCAGCTGGTTCTCGATCTCCGACGGCGTGATGTTCTTGCCGCCCGCCGTGATGATGATGTCCTTCATGCGGTCGGTGATCTTGAGGTAGCCCTCGTTGTCGATGAAGCCGACGTCGCCGGTATGCAGCCAGCCGTCGCGCAGCGTCTCGGCCGTCTTCTCGGGCTGGTTCAGGTAGCCCATGAAGATGTGCGGCCCCTTGAGCAGGATCTCGCCCTCGGGCGAGATCCTGGTCTCGGTGCGCGGCGCGGTGACGCCGACGGTGCCGAGCTTGATGCGGTCGGGCATGCCGGTCGCGAGGCCACAGTTCTCGGTCTGGCCGTAGACCTCGCGCATGTCGACGCCGAGCGCGCGGTACCACTTGATGAGGTCGGGCGCGATTGGCGCCGCACCGGTGCCAGCGAACTTCACGCGATGCAGCCCGATGGCGCGCTTGATGTTGTCGAGCACCAGCCAGTCGGCGATGGCGTGGCCGAGCTTCAGGAATGGCCCGGGCCTGCGCCCGTCGAGCTCGGCATCGGCCACCTTGAGTCCCAGCCCGATCGCCCACTTGTAGGCGGCGCGGCCGATCCAGGTCGCCTCCTTCATGCGGATGGCGATGCCGGAATAGAAGCGCTCCCAGATGCGCGGCACGGCGAAGAACGTCGTGGGTGCCACTTCCCGGATGTTGTCCGGCACCGTCTCGACGCTCTCGGCGAAGTTGGCGATGGCGCCCGAGCGCAACGGCAGGAAGGCCGTGAAGGTGCGCTCGGCGACGTGGCAGAGCGGCAGGAAGGCGAGCTGCTCGCCGTCCTTCTCCATCGGGATGAAGGCGTCGGCGTTGCTGAGCTGGAAGATGACGTTGCGGTGCGACAGCATCGCGCCCTTGGGCGGCCCGGTCGTGCCGGAGGTGTAGACGAGGATCGCCAGCTCCTCGGCTCGCGAGCTCGCGACCAGCTTCTCCCAGAGCTCGGGGTTGGCCTTGTCGTAGGCGCGGCCGAGCTCGAGCAGCTCGTCGAACGCCATGACCATCGGGTCGTTGAAGTCGGCCAAGCCCTCCATGTCGAAGACGAAGACCTTGACCAGGTCGGGGCAGCGCTCGCGGATCTCGAGGAACTTGTCGAGCTGCTCCTCGTTCTCGACGAACAGGAAGCGGGTGCGGCTGTCGTTCAGGATGTACTCGACCTGCTTGGCAGAATCGGTCGGATAGATGCCGTTGCTGACGCCGCCCACCGCCGTGCTGCCCATGTCGACATAGAGCCATTCCGGCACGGTCTCGGCCAGCACCGACACGACCTGGCCATGGCTCAGGCCGAACGTCACCAAGCCCATGCCGGCCGCCTTGGCGCGCTCGCCGTACTCGCGCCACGAGGTCGCGCGCCAGATGCCGAGGTCCTTCTCACGGAAGGCCGTGCGCTCGCCGCGCTGCTTCACCTGATGCCAGAACAGCTTGGGAATCGTGTCGCAGCCTTCGACTTCGATCCGCTCGTTCGAGCCCGTCATCGCGCTCTCTCCGTCATCGCCAGGTCTTGCGTTTCTTCCAGCGCCGCTTGCCGCGGGCGCCTTGGTCCTTGATGCCGAGATAGAATTCCTTGATGTCTTCCTTCTGCAGCAGCCGCTCGCAGGTGTCGGCCATGACGATTCGGCCGACCTCCAGCACGTAGCCGAAGTCGGCGGTCTGCAGAGCCATGTTGGCGTTCTGCTCGACCAGCAGGATGGTGACGCCGCGCTCGCGATTGATGCGCACGATGATCTCGAAGATGTCCTTCACGAGCTTGGGCGACAGCCCCAGCGACGGCTCGTCGAGCAGCATCAGGTGGGGCCGCGCCATCAGCGCGCGGCTGATTGCCAGCATCTGCTGCTCGCCGCCCGACAGCGAGCCGGCGCGCTGTTCGGCGCGCTCGCGCAGCACCGGGAAGTAGCCGAACACGGTCTCGAGGTCCTGGGCAACGCCGTCGGGATCGCGGCGCGTATAGGCGCCCATCCGCAGGTTCTCGCGCACGCTCAGGAACGGGAAGACCTCGCGGCCCTCGGGCACGTGGCTCATGCCGAGCCGCATCACCTTGTCGGGATCCAGGCCGCGGATCTCGCGACCCTCGAACAGCACGCTGCCCTTCTGCGGGTCCATGACGCCGCTCACGGTCTTCAGCACCGTGGTCTTGCCTGCGCCGTTGGCGCCCAGGATGGTGACGATGCCGCCCTTCGGCACCTCGAAGGAGACGCCGCGGATCGCCAGGATCGGGCCGTAGTAGGTCTCGACGTTGGCGACCTTGAGGACGGGTTGGGTGTCGGACATGGTCGGTTAGCCGCCGAGGTAAGCGCGAATGACTTCGGGATGGGACTGCACCTCGCCCGGCGTGCCCATGGCGAGCGGCCGGCCGTAATTCAGCGCCAGCACGCGGTCGGAGACCGCCGAGACCAGGCTCATGTCGTGCTCGACCATCAGCACGGTGATGCCGAGCAGGGTGCGGATGTCCTGGATCCAGAAGGCCATGTCCTCGGTCTCCTCGACGTTCAGGCCGGAGGAGGGCTCGTCGAGCAGCAGGAGCTTGGGGTCGGTGCAGAGCGCGCGGGCCAGCTCCGTCACCTTGCGCACGCCGTAGGGCAGGTTGACGATGAAGCTGTCGCGGGACTGCTGCAGATCGAGGAAGTCGATCGCCTTCTCGACGGCTTCGCGATGCTCCAGCTCCATCGCCCGCACCGACGGCAGGAAGAGCAGCTCGGACATGAAGTTCGACTTCTTGTGGGCATGCCGCGCCAGCAGCAGGTTCTGCAGCAGCGTCGCATGCTCGAACAGCTCGATGTTCTGGAAGGTGCGGGCGATGCCGAGCGCTGCGATGCGGTGCGGGGCCACGTTGGTGATGTCGGTGCCGTCGAACACCAGCTTGCCGCCGGTCGGCTGGTAGATGCGGCTCACCAGGTTGAAGATCGTGGTCTTGCCGGCGCCGTTGGGGCCAATGATGGTGAAGACCTCGCCCTTGCCGACGTCGAAGCTCACGCTGTCGACGGCCTTGATGCCGCCGAAGTTGATCGAGAGATTGTCGACCGAGAAGAAGCTCATCGCAGGCGCTCCGAGCGCATGTAGCTCTTCTGCCGCCTGAAGGTGGCGCCGCGATACATCGGGAAGGTCGAGAAGAAGACGCGGATCTTGACCCAGCGGCCGTACATGCCGAGCGGCTCGAGCAGGATCACCAGCACCAGGATCAGGCCGAAGATGCCGGCCTCGACGCCGGGCTTCTTGAGGAAGTTGCCGATGCCCTCGCCGATGATGGCGATCAGCTTGATGTTCATGGCCACCGCGGCGTCGTTCATGCTGGCCGGGATCGAATCGCGCAGGATGGCGATCAGCGGCGGCAGCAGGGCCACGAAGATCGCACCGAACACCGCGCCATGCAGCGAGCCCAGCCCGCCCACGATCACCAGCAGCAGGAACTGGATCGACAGCAGGATGTTGAAGATGTCCGGCGCCAGATAGGCGATCTTGTGGGCGAACAGCGCGCCGGCGAGGCCCATCAGCGCGGCCGAGTAGGCGAAGGCGATCGACTTGTAGATCGCAAGATTGACGCCCATCGACTGGGCGGCGATCTCGCTGTCCCGGATGGCGATCCAGGCCCGTCCGGTGGGCGAGCGCAGCAGGTTGCGCGTCATCCACAGCACCAGCACCAGGAAGAACAGGCAGAGATAGTAGAAGGACCACTCGCTATGGAACGGCACGCCGAAGATCGTGGGCTTGTCCACCGGCATGCCGGCGAAGCCGTGCGTCACCGATTCCCAGCGGGTGAACACCTCCTGGATGATCACCCCGAAGGCGAGAGTGGCGATGGTGAGATAGATGCCCGTCATGCGCAGCGCGGGGAGCCCGACGACGATGCCGCTCGCCGTGGTGAGGGCGACAGCCAGGGCGACAGACACGACCCACGGCACGCCGTGCTGCAGGAAGTAGGCGTGGGCGTAGGCGCCGATCCCCAGGAAGGCGGCATGGCCCAATGAGACCAGCCCGGTGTAGCCGACCAGCGCCATCAGCGAGACACCGCAGACGCCGTAGATGAACACCCAGGTCGCTTCGCCGACATAGTAGTCGTCCATCAGCACCGGCAGGATCAGGACGGCAACGGCGAGCAGGCCGTACCACGAGGCATCGATCCGGTCTTTGAACAGGCGGATGTCCTGGTTGTAGGACGTCTTGAACTGGAAACGCATGGCCCGCTCACACCTTCTTGCGCGTCATGGTGCCGAACAGGCCCTGCGGTCGTACCGCCAGCATGACCAGCAGCACGATGTAGGGCGCGGTGTCCTTGAAGCCGTCGGGCAGGGTGGCGCCGGCATAGAGCTCGATCAGGCCGATGACGATGCCGCCCACCAGCGCGCCCGGGATCGAGCCGAAGCCGCCCAGCACGGCGGCGGCGAAGGCCTTCAGCGCCACCGCCAGCCCCATGTTGATGTCGATCAGGGTGACCGGCGCCAGCAGGATGCCGGCGGCGGCCGCGGTCCCCGCCGAGATCGCCCAGATCAGGGAGAAGATCAGCTTGACCGGGATGCCCATGTAATAGGCCGCAAGCTGGTTCTGCGAGGTCGCCTGCATGGCCACACCGAGACGGGTGTGGTTGAAGAAGGCGTAAAGCACGCCGCACAGGATCAGCGTGCCGACCACGATCGAGATGTACTGGTGGCTCAGCGTAACGCCGCCGACCTGCCACACGCCGCCGAACGGCGTCGGCAGGGTGTAGATCTCCGAGCCCCAGGTGACGCTGGCGAAGGTGCGGAACATCGCGCCCAAACCGATCGTCAGCATGACGATGGCGAACTGCGGCTGGCCGATCACGTTGCGCAGCACCGTGGCGTCGAGCAGGGCGCCGAAGATGCCGATGGTGACCACGGAAATGAGGAAGGCGAGCCAGTAGTCGAGGCCCCACCAGACGACCGCCATGTAGGCGACGAAGGCGCCCAGCATTAAGAGGTCGCCCTGGGCGAAGTTGACCAGCTCGGTCGCCTTGTAGATGAGCACGAAGCCCAGAGCGACCAGACCGTAGATACAGCCGACGGCTAGCCCATTGAGGGTAAGCTGAAAGAAAGTAACCAGTTTCCGTCCCCTGCGCATGAGCGGTCTGTTGCCGCCTCAATTCCCGCCAATATGAACGGCTGTTTAGCGCTGTCAACGCGCGATACGATAGTCCACCAAGTGAAACAAGGGACCAGGAGAAAGTCCAATGGCCGTCGCCGATTCGCCCGGGCCCCTCTTGCCGGAGGGCGCCCCGCACAGCCCCTTCTATTCCGAGGAGCACGAGGCGTTCCGGCGCACCGTCCGCCGCTTCGTCGAGCGCGAGATCATGCCCCATGTCGACCAGTGGGATGAGGCCGAGGAGTTTCCCCGCGAGCTCTACCGCAAGGCCTCGGCCGCGGGCCTGCTGCAGCTCGGATTTCCCGAGGAATATGGCGGCGTGCCGACCGATCCGTTCTTCGGCATCGTCAAGGCCGAGGAGATGGCGCGCCATGGCAGCGGCGGGCTGAACGCCGGCCTGAACAGCCACACGATCGGCTCGCCGCCGATTGCGGCGCTGGGGCCGGAATGGATGAAGCGCAAGGTCCTGCCCGAGGTCCTGGCCGGCGAGAAGATCAGCGCGCTTGCCATCACCGAGCCGTCGGGCGGCTCGGACGTCGCCAACCTCAAGACCACGGCGCGCCGCGAGGGTGACCATTATGTGGTCAACGGCTCCAAGATGTTCATCACCTCGGGCATGCGCGCCGACTACTACACCGTGGCGGTGCGTACCGGCGGGCCGGGCGCTTCGGGCGTGTCGCTGCTGCTGATCGAGCGTGACCGCGAGGGGTTCGGCCGCACCAAGCTCAAGAAGATGGGCTGGTGGGCATCGGACACCGCGCAGCTCTTCTTCGACAACGTGCGCGTGCCGACGGGCAACCTGATCGGCCAGGAGAACAAGGGCTTCATCGGCATCATGCTGAACTTCAACCAGGAGCGGCTCGGCATGTCGGCCGGCGCCTGCGGCTACGCCAAGGTCTGTTTAGACGAGGCGATCGCCTATGCCCGCGAGCGCTACACCTTCGGCAAACCCTTGATCGCCAACCAGGTGGTGCGGCATCGACTGGTCGACATGGCCATGCGCATCAATGCCGTGAAGTCGACGCTCGAGCTGCTGGCCTGGCGCGTGTCCCAGGGCGAGAAGCCGGTGGCGGAAATCTGCATGCTCAAGAACCTTGCGACCTCGACGATGGAGTTCTGCGCCAACGAGGCCATGCAGGTGTTCGGCGGCGCGGGCTATCTGCGCGGCGCCAAGGTCGAGCGCATCTACCGTGAGACAAAGGTGATGGCGATCGGCGGTGGCTCGGTCGAGATCATGAAGGACCTCGCCGCGCGCCAGATGGGATTGTAAGAAGGGACCATGACCAGTCCGTTCAGCGACCGCGACCAGCGCATCGCCTTCTTCCAGCAGTGGTTCTCCGACACCATCCCGCACAGCAAGGCGCTGGGGCTGAAGATCATCGCGGTGCGCCGCGGCTTCGGTTCCATGCAGCTCGAGTGGCGCGAGGAGCTGGTCGGCAATCCCGAGACGGGCGTGCTGGCCGGCGGGCCGCTGACGGCGCTGATGGACAGCTGCTGCGGCATGTCGGTGGCCACCATGTTGACCGAGCCAAAACCCTTCGCGACGCTCGACCTGCGCATCGACTATGTGCGGCCGGCGACGCCGGGCAAGGCGGTGATCGCCGAGGCCGAGTGCTATCGCGTTACCCATTCGGTCGCCTTCACGCGCGCCTTCGCCCATCACGGCGATCCCAAGGATCCGATCGCAGCCGCCGCCGGCACCTTCATGCTGGGCACCAAGGGCGAGGTGACGCGGCCGCAGTCGATCGGCACCGAGGTGAAGGCATGAGCGCGCTCCCAAATCCGCTGATGGCGCGGCTGGCCGAGGTGCGCAAATCGGGCGACGTCGGCAAGATCGCCGAGGCGATCCCCTATGCGCGCTGGATGCGCATCGCGCCGGAGAACGGCACCGGCGAGCTTCTGACCCGCATGCGCTATCACGACGACCTTGTCGGCAACACCTTCCTGCCGGCGATCCATGGCGGCACGCTCGGCGCCATGCTGGAGATGGCGGCGATCTTCCACCTGTTGTGGGAGACCGACACGGAGACCGTGCCGAAGATCGTCAACATCACCGTCGACTACCTGCGCTCGGCGCGCCCGGTCGATGTCATTGCCTGCGCCAAGGTCACCAAGCAGGGCCGCCGCATGGTCAACGTCTACGCCGAGGCCTGGCAGGACGATCGCGCCAAGCCGGTGGCCACGGCCAACGCGCACTTCCTGATCAAGTCCGACGACGCGCCGCCGTCGCTTTAGCGCGGCATGTTGTTGAGATCGACGCCGTAGCGTTCGGCGTTGCGCCTGGAATAGACCTCGCGCGCCTCGACCGGCGCACCGCTGACGGCGGCTTTCACCATGTCGAGGTAGGTGTGCCAGCCCATGGCGTTCACCTTCTCGAACTGCTCGAGCACGGGCAGGTGTGTGAGCGTCAGCATCGTGCCGTTGTCCTGCGGGCTGAGCTCCAGGGTGAGATACGATTCGGGATAGGGCGAGGTCTCGTCGTTGGTGCCGAACACGTTCCAGCTGTAGCTGAGTTTGCGCAGCGGCTGCCATTGCGTGACGGTTCCGCGGATGTGATTGCCCATCAGCCGCACGGCGCCGCCCGGCTTGCCCTCCAGCATGCCGTTGCCGTACCAGCCCGGCAGGCGCGTGACATCGGTCAGGACGGCCCACACCTTGTCGGGCGTCGCGGGCAGCGGCCAATCGAAGCGCACCATATGCGCATGCGTGAAATGCGCATCGTGGCTCATGTACTTTTCCCGCAAGTGCAGTAGACAACGCCCGGCATGGATTACGACTCCCTCAAGACCGACCGCGATGACGTGGTGCGCGACGGCGCCGATTTCGAGGCCTACCGGCGCCCGGGCGCCCTGATCGATTCAGACCACCCCAAGATCACGGACTATGCAAGCCGGGTGGCGGGCGAGGGCAGCGACCGGGAAAAGGCGCTGCGCCTGTACTACGCCGTGCGCGACGGCCTGCGCTACGACCCCTACAACACGCCGATGAAGCATGAGGCCTATCTTGCCAGCACGACGCTGGGAGCAGGGCATGGATATTGCGTGAACAAGGCGGGGCTGATGGCGGCGCTGTGCCGTGCCGTCGGTGTCCCGGCCCGCGTCGGCTACGCCGACGTGCGCAATCACATGACCACCAAGCGGCTTTCCGACCTGATGGGCTCCGACACCTTCTACTATCACGGCTACACCGAGGTCTGGCTCGACGGACGCTGGATCAAGGCCACGCCCGCCTTCAACAAGGAGCTGACCGAGCGCTTTGGCCTCAGGCCGCTCGAATGGGACGGCGCCAGCGATTCGATCTATCACCCGTTCGATCTGGGCGGCCGGCGACACATGGAGTACCTCGCCTATCGCGGTGTCTTCGCCGACATCCCGTTCGACGAGATCCGCTCCGCCTTTCGGCACTACTACCCCCGCATGACGCGCGCTCAGGAGGAGATGGCCATTGGCGGCAGCTTGGGCGGTGATTTCGGCGCGGAAGGCGCTGCAGAAGCCGCCAAGAAGTGAGTCTCGCTCCGCGTTCCGCCGGCTACGTCGCCCTGTTGGTGGCGTTGGGCAGCTTCGGCCCGTTGACCATGAGCATCTACACGCCGGTGATGCCCTCGGTCGGCGCGTCGCTCGGCGCCGGTGCCGACAGCGTCAAGCTCACCCTCACCACCTACATGCTGGGCTTCGCCGTCGGCCAACTTTTCTATGGGCCGCTCAGTGACCGCTATGGCCGCCGGCCTGTGTTGCTGGGCGGGTTGATCTTCTTCGCCATCGCGACCTTCGCCTGTTCCTTCGCGTCTTCGATCGGCGGACTCATCACCTTGCGCATCCTGCAGGGACTGGGCGCCGCTTCCGGCTCGGTGATCGGCCGCGCGATGACGCGTGACGCCTACACCTTCCAGGAGATGCCGCTGGTCATGAGCTGGATCTCGCTCGGCCAGAACATCGCGCCGTCGCTGGCGCCGACGCTCGGCGGCTTTTTAGGCGAATGGGCGAGCTGGCGGGCGACCTTCTGGTTCGTCGGCGGGTTCGGCACGCTCTTGCTGGCGATCACGCTGTTCGGCCTTTCGGAGACCAACAAGCACCGCAGCGATCGCCTGCATCTCGGCAGCCTGCTGCGCGGCTCGGGCGAGATGCTGCGCGACCGGCAGTTCCTCGGCAACGTGCTCACCCTGGGCTTCGCCTTCGCCATCAATTTCGGCATGCTGGCGGGCGTTCCCTTCATCCTGCAGGACCATCTCGGCTTCTCGCCGCAGGAGTTCGGGCTGATCGTGCTGCTGTCGGTCGGTGGCTTCACCGCCGGCACCCTCGTGAACAACCGGCTGGTCGGCCGTGTCGCGCCGGTCGTCATGATGCGTGCCTCGGGCTGGTTCCACGTCGCGGCATTGGCCGTCATGGGCGCTCTTTCGCTCTCCGGCATCGTCACCTGGTGGGCGATCATCGGCCCGCACGTGGTGCTGAGCTTCGGCACCGGCATGATCGTGGCCAATGCCAATGCCGGCGCGGTGGGCATGTATCCCAAGCTCGCCGGCACGGCCTCGTCGTTGGCCGGACTGGCACAGATGGGCATGGGTGCCCTGGGGACTGTGACGGTGGCGATCCTGACCGTGGTCGGCAGCCGCTATGTCGCCATGCCGCTGGTGGTCGGACTGATGCCGTTCGCCGTGCTGACGGTCTTGAGCGCGCGGCTGTTGCGCAGCCGGCCGCGGCCCCCGAAACTGAGTTCATAAAGAGGAGAGAGGGAACAGAAGATGCCCAACATGCTGAAGGACAAGGTCGTGCTGGTCACCGGCGCGGGCGGCGGCATCGGTCGCGAGATGGCCCTGCTGGCTGCCAAGGAAGGTGCGGCCGTCGTGGTCAACGACCTCGGCGGCGCGGTCGACGGCGAGGGCGGCGGCAGCACGTCGCCGGCGCAGAAGGTCTGCGACGAGATCAAGGCGGCCGGCGGCAAGGCTGTGCCCAACGGCGACAGCGTCGCCGATCCCGCGGGCGCCGAGCGCATGATCAAGACGGCGGTCGAGACCTTCGGCAAGATCGACGGCGTCATCAACAATGCCGGCATTCTGCGCGACCGCATCTTCCATCGCATGAGTCATGTCGACTGGAAGATGGTGATCGACGTGCACCTGAACGGCGCCTTCAACGTCAGCCGCGCCGCCGCCAACCACTTCAAGGAGCAGAAGTCGGGCGCCTTCGTGCACTTCACCTCGACCTCGGGCCTGGTCGGCAACTTCGGCCAGGCGAATTACTCGGCGGCCAAGATGGGCATCATCGGCCTGTCGCGCTCGATCGCGCTCGACATGGCGGCGTTCAACGTGCGCTCCAACTGCATCTCGCCCTTCGCCTGGACGCGCATGATCGGCACCATCCCGGCCGACACCGACGCGCAGAAGGCGCGCCTCGAGCGCTCCAAGAAGATGACGCCGGCCAAGATCGCGCCGATGGCGGTGTTCCTGCTCAGCGACGCGGCCGACGGCGTCACCTCGCAGATCTTCGGCGTGCGCATGAACGAGATCATGCTGTTCAACGCCAACCGTCCGGTGCGCTCCGTGCACAACTCCGAGGGCTGGACCCTGGAGGCGATCGCCGAGCACGCCGTGCCGTCGATGAAGCCCTACTTCACCGACATGAAGCGCTCGCCCGAATACTTCACCTGGGATCCCGTCTGATCGGATTCGACTGGTAACCCACCTACCTCACCCTGAGGAGCCGCGCATGGCGCGGCGTCTCGAAGGGTGGGCAACACCAAGACTGGTCTCACCCTTCGAGACGCGGCCCTGCGGGCCGCTCCTCAGGGTTGAGGCATTTTTTTCGAGGAGGAGCACGCCAATGGCCGAGGTCCG
>OCZS010000386.1_pt1 | contig 14340 bp, 11 predicted proteins | sample 1539071 | NCBI WGS metagenome assembly OCZS01 (sample SAMEA3113584, study PRJEB22503) | soil metagenome
CTTGTCCACAATGTATTTAACAATATAGTCTGAAAATTCGGAATATGTTAAACCAAAAACTTTAGGGACATAATTTTTTATCGTCGACATGCAAAAATTCTAGAAGTTCTCACAATCTGCTGTTTTGGTGTCTCTCCTTCAGCTGCATTAGGCTCAGGTTTGACAATGATGGCAGCAGAGCATATCGCCAGCATCATATGCTTAAGATAATAAAAACAATCTAGCAACCACCACCATTATTACTGATAATACCACAAAAAAGATCAATGTTGTTATCTATGGCGGTGAAAATACAACAGTTACTAATAATAATGCAATACCTCCCAAATATTAGTAATAACTTTGGACAAAGGGGTAGGGCTTGCATGTGCACAGCAGTACTAATAATAGATCCTATCACTGCTGCAATGCTCTATTCTTGGTGTATTTGTTACCACTGCCTGATTATCTCAAAAAAGAGAGTGGATGCTTGTGATAATAGTAAAGGTGGAGGATAAAAACAGCAAGTTGGGCTTTCTATTTGATAGAATAAAAGATAGGATGGCAAGGTGGGCAAATGACGAAAGTAGAGTAAACGATTCAGACATCATCTTTTCTCTATCCTCATCCCACATTACTTTGGATACAAAGATTGGGCTTGTAACAACTGGTAGGTGTGCACTAGTAATAAAGACTAACAGCGGGCAATATTTTCGTGAAATGGAGCAAGAGGTTAAGAGGTTCCTTGATGCCATGGAAAGAGAAGAATCTTCTGCCGTTGACCTGCATCATGATACAATTACAGATTACCACGGTTATCTGTGGATAGTCCTCTATGCAAAAAGAATTGAAGACCTTTTGGTAGGGTTGACGGCAGTTGGTGACTTGATCATAGAGCGAGGTTTTTCAAACCAAATACTTGCAGCAGCTTTTCAGTTTTATAATGAAAGAGACAACAATCAAAGCTCTTTTCTTATATATGATTACAAATCGAACAAGTTTTATCCATTTATTCCGTTAAACCATAAAAGAAAGACCCGAGACACCACAGAAGAAATGAGAATCATGGAAACAATGGTCGACGAGATGCCTTTTGAGAAGGATAAAGAGTTATGGCGTCCGCTTTGGAATCTTCCCCTGTAATAAAAGTATCACACACTTCTTTCTTATGGGTGTTCATTAACCTCTATATGTAATTGTAAATTTCAACTTCAACAGAACGAACAACAGCAGAGCAGTCACAAGATAATAATTGCAGAAATAATAGCAGCGGCATAACAAATGAAATCCCACAGATCAAAGCCAAATTAAGAGCCAATTTTGAACAGATCATTAGAAGATTAGACGCAATTCAGATGGATTTCTCAAAGCGGCAATGACAGTAGCTAAATGAACTGCTGTTGTAGAAGAGGCGGATAAGTTAGCTCAAGAAAAAAGGATAGACACGAGCCTTTACACCATCCATCATGTTTTTTAAAGCTCAAACTGCAAATGATAAAAAGAAAGCTAACATTGTATGGAGTTGCTAATAAAAGAAGTTAAACGTATTACACCAACATAAAAGGCAAAGACTGTCTAGTATATCGTCAGATAATTCTCAATATCACTCGTTTTATCAATGGTTCTACGTTCGTAGCCTATGCCGCAATAAGTAGCAGTGGCGGCGGCAGAAAAGGAAAAGGTAAGAGGTTTAAGGGCATGCCGAACCCTAGTGGATATTAATAATATATATTATTCCGCCGATCCATCCGTTGCCGCCAGTGGTTTGATATCTTCAACCTTTAATTCTTTATCGCACCGAGGGCATTTGACGTGCTCAAGATCATCTATCGGTTCCAGCTCATTCTTGTCTGACGGACACTTGTTGTCAAAATGTGCATCCAGTACATCTGCATGCACTAACTTGAGCTCCTTTCTGCACACAAACAGCCTATATTGAGCAAATTCATTATTGACATCAGTTAGGATCTGATCCATGTCTGGAGTCCCAACAGTGTGCCTTGACTCATAGCCGCAGGCTGGGCACTTGAAGCTGTAAATCTTCAATGACTTCTATAAGGCAGCTCGGAATAAAAGCATGTCAGATTGCAATTTTTGTGCAAAAAGGAGTTTTTGTCATAAATTAGGCTCGAAGAGTCTAACGTGCATACCAGAAGCTAAAAAGCATTCTTAACCACAATCTTTCTATGATATATTTTATCGGCTAGAGCGCTTGGAGACGCCCCAGGCAGGATTCGAGATCGATTTGTACAGTTTATCATCCATACAGTCCGTGAGAGCATTTTACTGATCGCAGAGCTACTAAGCCCGGGATATGCATACGTCGGTAGCGGCTGCGCCAATGTAAGTTGGATAGGCGCTTGTTGTAGTATAGCAGAGGTGGGGGAGAGAGTCACACCTTCTTATGTAATTAGTAGTCGGGAAAATATCTCGTTCAGGCTAGCGTGTGTGCGGACCCATCGCTCCCAATTTTCCCCTCAGCCACATATAGTTCAGTATTGAATTGGTATGGTAGAAAATCTGCTGCCCCTCATAGATCTTCGTCAGTTTTAAAAATTGGCGTAGAAATAGATATTATTATAAAAATTATACAATTTAATCGGATTGCAAGAGTGTGCAACGTTTTTATATACCCGTCTAGAAGGAACTAGCCTTAGGCTATACTTATATTCTTTTATATAATTTCATATCCAACTCATTATGAAGAAAAATTATATCTGATTTTTTAGTTAAATAAAACCAGAGTACGAACACCCAATAGATAAAAGCTCTCTTTCTCAGAGATTGAGTGATGTGTTCTATTATTGGCATTAGTAGTAAGGATATTGTCGCGCCAGCATTAGTCGAGAGCCTCAAGAGGATGGAATATAGAGGCTATGACAGTGTAGGGGTAGCGACGCTTTCAACTAATAAGATTTCCGTAAGAAAAGGGATTGGCAAGGTAGGTCAAGTGAACGGCAGCCTTAACCTTGCAGGGATGGAAGGCTTTGTTGGTATCGGCCATACCCGGTGGGCTACGCATGGCGGTGTCACGGACTACAACGCTCATCCTCACTCTTGCTGCAACAACAATATCGCGGTTGTACATAATGGAATAATTGAGAATTATCTACCGCTCAAGGAAGAGCTAGTTAGGAAGGGACACATATTCCGAAGCGAGACAGATTCCGAAGTCATCGCTCATTTACTTGAAGAGCATTATAACACAGACAAAGACATCAAGCGCGCAATGATGGAAACGGTAAATCAGCTTGAAGGGTCGTACGCATTTGTGGCAATGTTTGCAAATGGCACACTTTCATGTGCACGCCTCGACGAGCCACTTGTCATTGGGATTTCTGACAATACTTATTATGCATCAAGCGACGTGCTTGGCTTTTTGCAAAACACAGATCAGGCAATATTTCTCGATAATCAAGACATGGCGATAATCGACAAGGCCGGCGTCAGTATTGTCAATTTCAGCGGTGAGCCAATGACAAGAAGTATCACCAAGGTCGCATGGGAGCTTGCTGACGCCAACAAGGGCGAATTTGCACACTATACGATCAAGGAAATATTTGAGCAACGCACAAGTGTCAAGGCTGCCACCTACCAAGACGAGCACAAGGTAAAGGCATTCTGTGACTCAATTGTGAGCGCTAGCAATATCCTTGTCACTGGTAGCGGCACAAGTTATCATACTTCACTCATAATCTCTATGATGGGCTCTCGCTTTTTGAAAAAGCGCTTTGAGCCAGTTATGGCAAGTGAGTTCCAGTACAATATGGACTCAATAGACAAAGATACGGTAGTTATTGCAATATCTCAAAGTGGTGAGACTGCAGATGTACTGTCAGCGACCAAGCTCGCAAGAGAAGCTGGCGCAAAAATATTATCCATTGTAAATGTTCAAACGTCCTCGCTTGCGAGGACTGCAGATGTTTCGCTCAGCATCAAGTCAGGCCCTGAGATCGGCGTTGCAGCGACAAAGAGCTTTACTGGTCAGTTGTCGCTAGCCTATGCAATACTTGACAGAATCAGCGGAGGCAAAATTGGCTTTGATAGAGAGGTGGTCTCAGACAAGATATCGAAGATGCTTGCACAGCAGGAGAGTATAGAAAGGCTGGTGAACATTACGATGCCAAAGGTAAACGACATTTACATCCTTGGCAGGTCTATTCATTTCCCAATTGCACTTGAAGGCGCGCTAAAAATGAAAGAGCTCGCTTATGTCCATGCAGAAGGAATTGCGGCAGGCGAGCTAAAACATGGTCCGCTTGCTCTGATGGATAAGAACGCGGTGGTATTTGTGCTCAATCCTGACGACAGGACTTATAGTGACATGCTTTCTAGTGCATACCAGGTGAAGGCAAGGGGTGCCAAGATAATTGGCATTTCAAATGTACCAAATGACATTTATGATGCTATGATAGAGATTCCCAAGATAGAAAACGACTTGCTTTATCCGCTAGTTGAAATCATCCCGCTGCAGCTGTTCTCTTACTACCTTGCACTGCACAACAATGCAGACCCAGACTTCCCGCGGAACCTTGCAAAATCAGTCACCGTCAGGTAAAAAAGTATAATTACTTTACTTGCATGAGAACATAAAGAAGAAGATGGCAGGCAGCAGTGTAGAGGAAGTGAATTGCGAGAATTGCGGCAACCATATTGATGCATGTATGTGCGTCTGCCCATACTGCGGTCAGAAGGATTCATGCGAATGTTGCCTCTATGATGCTGCGACTGGCGGCGGATAGTTCTAAAGCATTAAAAGAAGGACGCGTGAAGGATTCAAGTTGGAAAAGACAATTACGAATTCGTTGAGCTGGGTAATAGGGGGAGCCCAAGGAAGCGGCGTTGATTCTGCCGCGAACATCTTTTCCCGTGCCTGCGCCATAGGAGGTCTGCACCTATTTGGCAAGAGGGAATACTATTCCAACATCAAGGGCGAGCACAGCTACTTTACTGTAAGGGTTAGCGACAAACCTTTGCATTCTCATGTTGACGAGATCAACATGCTCGTTTCGTTTGATGCTGAAACCATCTTTCGCCACTTTGAAGAGGTAACTGCAAGTGGTGCTATAATCTACGATTCAGACATCGTTAACACCTTGCTTGACGAGGTGCCAACTGTTGATGACTCCGCCGCGGCACGTATTAAGAAGGTGTTGCAAAAGGCAGGCCTGGGATTTGCAGTGCAGGATGCCCTTGAGCATGCCAAAAGACGTGGCGCGATCTTGTTCCCTATGCCGTTCTTTCAGCTCTTGAAAGAGTTTGCTCAAAAGGCAAACGATCCTGCGCTCAGCAGGCTAACCCGTATGGTAAACGTCATGGCGCTTTCGGCTTCGATGGCAATATTGGATTTTGATAGTCAAGTGTTAGCACGGGCCATTCAATTCATCTTTCGCACAAAAAAGAAAGTAGCTGATCTAAACATACAGGCTTCTAATCACACATACAACTATGCCAAGGCAAAATTTGCAGAGAGCAACTTTAGCTATCGTCTAAAGACAAAGCCTGCCCAGCAGGACACCATAATAGTGCAGGGCAACCAGTCGTCTGCTCTAGGCAAGATGGTAGCAGGCTGTCGCTTCCAGACCTACTACCCGATCACTCCTGCTTCAGACGACAGTGAATTTCTTGAGGCAAATGAGATACTGGATCTCTACGATTCCGGCAAGAAGGGCTCGACTGTTGTTATACAAACAGAGGATGAAATAGCAGCCATCACGATGGCGATTGGCAGTGCCCTTACCGGGGCTCGCACTGCCACTGCAACATCAGGCCCAGGATTTTCACTGATGGCTGAAGCGCTTGGCTGGGCCGGCATGAATGAAGTGCCGGTGCTGATCTCCCTCTATCAGAGAACAGGTCCTTCGACAGGTCTCCCGACGCGCCACGAGCAGGGAGACTTGAACTTTGCAATTAATGCGGGCCATGGTGAGTTCCCAAGGATAGTGCTTGCATCAGGCGACATCGAGGAGAGCTTTTACGATACTATAAAGGCGTTTAACTTTGCAGACCGCTACCAGATGCCGGTTATACATATGCTGGACAAGGCAATATCAAACAGCCTCACCACTTGCAAGAACTTTAATGTCAACAAGATTGCAATTGACAGGGGCTTGCGGTTAAAGCAGATAACAGAGGAAGACAAAGGGGCAGCCGGCAACTACCTTCGCTTCAAGCTGTCCAACAATCCTATAAGCCCTATGGTAGTACTTGGCACCAAGGATGCGATTTTCTGGAACAGCGGAGATGAGCATACCGAGGAGGGACACATCACCGAAGACCCGGAGATAAGAGTTCAGATGATGGACAAGAGAATGACTAAGCTGGATGTTGCAATAAAGGAAATACCGGACGAAGATAAAGCAGTGGCTTATGGCAGCGGCGACATAGTCATCATCAGCTGGGGCTCAACCAAGGGCGCAATATTGGACGCGATAGACAAACTGGCAGCCGAAGGCACGAGGGTCAAATATATCCAAGTTCGCCTCATGCACCCATTCCCATCAGAGCTGGTCAAATCGATGCTTAAAGATGCCAAGACGGTGATCAACATAGAGATGAATTACACTGGTCAGCTGGGCTCGCTGGTACGCCAGCACACCGGCTTAGAAGCCAACTACCAGATAGTAAAATATAACGGCAGACAGATGTCACTTGACGAGGTTTATAATGCGGTAAAGAGAATAATACTACATGGAGATGCTCCAAGGAGGCAAGTGTTGAGAAGTGGCTCTTAAATTATCAGATTACAAGACAGATGTTCACAATGATTGGTGCCCGGGCTGTGGCGACTTCGGAATATTGAATGCCATCCAAATGGCACTTGCAGATCTGCAAGTTCCGCCACACAGGACTACGATTTTTTCCGGCATCGGATGTTCTGGTAAGACGCCGCACTTTATCAAGACATATGGCATCCATACGCTGCACGGCAGGGTGCTGCCATTCGCACAGGGAGCCAAACTTGCAAATCCTGAACTTGAGGTTATCTCTGTGGGGGGAGACGGCGATGGCCTAGGAATTGGTGCTGGTCACTTCGTGAGCGCAGGGCGAAGAAATGTCGATATGGTCTACATCATATTCAATAACGCTGTATATGGGTTGACAAAGGGACAGGCTGCGCCGACGCTCAAGCTGGGCATGAAGACAAAATCGCTGCCGCAGCCAAATGTTAACAACTCTGTCAATCCGATAGCTCTAGCGCTTGTTGCAGGCTTTACTTTTCTTGCACGAGGCTATTCCTACGACGTCCGTCACCTGAAGGAATTGATCAAGAAGGCAGTTGCCCATAATGGACTTGCATTCATTGACGTGTTACAGCCATGCCCTACGTATAATGATATCAATACCAAGGAATGGTTCCAAGGGCTTGACAACATTGATCCGAAAGTGGGCAAAGCTATGCCGAGGATGTATAAGCTGGAAGAAACAGGGTACGATGGCGAGGTGCATAGCCCTGATGAGATAAATCAGAAAATGTCCCAAGTGATTGAAAAGTCAAATGAGTGGGGCAATAAGATACCGATTGGTGTTTTTTATCAAAACGAACATGTTCCTACCTACCAAGAGAGGATAACAGCACGCATTCCTGATTACATGGAGAATCCACCTGCCCTGCAGCAAATTGCCGACAATGAGGGCAAAACGGTCACAAGCATAGATAAGCTGCTTGCGGATCTTCAGGTGGTTAAGTGACACGCATCATAAAGAGAATCTTAAGTAAATCAGTAATGTTACAAGAGCCTTAAAAAGGTGGGCTTAAGATGATATCATACTTTTGCTGTCGGAGTACTATGTGAAAAGGAAATAGCAATCTTATCCCTCGATCTAGGTTTGAATTTTTCAAATAGTTGAAAGGCTGTCCTATTAAAATTATTAATTTCAGATTCATCTAGAAATATCTTTCATATAAGCACCATATTTGAGACCGACACTACCTATTCTGTAGAAGTAAATGACAACAGATCCTTATGTTATTATGATTATGTATAACCATCAGCGTTACTAGCAACGCTCTCCTCAGGAATTCTAATTGTCGTCCCACTTTTTGCACTAGCGCAGTTGCAACCTCCGAATATGACGACAGCAATAAAAATACAGCAGCAGTCGCCGTCACCATCTCACTCGATGATGGATGAGAGTGCAATAAGGTACTTGTCAGATCATTTATAGAAGAAATCTTCAACGAACATAATATGAGTGCATTATATAAGTACTACGCACATGAACTTATACAATACAATCCACAGATAGGAAACGGGATCAAAGGCTTTAAGCAATTCTCTGGTCCCTTCTTCGAGGGCTTCCCAGACCCTCATGCAACCGTAGAGCATATGATTACTGAAGATGATCTAGTTATGACATTTCTAAAACACAACAGTTACACATACGTGGGAATACTTGAGGGCGCTGCCTACCAACAAAACAATTGTATCAGGAACTCGTGCTGACCTATTTAGAATCGAGAAGGGAATGATAGAGAAGCACTGGGATGTAGTAGTTGATTCTTTGAACCTGCTAAACCCAAATAGGCAGGATTAGTTCTAATCAGTAGAGAATATTAATCCATAACCTTATGTGGCTCTGGGATGTGTATATTATTTGAAGGCAATGAGGTGGTCACCATCGCGCTTATACGTAGTGGAAATAAAGATGATAGTTCTAGCAGCATTTGCTACTGTTGTCCTTCTTTTTGGTCCCAATGCAGGAATAGCAAGCGCGCAAGAACTGCCCAGTATACCAGCAGTGATTCAGAACGGGACATTTCAAAACACAGAGGACGGCTTTAGAATGCAAGTGCCAGATAACTGGGTAGTACAGGACATTGACAATTTACATCTTCCCAACTTTCGTGTTGCGAACGAGGCAGGTTTTTTAATATTGGCAATAATTTGCCCGCAGCAAGAGGCAATGCCTGGTATTGGAGGACTGTATAACTGCGAACAATCTGAAAATTCCATAGAAATTCTACACGATCGCTTAGGCCACAGACCTGAATTTGAGGTCATCGAGAACCCAGCCAACATCACACCAGATGATTTCTTGGCATTTATGATAGAGGAAATGCAAGGACGTAATTATACTAACATCCGGATTATAAACAGCACAGACCTCACAATCAATATCACAAGTCTCGAAGATCCAAACACAACAATAAGAACGGTGCCAGCCAAACTTGTAGAAATGACATACCATCCTAATCTTGGACTCGCAGATATGAGGAGTTATTCAATTCTGGCGACTATTCCAGAGAACCCATTACCTGGACTAAGACAGATCGTGTCAGGCGATTCTATTACCTACGAAGGTCCTGCAGCGGCAACGCCCTCAGGCAACCTTCCACCACCAGTACAGCAGATGTTTCAGAGCCTCGAATTTATCAGATGATGATCAAATAAGAGGCTACATTTAGTAGTAGTAAAGTATGACAATAACAGCATAGGAAGTACCTGGCAACCTGAGCAAGAAGATAGATTTTCTGCAGGACAATAGGGAGTTTACTAAAGTGCAAGTGCAACAAAGGAACATCCGATGCAGACTGAATAAGAAAGTAAAAGTGCTGTATGGTACTGAATTACCGACCGACTCTACAGGCTAAGGGCGTATTATATACCGCCGCAACAGCTGAAGTCAAAGGTCGCAACAACGCAGCACTGCTGCAAACTAGCAATAAGGACACAAAACGCGCTTAGGCAATTGCCCTGGCAATTATGATACATCTACTCAGGCTGCAGCAGCAAAAAAGAAGCAGACTGGAGGAATCCAGAACGATTTGGTTCTTTTGAGGGATTCTGAGAATAGTAGGAACCTAGTGAGCTTTTTCGAAAGATTGTTGGAGGAAGGTATAGCACCCGAGATATAGAAATAATCATAAAGTAGACGGACTACTCCGCCTCCTGTTGCGGGCAGTAAATCATGGCAGAAGGTAATAAAGTCAAAAGAATCGCCATAACATTGCTTTTCTTCTTTATAGCTAGTCTGTGCGAGATTGGTGGAGGCTATCTGGTATGGCTATGGCTTCGCGATGGCATGAGTTGGATGCTAGGCGCTCTTGGAGGTTTTGTGCTATTTCTATATGGAGTAGTGCCAACATTTCAACCCTCACACTTCCACAGAATCTATGGAGCATACGGGGGCATCTTTATTGTCATGGCTATGATTTGGGGATGGATTTTTGAAGGAATTGCTCCTGACAGGTTCGATATTATAGGCGCTGCAATTGCTCTAGCTGGTGTTATCATCATATTCTACATGCCAAGAAAAGGAGAGGAATCCGTCTGGTCGCAGCAGAAGTAATAATACAAGCTTCTCCTCTTCCTCCTCTTGTCACACTGGCACTGTTCTTTGCAGCTGCGATTGCAGAGATTGGTGGAGGCTATCTGGTATGGCTATGGCTACGAGAAAAGAAAACTATTACACTAGGCGCTTTGGGAGGCATCATCCTCTTTGTCTATGGAATCATTCCAACGTTACAGCCAGCTGAGTTTGGTAGAGTATATGCAGCATACGGGGGCATATTCATAGTATCTTCAATCATTTGGGGTAGGATAGTGGATAAAAAGAATCCTGATAGATACGAGATTATAGGCTCAATAGTTGCTGTCGTTGGCACCCTTGTCATTTTTTATGCTCCTCGCTGAGGCTATTTTATTTAATCATGTGTTGTCCGGGTGTGAAAAAAAGATGCGCCGACTGTCGATGCTTGCCTTCTGAATGTAAGACTACCCCTTCGCCAGGCCAATGTCGCAGTTGTATAGAGGGAAAATATTTTTTGCTACTGTGGTTTTTGCGCCTGCTGTTGGCCTTTTGACATCTCGGCAAGCCACTCTTCCTGTGCCTTTTGCATCTCTTTTGAAGAGAGGTTGCGCTTGCGAGATGCAAATGACCAGACGTGTCCATAAGGATCGATCAATTGCCCGGTCGTGTCACCCCAGAATGCGTCCATTACTGGCATTGTAACTGTTGCACCTGCGGCCGGTGCTTGGGTGAATATCTTTTCGACATCTTTGACATAGACGTATAATGCTGTGCTTGCTCCTCCCACCGACTGTGGAGACTTGCAGTTCATCTCTGGAAACTCGTCGTTTAGCATGATACGAGAGTCGCCAATCTGGATCTCAGCGTGCAATATTATGTTGCCACCTGGCATATACGCACGATGGAGCTCTTTGGCACCAAAAGCCTTTTTGTAAAACTCGATTGCCTGTTCTGCTCCTTTGACTATGAGAACTGGTGTAACGGAGTGATAGCCTTTTGGAATTGCGCTAACTTTTGGTTTTGCTGCCTTCTTTTTCTCTGCCTTCGCCACAGCATTGCAAGTAATTAAAAGAGCATGTATTAAAGATTGCATAACTTTTCTTTTGAATTTCGTCAAGTGTCGGCGCCCTGTCGTCTGCAAATCTTCTCTCATTTGGCAAGCCTTGTTTGGTTATGAGTTGCATTATGAGCCAAAAAAGTTGTCTTTCGTCTTTAGATATTTGAGACCCTACCTAATTGCTTATGGCCGTAATTTCTTCTAGAGAAAAATGCGTATAGATTTAAGTTCTTGAACTTTATGTGTAATGTTCAAAGTAACAATTACATGAGCATTCTTAGCAAAAATTCTATCACTGTCACTACTGCTACTGCTGCTATTATTCTTCTTTTCGTTATAACAGGCGTAATACCATATGGGTATCATCAGCAGAACCATCTTCGCTTTACTGCAGAGGCAGGAGGAGGAGGACCATGTATAGACTATGAAACATCAGAAAACACTATTGCCATTAACTGCAACGCTTCCTTTCTAGATGTTGTCCAGACCATAAATGACCCTCAGATACTTGAAGAGCAAGAAGAAGAAGAAGAAAATGGCCAATACATTCTAAACGCTAACCTAGAGGTAGCTGATGGTGTGACCTTTGCAATGACTTCCAATGAGGATGGTCTGCAATACCTAAAGATTGCTGGTGCAAATGGAATAATAGTTCATGGAAGAATAGAGATTAGCGGTATAACAATAACATCATGGGATACTGAAACTGACTCACCAGTCTCTCAGACAGAGACGGGATCAGTTCCAAGAGCATTTATCAACTTGCGAGGAAGCGAGGGTGGATTTATTGAAGATTCAGAGGTTGCATATTTAGGCTATCAGGAATTTGGAAGAAGAGGGTTTGACCTTATTGGAGATGGACCATCCCATGATGTGGAGATAAGAGATAGTAAGTTTCATCATATGTGGTTTGCATTTTATTCTAACGGAGCATACAACATCACAGTTAATGGTAATGAGTATTATAACAATATCATGTACGCTTTAGACCCTCACACTGGGACTTACAATATGAATATCACAAATAATTGGCTTCATCACAATCCAAGAGGGGTAATATGCTCTCTTGATTGCTACAATATTCTCATTGAAGGAAATCTGGTAGAGCACAATACAGACTCAGGGATATTCTTTTCAAGAAACATGCATGATTCAATTGCAAGAAATAATCATGTCTATAATTCAAGTAATGGAATAACAGTAGCAGAATCACCAAATAACCAGATTTATAACAATACAATTGAAGGAGCAAATTCACAAGGAATACGTCTGTTTAATCCTGAACTACCAGATGATGGCTTGACAGAGAACAATTTGATCTATAACAATACTATAATTAGCTCTCAAAATGGTATCGTAGCAACAAGAAGCCATAATAATATTGTACAAAATAACTCGTTCTCTGATATAGAGTCAAGCGAATACGGCTTATCCGGAGATTCAAGCATGACAATGAGAGGACAACATTTTGATAACGCCTTGATATCGCAGGAGAACTCGGAAATAGACAGTCATGTAGAAATTGTAGACTCTGGAATAATAGAAGTGATAGAAGGGGAAACAGATGAAGATGATGATAATAACGATGGGGGAGAAGAAAAAGGTGAAGGGGATTTGTATAATACAGACAATGAACCGTATAGCAGGACATTGGGCGATGGTGATAGTATTACAGTCAACTCATCATAAAGCCAATGATTATCAGAAATCGACATCAATAATGCAAACGTTTCCTACAATACAATCCGACTTGCTTGTTGGAAGAGAGGTATAACCTGCGATATGCGCTTTGCTCGCAAGATATTTGCTTCGTATCTAAGACAATGTGAAATCGAATCTGAGATTGTAGACCTGCTGCAGGGAAGAGTTCCAAATAGTCTTTGCAAGACATTATTTTACTCCAAGTTTGGATTATAGGGGTAAGGTGATTAGAGCGTTGGCTAAGCTCCAACAGCAGATAGAAGAATAACAATAGAATAATAATTTACAGGCCAGCTCATTTGCATAAGAGTAAGCAAAGCCGCAAATACAGGGTCATCAGCGACGTCATCGGCTGAGTATTTTTTATAGAATAATCAATCGATAACCTTATCTTGTTCCAGAGCTTATTTCTTGTTTAGGACATTATGTCCTCATCGTTACCGGTTTCATCAGCTTCTGCTATGGTACTGACATTAGCTATCGCTGTCATCCTTTTGGCTTCCAATTTCACGATAATTAACGCACAGCAACAACAACAATTGACCAGTCAAACTGGAGAAATCGAGAATGGAACAACAACAACAACAGCAATAACACCATTTCAAAGTACAAATGATAGCTTCAGCGTACAGGTTCCAGAAGGCTGGATAACTCATGATGTTGATAATACAGGCTCTGCGCTGCTCGAAGAGACAAGACTAGGATATGGGCTACTAGCACAACTATGCTCAGAGGAAGAACAAGAGCAAGGAGCATTTTCAACCAATGCTGGTGGTGGCAGTACAAACAACAGCATTAGTAGCAATAACAGCTGTCAAGGAGCTCAAGAAGAAGTGATACACATTATTCGGTATCCCGACTTGGACACTAGACTATTGGCTAATAATATTACTACCACCAACAACAATATGACGACAACTGACAATATTGTATCATACCAGCTCCAGAAGCTTCAGGAAATTGGTTACAGGAGCATGCAGATTGTAAATAGTGTAGATGTGACGGTAAATCTCACAAATCCACAGACAAGCCAAACTGTAGAAGCGATGCCAGCCAAACTTGTAGAAATGACATACGGGACTAATTTTGCTCCAAATGAAATAAGAAGAGGATATTTAGTTTCAACTGCTACAAATGCGACAGTCCCTAACCTAGGAGTGACAAAGGGATATAGTCTCTTTTATGAAGGTAATTCTACCACTACTAATGCGACAGCAGCATTAACACGTATATCGGATAGTTTACCCCCACCAACGCTGGTCGGGCAGGTATTTGATTCATTTGAGCTTATGATAGCACCAGAGGTGACACAAGCATTAGCACAGCAAGCAGCACAAGCAGGCGAAACC
>OCZS010000387.1_pt1 | contig 14304 bp, 13 predicted proteins | sample 1539071 | NCBI WGS metagenome assembly OCZS01 (sample SAMEA3113584, study PRJEB22503) | soil metagenome
CAGCTCCGCGACCGGCACACCGAGGTGCTGGCCCAGCAGGTCGAGCAGCGCCGACTCCAGCGCGGTGACCGCGTGGATCGTCGTCCGCAGGTCGAAGGTCTGCTGACCGCGCCCGCCGGCGTCACGGTCGGCGAAGGTGGCCGAGACCGACCGCAGCAGGCTGCCGAAGTGCGCCACAGGCTGTCCGGTGAGCAGCGCCCCGGCGTCCTCGATGGTGCGCCGGATCGCCTCGCCGCCCGGCACCTCGCCCAGGCCGGTGCGGCCCTCGGAGTCGGTGACGATCGCGATGTTGCGGGTGAAGAAGGGCCCGTGCGCGCCGCTGAGGTTCAGCAGCATGCTGTCGTGCCCCGCGACGGGCACCACCTCGACGGTGGCGACGGTGGGCGTCCGGCCGGTCATGCGGTCCTCCTGGGGGTCGGCACCGGGGTCAGGAGACCTTGGAGACCAGGGTCGTCAGCTCGCTGAGCTCGGCCTCGGTCAGGTCGGTGAGCGGCGGGCGCACCCGGCCGCCGTCGCGCCCCACGGCGGTCAGCCCGGCCTTGACGATGGACACCGCGTACCCGCGCTGCCGGTCGCGGATGTCGATGTAGGGGATCACGAAGTCGTTGAGCATCTGGTAGACCGCCACCCGGTCCTGGGCGCGCACGGCGGCGTAGAAGCGGAGCGCGAACTCGGGCAGGAAGTTGTACAGCGCCGAGGAGTACGTGCTCACCCCGAGCTGCAGGAGCGGGAGCGCGAACGTCTCCGCCGTCGGCAGGCCCCCGACGTAGATCAGCCGGTCGCCGACCTTGGCGTACGTACGGGTCATCTGCTCGATGTCGCCGATGCCGTCCTTGAGCCCGATCAGGCTGGGGTTGCGGTCGGCCACCTCGGCGACCGTGCTGTCGGTGAGCACGGCGTTGGCCCGGCTGTAGACGATGACGCCGAGGTCGGAGGCGCGGCACACGGCGCCGATGTGCTCGACGAGGCCGGCCTGGCTGGCCTCGGTGAGGTACGGGGGGAACAGCAGCAGCCCGGAGGCGCCGGCGGCCTGCGCCGCCTCCGCCTGGGCGACCGCCTGGGCGGTGCTGCCGGTGGCCGGGGCGAGCACCGGGACGCGGTCACCGGCCTCCTCCACCGCGATGCGCAGCACCCGGTCGATCTCCTCGGAGGTGAGGGAGAACCCCTCCCCCGTCCCGCCGGCGGCGAACAGGCCGGCGACGTCGAAGCTCGACTGCCAGGCGAGGTGCTCGCGGTAGCGCGCCTCGTCGACCCGGAGGTCCGCGTCGAAGTGCGTGACGGGGAAGGAGAGCAGGCCGGACTTCAGACGGTCGGCGAGAGCGTCGGGGGGCAACAGCGTCACGGAGATCAGTCCTCGGGTCCGACGGGGTCCGCGGTGCGTCCGGCGGCGGGGCGTCGGCGGCACGAGCGGTGGTCGGCGTCACCGTAGGAAGACCGGTCGATGCCTGTCCAAGAGTTGTTTCGCATCGAACGATGCCCTCTCGGCATCGCTCGCCTCAGAAGGCGACGGTGCTCCGCTCGAGGAGCTCCAGCACCCGGCGCAGCGCGGGGTTGCGCGACTCCCGCATCCAGAGCAGGTGCAGCTCGACCGGCTCCGGCACGGGGGTCTCCAGCCGGACGAACTCCACGCCCTCGATCGGCAGCCGGGCCGCGGACGCCGGCACGAACGCGATCCCGCGCCCGGCGGCCACGAGCCACAGCATGGTGAGGACCTGGCTCACGGTGTGGACGGCGTTCTGCGACGCGGTGGGCACCATGCTCACGACGAGGTCGTAGAAGTAGCGCGCCCGCGTCGGCGAGTGCATGACGACCGGCTCGGCCGCGAGGTCGGCGGCGACCGCGTCCCGCCCCAGCCCGAGCAGCCGGTGCCCCGCGGGGACGGCGACCAGCAGCGCCTCCCGGTGCAGGAGCCGGGAGCCGAACGTGTCCGCGTCGAAGGGCGGCCGGGCGAGACCCAGGTCGATCTCCTCGTTGAGGAGCGCGGCCACCTGCTCGCGGGTGACCATCTCGTGCAGGTCGAGCCCGATGTCGGGCAGCGCGCGCTCCACCTCGTCGAGGACCCGGCCGAGGGTGCCGTAGGTCGAGGCGGCCGTGAAGCCGATCCGCACGACGCCGTGCGACCCTGAGGACACCCGGCGGGCCAGTTCGGGCGCGGTGTCGGCGAGCGAGAGCAGCCGGCGCGCCTCGCCCAGGAACACCTCGCCGGCCGCGGTGAGGGTGACCCGGCGGTTGTCGCGCTCGAGCAGCTGGGCGCCCACGACGCGCTCGAGCTTCTGGATCTGGCGGCTCAGCGGGGGCTGGGTCATCTGCAGCCGGGCGGCTGCCCGGCCGAAGTGCAGCTCCTCGGCGACGGCCAGGAAACCGCGGAGCTGCTCCAACGTGAACGCCATGCTCGCAAGGTATCAACTCATGCTGCATTGATCTTGGACACGCATGGATTGGCCTCCATACGCTCCGCTGGTCCGGGCTCAGTGACGCCACTCACAGACGCCCTCCCGCTCGAAGAGGAGATCGACATGACCACCACCCACCGTGCGCGCCGCTGGGCGACGACCGGTGCCGGACTCGCTCTGGCCCTCTCCCTCGCCGCGTGCGGCGGCAACGTCGGCGGCGGTTCGGACGCCGAGGGCGAGGAGTTCCCGGGCGGTGACCCGATCACCATCTACGTCGGCCAGGACCCCGGCGGCAGCACCGACCTCATCGCCCGCGCGGCCGCCGAGGGCCTGTCCGACGACCTCGGGGTCCCGGTCACCGTGGAGAACAAGCCCGGCGCCAACGGCGCCCTGGCCGCCCAGGAGCTGGCCGGCGAGGAGGCCGACGGCCACACGCTGATGGTCTACAACGGCAGCCTGGCCTACATCACCCCGCTCGCGGTGGAGGAGGGCGAGGCGCCCGACATCGCCGACTACGACATCGTCACTGGCCTGTCGCTCGACGACTACGTCCTGGTCACCGCTCCGGGTTCCGGCTTCACGACCGTCGAGGACCTCGCCGCCGCCGGCCGACCGGTCACCTTCGGCACGACCGGCGTCGGCACCGGCAGCCAGCTCTCGCAGGAGCTGCTGTTCGCCCAGGCCGGCATCGACGCCACCGCCGTCCCCTTCGACGGCGGCTCGCCCACCCTGACCGCCGTGCTCGGTGGCCAGGTGGACGTCGGCTCCATCCAGCTCGGCGAGGCCATCGAGCAGATCGAGGCCGGTGAGCTCACCCCGATCGTCACGTTCGCCGAGGAGCGGCCGAGCTACCTGTCCGACGTCCCGACCGCCGTCGAGGCCGGGTACGACGTCCCGGTCCAGCAGTCGCGGGCCGTCTTCGCGCCGAAGGGGCTGCCGGAGGACGTCATGACCGCCCTGCGCGACGGGTTCACGGCGGCCTTCGAGGTGGAGGCGTACCAGCAGTTCAACGAGGACAACCAGCTCACCGCCTGGGAGGTCGACGGCGACGAGGTGCGCGAGACGTGGACGAGCAACCTCGAGGACTACACCGCCGTGGTCGAGGAGTTCGGCATCGACCTCGCCGGCGAGCAGTGAGCTCTGCGCGCGACGGGGCCCGGACCCCGGGGAGCCCCGGCGGCAGCAGTGCCGCCGGGGCCACCCCCGAGGGGGACGTCGTGACCACCCGCGCGGCCGAGACGACCCCCTCGACCCTGCACGACCTCGAAGAAGCGGTGCACCAGCTCGAGCACGACGCGGAGCACCGCCCGCCGCCGGCGGGGACGACGACGAACCTCGTCGTCGCGACGCTGGTGGTGGCATTGGGCGCTGCCGCGCTCGTCGGCTCGCTCTCGCTCGGGGCCGGGAGCGCCGGCAACCCCGGCTCGGGCACCTGGCCGCTGGTGCTGAGCATCGTGATCATCGTCCTGGGACTCGGTCTGGCGGCCACGGCCCGGACGACGTCGGACGCCGAGCGCTTCTCGCGCTCCTCCTGGCTGGTCCTGGCCGGCCTCGCGACGATGGTCGTCTTCGTCGCGCTGGTCTCGGTCATCGGCTTCGAGATCCCCGCGGCCCTGCTCGCCTTCGTCTGGCTCCGCTTCCTGGGCGGCGAGGGCTGGCGCACGTCGATCGTCACCAGCATCGGCGTCGTCGTCGCGTTCTACCTCATCTTCGTGGCGGCCCTCTCCGTCCCCATCCCGCACCTGTTCTGAGGAGCGTCTGAGTGGACCTCGCCCCGGTGCTCGACGGATTCACCGTCGTCCTGGAACCGACCAACCTGCTCTACTGCCTGATCGGCGTCGTCGTCGGCATGCTCGTCGGCGTGCTGCCCGGCCTCGGCCCGGCCGCCACCATCGCGATCCTGCTGCCGATCACCATCGGCATCGAGCCGGTGACCGCCATCATCATGCTGGCGGGCATCTTCTACGGCGCCCAGTACGGCGGGACGATCACCTCGGTCCTGCTCAAACTGCCCGGCGAGGCGTCGTCGGTCGTCACGGTCTTCGACGGCCACGCCCTGGCCCGCCAGGGCAAGGCCGGCACCGCCCTGGGCATCGCCGCGATCGGCTCGTTCGTCGGCGGCACCGTCTCGATCATCGCGCTGACGTTCCTGGCGCCCCTCGTCGCCGGCTTCGCCCTCGACTTCGGGCCGCCGGAGTACACCGCCCTCGCGCTGCTCGGCATCCTGCTGGTCGCCACGGTGAGCAGCGGCAGCCGGCTCAAGGCGGTCGTCGCGGCCTGCATCGGCCTGCTGCTGGCCACGGTCGGCCGCGACGCGTTCACCGGCGGCGAGCGGTTCACGTTCGGCAGCCTGAACCTCGCCGACGGCCTGGACTTCGTGCCGATCGCGATGGGCCTCTTCGGCCTCGGCGAGATCCTCTACAACCTGGAGGAGCGGCACACCGCGGCGCAGGCGCCGGCGAAGGTGGCCAACGTCTGGCCATCCCGCAAGGACCTGCGCCAGTCCTCCGGGGCGATCGGCCGGGGCTCGGTGCTGGGCTTCGTGCTCGGCATCCTGCCCGGCGGCGGCGCGACCCTGTCCTCGCTGGCCGCCTACGCCGTGGAGAAGAAGCGCTCCAAGACCCCCGAGCGCTTCGGCAACGGCGCCGTCGAGGGCGTCGCCGGTCCCGAGACGGCGAACAACGCCGCCGCGACGTCGTCCTTCATCCCGCTTCTGACGCTGGGCATCCCGGCGAACGCCACCATGGCCGTCATCTTCGGCGCCCTGCTGATCCAGGGGGTGAGCCCCGGTCCCCAGCTCGTCACCCAGGAGCCGGAGCTGTTCTGGGGCGTCGTCAACTCCATGTACATCGGCAACATCCTGCTGCTGATCATGAGCATCCCGCTGGTGGGTCTCTTCGTGAAGATCCTGCGGGTGCGGCCGGCGATCCTCGCCCCGATCACGGTGCTCATCACCCTGATCGGCGTCTACACGGTCAACAACAGCGTGTTCGACATCGTGCTGGTCATCGTCTTCGGCGTGCTCGGCTACCTGATGAAGAAGATCGGCTTCGACCCCGGCCCGCTGCTGCTGGCCTTCGTCCTCGGCACGCTCCTCGAGGACTCGCTGCGCCGCTCGCTGCTGATCTTCGACGGCGACGCCACCGGCTTCTTCACCCGGCCGATCTCGGGGACGCTGCTGGTGGTCTTCCTCCTGGTCGCGCTCGTCCCGATGATCCGTGCCGCGATGACCCGCCGGCCCACCGCCGCGCAGCAGAACGACACCTCGAAGGAGCTGGTATGACCGTCCTGGTCGGCTACGTGCCCACCCCGGAGGGCGACGCCGCGTTCGCCGCCGCCCTGCAGGAGGCCCGCCGCCGGGGCGAGCCGCTGGTGGTGCTCAACTCCCCGCGCGGCGGGGCGCCGGTCAGCGCCGACGTCGCCCCGGAGGACGCCGTCCGCCGGATGCACGAGCGCGCCGGGGCCGACGGGATCGCGCTGGACCTCCGGCAGAACGCGCACTCGGGCGACGCCGCCGACGAGGTGCTGCGGGTGGCGCAGGAGGTCGACGCCTCGGTGATCGTCATCGGCCTGCGCCGGCGCTCCCCCGTGGGGAAGCTGCTCATGGGCAGCAGCGCCCAGCGGATCCTCCTCGACGCCGACCGGCCGGTGCTCGCGGTCAAGCCGTGAGCCCGCGCCCGCCGGGAGCCCGGCGGGCGTGACCGGATAGACACGCCTCGTGCGGGCCGGCGCCCGTCCGCCGTGCCAGGCTCGACGGCGATGTCCGCATGACGGGGTGGGAGATGGTCGCGGTGGCCGCCGCCGGCTTCGCGGCCGGGGGCATCAACGCCGTCGTCGGGTCCGGCACCCTGGTCAGCTTCCCGGTGCTGCTCGCCGTCGGCCTGCCGCCGGTCCCCGCGACCATCAGCAACTCGCTCGGCCTCGTCGCCGGGAACCTGAGCAGCTCCATCGGCTACCGCCGCGAGCTGCGCGGCCAGCGGCGGCTGCTCCTGCGGCTCCTCCCCGCCTCGATCCTGGGCGCGCTCACCGGCGCCTTCCTGCTGCTGCACCTGCCGGCGTCGACGTTCGAGGCGGTCGTGCCGGTGCTCATCGGCGTCGCCGTCATGCTCGTCGCCCTCCAGCCGCTGCTGCAGCGGAGCCTGCCGGACCGGGCCGACGACGACGCACCGGTGCGTGGCGGGCGGCTGGCGGCGCTGTTCGCCGGCGCCTACGCCACGGGCACCTACGGGGGCTACTTCGCCGCCAGCCAGGGCGTCCTGCAGATCGGCATCTTCGGCCTGATCCTGCGCGAGTCGCTGCAGCGGCTGAACGCGATCAAGAACGTCCTCACCTTCACCGTGAACGCGGTCGCGGCCGCGGCCTACGTCGTGGTCGCCACCGACCGCGTCGACTGGGTCGCCGCCGGCCTGCTCGCCGTCGGCTCGCTGGTGGGGGGTTCGGTCGGCTCGCGGTACGGCCGCCGCCTGCCGTCGTGGCTCCTGCGGACGGCGATCGTCGTTCTGGGGGTCGTGGCCATCGTGGTGCTGGGGAACCGGTGAGCGTCTGGGAGTTCGGTCTTCTCGTGCTGGCCGGCATGGGGTCGGGCCTGATCGGCAGCATCGCCGGCCTGGCCTCGCTGATCAGCTACCCGGCGCTGCTGGCCGCCGGCCTGCCCCCGGTGACGGCGAACGTCACCAACACCGCCGCGCTGGTGCTCACCGGCGTCGGATCGGTGAGCGCCTCCCGGCCCGAGCTGAAGGGCCAGGGCCGCCGGCTCGTGCCGCTGGCCATCGCCGCCGCCCTGGGCGGGGCCGCGGGCGCGGCGCTGCTGCTGAGCACCCCCACCGAGGCCTTCGAGCGGATCGTGCCCTGGCTGATCGGCGGGGCGTCGCTGGCGATCCTGGTCCAGCGCCCACTGCCCGAGCTGGCCCGGGAGGGCGCCCTCGCCCATGCCGGCCATCCGCACCGGGACCCGCGGTGGCTGCCGCTCGCGGTGTTCGCCATCGCGATCTACGGCGGCTACTTCGGGGCGGCCGCGGGCGTCGTCATCCTGGCGACCTTCCTGCTGACCACCGGCGAGGGGCTCCCCCGCAGCAACGCCATGCGCAACGTCGTCCTCGGGGTGGCCAACGCCACCGCCGCGATCGGGTTCGTGCTCTTCGCGTCCATCGCCTGGTCGGCCGCCCTGCCACTGGCCATCGGCCTGTTCCTCGGCTCGTTGGTCGGACCCCGCATCGTGCGACGGGCGCCCCAGACGGCGCTGCGGCGGATCATCGCCCTGGCCGGTCTGGGGCTCGCCGTCTACCTCGGCGTCGAGGCCTACACCTGAGTCAGCGGCTGACGTAGGCCGCCAGGAAGAGCACGAACCCGCTCGACAGGAGCAGCAGGCGTGCCGGCGTCAGCCCGTTGAGCAGGTTCGCGGTGGCCTCCACCCACTGCGGCCGGACGGCGGCGTCGCGGGCGCGCTGCCGCATGATCCGCACCTCGTCGGCCAGCAGCACACCGGCGCTCCCCAGCATCCCGAGCCCCAGGACGAGGAAGGCCAGCGCCAGCCGGTCCTCGAAGCTCTCCGCCGTCCCGGCCAGCACCGCCGCGGCGGTCCCGCCGAGCAGGAGACCCAGCAGCCCGCCGGCGACCGGCGCCCACGGACCCATCACGGTGAGCGGGCCACGGCGCGGCATGCGCGGCCGCGGCCGCACGGTCACCGGCGCGGTGGGCTGCGGTCCGGGCGCAACCTCGTCCTGCGGGGTCGGCCCCTCGGTCGCGGGCGCCCCGGCCGGTTCGGGCGCCGGGGTCCCGGGGACCTCGGCGGCGGACCGGACGACCGGGATCTCGGCGGTCCCCGTCCCGACGGACGTGCTTCCGTTGCGTTCACTCATGACTGATCACCTCACCCGCCACGCTAGGCGCAGCCGCCGCGCCTGCCCGGGACGCCGCCCCGGGCGGTCCGCGCACGCAGCGTGAGGGCACGCCGGGTACCACACCGGGGGACGCCGGCCCGCCCGGGCAGACTGGTCCGGTGATCAGCATCCGGGCCGCCGTGCCCGCCGACGGACCGCACCTGGTCGGGCTCGACCGCGCCACCTGGTCCGAGGAGTCCGCCGTCGTGCCGCTGTGGCCGGAGGACACCGACTTCTTCGAGCGCCGCTCGCCCGACGACGTGCTGGTCGCCGAGCAGGACGGCCGCGCCGTCGGCTACACGATCCTGGGCCGGCCGACCCCGCTGGAGTGCAACCGGCACGTGCTGCACGTCCAGGGGCTGACGGTCGACCCCGCCTGCCAACGGCAGGGCATCGGCCGGGCGCTGCTGGAGGCGGCCGTCGTGGAGGCCACGCGGCGGGGCGCCCGCAAGCTGGGCCTGCGGGTCCTGGGCGGCAACGCGAAGGCGCAGGCGCTGTACGCCGCCTGCGGGTTCGCGGTCGAGGGCGTGCTGCGCGAGGAGTTCCGGCTCGGCGGCCGCTACGTCGACGACGTCCTCATGGCCCGGCCGCTGACCTGAGTCAGCAGGTCGCGAGCAGCGACTGCAGCGCCTGGGACTCCGCAGGGGTCACCGACAGGGCGTAGGTGGACTTCACCGTGACCACCACGGTCGCGTACGAGCAGCCGTACGCGGGGTCCGACGGCACCCACTCGTCGGCGGTGGAGTCGCCCTTCGACGAGTTCTCCGACCGTGTCGTCGCCATGAGGTTGGCCAGGTCGTTGGCGAAGGCCTCGCGCCGGTCCTCCGGCCAGGCCGCCGCGCCCTGCACCCAGGCGGCGGCCAGCGGGACGACGTGGTCGACGGGCACCTCGGCCGCGGACGCCTTCTCGAACGGGACCGTCCGGCCGGTGTAGGGGTCGTCGAGCACCCCGGCGACCACCACGCAGCCCTGGGTGCCCTCGCGCACCTCGACCGCGGTGAGGTCGCGGTGCAGGACGTCGTTGCGCTGGTCGCAGCCGTTGCGGTCGACGTCGGACCAGGCCGGTCCGAAGACGCAGCCCTCCGCCTCGCCGCACCCGCGCTCGTAGCCGTCCAGAGCCGCCTTCTCGGCGACCGCGAGGCCGGCCAGCGCGGGAACGGCGGACACGGGGTCGAGCGTGCCGGCGGGGACGTCGCCCTGGCCCACCGACGCGGCCGGCTCGGGCGGGCCGGACTCGAGCCGCCACTCGACCTCGCAGCCGGTCAGCGCGAGGAGGACGGCGAGCAGGACGACGACGGCGGAGCGGGGCACTCCCAGACGCTACGAGCCGACCGGGCGCCCTCTCGGCGTGACACGCCACGATCACGCTGTGCAACCGGCTGGCGGCGTGTCGTCCCGACGTCTCGGCGGTTACGAGAAGGGCGCGTCCCGGCGCGGCGTAACCCCTTGCATCTTGAAGCGCATCGGAGTGACGTTCCGGCCCTGCGGGCGGCCGCTCCTCTGCCGCCGGCGGGCGGGCCGCAGGAGCGGTCCGGACGAGGCAACGGGGACAGTTGTGCACCCTCGGCGGCGGTACTCCCCTTCCGGGCACCGGCGTGCCCCCGTGCACGACGAGCGCGGCGAGAGCCGCTGCGCTGCCCCAGTCCAGGCGAACGGGTCGCTCCCGCAGGGTGGAGCGAACCCGCTGGCCGGTGCGCCGCGACGCGCGGTGTCCCGCTCTCCGTCATGCCATTTCCTGAGCAGACAGGATTCCTCCGATGCATGCCGAGCTGCCCATACATCCAGCTGACCGGCCGTGGTCCGACCACGGGCCCGGCTCCGCCCTCGGGAGCGCGAGGGGGTGCCGGCCGTGACCGTCATCACCGCTCCCCAGGCGTTCGACGAAGAGGACCTCTACGTCGATCTGCGGTCCTTCTTCGACCACCCGCTGTACCTCAAGTGCGAGGGCTTCAACTTCGCCGGCTCCATCAAGCTGAAGGCCGCCACCGAGATGGTGGAGGCCGCCGAGCGGGACGGGCTGCTCCGGCGGGACTCGATCATCATCGAGTCCTCGTCCGGGAACCTCGGGGTCGCGCTCAGCATCCTCGCCGCCAGCAAGGGCTACCGCTTCCTGTGCGTCACCGATTCCCGGTGCAACCTGCCGACCCGCCGGCTCATGGAGGCGCTGGGCAGCCAGGTGCACATCGTCACCGAGCCGGACCCGGTGGGCGGCCTGCTCGGTGCCCGGCTCGCGTACGTGCGGGCGGCCTGCCGGTCCGACGACCGGTACGTGTGGCTCAACCAGTACAGCAACCCGGGCAACTGGCAGGCGCACGCCCGCCGGACGGCGCCGGCGATCGCGGCCCACTTCCCGGACCTGGACGTGCTCTTCGTCGGGGCCGGCACCACCGGGACCCTCATGGGCTGCGCGCGCTTCTTCCGGAGCTGGCACCGGCCGGTGCTGGTCGTGGCGGTGGACGCGGTCGGCTCGGTGACCTTCGGCCACGCTCCGGCGCGCCGGATGATCCCCGGTCTCGGCACGAGCGTCCGGCCGCCGTTGCTCGACGAGTCCTACATCGACGACGTCGTGCACGTGGAGGAGGCCGACACCATCCGCGCCTGCCACCGCCTGGCCCGCCACGGCTTCCTGTTCGGCGGCTCGACCGGCACCGTCGTCAGCGGGGCGATGGCATGGCTCGACCGGCAGCACGCGCGGGAGCTCACCGCGGTGGCCATCGCGCCGGATCTCGGTGAGCGGTACCTCGACACCGTCTACCAGACGCACTGGGTGCAGGAGCTGTTCGGCGCCGGCACGCTGGCCGATCCGTCATCCCTCGACCCGTCCACCAACGGCAGGGCCCGGAGCGGCGACGCCGCGGGCACCCTGGTCCCCTGAGGCCGGCATGTCACTCGACCAGCAACTGCCGCCGACGGACGTCGACAGCCTGGGCCGCGGTGTCGCCGCGGCCGAGTGCGGCTACGCCGCCGCCCTGGCCGCCGTCCTGGCGGTCGACGAGGTGCCGGTGGACAGCCACTTCTTCGACGACCTGGGCGCCGACTCCATGCTGATGGCGCGGTTCTGCGCCAGGGTGCGGAAGGTCCCGGACCTGCCCGCCGTCTCCATGACCGACGTCTACCGCTTCCCTTCCGTGCGCGGGCTCGCCCGCGAGAAGGCCGCGTCGGTCTCGACGCCCGTCGAGGACGGCTTCGCCGAGGTGCTGGCCGGAGTCCTGGACGTGGACCGGGTCCCGGTCGACGCCCACTTCTTCGACGACCTGGGCGCCGACTCCATGTCGATGACCCGGTTCTGCGCCAAGGTCCGCAAGCGGGGCGACCTGCCCCCGGTCGCCATCACCGACGTCTACCGGCACCCGACGGTCGCATCCCTGGCGGCGGCGCTGGCCGTGACGGGGACCGCGGCCGCGCCGACCCCGCCCGAGCCGGTGGAAGCCGCGCCGGCGCAGGGCTCGGCCCGCGCCCGCAGCGTTCGGTACGTGGTCTGCGGCGCTGCCCAGGCGGCGACGTTCGTCGGGTACGCCTACGCCGCCGCACTCGGCTTCCAGCTCGGCTTCGACTGGATCTCCGAGGGCGACGGCCTGCTCTCCGACTACCTCCGCTCGGCCGCGGTCGGCAGCGCCTACTTCCTCGTGGTCTGCCTGTTCCCGGTCGTCGCCAAGTGGCTGCTCGTCGGCCGCTGGACGCCGCGGCGCTTCCCCGTCTGGGGCCTGGCGTACTACCGGTTCTGGGTGGTCAAGACCCTGGTCACGGCCAACCCGCTGGTGCTCTTCGCCGGCTCGCCGGTCTACCCGCTGTACCTCCGCATGCTGGGCGCCCGGATCGGCCGCGACGCCGTGATCCACTCCCGGCGGGTGCCGGTGTGCGCCGACCTGTTCACCGCCGGCCGGGACGCGGTGATCCGCAAGGACTCGTTCTTCCTGTGCTACCGCGCCCGCGCCGGCTGGATCGAGACGGGCCCGGTGACGCTGGGGGACGGCGTCCTGGTGAGCGAGATGACGGTGCTCGACATCGGGACGTCGATGGGGGACGGCGCCCAGCTGGGCCATGCGTCGTCGCTGCACGTCGGCCAGTCCGTGCCGGCCGGCGAGCACTGGGGCGGCTCACCGGCGGAGCGGACCGGCACCGAGTTCCTCCGGGTGCCCCCGCTCCCGCCCAGCCGCCGGCGGAAGGTCACCTACGCCGCGCTGCAGCTGCTCACCCTCGCCCTGGTGTACCTGCCGCTGTCGTTCGGGGCGCTGGCCACGCTGCTCGACGCGATCCCCTGGCTGGCCGCGCTGCTCGACCCCTCGCACGTCGTCTTCACGAGCTGGTCGTTCTACGGGACCGCCCTCGTCGTGTCGGCGGTCTTCTACTTCGGCTTCCTGTTCCTGCGGCTCGTCTCCGTGCTGACCGTTCCGCGGCTGCTGGACCGCTGGCTGCGCCCCGACCGGGTCTACCCGCTCTACGGGTGGCACTACGGCGTGCACCGCGCGCAGTCGCGCCTCTCCAACGACAAGTTCCTGACGGCTCTGTTCGGCGACAGCTCCTACATCGTCCCCTACCTCCGCGGCATCGGGTACCACCTCACCCCGGTCGTGCAGAGCGGGTCGAACTTCGGCACCGACGTGAAGCACGAGTCGCCGTTCCTGGTCACGGTGGGGACAGGCACGGTCTGCGCCAGCGAGCTCTCCCTGCTCAACGCGCACTACTCGAGCTCGTCGTTCCGGTTGACGCGGGCCACGATCGGTGCGCACAACTTCCTCGGCAACATGATCGCCTACCCGGCAGGCAGCCGGACCCGGGACAACTGCCTGCTGGCGACGAAGGTCATGGTGCCCGTCGACGGCCCGATCCGGGAGGACGTCGGTCTGCTGGGGTCGCCGAGCTTCGAGATCCCGCGCACGGTCGAGCGGGACAGCCACTTCGTGCAGAGGGCCCACGCGCCCGACGTCCCCCGACGGCTGGCGGCGAAGAACCGGCACAACCTCGCCACGATCGGCTTCTCGCTGCTCTCGCACTGGTTCTTCGCGTTCGTCACGTTCGTCGTCGGCTTCGTCACGGCGGACCTGTACCAGGCGTGGGGAGCGCGGGCCGTGGCGGCGAGCACGGTCTTCCTCCTCGTCTTCGTCGTCCTCTACTCCGTGCTGGTGGAACGCGCCTCCACCGGCTTCCGCGGCCTGCGTCCCGCGTACTGCTCCATCTACGACAAGCAGTTCTGGCAGGTGGAACGGTTCTTCAAGCACACCGCCGACGCGATCATCGTGCTCAACGGGACGCCCTTCAAGGCGCCGGTCCTGCGGCTGCTCGGCATGCGGGTGGGCAAGCGGCTGTTCGACGACGGCTGCGGCTTCGCGGAGAAGAACCTCGTGTCGATCGGCGACGACGTCACGTTCAACCTCGGCAGCAACCTCCAGTGCCACTCGCAGGAGGACTACGCGTTCAAGTCCGACCGCATCGCGGTCGGTTCGCGCTGCACGGTCGGCGTCGGGGCGCTGGTCCACTACGGGACGTCCATCGGCGACGGCGCCGAGGTGGCCGCCGACGCGTTCCTCATGAAGGGCGAGGAGATGCCCGCGGACGCCCGCTGGGGCGGCAACCCCGCCCGTGACATGCGGCTGGAGGAGCCACGCCTGCCCGTGCCGCGGCAGCCGACGGCCGTGGGCGGACCCCGGCCCGCCGACGCGCGCCCGGCCACGGTGGCCCGACCTGCCTCCGGCGTGCGGGGCCGGCTGCGCGCGGCGCCGCGCCCACGCCGGGCCGCGGCGATGCGGAGAGGAGCCTCGGGATGACCGTCCTCGCCGACACCGACCGGGCGTTCTGGCGCGACGTGCTGCTCACGGGTGGGTTCTCCGGGGTCCCGCGCTGGACCCGCCGCCCCGTCCCTGGCGAGGGCCGGCTCGAGACCGCGCTGCCCGACGACGTCCCCGCCGCCCTGGGCAGGGTGGCCGGCGCGCTCGGGGTGCCTGTCTCGTCGTTGCTGCTGGCCGCCCACGCGCGGGTGCTCAGCGCGCTCACCGGCGAACGCGAGGTCGTCACCGGGTACGTCACCGGCAGCG
>OCZS010000388.1_pt1 | contig 14291 bp, 12 predicted proteins | sample 1539071 | NCBI WGS metagenome assembly OCZS01 (sample SAMEA3113584, study PRJEB22503) | soil metagenome
ATTCAATTAAAAATAATCATGTTTAGATAACCTACTTTTGCAAAAACAATGAAAACCAAATTAATCGGGTTTAAGAATCGGATTCAATCATGATAATTTGCATATACATGTATAAACAATAAAATTTTTAGTCAGTCGAATTGATTTTTATAAAATTTTTAAAATTATACTCTTCGCTATTGCCATTATTTGTAATATGCAATGTATCATGTTCCGGGGAAAATTTATCTAACCCTTTTACATCCAATTCGGCTTCAAATTTTTTTAGAACAGATAAAATAACGTTATAGTCAATTTTACTCATATCTTGAATTGCTGCTCCTTCGCCAACGGTGGTGCCTTTAGGAGAATAAATAGTACCACCAACCATTCCAGGACCAAATGAGTTTCCGGGAGCTCCCAAATTTAGTAATACTCCCCCTGACATGTACAGGCCTGAATTATATCCTGCTCCAAATGTTATCAAGCTTCCTCCCCTAGCCTGACCCATGGCTCGTTCCATGCATCCCTTTCTTACAAGAATATCCACACCACGACTATCGTCTGAAGCCTGATTGTTCTGTCCTGCAAGTTCTGTAGCCAAACCATCGACTACAATTTTACCACTATAACCTTTATCAGCCAAGCCATTTTCAGCATGACCTTTTACTGTCCACGTTCCATTAAAATTACAGCCAGCTGCAAAAAAGTTCCCAACACTCCCCTCTACTATTAGATCTAGTTTTACAGGTTCTCTGAAACTGAGAATTCCAATTCTGTAAAGAGCTTTGGGATTTTTTATTGTAATTTTATTTTCGCCTTCAATTATTTTCCTTTTTAGAATGGAATTTACTGCTCTTTCATATACCAATGGTGAACTGACAATATCTCTGAATTTTTCTAAAGAAGCCTTTTTTAACCCTTTAGGAAGATTTATCCCGTAATTTTTATATAACGAAAAATTAAGTCGTTCAAATTGCTCTTCTGGATTTGATGTATTAGAGCCTATAGAATCAGCAATTGATCTTATTTCATCTATATCGAGAATATACAATATATCTCCAATATTTAGCAAAGTTAGGGATATATCTTTTATTATATCAAAATAAATAGATATAAACAAACTCTCTATACTAGATCCTCTTGGAATTATCCCTCTATTTTTATACTGATCCCCTTCTGGTAGAGAGAAAATAGATTGTAAGTAGATATAAGAAAGTATGAGGAAGTAGAAAAAATATTATTATAATCGACCATTTGCATAATTAGTTAACCTGGAAAATCCAAATTATAATATGTATCTAAATAACTAAACAATATTGGATTATAAGAAAATATAATATTTCGAGCTTCTACCATAATTCTATAAAGATTTAATCAAATGTTAAGAAATCATATAACAACCAGATTAAATAAATCTAGAACGCGGAAAAGAGAATTTCATAATAAGAATAGAAATTAATTAGAAAAAGTTCTTAAGTTAAGGATACCTAATATTAATGGCATGATAAAGAACTTCCATACTTTTCCTTCTCTCCTCTATTCTAGTAATATATTAAATTTTTGTCCCAGATAGGAACAAATATATAAAAAAATATTACAATATAATTATAAAAAAATTGTGTAACATAGTCTATTGTCCTTCATCAACTTATAAGGTTGTGTGATAGATAGATATATAATTAATCAAGAAATTTCAAAATAATAAATGCTTACTTCAAATCAAAAGTATATACTTCAAATTAAGGAAGATATATGATTTTGAAACCTTATATTGCCAACTATTCTTATGTGTGACTATCCTACAAATTATGATGAATCAAAACAAAAGGATTTGAGAACACATAGTAATATTTTACTAGTCATCGTAAAAATTTGTGATTTGATTTGAAAATAAAGTACTTATAATTTAAGTAGGTATGGATTCCATCATAATCTTATTATAAAATATTTTTGGTTTTCCAGGTTGCGGCGTTTCTACATAAAATGTTGCCCCTACAGAATCCAAAGCAGATAAATCAGTAGCCATTGCCCAGAAAGATGGATAGTTTCGATTGCCTGGGTTATATCCGAAAATACCTTTTCTTGCTCCAAATTTGTCTCTTACTAAAGCAAGAGAATTAGGTGTAGAAACAATATAAGTAAAAGGACCATCTGCCTTTTTTATAAATTCATAATTTGCCTTTTCTAGATCACCATGTCTCAAAAGCTGATCTGCAATAAATACGGCAATCACCTCAGAATCACATCTAGTAAATAAACGATATCCTTGAAGTTCAAGTGAAGATCTTAATTTGGAATAGTTTGTTATTTCGCCATTATGTACTACTGCTATATCAGGCATCACAATAGTACTGAATGGATGCGCATTATCCGGCGTAACTCTACTACTGGTAGCTATCCTCAAATGGCCGATCCCATGGGTTCCCTGAATCGACCTTATTTTATATTTTGCATCAAGGTCCCTTACAAGCCCAATATCTTTTAGAAGATTCATTTCTTTTGCACAACTTGCGATTACAATATTGGGATCCAGAGTCAATTTATACAAAGTTTTATCCAATCTCTCTGGAGGTACTTTTTCTGTTACCTGATTATATTTTCCATTATTTTTTCTAAAGTAATCTATTCTGTAAAACTCTTTGTTTGATCCATTATTATTAAAAATGGCCACACCTGTACTATCCTGAGCCCTTATTTGCTGACTTTCCATCATTTTATAAAGGAGACATCCAATAGGAAAATCCTTATTACGATTTTCCATCATTACAGCACATATTCCACACATATTTTATTCCCCTACTATAGATCTAAGAACTTGTTGAGTTTCTGAAGAATTGAGTTTTATTCCTTTCTCACTAACGTACTCATTAACAACCTCCTCTATCATATCCTTATAAGTTCTGTCTATTCCTTCCAGTGGAATGTTACCTTGTAGGCTTGCATCTATACTTGATGTACGTAAATCAGAAGGAGATATATTATGAAAATCACTATATCCTAAAGCAGCAGGTATTCCTTTAATTTCCCCTTTTGTTCCTAACATATGACGATATACATTCTCAGCGATTGAACTGATGTCAGAAGGTTTTTCAGAATACATATTAGAATGTGCTATCAACATACTTGTAGAATATCCTACTACATTTGCTCCAAGTGCTGCTGCCTTTACGATCTTACCTGCACTGTTAACATCACCTGCGATTACCAATATTGCATTATCATCGTCATTTTCTTCTCTTCCTTTGTAATAGTCGTTTATAGCCTTCCTTGCATCAGAAATCACTGCTATTGCATGTTTCCCTTGGTATATTTCATTTTTTGTTACCTTATTGGTATCAATTATAATTCCATCAGCTCCTTCCTCTAGTATTGTTTTTATATACAACGGAAAAACTTCACTAACATCTACCAATATTGGGCCATCAAATTCTTTTCTAAAGTTCTGGAGAATCATCAGAGAGGTTTCATCTTTATATTCTAACACTAATCCTTCTGGATACGATTTTTTATAATCTTCTTCCAAACTACCATTTGGAGAACAAGGTACTTTTTTGAATAATGGGTATTTTCTTTTATTATCTCTTGTGGAATTTATTTCAATTTCTGAAATTAATCCTAATACATTTCCTTTTTCAGCAAGCTGGTTTAATGCGAGATGCACGGATTCTAGAGAACTATAATGAATTGCAATATTGCCATATATTATCAAAGGTATATTCAAAGTAACCTTTCTAGACGTTTTTCTTCCTATGGAAATATCTAGGCTTATGGTTTCCCTATAAGGATCATATGGTGGCCTAGATAATTGTGCCCCTATTGCAGTTACATAGTCCCATAGATTTACTGCTTTGGAATTGACGTTCGGAAGATTTCTAACATCATCATCTATTGAAGTAAATCGTGGAGTACCTGTCTTTGCAAGCTCCAAGACAGCTTTTCTAATGATAAACTTATCTGCATCATTCAATTTTTTTTGTCATCCTCCTCCAATACTCCTTATCTACTTGATGATCTTTCAAACCACTTCACTTCTCTTATCAATAACCGTCTTTACCATTTCCTTTACCGAATCTTTAAAAGTCTGACCGTTTACTAATGGTAATCCGCAAATCATACTAGTCAATTCATCTGTTGCAACTAAATCTTCTCTTCTAAGATCATGAATACTTTTTCTTCCTACTGAGCCAGCAATGTTATTGAGTTCAAGTAATGTTCCTTTAACATAATTTACTATTCCATTTACACTTGTCTGTATATCCAATTTTTCATAGGATCCAGTTAACCCTGCGGGACATGCATTTGTATAACAATCTTGTACAAGAGTACATCCCATTGAAAGAAGAAATCCCGTTCCTATACCAACACCATTAGCCCCTAACGCAATACATTTAGCTATTCTTTCTGAATCCCATACACTACCATGAACGATTAATCTGAATTCGTCGTCGTCTCTCTTATCCGTTGAATAATAATTTTCAATTGCTTCTCTTGCAGGCTTAAGAGATGGTATTGTATTTATTCCAATGATATCTCGAAGTTCCCATGGAGCAGCGCCAGTGCCTCCAACAAAACCATCAATAGAAGCTGCATCTGCATATGACTTCAGGATAATTTCAATATCGTCGTAGACTCGAGAACATCCAACCTTTACAATTATGGGAGTTCGCCAATCAGTGATTTCTCTCAGTTCTAAAATCTTTGCTACCAAGTCTTCAGGTCCTAAAATATCAAGATGTCTCGAAGGTGAATGTGCTGCTTTATATGATGGTATTCCCCTATTTTCCGCAACTAAATCTGTTACCTTTGGACCTGGTAATAATCCTCCATGGCCTATCTTTGCACCCTGACCAATTTTTATTTCTATACCATCAGCATTCAAGAGATAACTCGGATCTTTCCAGAACCTTCCCGAGGCATATTGGGTAATTAGTGGATATAAACGACAAAAGAGATTATCTCTATCTGTTGAATCTAAGTGGTGCTCTTTCAATAGTCGATCAGCATAACTTAGTATATTCTCGTGTCTTTTCTTAGAAACATCTGACCACGACTCCTCTGAACCGTATAGTTCCCATGGTAATGCTCCACCCTCACCTGTGTTCATTATCACTCTTATTCCCTCTTTCGCAAGTCTATTTAACGCAAGATGCAGTGCTATTTTCGCAGGAAGTTTTAATGAGCCATAGCTCATTCCTGAAACAAAAAATGGTACGTCTGAAGTTATGATATTGGTAGAATATCTCCCCCCTAATGTGAATGTAGTATCAATGTTATTGTTGTGGGTATAATCATTTTCTGTAGTTCTTAGCTTTGATCCAATTATTTTAATAGAAGGAAAATAATCATTTGGAGATCGAGCTCCTAGACCAGAATATGGAATTTCTGAGTCATTTACTTTTCTTACGTCAACTATTAGTTTAGTTAGATCAAAATAGCTATTAGATGATTCAGCTGCTCTTAGAAGATGTCTTTTAAGTTCCAATATATCTTTGGAATATGGCATGATATGTATCCGACTCTAGAAATTTAACAATTATCAGACATTTCCATACATGTAGAATTCTCTTGGAGATGGTATTGATGCAACTTTTGCATGTTCATCTTTTTTTATATCGCAATACATATCGATAAAATCATTTGTAAAGGCCGGTTTTAAAAATTCTGTGTCACATTCTAATGACTCTATCGCATCTTGTAAAGATGTAGGTAATTTTTTGATTCCGTATTCTCTTTTTTTCTGTTCTGAGAGTTTATAGATATCTTCATCTACAGGATCAGGTGTTGAAGATTTTTTATTAATACCATTTAGGCCTGCAAGTAACAATGCTGCCTCAACAAGATAGATATTTGAGCTAGGATCAGGTGTTCTGTATTCTATCCTCTTTCTTCTTTTCATTTTCCTAAAATGAGCAGGAATCCTTATACTCACCGATCTGTTCATCTTGCTCCATGCAACATTTATTGGAGCTTCATATCCTGGCACTAATCTCCTATAGGAATTTGTTGTAGGATTAGTTAAAGCACATAATGCCTCAGCATGTTCTATTAACCCCCCAATATAGTACAGTGCTGTTTGACTTAACTCTGCATATTCGTCTGCCGCATCATAAAACAAGTTTACTTCTTCATTTTTATGCCTTGCCCATAGACTTTGACTTACATGCATTCCAGATCCGTTATCTAGTGCAACTGGTTTTGGCATAAAATTTGCAGTCATTCCACGTTTTGCAGCAGTTTCCTTTACTGTTTTTTTGTATGTAATTACTTGATCAGCCATAGGAACAAGCTGGTCAAATGACAGTTGTATTTCACATTGTCCAGCAGTAGCTACTTCGTGGTGATGGGCTTCAACCTTTATTCCAAAATGTTGATGTAATGTGTCAGATACTTCATCCCTAAAATCTGTTAAACTGTCTGCAGGGGGAGCAGGGAAATAGCCACTTCTAAAAGGAATTGTGTATCCTCCACCACTTCCATTACCTTGGCCCCAAGGAGCCTCAGCAGATTCGATAGAATATCCAGTACCACCTGAACAATTAACTGCTGACATAGGAGTTGGCAATAATGTTATTTTGTTAAATACAAAAAATTCTAATTCTGGACCCCAATAGCTTTTCTCAAAGCCCTTATTCTTTGCAATTTGATCCGCTTTCTGCGCAATAAACCGAGGATCTCTCGAGTAACGTGTATTATTAAAACCTTCATAGATATCCACAAACATGCGAGCACCTCGGGATGCATAGGTATTATCTTTATTGTGATGATCTTTATCAAAATAATCTGGCAAAATAGCAAAGGTAGATGGATCTGGTTTGAGTATCATGTCTGATTCTTGAATTTCTTTGAAACCTTTAATAGAACTTCCATCTAGTCTAGGAATACCATTTTTAAATGATTCTTCTGTTATTTCATCACTGTGGACACTTATTTGTTGTAAAAAACCAAATGGATCACAAAAATTCAATCTAACCCATTTTATTTTTTCTCGTTCTAATTCATTTAATATTTCAATTTGTTTTTTATTTTGATCTAAGTCGATATGAGCTATCTGCATATATTATTCTTACCATACTAAAATATAAAGTAGATCATTTGTTTAATTAACAAATGACAATTAAACGAAATGATTTATTAACATACGTTAAGATAAATAATAAGAGATTTTCTAAATTTAATATCAGCTTAAATTTAGAATATAATACATAAGAACATATATTGAAGAAAAATCAATATAAAAAAATTCACTTTCATTGTTATTGAATTTTGTCTCATTTATATTACATAGAATATAACTAAGATTTTGATAATCTTCATAATTAACAGTAGATAAAAGAATTTATGTACATAAATATATTTCAATTATTTGTTAACGAATGAGAATCAAAACTCTTAAATACTTTCTATTTGTTAGATAATAAAAACGAAAGGAGATAAATTATCATGGCCACGATTTCGGTAGATGAATTAGACATCAAGATACTTAAAAAATTAATATCCGATGCGAGGTTATCATATCGTGGAATTGCAGAACAAATTGGAGTTTCCCCACCTACTGTACTTTCAAGGGTAGAAAAGCTTGAAAATAATAGCATTATCAAATCATATTCAGCAATACTAGATCATGAAAAATTAGGATATGATTTAACAGCAATAATTGAAGTTACTGCCATTAAAAATAAAGTAGTTGAAGTAGAAAAGATTATATCAAAATACCAAAATGTATGTGCAATATATGATATTACTGGATTAACGGACATGATAATTGTTGCAAAGTTTAGAAATAGAAAAGACCTAAGCAATTTTGTAAAAAAAGATTTATCGATGCCCTATGTAGAAAGAACCAATACACATATGGTCTTTATAACAGTAAAAGAGGATTTTCGAATACTATAGATATCTATTTAACATATAATGTCAATTTTAAACTTTATTATTATCTCCTTTAGCTCAAATTAGTTGTTTTCTGACTAAGTCCAGGCTCAAAGAACAACTTTAAAGAAGACTCATTCTAAATGTGCATAGCGCCATAAGTGGGTTGAAAAGTCTATAAGAATCTCAACATTATAATAAAATTGATCCATTCGACACTCTATATTTGTATTATTGTTACTATGATATTCTTACATAACGATTAATAATAGTTGTAAATGAAACTTATGAAGATTATTACGAAAGCTTTGCATTCTATAGTCTCCAGATAACTTCCAACTAGATCATCAGTATTTGCAACGAAGAATGCATAACCATTCTGTTGATTTGGTATATGGCATTTTATACTAAAAGTTCTACTTGACCACATATCAAAGTTAGAACATTCCCAATTAGATTTCATTTTCAATTTTTGCCATTAGGCTTAACTGTTACATTGTAGATGCTATGCTATATCTTATACTACAAAATAGTAAATTTACTGCAATCATAAAGCACAAATTAGGAGAATTAAATTTAAAGAATGTCTATTCCCTAATAAGCCATATTTGTTTTTATTAAAAGACTATATTATTTAATTTGAGAAATGTAAATTGTTAATCTATACATCTTCAATAAAAAAATAAAACTGGAAATGGTTTTAGGATGTCACGATAATATTTCGAATGCAAGATATTCAAAGCGTTACTATATTACATAGTATGTTCTTTTTTCTGGTGCTCTCCTAATTTATCTAAACTATCAAAGGTCTCTTTACACAAGTCACATATTAGGGGATTTAAATTCGGATCGTCATAGTCTACTCCAGGTTCTCCTTGGTCCATAATATATATAACACAATATTATATATTAAAGCTACCATATAATTTCATTTAAATCCTTTATCCTTTGAAAATATAAATTAAATAAAATACATTTTACTCTTCTGATAACGCCTTTTTTTCCTACCTATATTCTCTGAAAATCAATTTGCATATTTTCCAATGAGAATATTTTTGTAATAATACCAAATTGGTAAAATAAAATATTTCATAAATATCCAACTTTTATTATTATCACAACACTTTTAGAATAACAATAATGACAACTCTCTTGATATAAGTGCCTCAAAAATTAATCTCAAAATAATTATTTTAACACTAAATTAAAATATTTAGAATTCAAACAGTGGGTGTAAGGAAACCACAACCCATCTTTTAATCCTATGTATACCCGCTATATAATACATATTAGAAGTATATTAAAAAAATAAGTACTAAGAGATTTTATTGTATTTTATGTTTTAAGCTTTAACCACGTTGTTGTCCGACCGGAAATCTAAGTGTAGATTTTATCAGTCTTACTATAGGAACATAAATTGATTGAGTATTATTACCAATATTATCCACAAAGTCGAAATTACCTGTCATTTTATTTAATTCAACAAATTTCTTACTTGGTTTTTCTTGAATAATATGATAATGAGAAACAATACCTCCAACTATTCCTGTATGAATAAACAGTATTTCTTTGTTTTGATATGTTATATAATAAAGTAAAGGGGTTATAGTCATAAAGGACTGCGACGTATAAAGTATGACACTTAACATATCTTTAAGATTTTCATATTGTAAATAAGTCGTAAACCATTCAGCTTGTGACATATGATAATAAATAAATCTAGCTTATTTTAGAGTTATGATTTACCTTATTCTATTTTGAAAATTTTCTCTCAGGCTTGAATAATTGCATCACAAGAAGATTGTTAACTTATTCTTAAAGCAGTTTAGCTCTATAAAATTTAGTGATAGATTAAAGATATCATAGATAATATATTCTTTTCAAGCAACCTTCCTATCTTTTGTAGCCGAGTGAAACAATTATCTATTTCTTCTTGTGTATCTTAATTTCTGATTTAATATACTAATTTACAAAATAAGAAGAAATGAGTGACTTTTCAGCATTAATTATTATGCTTAACTATAACAATAATTACATTTCATTTAAAGTCATTATTTAAAGTATTATTACAAAATCAAACCTTATTGAATTATATATTTTTTTAACGATGTAAATTTGGTGAAAGTTAATATTTTGTATAAGTCGTTTACATTTATACTCTCCCATGTGAGTAACATATTTAAAACTAAAATGAATTAATTTTTTATATATTTGTTGTGTTTATTGTGTTAGAATATTAAGTTTATTCATTGATTTGATTTTATAATAATATCTCAAAATAAATATATATTAATTTAGAATCCTTTGTGAATTTAATCCTTTTCTTGCATTTTCGTATTTATATTTTTGACCAAATCATCTATTGTTATTGGTTTTTTAATAACACATGTTGAATATTCTTTAACGATATGATAATCTACATCATATGCAGATATAAAACATATCTTTATCTTTTTATCTTTCTCTCTAATTTTTTCATATAATTCAATACCATCCATTTCTGGTATTTTTATATCTAAAAGTGCCAGTTTGTAAAAATCTGACTTGAAATTAGCTAATGCTTTAATTGAACTTGTATATGTATCAACTGAAAAACCATTAGATTCTAATCCGAGACTAAAAGCCAAAGCTATATCAGCTTCATCGTCTACGAGCAAAATTCTTTTATTTTCGCCCATTATTTTATTATATTTAATTACCCATTCTTCTTTATTTATCTATATTGTTATTTGATGTTTCTACTATTTTGCTTAGTGGTAAAGTAAAATAAAATATAGCTCCACTATTACCATTCATATTTTTCTTATTATTATTATTATTTTCAGCCCATATTTTACCACCATGAGTTTCCACAATATTTTTTGATATATACAATCCTAAACCTAACCCTTCAAAAGATTTTGTTATAAACTTTGAAAATATTTTAGATAGTATTTCTGGATCTATTCCGGCTCCTGTATCCTTGACTGTCACTAAGGCATAAGGCTTATTGCTATTACTTTCTTTTTCACTAGAAACAAATATTTCGCCTTTTTTGGTAAATTTAATAGCGTTACTCAGAAGGTTAGAAATTACTCCGGCAATTCTTTCTTTATCTGCTTCTACTAATAAAATTTCTTTAGATGGATAAAAAAGTAATTTGACTTTGTAATTTTCCTTTACAATAATAGACTTATAATCCTTAATTATATTTGAAATGACTTCATTGAGATCAAATATTTCTTTATTTAGTGTTAATGTTCGGCTTTCAATTTTAGCAACATCTAAAATGTCGTTAGCAAGTCTTTGGAGTCGAAGGGAATTTCTACTTATCGCTGGCGTGAATTCACTTTGTCTTTCTGGATATTTTTGCAATAGCTGTGAAAATGTTAGAATTGCCTGAATGGGTGTCTTTATCTCATGACTAGCGACATTGATAAACTCCTTTTGCATTTTATCATGAACTTTTAAATCTTCATTGGCTTGGGCAATTTCTTGATTCGATAATGAAAGTTGTCTATTTGATTCTTGTAATTCTTTTGTTCTCTTTTTGACTTCATCATTAAGTACTATATTCCATTTTATTAGAAACATTATTAGAGTAGTGATTGCTGCAACTGTACCAACAATTAAAGTAAACATTTGCAATTTCTCCCCAAACAAGACGTTGTTAATTTCTGAATAAATTAGATCTGTAGGAGTGACTACCTGGATAAAATAGGAAGGCTTACCATTGATGAATACAGGGTAATTGGTGGTGAATCTTTCCCCTCTTCCATAATCATATATTGCATTCCCTGGATGACCTTGTAATAGGTTTTGTGTAAGATTTGTCAAGATTGGATTATGGTTAATGAAAGTTTGTACTATATCTTCAAAAAAGTTCTGTGCAAGCAGTGATTTATCTGCACCAACTGCAAGTAATGTTCCATTCTTGTCGTATATAACTAAAAATTGGGAATTAATATCATGAATATTCCCGTATAAAGAGAAAAAAGATTCTGTAGGTATTGTTACTCCTATTATTCCTATATATTTTCCAGTATCACTATTTATTATTGGAACGGTTAATGCTATCCTAAAAAGACCATCAAACCCTGTATATCCCTCGGAAAAAACTGGTTGTAATGTATCCCTTGTCTCTCGTATATAATCTCTAAATGAAATATCAATATTAACAAAACTTCTTTGTCCTTCCGATACGATATGGGTTGTTATTATATTATCTTCATCAGTAATAAATAGCCCATCAACTTTGGTAATATCATTAACTTGAGAAAATTTATCTTTAACAATTTGTAAAATTTTGTCGCCATATAATTCCCCTTGTTGAAAACGAGGAGAATCAGCTATTCCTTGAAGGATTGACATAATCAACTTCAGATCAGAGCCAATATGTTGGGAAATAATTTCTGTAGATTCTATCTGACGGTCTTTATGCTGATTAAATATGCTTTCCTTAACATTTTTTTCTGTTATACTCTGTTGATAAAAAAATAAACCAAATGAAGAAATTATTATTGCTATTACAGCTATAATTCCTATTTCCTTTCTCTTTCTAGAAAAGAAATCGCCGTCATTTGTTATTTGATGTTACGCCTCCACTAAATATTATTTACAGATAGTATTTTAAATCCCTTTTTTTACTGTTAACTAATCAACTTTGGCTATTTCATATCTCTCTGGTATTACAATTTTTTTGTTAATTACATCCTCTTTAAGAGTATTAAATTTAGTCTTTACGTCTTCGGGAACCTTATTCTCTAACCCATAAAATGGTGCTATATAGATGATTCCGTCACCGGGTGCTTCCTTGTAAGGTTCCAATCCAGGTTTGAATATTTTTCCAGTAAAGTTACTATTTTGAATCATTTTAATAGCTTGATCAAATGCCTTTTCTTCATCCAATACAAATGATGTTAGAACAGTATTTGGTGCGAGTTTATATTGATCAGAGACAGAACCAAATGCAAATATTTTTTTTTCTTTAGCAGCTTCTATAACACCTGAGCCAGATGTATCTGCTACTTGTAATAAAAAGTCAGCGCCTGAATTTATGTGAGATAGTGCAGCCTCTTTTCCTTTAGCTGGACTATCCCACTCATCTAAATAAGTTGCTAATACTTTTGCATTTGGATTAATATCTTTAGCTCCCTGCTTGTAGCCTTCAAAGATATTAATTAAATTAGGATATTTTTCACCTCCAACAAATCCAATAATTCCCGTTTTTGACATCATTGCTGCAAGTGCACCCAAAAGATATGCTCCTTCATGTTGCATTGGAAAGATAGAGACTACATTCGTAGCATTAACTAATCCTGTAAATACTATAAATTTTGTATCGGGGTAATTTTTACCTACTTTTATAGCAGGTTTGCCCCACTCATATCCATGAGCAATAATCAACTCATAGCCATCTTTTGCATATTCGATTAATGTAGATTCTATATCTGGAATAGCAACATTTTCTTTAAAATCTATATGATATCCATATTTGTTCTCTATTGCTCGTGCAGCATTATATCCAAAAGCACCCCAACCTGCATCACTAAAGAGTCCATCGGTTACAAAGATAATTTTTGAATCTTGGATAGTAGAATTATTTAAATTAGATGTTAATTGAGCCGTTGTTGTTGTTTCATTAATATCTTTAGTCGAAAAAGCATATGGATAGAAACTGAGATCTGAAAATCCGATAATAATGAATGCAATTCCAAATCCAAATATCATAGCAAAACCATACATTGTTATCTTTGTGAACATCATTCAAGATTACCTATTGCAATGCTGAGTAATAATAAAATTACGTTATGATCCGACGACTTTTGAAATGCCAATTTTGTAAACAATTGATGCTAATAATTTACTATCAAATAAATTTTTGTCTTCTAAAGTTATCTTAAAATATAGAACGTTGTTCGCATTTTCCATCCATATGAGTCAGAAGATTAACCTTTTTATTTTTCTAGGTTAGTTTTAATATTCACTCACTCACTCACTGACAGATCTTTAAATGAGTTATAGACTATTTGTATTTTTTCTCTTTTGGTGTACCATCCAACACGATTACTTTAAATTCAAGATCCCATACAAAGTGGCAATTTGCCACTATGTTTCATACGATAATCGTTTAAAAGAAGTTCCTGTATTTTATTAGATGACTGTGTAATAGTATAGCTAAATCGTGTTGCCTTGTTTAAACAAGAATCAGATAGTGACTCTAATAATGATTTTCGTAAGTTATGACTACTCCCAATAAATAAAATTTTCATACTTGCATGCATTTTATAAATACCTTCTGATTCTGGTATCTCAGTAATAGTCGCTTTATCAAAATTAAGCCAAGAAGACCATTGTAATGTTTCTAAAGTATCATCATTATTCATAATTTAAAATAACTTTATTGTTATATAATGCATTATGATTAAATAATTATTTTAACATTTCTTTAATAACCAACT
>OCZS010000389.1_pt1 | contig 14276 bp, 14 predicted proteins | sample 1539071 | NCBI WGS metagenome assembly OCZS01 (sample SAMEA3113584, study PRJEB22503) | soil metagenome
TTTGCTATGGCGGCATCAAAGCCCATCTCTATTAGGTGGTCGACGGCAACAGCGTTGGTGGCTTTGATGTCGTTCAGCTTGATGTCTGCTATCGATTGTAGCCCAAAAGAGTGGGCCAGCTTGTTTATCTGCAAAATTTCAGACGCAGAAAGCGGTAGGATGATATGGAAGTTCATCTTTACGGCGCAGACGTGGTGCTCGACTGCACAAATGGTCCTTGCTGCAAGTTCTGGCAGCCTTTGATTGTCTGATGATCTAGGATCGAGGGCAAGAACTATTGGGCTTTTTTTTTCTATAGCCGCTGTGGCAATCCTTTCAAAAAAGGGCCTAGTCATAGGTCTTTACCAGCGGATGATCTTCTGCCAGCCTTATTACCTTGAGATAAACATATCCGTGTTCATCTAACCTTGTCAAGAACGTTGGCTGATCGGCCCTTTGGCTGCTGTAGCGCAAAAATGGCTCCTTTGGCTCTTCTTTCACAGTCACATAGTAAAAATAGGATATGGTCTCATTCTCATTTGTACTCATTGCAGTACCTAGCACGATCTTGCCCCCGCGTTCTTTGAACAGAAAGAGCGGCAAAGGCGGCTCATCGTATATTGTTTTGTAGGCTGCCACCTTGGCAAGGCTTGGTAGATCCTTTAGCTTTATCACTGTGTAGCCTGATCTTTTGTCAATCCTCGCAGATCTTGTAAGCGAGCGGGGAAACTTTTCCACCTTAAGAATAGGCGAGTAAACATACGTAGGATTGTCAACCGAATTGGCAAGCAACACTTCTTCAATGCCGTTGCTTACTCTGTAGGCCAAGTACTGACCATCCTTTGACTCTTCTTGTGCATAATAGATCACTGGCCTTCCGTTGATGATGTCAGTCTGGACTGCAAGCACTTCGTGCCTGTTAAACTGAAGTGAAAATGCAGGCAAAGGAGTCCGCTCCAGCGCGCATACTAGCCTGCCAAAATCCCTGAGGCTTGCCAGCGCAATGTAGCATGGAGCCTTAAGCTGCAAATCGCGATATTGTTAATACCTACGATATTAAAGTCATCCGTTGTGGCGGTAGAGTAATTATCATTGGAGAAGATGGACAGGCTTGTAGAGCAGGCTAAATCAATTGTTGTTGAAAGTAGCAACCCGGACAGGCTGTCGCTTTGGCGGGCCTATGTGGCCCTTGAATACGCAATATTGGAGCTGAAATTACGTTATGGCCTTGAAGGGAATCCTCCACCCAAGCCTGTCAAGTCAGTAGACCTCGCTGCTGCAAAGTCAATGATCGGTAGGCTTGATCTATCATCAGAAGACAAGAAAAAACTGCTCGAGGACCTGCGTACATGCAGGGATATTGTAAAGACGTTGGTGGCAAGCAAGCTACGATGACCTGCGGTCGATAACATCATTGACCTCTCTTCCCGTGCCAATTAGGGTCACCTTCAGGCCGGTCTCGCCTTCAATGTTTTCAATGAATTTTTTTGCATCCTCAGGCAATTTTGGATATTCGCGTAGGCCTGCAGACTGTGGGAAAACGATGTCCAGTTTTGTGACTGCAAGTTGCGTTGCACTGTTGAGCCTGATCGCTTTCTTGGCAAGCTCCATGTCAAAAGGCGCAGCCCTCCTCTGCCTGCCTGTGACGCTCCCATGCTCGATCCAGCCGCGCTTTCTTACCTCTTCTTCACTCAGCTCATTCTCAAGTGGCCCGCCGCCAACACGTGTGACATATGCCTTGAAGACCACTAGTACTTCATCGACTCTTTTTGGTCCGATGCCAATATGTGAACAGATGCCAGAAGCAGTCACGTCGCTTGATGTAACGTAGGGGTAGCCGCCATGAAACAGCGACAAATAAGTGCCCTGTGTCCCTTCCACTATCACCCTCTCATTGTTGTGTAGAGCATAGTTAACTGAATTGCTGACATCTTCCATGTAAAGCGACAATTCAGGAATGTCTCTTGCAAGCTTGAGTGTCCGGAGTGCTCTGTCAGCATTAGCAGGGCCAGTTCCGGTGCCTGTAGTGCCCACTTTGCTCTTAAGGTGGTCTTCGCTTATGTCACGGTCAATATGTATTTGCTCAATAATGCCGCACTGACTGTCGACAAAAGTCCTGTCGTCTGCACGAAACTTCATTATTTCATCTAGCAAAACCTGCGGATTGACAAGCACCCCCGCGCCAACCAAAAGCCTAGTTGTCGAGTTGAGCACAGCGCTTGGTAACATGCGCACCTTGTATTCCTTGCCCTCGAAAGTAAAAGTGTGGCCTGCATTTGGACCAACGCCTCCACGCACAGCAACTGCAGGGTTGTCCTTTTTCGCCAAGTAGGCTATAATCTTGCCCTTCCCTTCATCTCCATAGAATCCGCCCACTGTCACAAGGCATGGCATAAGGTTCTCTCTTCCCAGAGTAGTTATTTAATTCATCCTTAAAATAAGATAAATTCCTTTATTATGCAATTTAATCATGAATAATGCAGCAGGCAACATCATCCATATACTTGCAGACCTGCCGGATTTTTTGCGAAAACAAATGCTGCAAAACCGTCTCAAAGAGTTCTATGAAATGAGCGATGACGAAAAGAGCGAAATAATAAGTATGGCATTAGCAGCAGCACCCACCATAGATCCAAATAAATTGTCAATCCTTTTCAAGACGTGGCTTGAATTACTATCAGAATTTGATGCAGAAAAGCGTGGAATGATGTTCCAGACCTACTGCATGCAGATTTTGGCAAACCCCTGCTCTATTGTAAAGATTGACTTTAAGTCGCTGACTACTGCTTTTGTGTCCCTTGATCAAGGGCAGAGAGAGCGCCTAACGGACTCGCTACATGAAGTGCTCCTCGGGCTGCCAAATAGGAGCGAAATATTAAAGATGATTCCGGAGCACTCGCTAAAAACTGTTGGGCTGAAATGATTAGTGATGGTGGTGGTTGTGTTGAGCCTCGGCGTTATCCGGTTTTTTTTCTATTTCGCCAATGCCTTTTTCAAGCCCAAAGAACGCCCTCTCATACTTGCGGAGGGCCTTTCTGTGTTCCAGCAATGACATATCCAACCTCATCTCGTTCATGACCATGACAGCGTAAGTGGTCCACTCCTTCCAACATGCTGAGCATGCAGGGTACTTCTCAGCGGCTGGATCCTCGATAATCTCCTCAAAAGTCTTACCGCACTTCAAGCAAGTCTTACTCATCTGCAAGTGATGATGCTCTGGATATTATAAGTTGTTAGGATTATGAAAAACTCCTATATAACTCAGACAAAATTTGGCAACATTATTATACTTTCAGGGTTCAAAATGCCACGTGAAGGTTCGCTGTCCTGACTGCAAGGAAGCTGCAGAACTAGCAGACGATTTTTCATTTGTCAAGTGCTCTAACTGTTCATTTGATATGACTTATGGAGAATACGTCAAGTACATAGCATATAAGGACTCGCGCTACCGCGATATACTTTCAGACTATAAATAAAGATTGAAAACTCCTCAAGACTGTGGTGAATGGAATTTTTTGCTAGCGATGATGAATCTGCAGGATATGAGATCTGCATTTATCCGCAGCTTAGACTACGCTACCATTTTAGGCTCTAATGTGCTGCACCTGACCTTTGCATCCATCTGAAGTACAGGAGCTCAAGTTTGTGGAGACCATGAGTCAGATACTAGTTGGCGCCTTCCTCTTGCATTGCCAAACCCAGTCTCCTCCTCTTCGTCGAACTCTTCATCAAAATTGTCCTCAAAGTTATTGTTGTCGTCTTCGGACATGCCTGACTGAGATCAATCCACTGAACGCTTGTTATAAATTTTGCCAGTTAGTGTTCTTGGGCTCTTTACTTGTCCGCCTTTTGCTTGACGGTCACCATGCAAGAGCAAATGGCCACGGTGCACCGCTTTATCTGTCCCACATCCTGGGGCAAACTTGCCACTATGTGTGTGTGAAGCTCCTGAGGGTGAAGACATTTAGTACAGAGAGGATCATTGTATGGCAACTGCCGTAATTATATGCTGCCTGAGGTATTAAGCTAATCCAGTCAGCTTTTTATAGCCAGGAAATAATCTCATGCAATCATATGGGCCGAGTAGACAAGGGCATCAACTGCAGTGTCGATAGCTGTGGGAACCAGGCCGAGCGCTCGATGAGCGGGATTAAGGCCGGCATGGCCCCAGATCTAGGATTAGGCGGTAGCAAGAGGGTCTATCTCTGCAGGGATCATTATAAAGAATGGAAAAAACTTACCAAAGAAGACAGGGAAAACGAAAGGGCCAGATGGGCTTAAATTAGATATAAGATTAGGATTAGGATTAAGATATGCGACTGCTGCAGCTCCATTCAGATTTTATTGAATATGAGCCTATTGAAAAGGAGATCAGGGACGCCGAAGAGATCGCGTCCAAATCTAAGATCAGGCTCGAAGATCTGGTGGTAGCTTTTGTAGCAGTTGAAAACAGAGACGATGAAAGCGTTGCCAATATGGCAGTCGATGAGATAAAGAAATATCTTGATACGGTCAAGAGCAGCCGCCTGCTAATTTACCCTTACGCTCATCTGAGCTCGGACCTTGCGCCGCCAAACTTTGCAATTGATATCATCAAATCTGTTGAAAGCTTCGCCAAGGGATCGATAAACCAGGTCTACCGCGCGCCTTTTGGGTGGACAAAGTCGTTTAACATCAAGGTAAAGGGCCACCCACTAGCTGAGAATTCCAAGGAGATTTCAAAGCAAGAAGAGCATGAACACGCTGACCCATTACATAGAGAAAAGGAATCATCGGCACTCAAGAATGAGGAAAAATTACAGTCGTTGTGGTACATTGCGCAGCCAGGCGGACAGATGACTCCTGTCAGCAAATACAACTTCAAAAAGCAGGACCAGAATCTTCAGATGCTGGTAGACTATGAATTAGCAAAGAACAGGGCAGTCAACGAACAGCCTGCACACGTTCGGCTAATGAAGAAATTAGCGATAGCCGACTACGAACCTGCGTCAGACGCGGGTAATATTCGCTATTATCCAAAAGGCAGGCTGATGAAGTCGCTTATCGAGCAATATATCACAAGGCGGGTAATGGAGTATGGTGGAATTGAGGTCGAAACACCCATAATGTATGACACCAAACATCCTTCGCTTCAGAGTTACTTCAACAGGTTCCCTGCAAGGCAGTATAACATTACTTCAGACAACAAACAGCTGTTTCTGCGCTTTGCTGCCTGCTTCGGCCAGTTCCTCATGGCCAAGGATTTCAATATATCATACAAGCATCTGCCCCTAAAATTATATGAATTGACAAGATACTCATTTAGGCGCGAAAAAAGTGGTGAGCTAGTAGGCCTGCGCCGATTGCGAGCGTTTACTATGCCTGACTGTCACGCATTTTGCAGAGACTTGGATCAGGCAAAGAAGGAGTTTCTCAAGCGCTTTGAGTTGTCAATAAGTGTGCTCAACGGTTTTGGCCTAACAATCAAAGATGTGGAAATGGCCGTAAGATTCACAGAGGACTTTTACAACGAGAACAAAGACTTCATGACCGAGCTTATCAACAGGTTCGGCAAGCCGGTGCTAGTTGAAACATGGAAGGAGCGCTTCTTTTACTTCACACTTAAGTGGGAGTTCAATTTCATCGACGGCCTTGCCAAGGCATCGGCTCTCTCAACCGACCAAATAGATGTTGAGAATGGTGCGCGCTATAACGTGGAGTTCGTTGAAGAAGACGGCACAAAAAAGAACCCGATAATTCTGCACAACTCACCTTCAGGCGCAGTCGAGCGGGTAATCTATGCGCTATTGGAAAAATCAGCCAAGATATCCAAAGGAGGTGGTATCGCCTCGCTACCGCTCTGGCTGTCACACACGCAGGTTCGTATAATACCAGTCAGTCAAGAGCATATCATATACTGCGAAAAGGTACTTGCAGAGCTGACTGAAAACCAGATAAGGACCGACATCGATGACCGCGATGAAACAGTAGGCAAAAAGATACGTGAATCTGAAACCGAATGGGTGCGCTACACCATAGTCATTGGCGACAAAGAGATCAACTCTGACAAGCTGATCGTACGCGACAGAAACGAGGGTAAACAGCGCGAGATTACTCTGCATCATCTGATAAATGAAGTCAAGGCGCAAACAAAGGACAAGCCTTATCTTCCGCTGAACCTTCCGCTGCGCCTATCAGCTAGGCCGCAGATTATTGTCTAGCATATTTTCGCGATAATATTCTGTACAATGTCTGAGTAGCCAGTGTGCCTTCGCGGTAGTCCCCATTTTTCAAGGCGACCTCGACCATGTCCATTCCAATCAGGCAGGCAGATAGATCTATTGCCTTGACCAATTTCAATACCTGAAATGGGTCGAGGCCAAATGGTTCCGGCGTGCCAGTGCAGGGTACGTATGGCAGATCGTAGGCATCAATGTCAAATGAAATGTAGATTTTTTTACCTGCAGTCGCCTTTTGCAAATAGCTTACGACGGTGTCAATATCATTGTGCACCTCCCATGCATCAAAGGTTGTGACACCGTTTTTGCTAGCGGTTTCGTTTTCTTCTTTGTCTGTCTGTCGAATACCTATTTGGATCAGGTTTTCGCCGGGGATATATTTCAGCAAATGATAGAAGGGAGTGGTATGGCAGATCTTCAGACTTTCATAGTTGGGCTTCATATCGCGGTGAGCATCAAAATGTATCACTATTGGTTCTTCTTTGGCAAGCGCCTTCAATTGATAGTATGACAGCGTATGCTCGCCGCCGAGCATTACTGGGATCTTGCTGTCGTTGCGGAGTGAAGCAACTACCTTTGGGATTGTTGAATCAAGATGGTCAAGCATGTCGATGATGCTCCTAGTCTTGAGCAGCTTTAGGTCCCCAAGGTCAAATATGCCGACAAGATCATGAATGTTGGTCTTTTCATCCAGCAGGAATGTCTCGCTCTGGAGAGCAGAAGTCCGCCTTATCGCCTCCGGTCCCCTCGATGTCCCTTTGCCAAAGCTGGTGGTGATGTCAAGAGGTACGCCATAAATAACTACGTTTGATTCCCCGAATGAAATTTTGACTGGAATGTCCGCAAAGCCATAACCTGCCTTTGTCCTTTCCGGCACTATAAAGAGCGAAAGTATGTCCAACTCTGACACAAATCTTCAAAACCGGTTGATAATAAATTATGATGCTGGCTTGCTCCAAAACAGCTCATCAAGACTCTGTTGTCGCGGCTTGCCTAGTACTGACTTGAAGTCAAAGTTTAAGGCAGATACCACTTGCTCAAATGTCGACTCCATTGTTTCAAGATATTTTTCAGTGTCAATTTCTTCCGGCTTTGAAAGCTCGACTGGCCTCACGCCGTCGCCTGCCTTTATTTTCACATAAGAAATGATGTCACCGGCTCGAACCTCGCGTTTGTTTGCGTCCACAAGCATCTTGGCAGCCTTGATATGTTGTGGCAGGCCTTTGTAGATGTCACTACTGTTGCCGTCCACCGTCTTGGAGCCAGTCTTTTTGCCATATGTACTCAATGATTTATTGATGGTGACGTTGAAGCTCAGTTCTTCAAGTGGGATCTTGTGTGCTTCCAAGTTCTTGGCATTTTCTTGGATAACGTTCTTAATGTTTTCTTTAGCGGATTCAAAATCTTTCTCCGAGTTGATCTTGCCAAGTATTTCCATGATATCATAGAATGCCTTCCTGATAAATGGCGGAGTATGTGACTTTTTGCCTGTAAGCCCTTTTACATCAACATTTCCGTCAGATAAGACTCCAAGGTAGTTCTTTTTGAGGTCGCTGAACACAACATAGCGGTATTGCTTATCTATTTCAAGGTCTACGCCCAGCGTCTCTCTGGCCCACTGCACCAGTTGCTCTATGTGCTTTTGGTCCGGATTGCTGAGGAAAATGCTGTCAGTGTCACCATAAACAACCCGAATCCCAATCTCTTTGCATTTGTTGATGGTTCTGTTGATGGTTGTCCTGCCAAGGGCAGCAGTAGCGTCTGCTACCGGCAGGCAGTAGAGAGGGAATATTGCTGCGCCCATGACGCCATAACTGGCATTGAGAATGACCTTGATAGCCTGGCTTACCACGTTGTACAGCTTGCGCTCCTCTGCGGGAAGTGTCTTGTCCTTTGCCAGGTTCTTGTAATAGTTGACCCTCAGGTCACGAAGCGATCCTATAAGAAAAGAAGTCAAACCTTTTCTGTGCTTGCAGACCCAGTGGGTTGTACCTTCTACTTCATTTTCCCTACAGTCTTCATGAGAGCAATTGATGGTTTCGTATGATAAATTATGCACTTTGATAATGCTAGGATAGAGGCTCGCAAAGTCTAGTACAATGACGTTAAAATGTATGCCTGGTACAGGCTCGACGACTTCGCCACCTCGATATTTTTTTTCTTTAATGATGGCTGTAGTCGACGAGGTACCTTTTTTTTCCAGCTCGCTCCTACTGGGTATCAGCTCATTTCGCTGGCGATGCTCGTAGTACAAAATGCCCCTGATCCATTGATTGACGCCAAAGCGGGCGATATCATCTACAGACAGCCGGCCAATTCTTGCAATGGCGACTAATAGTTTCATTAGCAGATTGTCATTAAAGCTGGTCAGCCGGTATGTCAGGTCGGCGTCTTTGAGGCAGTATTCTGCTAATCTCTGAATGGGCAAATCGCTTATGTCACCCTCAAACTCTATTTTTGAGTCGCCCAACAGTGCTTCGCTGATCGCGTTCAGGGTATGATCAGTGTAGGCACGGCTGAAAGCATAAATCTGAATCGACCTGTTGTCAAATGTTCTGTAGAGGTCTATGTGGATGCCATGTCTGATGCCAACCGGCTCTGCCTGCATCCCATGTTTGATAAATGACTCTTTTTTGACCATTATGGGCACCTTGTCCTTTGTGATCGCAATGCCGTTAGGATCAATGCGAGAATCAAGCGAGCGCGCATAGAGGTAAGGCAGGTCAAAGTCGTCACCATTGAACGTGAGTATGATCGGATACTCGTTGATTATCATGAATGCTTTTTCTATCAACTCTTTTTCAGTTGCGCAGGGCTCTGCTTCAGGAACTAGCGGTGTGCCATCACTTGATATGTTATTTACAAGCACGAGCACTTTCTTGAAACCGTCACTTCCAACAAACCCTACAGCTGTTATACGCCTATCATGGTCACGTGGATTTGGCATTCTTCCCTCTTCAGTCTCAACCTCAATGTCGATAGCCACTCGCTTCAGCTCTGGTATTGGCTGATTGAGCAGTTTGGCCCAGTTTGTGATGTATTGTCTATATTCCTTGCCTGCCTCCCCTGTTTCCTTTATCTTGTCCCACAGTAGACTCCTGAGTGCAAAATGCACCTTCTCAGAAATAGGGTACTCAAATGGTGTTATCTGCTCATCATTTCTAACATAATATGAACCTGGTATTAGCGCGCGATCATAGAGATAGTTCTCATGGTATTTGATATCGGCTTCCCATGACGTTACTTTTTCACGAAAGCTATAGTCGGTACCACCTATTGAGAGCGGATCAGGTGCAATCACTTTGAGAACTTCAATTTCCTTGTCAAGAATGATATCTTGTTTCTTGACCTGTTTGAGTATGAATTTGGTCTCTTTTTTCGCAACCTGTTCGGCCTTCTCCGCAAACTCCATCTTTGTATAGCAGTAGGGTTTGTGGTCAGTCCTGTCGCGCCATTGGTAGATAATTTTGTCTTGCGGATCGTAAAACTTCAGATAGACTTTCTTCTCTTCGCCAGAGTAAACGGCGGACAGCAACAGCATCGGCCTGCTATCTTTGGGCAACTCCGGCAGGCTGTCAAACCCTTTTCTTCGATCGGATACAAATTCCTGCTGCTGAACCAAGATATAGAGTCTCTGTCCATAGATCGATATTAAACGTTTTATTTAACAGATGGATTCATGCTGCATGTGGACTGCAAGGTTGCGATAATTGGTGGCGGTGTGCTTGGAGTGTCAATTGCATACTTCCTGTCAGCGCACGCTAAAAGTCCTGACTCCGTAGCACTGCTAGAGCAAGAAAAGAACATTGCGCAGCATAGCAGCAGCAGAAATACGGGAAAGGTGCACGCGCCATTTCTCTACGACCCTATAAAGAAGAAGACTTTTGCCAAGGCTGCAGCGCTTGGCTACGAGATGTGGCAAAAGTATTCCAATCACAAGAGAATGCCGTTTAGGCATGATGGCGTCCTGGAGGTTGCACTTAATGACAAGGGAATCGATCGGCTCTACAAATACATGGAGTGGGGGCTGTCAAACGGCCTTACAAAAAACGAACTGCAATTGCTTGACAAAAATGAAGTGGCAAGAATGGAGCCAAATGTGCGATGTGTCTCTGCAATCTATTGCTCAAAAGATGCATCGGTTAACTACGGCGCATATACGATTGGACTTTTAGAAGATATTCGGTCGTTTGGCAGCAAGCTGTTATTGGGACAGAAGGTCGAGCGAATATCATCATACGGCCAAGGGGCGTATTCGATGACTACGAACCAAGGCAAAGAGGTCCGAGCAGAGTATCTTGTCAATGCGGCTGGCGGCAACTCGATGGACATTGCTCAGATGATGGGTGTTGCGCAGGGTTATACCGACATGCATTTCAGAGGGGAGTACTGGCAGGCGCCACCAGAGTACCATAACCTGACAAAGCTGTCGATCTATTCGGTTCCGAAGCACCCAGAATATCCCTTTCTCGATCCACACTGGATCGTGAGAGGTGACGACAGGTGTGAGGTGGGGCCAAACGCCATGCCTGTGTTTGGCCCATATGCCTACAGCTGGCGTAGGAACTTGGTCGATATGCTACCAAAAATAATGCAGTCATCTCAGACAGGTGCGCGTAAGATTTTTTTTGATAGACAGTTTCTGTCGCTTGTAAGCACCGAGCTCAAGAGCTCTTTGTCCAAGACAATGATGATAAACAGAGTGCGTGAATTTTTGCCGCAGCTCCGGCCATCTGCTTTTACCGAGCGCGGGACAGCAGGCATAAGATCGTCAGTCATTGATAAGACCGGCAGATTTGTACCAGACACGCTCATACTAGAGCGTGATTCTTCGCTCCATGTGCTCAACTATAATTCGCCGGGAGCCACAGGCGCACTGCCTATGGCAGCCAACATTGCAAGTAAGATAATAAGAACAGGTGTATTGCAAACAAGCGACAAGGCAAGGTCACTATGGGATGCTATCACAATTGCCGATAGAATGAAAGCATGATCAATTTTTTAAGTTACTGCCCGTCACGATAGGATAACTTGCTCAAGGAAGTTTTTCTTGGTGCTCTAAGAAACAAAGATTTCAAGATATCAAAGATAAAAGATTCAAATTTTCACAAAATTCTAGCAGAAGCATCATCGCGCTGGATTTCATACGAGTCTATGCCGGAATTATGCGAATCTGCCGGCATTGATAGCAGTTGGAACAGACGTGCTTTTCAGGGTCTTCAACTTTACGTCATTGATGCAGTGGCAGTCACTAGCACCAACAGGATCTTAGCTATGGAGTGGGAAGAAGACATAGCCGGCTCTGTAAGAAGCGAGTTACTAGAATCAAGGGCGATGGTGATGGAGGCATCCGTTGCCCAAAAGGCGGCTGGCAAGGCTGATACTATCTGCATTGATGGTTCTCTCGTTTCGCGTTTGACAAAAAGCAAGCCGGAGGCAGCGTCAGAAATAGTGAATAAGTGTAGCAGCTGCGTCTTTATATCAAAGACCTCAGAGAGCAGGCTGCAATTCGGCCAGATGGGGTCAAAGGCCGGTGATATTTACTACTATGGACACACTTGCAAAGAGGCTGGCTTCAGTATTCCCATTGAAACACGGTTCTGCCATGCGCCATTGTTTGAAGTCTATGCAAGGCTGCGCGACCATACTCCTGTTATCCGGATTGAAATCATGAGCAGCGCAAGTGAGCAGGAATTGAAATCGATTTTGAATAAGCTGAGGTACCACAGTGTAGCCGGCTATCCGTACTGCCTGAAGCTGGCGCACAATACATGCAAGATAAGCAATGAAGACATAGACAGACTCGCAAGCATATATGACTTGCAGAATGAGCAAGGGGCAAGGGATGCTCTAAATGAGTGAAGAACTAGGCATCCTGATCGGTGTCACGAAGCCAGATCAGGTGACATTTGAATCAAGAAGGCCTGTCAGCATCGGCGAATACGTTATTCTCAACTATGGGGGAGACAAGGTGCTTGGGCTTGTTGAAAGGTCGTCCATTAGCAGTGATGCACTAGGCAGCAGCATTCGCAACTACGAAGAGGCATTTGAAAGTAAACAGGTTGCCGCCGAGAACCGTCGAGACAAAAGTTACAAGGGGCACGTACGCATTCTTGGCTATGTGGCCGAATTGAAAAAGTGCAAGGCAATACTGCCTGCACTGCCCCCAGAGCCGGGCACCGAAGTATACGAAGCGTCGGTTAAGGATCTTGCTGCCATTTTTGCACCCTCCGGACAGCAGTGGGTAATGATAGGTACGCTTCTCCGCAATACTGCAGTGGGTGCTCGAGTGGACATTGACAAAGTCGTTTCGCGTCACCTTGCAGTGCTTGCCATGACTGGCATGGGTAAGAGCAATCTAGTCTCGCTTTTAGCTAAAGAAATCGCCAGAATAAGCGGCACAATGGTGATTTTTGACTACCACGACGACTATTCTACCCTTGACATGGGGTCTAACAACATCAACCTACTGGATGGAAGGATAAACCCGCGGCTTTTGTCGGCAGACAAGCTCGCAGAGGTAGTTGAGATTCAGGAAAACGCTTCAAACCAGATGCATGTCCTTAGGGTGGCGTTCACAGAAGAGGTCAAGCAGTATAAGGGTGAGGACTTTTGGGAAGCGCTCATCAACTCTGCATCAGAAGTTGGTACGGACAAGTTGTATCGCGAAGCAGCCGCCAAGGTCGTTGATAAGATCGATGATGCAAGGCGCAAGTTTCATAACATCTTGGATCCTGGTATGACAGATCCATTGGCGCTTCTCAAGAATTACAAGATAAACGTTATCAATCTGGTAGAACTTACTGAGCGACAGGCTAACATTGCTGTGTCATTCTACCTTGAAGAGCTGCTGGACGATAGGAAAAAGGCAACACGCCAAAAGAAGGGCGCCACCAAGTCGCAGCCGCGATTTCCAGCTCCGGTACTTGTGGCAATAGAGGAGGCGCATGTATTTATACCAAAGGATGAAGACACAGATACAAAATATTTCGCTTCTAAGGTTGCGCGTGAAGGGAGGAAATTTGGGCTTGGGCTAGTCATAGTGTCGCAGCGCCCAAGAGGAATAGATGCCAACATTTTGAGTCAAATGGGCTCACTTGCAGTGATGCGCATGATCCAGCAGGACGATCAGATGCATGTTTCTGCAGCAAGCGAAGCACTCAGCCGGGATCTTATTGATCAGCTTACATCATTAAACCCGGGCGAGGCGATATTTGCGGGTCAGTGGGTTAACCTACCGACGTTTGTCAAGGTGGGCGAAGTCAAGGAGCGAAAGATTGGTGGCGACCAGAAGGCGGTAGAACAATGGAGGCAGCTGGCAGCGTTGAAACAACAGGCCGCCAAGGAATCATCAGAGTCCTACATTCCATCAGGCTATATACAGGATTAGCAGTTGATGATCCTACAGAATACAAATGTTGATGTCACATATCTCTGACCTCCACCTTGGATATTCGCAATTCAGCTTAGAGGAAAGAGAGGAAGATGTCTACCAGGCTTTTCATGAGGCAATAGATATGTCAATAAAGGAGAGAGTAAGGCTTGTCATTTTAGCCGGCGATCTATTTCACAATCCTCGGCCGTGCGGCAAGGCAATAATCACGCTTGGCAACATACTGAAAAAGCTCAAGGAAAAGCAGATCTCAGTGGTCTTTGTGCTGGGCGAGCATGACATCAGCCGGCTTCGCGATGTGCCATTTGTCCACATTTACAGCAACCTTGGGCTTGCAAAGAAGCTCCGATATGATGAACCTTTCAAAATTGAAAATTGTGTATTGTTTGGGGCAGACAAGGAGCGGCACAGTAGTATTGATTCACTAATCGAAAAGATGCGCCATGCAGAGCAGCTTGCAAAACAACACGATGGCAATAGGGTGCTTGTGCTGCATCAGGGGCTGGCTGACTTTAACAAGTTTGCAGGCGAGCTCAATTCTGCCGATCTTCCTGCAGGGTTTAACTATTACGCACTGGGTCACTATCATGACCACTATGAAAAGAGGTTTGAATTCCTTGGCGGACCACTTGCTTATCCTGGCTCAATCGACCTGACTCCAAGCGAAGGGATCAAGGAGGTGGACA
>OCZS010000390.1_pt1 | contig 14273 bp, 10 predicted proteins | sample 1539071 | NCBI WGS metagenome assembly OCZS01 (sample SAMEA3113584, study PRJEB22503) | soil metagenome
CGCTCCCATTTCGTCGGAGATGGCGGCGCCAATTTCCTTGGAGCGCGCTTTGTAGGCGTCGATGATCTTCTCGAGCAGCGCGATGCGCTCCTCGCGTGTCGTCACCGAGAAGGTCTCAAACGCCCTGCGGGCGGCGGCAACGGCCTTGTCCACGTCCGCCTTCGAGCCGACGGCTACGTCATACATGGGCTCTTCGGTGGCCGGATTGACCACGGGGACCGTCTTCATGACGGCCGGGTCGACCCAGGCGCCGTCGATGTAGAATTTCGTGCGATTGACCATTTGGCTAATCCTTCTGATTTCGGGGCCCTATCGGACAGTGGAAATGTTAGCGACTGGGTGGCGGTCTGCCTACAGAGGAGGCTGGCCTCTACCTCGGCCCAGGACGAGGCCGGTATCCAACAACGAAAAAGCCGCCCGGAAGGGCGGCCAGATCGCTCGGAAGAGGTCCCTTGCGGGACGTCACTTCATCTTGGATTCCTTGAAGACGACGTGCTTGCGCACGACGGGGTCGTACTTCTTCAGCTCCATCTTCTCGGTCTTGGTGCGCGGGTTCTTGCGCGTCACGTAATAGAAGCCGGTGTCGGCGCTGGACACCATCTTGATCAGGATCGAGGTCGGCTTGGCCATGGTCTTGTCCCTATGCCCGGAAGGGCGAATTCCTGGAAGGCGGGCAAACTAGTCGCTGGCCCGCCCATGTCAAGCCGGACGTCCAGCCGCCTGTTGGCGGCCCTACTGGCGAGCCGTCGCGGTGGCCTGCTGGGCCGCTGCCTGCACGGCATGGGCATAGAGCGTGCGGTCGCGCAGCAGCCGGGTGGCGATCTCGACGTCGCGCTCCGGGCTGGTGTCGCCCGGCGGGCAGACCTTGCGCAGGTCGGACACTTCCTGGTGGGTCGGGTTGCGCAGCGCATGCCAGCGCATCAGCGTGCCCTGGCTGGAATCGACCGAGCTGGCATTGAGCTGGCCGACATCGGCGACCTTGGAGCTGCAGATGTTGGGCAGCACGCCGAGCTCGTTCCAGGTGTAGCCCGACGGCGCGTTCAGCCGCGACCAGGTCAGGATCAGCTCGCCCTCGTTGGCGAGGCGAACCACGGTCTGCACGGTGCCCTTGCCGTAGCTGGTGCTGCCGACGACGACGGCGCGGCCGCGGTCCTGCAGGGCGGCGGCGACGATCTCGGCCGCCGAAGCGGAGCCGCCGTTCATCAGCACGACGATCGGCATGTCCGGCGTCTTGCTGCCGTTGCCGCTCTTGTAGGTGCGCCGGCTGTCGGGATGGCGGCCGCTCGTGGAGAAGATGGTGCCGTTGTTGATGAACAGCTCCGACACGGTCTGCGCCTGGTCGAGCAGGCCGCCGCGGTTGGAGCGCATGTCGATGATGACGCCGGCCATGTCCTTGCCGAGCTCGGCCCGGGCCCTGTCGATGGCGGTCTTGAGATTGTCGGTGGTGGCGCTGTTGAAGCCGGTCAGGTGGATCAGCGCGACGTCGCCGCGGCGCTCGTACCTGACGGTAGTCGGGATGATGCGACCGCGCTTCATGCTGATCACGTATTCGCCGCCCTGCGAGGCGCGCAGCACGGTGATCGCCACCGGCGCGCCGACCGACCCGCGCAGCTTGCCGACGACGTCGCTCAGCGGCCGGTCGATCATCGATTCGCCGTCGATCGACAGGATCTGGTCGCCGACCTGGATGCCGGCCTTGGCGGCGGGCGAGCCGTCCTGGACGGCACGGATCATGATCTTCTTTTCGTCGGTGCGCTCGACGGTGATACCGACACCGCCGCCGCCGTCGCGCTGGAAGCGGTTGTCGCGCGCCTCGTCGGGATCGGCGTAACGGCTGTTGCGGTCGAGCTGCTTGGTGGTGGCGGTCATCGCCTCGCGGATCAGCGTCTGGCGGTCCGTGTGCTGAAGCGCCGGCGAGGAGTCGAGGGAGCCGGCCATCAGCTCGGCCAGCATGGCGCCCCAGGCGCGGCCGTCGGCCGGATCGGCCGGGGTGGGGCGGCTCAGCACCTCGCGGCCGTCGCGCTTGACGGTGAAGGTGCCGTCGGAGGTCTCCAGGACCATGGCCGGATCGGCGCCGGCGAAGCCGCGGTAGGTCTCGGTCGAGAGCGCCCGGAAGTTCGGTTCGAACAGGTGGCGGTCGCCGATGGCGCGGTAGGCCTGCAGGACGACGCGTTCGAGGTTGACGTCGGCGGCGACCGACGGATTGCGGCCCGAGGTGGCCTGCGGCGCATTGGTGGAGGTCGCACAGGAGACGACCAATGATGAAGCAAGGAGGGCGGCAGCCGCACGCGGCACCGCCTTACGTAGAAAAGGGATCAGCGACACTTCCATACCCAGCAACGGCGCGACAATAGCACAGGCCGTCGGCGGGCGGCCACGTTTTCAGGCTGAGGGGTCGTAGCTCCCGGTCGTCGAAGGCTTGGGAGCGGCTATCCGATGCGCCCACAGGAGCGCAATGACGGCGCCTTTTATGCGAGGCAGCAGGACGAGTGCAAGGACAACCGAGAGCGGAAGCCACAATGCCGCATGAACCCACAGTGGCGGGTGACCGCCGTAGCGTTCGACCATCAGGACCAGTGGCACGACGATGTGGCCGACGGCAAAAATCGTGAAGTACGCCGGTGCGTCGTCGGCCCGGTACGGCTCGAGCGCCAGCTCGCAGGCCGGGCAGTGGCTGCGCATCTTGAGGAAGCTCGAGAACAGGCTGCCGGCGCCGCAGCGCGGGCACCTGCCGCGCCAGCCGCGCCATAGGCATGTCCAGATGTCCGGCGTGCGTTCCTCTTTCATGCCGCCAAGATGGGGCTTGGCTCTATCGCCGTCGTCGCGACCGTTTGTCCTTCGGTGCTCCGCGATGCGCGACCGGACGCCGCGGTGCGTTGCGTGCATGGCGCTGGCCGCGCGGCAGGGCATGGCGTTCGACCCGTTCGATGACGTCGACGATCTCGAACAGCAGGCCGCCGGTGGCGATGTCGGCCTCGGCCAGTTTCAGCCGCAATCGGTCGCCCAGGCCGAACGTGTCGCCGGTCCGCTCGCCTATGAGCATCTGGCGGCCTTCGTCGTGGCGGAAGAACTCCTGGCCGAGCGACCGGATGGGGATAAGCCCGTCGGCGCCGCTGGCATCGAGTGCCGCGAACAGGCCGAAGCGGGTGACGCTGGTGACGCGGCCGGGGAAGGTGGCGCCGACATGGGCCGCCATGAAGGCCGCGACGTAGCGGTCCATGGCGGAGCGCTCGGCCGCCACGGCGCGCCGCTCGCACATGGAGAGGTGCTCGCCGAACTCGGCAAAGCGGCCCTTGTCGGCGTCGGGCAGCCCGCCTTCGCCCAGGCCATAGGCCGAGATCAGGGCGCGATGCACGATCAGGTCGGGAAAGCGGCGGATCGGCGACGTGAAGTGGGCGTAGCGCGCCAGCGCCAGGCCGAAATGCCCGAGATTGTCAGGGCTGTAGACCGCCTGGCTCTGGCTGCGCAGCATGGTCTCGTTGACCAGGCGGGCTACCGGCTTGTCGGCCACCTGGTGCAGGACACGGTTGAGGTCGGCCGGCCGCAGGCGCGGTCCGGCGGGCAGGGCGACGCCCAAGGTGCCCAGGAACTCGCGCAGGCCTTCGATCTTGGCGGCGTCGGGGTTGTCATGGACGCGGTACAGGCAAGGGGTGTGGCGCTGCTCCAGCGCCTGGGCGGCCGCCACGTTGGCCAGCACCATGAACTCCTCGATCAGCTTGTGGCTGTCGAGCCGCTCGCGCACGCCGATCTCGGCGATGCGGCCGTCCTCGCCCAGGGTGACCTGGCGCTCGGGCAGGTCGAGGTCGAGCGCCCCGCGCTTCTCGCGCGCCGCCAGCAGGACCTTGAAGGCGCCGTAGAGCGGCCGGACGACGCTGCCCATCAGCGGCGCGATCTCGGCGTCGGGCATGCCGTCCTGGGCGCGCTGGACGCGAGTGTAGGTGAGGCGCGCGGCCGAGCGGATCATGGCGCGGGGGAAGCGATGGCGTTTGAGATGCCCTTCGGCATCGATCCACATTTCTGCCACCAACACCGGCCGGTCCTGCTGCGGGACCAGCGAGCACCAGTGGTTGGAGAGCGCCTCGGGCAGCATGGGCACGACCCGGTCGGGGAAGTAGACCGAGGTGCCGCGGCGGTAGGCGGCGCGGTCGAGCGGCTTGTCGTGCCGCACGTACCAGGCGACGTCGGCGATGGCGACCAGGATGCGCCAGCCGCCGGGATGGTCCGGGTCGGGCTCGGCGAACACCGCATCGTCGAAGTCGCGGGCGTCCTCGCCGTCGATCGTGACCAGCGGCGTGTCGCGCAGGTCGAGGCGCTGGCCCAAGGGGGCGGCGCGGGCGCGCTCGGCCTCCTCCAGCGCCGCCGGCGGGAACTCGACCGGGATGTCGTTGGCGGCGATCGAGATCAGGCTGACGGTGCGCGGGTCGCTCATGGGACCGACGCGCTCGATCACGCTGGCGCGCCGGGCGAGCGCGCCGCCCGCCGGCTCGACCCAGACGATGTCGCCCGGCTCGGCGCCGTTCTTGTCGGCCGGCCGGATGTCGAAGCTCAGCTTGAGCTTGCGGTCGGTCGGGGTCACCAGGCCCATGCCGTCGCGGCCAACCGGCTCCTCGTAGAGGCCCAGCACCTTGCGCGGGGCGCTGCCCAGCAGGCGGATGACGCGGGCCTCGTAGGCAGTCTTGCCGCGGCGCTTCAGCGACGCGAGCACGCGGTCGCCGACGGCGGCGGCCACGCCGCCGCGGGCCGCCTGTGGGACGATTTCGATGCGGGGCGCCGGGCCGTCTTGTTCTTCGTCGTGGCGGCGCGGCACGGCCAGCAGATGGCCGTCGTCGTCGACCCGCACGATCTCCAGTACGGTGATATCAGTCAGTGCTTTTGGATCCTTGAATGTCTTGGCGCGGTCGGCGGCGATGTCGCCTGAACCGCGCAGGTCGCGCAGCAGCTCCTTGAGCTCGATGCGCTGGTCGCCCTTCAGCCGGAAGGCGCGCGCGATCTCGCGCTTGCCGACCGGGGTGGCGCTCTCCTTGATGAAAGCCAGCAGTTCGTCGCGGGTCGGGACTTTGCCCTTAGCCATCGGTCCCGGTGCGCGGCGGCGTCTCAGCCTTGGTCTTGACCGCCTTGGCGGCCTTGCGCTTGGGCGCCGCCTTCTTCTTGGCAGCCTTCGGCGTGCCCGGCGGCGTGTCGCCGGCGTCGTTGGCCGGCACGGGTGCCGCTTTCTTGGCCCGCACGGCCTTGGGTTTCTTGACCGGCGCCTTGGCAGCGCGCTCGGCCAGCAGCGACACCGCCTGGTCGAGCGTGAGCTCGTCCGGCTTGAGGTCGCGCGGCACGGTGGCGTTGATGCCGGCGTGCTTCACATAGGGGCCGTAGCGGCCCTCGTAGAGCTCGACCGGCGCCTCGTCGGCCGGATGGTTGCCGACGGTGCGGATGGGCTTGGCGGCGGCGCGGCCGCGGCCGGTCGCCTTGGCCTCAGCCAAGAGCGCCACGGCGCGGTTCATGCCGATCTCGAGTACGCTCTCGTCGGCCGGGATGGTCTTGTATTTGGTGCTGTGCTTGACGTACGGGCCGAACCGGCCGACGCCGGCCAGGATCTGCTCGCCGTCGTCGGGATGCGGTCCCAGCTCGCGCGGCAGCGAGAGCAGCGCCAGCGCCTTCTCCAAAGTGACGTCGTCGGGAGTCATGCCCTTCAGCAGCGACTGTCGCTTGGGCTTCTCCTTGCCCTCGGCTTCGCCCAGCTGGACGTAGAGGCCGTAGGGGCCGTTGCGCAGGGTCACGACCTTGCCGGTCACGGGATCGGTGCCCAGCACCTTCGGCCCGTCGAGGTTGGCGCCCGAGGCCGCGTCGGCGTCGGGATCGACGATCCCGAGCTTGCGCGTGAAGCGGCAGTCCGGATAGTTCGAGCAGCCGATGAAGGCGCCGAACTTGCCGAGCTTCAGGCCGAGCCGGCCGTTGGCGCAGGACGGGCAGTCGCGCGGGCTCTTGCCGCCATTGTCGTTGGCCGGGAAGAAGTGCGGCCCCAGCTCCTCGTCGAGCTTGTCCAGCACCTCGCTGACGCGCAGGTCCTTGGTCTCGCCGACGGCGGCGGCGAAGGCCTTCCAGAACTCGCGCAGCACTTGGCGCCAGTCGATCTTGCCGTCGGAGATCTCGTCCAGCTCGTCCTCGAGATGGGCGGTGAAGTTGTATTCGACGTAGCGCGGGAAATAGGTCTGCAGGAAGGCGGTGACAATGCGGCCGCGGTCTTCCGGAATGAAGCGCTTGCGGTCGATCTTCACGTAGTTCCGGCGCTGCAGCACTTCGATGATGCTGGCGTAGGTCGAGGGCCGGCCGATGCCCAGCTCCTCGAGCCTCTTGACCAGGCTGGCCTCGGAATAGCGCGGCGGCGGCTCGGTGAAATGCTGCTCGGGGGTGACGTCGCGGCGCTCGAGGCCCTCGTCCTGGGTGACGTCGGGCAGGATGGCGTTGCCTTCCTCGTCAGCGTCGGTACCGTTCTCGTCCTTGCCCTCGTCGTAGAGGGTGAGGAAGCCGTTGAACTTCACGACCGAGCCGGTCGCGCGCAGCTGCACGGTCTTGTCGGCGCTGGCGATGTCGACCGTCACCTGGTCGAGCACCGCGCTTTCCATCTGGCTGGCGACGGTGCGCTTCCAGATCAGCTCGTAGAGGCCGAGCTGGTCCTTGTCCAAGTAGGCGGCGACGTCCTGGGGCGTGCGGAACAGGTCGGTCGGGCGGATCGCCTCGTGCGCCTCCTGGGCGTTCTTGGCCTTGGATGTGTAGACCCGCGGCTTCTCAGGGACGTAGCTCTGGCCGTACTTGGTTTCGATCAGGCGGCGGGTCTGGCCGATCGCCTCGGGGGCGAGCTGCACGCCGTCGGTGCGCATATAAGTAATGAGTCCGACCGTCTCGCCGCCGATGTCGACACCCTCGTAGAGCCGCTGGGCGATGCGCATGGCCGTCGCCGCGCCGACACCGAGCTTGCGCGAGGCTTCCTGCTGCAGGGTCGAGGTGATGAAGGGCGGCGGCGGGTTGCGGCGGACCTGGCGGCGGTCGATCGAGGCCACAGAGAAGGCGCGGCGCTCGATCTCGCGCTTGGCCTGCTCGGCGCGCTCCTGGGTGTCGAGGTCGAACTTGTCGAGCTTGCGGCCGTCGAGGTGGGTCAGCCGGGCCTTCAGCGTCTGCTTCTTGGTGGTGCCGAACAGGGCGTCGACCGTCCAGTATTCGCGGGTCTTGAAGACCTCGATCTCGGCTTCGCGCTCGCAGATCAGCCGGAGCGCCACCGACTGCACGCGGCCGGCCGAGCGGCTGCCCGGCAGCTTGCGCCACAGCACCGGCGAGAGGGTGAAGCCCACCAGGTAGTCGAGCGCCCGGCGCGCCATGTAGGCGTCTATAAGGTCTTGGTCGAGCTCGCGTGGATGCGCGACGGCATCCAGCACCGACTGCTTGGTGATGGCGTTGAAGGTAACCCGCTTCACGTCGACGCCTTCCAGCGCCTTCTTGCGCTTCAACACGTCGCGGACATGCCAGGAGATGGCCTCGCCCTCGCGGTCCGGGTCGGTGGCGAGATAGAGCTTGCCGCCCTTGGTGATCGCCTTGGCGATGGCGTCGAGCCGCTTCTGGGACTGGGGGTCGACCTCCCAGTCCATGGCGAAATCCTCGTCCGGGCGGACCGAGCCGTCCTTGGGCGGCAGGTCGCGGACATGACCATAGGAGGCCAGCACGGTGTAACCGGGGCCGAGATATTTCCCAATGGTCTTTGCCTTGGCCGGGGACTCGACGACCAGTACGTCCATCGCCGGGAATGCTCCAGTAAAACTTTAAGAACCGGAGCTAAATCACTGATATCTAATCAGAGATACGCGGTTACCCCGGTGCCTCTCCAAGCGGCCTTCCAGCTCGAGAGCCAGCAGGACCTCCGCTACGGCGGCGGCGGACACTTGGCACCGGCGTACCAGTTCGTCAACCAGGGTAGGTACCGACCCCAAGGCGGACAGCACCTTGGTGGCCTCCGGGTGGGCCGATTTTTCCCTTGGTTTCACAGGGACTTGGGAGACAGACCGTGGCGCGCCGAGCACACCGAGAATATCGTTGATGTCACGGGTCAAAATGGCCCCATCTCGGATAAGGCTATTGGATCCGGCATAGCGCGGGTCGGCCGGCGAGCCCGGGACGACGAAGACGTCGCGCCCTTGTTCGGCCGCCCGGTGGGCGGTGATCAGCGAGCCCGAACGGGCTGCCGCCTCGATGACCACGACACCCTTCGACAGGCCGCTGACGATGCGGTTGCGGCGGGGAAAGGCACGAGCCACCGGCGGTGCACCCCAGGGGGATTCGCTCAGCAGCAGGCCCTCGGCGGCGATGGCAGCCTGCAGCCCGGCATTCTGCGGCGGGTAGACCTGGTCGATGCCGCCGGCCAGCACGGCGACAGTGCCGGTGGGGAGCGCCGCCTGATGGGCGGCCGCATCGATGCCGCGCGCCAGGCCGGAGGCGACGACGAAGCCCGCCGCACCCAGCGCCCGGGCCAGCTCACCGGCCAGACGGCAGGCCGCCATGGATGCCTCGCGCGCGCCAACGACGGCCAGGGTGGGCCGGCCCAGCAGACCGAGATCGCCTATGACGGAGAGGAGCGCCGGCGCATCCGGCAGGGCGGCCAGCGCCGGCGGATAGGCAGGATCGCCGAACACCAGGAATCGGCCGCCGACCTTGGCCAGCGCGTCTTCCTCACGCGCAATCGCGGCATCGCCGATCGTGCTGAGCCGGGCGCAGGCGGCGTGCGCCGAGCCGAAATGGGCCAGCGCTTCGTGAAAGGTCACCGGCCCGATCCGGGCGCTGCGCGCCAGCCGCAGCCGGGCGCGTCGTTCGCCGGGATCGAGCGCGGCGGTGAGGGGGCCGTCGAACATGGCGCGACACTACGCGTGTGTTATCGTCCTGTAAATCAACCATCAGTAGAATCAACGCAGCTTGGGATTGAGCGCGTCGCGCAGCCAGTCGCCCAAGAGGTTCACGGCCAGCGACAGGATCACCAGCGCCAAAGCCGGGAAGATCACGATCCACCATTCGCCGGAGAACAGGAAGGCGTTGCCGATGCGGATCAGCGTGCCGAGCGAGGGCTGGGTGGCCGGCATGCCGACGCCGAGATAGGACAGCGACGCCTCAGCGATGACGGCCAGCGCCAGCTCGATGGTGGCGATCACCAGCACCGGGCCCCAGGCGTTGGGCAACACGTGGGCGAGCGCAATGCGCGCGCCGGGCACGCCGATGATGCGGGCGGCGTTGACGTAGTCCTTGTTCTTTTCGGCGAGCGTGGTGGCGCGGGTGACGCGCGCGAACTGCGGCCAGTAGGCAAAGCCGATCGACAGCACCAGCACCCAGATGGCGATCTCGTCATGCACGTTCTTCGGCAGGGCGGCGCGCGCCACACCGTCGAGCGTGAGCGCGATCAGGATGGCGGGCACGGTGAGCTGGATGTCGGCCAGCCGCATGATCACGCCCTCGACCCAGCCGCCGCGGAAGCCGGCCAGCAGGCCCAAGAGCACGCCCGTGGTCACCGACAGCACGATGGCGGCCAGACCGATCATCAGCGACACGCGCGTGCCCCAGAGGATGGCCGAAAAGACGTCGCGGCCCTGGTTGTCGGTGCCGAGCAGATGGGCGGCGCTGCCGCCTGTGTTCCAGGCCGGCGGCGTGAACGCATCCATCAGATTGAGCGACTTCACGTCGAACGGATTGTAGGGCGCCACCCAGGGCGCGAAGATCGCGCCGAAGAAAAAGAGCAGCGTGACGATTGCCGCGCCCACGGTGAGCGGCGAGCGGCGGAAGCTCCACCACATGTCGGAATCGCGAAACCGCCCGAGGGCCGAGGTGTCAGCCATTCATTTGACCTTTCGCCGGCCGGCCAGTGCGCCCGCCGCACTCATCACCGCCAGAACCGCGGTCAGCGGGCCGAAGCCTTCGAAGCCTACCCAACCGATCATCGCCGCGCCAAGGGCGGCCGCGCCGATCCAGCCGATGCTGGCTGTGGAGCTGTTCAGCCCCAGCACCGTGCCGCGTACGTCGTCCGGCACGTTGGCGAGGGCGGCCATGTAGGCCGGCCGGCCGAGCGCATTCAGCAGGACATAGAGGAAGCCCAGGGCCACCGAGATCTCGGCGCTGGGATGCCACATGAAAAGAACGAGTGCCGCCACCGCCGACAGGACCATGGCGACGGCGAAGGTGAGCAGGCGATCGCGGAAGCGGTCGGCGATCTGGCCGCCCAGGACGGTGCCGGCGACGCTGCCGATGGCAAAGATCGCAAGCGGAATGGCGAGCTCGACCAGCGAGAGGCCATAGGTCGCCTGAAGGAAGGCGGCGAAGTAGGTGACGGCAAGGCCAAAGCAGATGCGCTCGGCGATGCCGGTGGTCAGCAGGCCGATCACGCGCTTCGACAGGGCATCCCTGATCGAGGGTCGCACCATGCCGCGCATGTGTCCGGCCGTGCCGCGACCCACGGTTATCGCCATGCTGGCGGTGGCGACCAGCGAGAGGACGCCGATGCAGAGCAGCCAGCCGCGCCAACCGATCAGCGAGCCCACCGCCGCGGCCATCGGCACGCCGACGAGCAGGGTGAGCGACTGGCCGCTCATCATCCAGCCCAGCGCGCGGCCGCGCTGGCCGTCGGGCACGCGGCCGGAGAGCTCGGCATACGCCGCGGCGGTGAAGGCGCCGCAGAAGGCGCCGCCGACGGTGGCCCAGACGGCGACCCAGAAAAAGGAATTTGCCAGCGCCTGACCGACCATCGTCCCGGCCAGCCCCAACAGCGAGAACACCAGCACCGGTCGCCGTCCCACGACATCAGACAGCCATCCGGCGACCGCGGACGAGACGCCCCAGGCTATCGCCGTCAGCGACACCAGGTTGGCGACCAGCGGCATGCTGACCGAGAGGTCGCGCGCCATCTCGATTAGGAAGGGCGCGCGGGTGGTGCCGCTCGAGGTGCAGGCGAACATGCCAAGCGAGGCGGCGCCGATCAGGGCCCACGGCATGGCCGCCTCAACGTTGCGCTTCATGCCTCAGCCGCCTGCCGTGCCGAGGCGGGCGCGATCGACGCGCAGGCGCGGATCGATCGCGGCGTAGAGAAGATCGACGAAGAAATTGATGGTGACGAAGATCAGCGAGACCATGACGAGGTAGGCCGCCATCACCGGGATGTCGGCGAACTGCACCGACTGGATGAAGAGCTGGCCCATGCCCGGCCACTGGAACACCGTCTCGGTGATGATCGAGAAGGCAATCAGGCCGCCGACCTGGATGCCGATCACGGTGATGACGGGCAGCAGCGTGTTCTTGAGCGCGTGGTGGAAGTGCACGGCGCGGTTGGTGAGGCCGCGGGCGCGCGCGAACTTGATGTAGTCGGTGCGCAGCACCTCCAGCATCTCCGAGCGCACCAGGCGCAGCACCAGGGTCATCTGGAACAGGCTGAGGGTGAAGGCCGGCAGCACGATCGCTTTCAGGCCGCTGGCGGTCAGCAAGCCCGTGGTCCAGCCGCCGATCTTCTCGGTCTCGCCGCGGCCGAAGGAGGGGAAGCACCAGTCGCCCGGCAGGCCGATGGCCGGCGCCCAGGACTTGCACTCCACGGAGAAGACGTAGATCAGCAGGATGCCGATCACGAAGGTCGGCATGGCGACGCCGGCCAGCGAGAAGGTCATCACGGCCTGGCTGTCGACGCTATTGCGTCGGAGCGCGGTCAGCACGCCGAGCGGGATGCCCATGGCGAGCGCCAGCAGGGCCGCCACCGCCACCAGCTCCAGCGTCGCCGGCATGCGCTCGACGATCAGGTCGGAGACCGGGCGCGCCAGCCGATAGCTCTTGCCGAAATTGCCGTGGGCGGCATTGACCAGGAAGCGCAGGAACTGGATACCGACCGAGTCCTCTAGCCCGAGCTCGACGCGCATCTCCGCCCGCTCGGCCGGCGATGCCTCCTGGCCCACCATGTTGTTCACCGGGTCGCCCACGAAGTTGAACAGCACGAAGCACAGGAACGACACCGCCAGCATGACGGCGAGCGATTGCAGCAGGCGAGAAACGATAAAAGCCAGCACGATACGACGTCTTACCTTCCTCCCCACGAAGTGGGGAGGTGGCCCGAAGGGCCGGAGGGGTCATGGGCAGTGGTGAGGATGCTCATGACCCCTCCGCCCGCTGCGCGGGCACCTCCCCATCGTATGACGATGGGGAGGCAAAGGATCAACTCACTTCATCTTCGAGTATTTGAAGTTCGGCGAGTCGTTGGCGAAGATCGGGATCGTCACCTTGTCGCTCATCGACCAGACGATCAGCTGGTGGTGCAGCGGCAGGTAAGGCATGTCCTCGACCGCGAGCTTCCAGGCGTCGGCGATCATCTTGTCGCGCTTGGCCTGGTCGACCTCTTTCAGCATGGCGTCGGTAAGTTCATCGAACTTCGCGTTGCTGTAGTTGGTGAAGTTCCAGCTGCCCACCTTCTTCTCGGCATTGGCGGTCTGGTAGAGGAAGGTGAAGACGTAGTGCGAATCGAGCGTCGGCACGCCCCAGCCGAGCAGGAAGAAGCTGGAGTCCTTCTTCTGCAGCTTGGGGAAGTGCAGCGTCTTGGAGCGCGCCTGCAGATCGACCTTGATGCCGATCTGCGCCAGCATGCCGGTGACCGCCTGGCAGATCTGCTCGTCGTTGTTGTAGCGGTCGTTGGGGCAGTCGAGCGTCACCGAGAAGCCGTTGGGATAGCCGGCATCGGCCATCAGCTTCTTGGCCGCGGCGACGTCGTACTTCAGCCGCTTGTCGAGGTCCTTGGTGTGGCCGTGCACGCCCGGCGAGGTGACGAGGGCGGCGGGCGCTGCGAAGTTGCGCATCACCTTGGCCTTGATGGCGTCGATGTCGATCGCCTGGTACATCGCCTGGCGCACGCGCTTGTCGGCGAACGGGTTCTTGCCCTTGACGTCGGAGTATTTCAGCTCGGCCGCGCCCATGTCGAGGCCGAGGAAGATCGAGCGGACCTGGGCGGTCTCCTCGGTCTTGAGCCCGGCCGTCTGCTTGATGCGGGCGATGTCCTGCAGGGGGGCATCGAGCACGAAGTCGACCTGGCCGGAGATCAGCGCGGCCACGCGCGTCGACGGCTCCTTGATCGGCGTATAGACCAGCTCGTCGGGATAGGCCGGGAAGTCCTTGGCGCCCCAGTAGGTCGGGTTCTTGGCCATCACCGTCTTCACGTCGGGATCGCGCTGCTTCAGCGTGTAGGCCCCGGTGCCCATGGCGTTGCGCACGGCGTAGGTCTCTTCTTTATCTTTGTAGCTCTGCGGCTTGAGGACGTTGTGCTTCTCCGCCCACGCCTTGGACATGATCAGGATCGAGGTGGCGTAGTCGGGCAGGATGGGGTTGGGTCCGTTGGTGATGATGTGCACGGTCATCGGATCGACGGCCTTCACCTCCTTGATGGAGGAGATGTAGGAGCGGAAGTCCGACGTCGGCGCCAGCGCGCGGTTGTAGCTGAAGGCCACGTCCTCGGCGGTGAACGGCGTGCCGTCGCTGAACTTCACGTCGGGCCTGAGCTTGAACTCCCAGGTGTCGGGCGCAATCGCCTTCCACGACACCGCCAGCCCCGGCACCTTGGCAAGCGTCGGATCGCGGCTGATGAGCGCCTCATAGACGTGGTTATTCATCGCCGTGGTCGGGCCTTCATTCTGCGAATGCGGGTCCATCGTGAGAGCGTCGCCCTGGCTGGCCCAGCGCAGGGTCTTGGCGTCGGCAGCCGACGCCGCGCACAGGGCCGCGGCGGCCAGCGCCGCGATACGAGCAACAAACATGGAAACTGCCTCCTGCAGTTGTTGTGTAGCGACCCTAGCGATGGGCCGGCCGGCGATCAATGCTGCGCTGGCCGAAGCGACACCTTATGTGTGGGATGAGGGAGAAGATGCACATGCGAAGCCTGATGGCGACGGTTCTTTTTGCGTTTGGCGCGACGGCTGTGGCGGCGCAGGACCGCGTCCGACTGGAGGTCTATTCGACCCTCGAGGTCGAGAACCTCAAGGACTTCAAAACGGCGTTCGAGGCGGAGAATCGCGACATCGAGATTCTGTGGAACCGCGATTCGACGGGCGTGGTCACCGCCCGCATCCTGGCCGAACAAGGCGCCCAGCGTGGCGATGCCATCTGGGGACTGGCCGTCACCTCCATGCTGCTGCTCGACAAGCGCGGCCTGCTCGAGCCCTACGCGCCCAAGAACCTCGCCAGCATCAAGCCGGCTTTCCGCGATCCGGCCAATCCGCCGGCCTGGGTCGGCATGG
>OCZS010000391.1_pt1 | contig 14259 bp, 10 predicted proteins | sample 1539071 | NCBI WGS metagenome assembly OCZS01 (sample SAMEA3113584, study PRJEB22503) | soil metagenome
TCCAGCGCGGCGGCGCCGTGCCGGTCAGCAGCGCGCCTGGGTCCAGGGCTGGATAGATGTCGTCGAAGGTGACGACCTCGCTCGGCGAGACGCGGCGGGAGATGTGGATCGGCTTGAACTGGTTGGGATGCTCCAGGCCCGCCGCCGCCGTCAGCTCGGCCAGCTCGTGCACGGTGGCGCGGTGGAAGTTGACCACACGCTGCATCTTGTCGGGCACCACCAGCGCGCGCTGGCGCGTCGGGTCCTGGGTGGCGACGCCGGTCGGGCAGCGGTCGGTGTGGCAGTGCTGCGACTGGATGCAGCCCACGGCGAACATGAAGCCGCGTGCCGCGTTGCACCAGTCGGCGCCGAGCGCCATGGCGCGCACGATGTCGAAGGCGGTGATGATCTTGCCGGCGGCGCCAAGCTTGATGCGGTCGCGCACGCCGATGCCGATCAGTGCGTTGTGCACGAAGTAGAGACCTTGCCGCATCGGCTTGCCGATATGGTCGACGAACTCCATGGGAGCCGCCCCCGTGCCGCCCTCCTTACCGTCGACGACGATGAAGTCGGGGTAGATGCCGGTCTCCAGCATGGCCTTACAGACCGCCAGAAACTCCCATTCGTGGCCGATGCAGAGCTTGAAGCCCGCCGGCTTGCCGCCCGACAGGCGGCGCATCTCGGCGATGAAGCGCATCATCTCGACCGGCGTGGCGAAGGCCGAATGGCGCGACGGCGAGACGCAGTCCTGGCCCATCGGCACGCCGCGGGTCAGCGAGATCTCATGGCTGACCTTGGGCGCCGGCAGCACGCCGCCGTGGCCGGGCTTGGCGCCCTGGCTGAGCTTCAGCTCGACCATCTTGACCTGCGGGTTCTTCGCACCCTCGGCGAAGCGCTCGGGCGAAAAGGTACCGTCGTCGTTGCGTGCGCCGAAGTAGCCCGAGCCGATCTCCCAGACGATGTCGCCGCCGCCCTCGCGGTGATAGGGGCTGTAACCGCCTTCGCCGGTGTCGTGATAGAAGCCGCCGAGCTTGGCGCCGCCATTCAACGCCCGGACGGCATTGGCGCTGAGCGAGCCGAAGCTCATGGCCGAAATGTTGAAGATCGAGGCCGAATAGGGCTGCGTGCAGTCCAGGCCGCCGATCAGGATGCGGTGCGGCTCGCGGCTCACCGGCGTGGGTGCGATCGAATGGGCCATCCATTCGTAGCCCGGCACATAGACATCGTAGTTGGTGCCGAATGGCCGGACGTCGAGCGCGTTCTTGGCCCGCTGGTAGACGATGGCGCGCCGGTCGCGGCTGAACGGCATGCCGTCCTTCTCACCTTCGAAGAAGTACTGGCGCATCTCCGGGCGGATCGCCTCGAAGATGAAGCGCAGGTGCGCGGCGATCGGATAGTTGCGCAGGACCGCGTGCGATTTCTGGAAGAGGTCGATGATGCCGACGCCGGTCAGGAAGATCGAGATGCCGAGCAGGATCGCGAGCACGATCGAGCGCTGGTCGAAGTAGAGCCAGATGCCGAACAGGATCATCGCCAGCACGGTGAGCGTGAAGGTGATGAAACGCGGCGTCAGGGGCAGGAAGAGCGGCGACATCATTTCCTCGCTTCGCCCGCTACTTTGGTCGTACGTCACGCAGCCGGGCGTCGGGCTGGGCGAGCTTTCCTTGGCGCATCAGCTTCACGGCCTCGACCAGAGCGCGGGCGGCGTTGCGCGTCTCCTCCTGGAAGGCCTTGTCGCGATCGAGCGCGTCGTGGCTGGTGGCATAGGGCTCGTAGTAGCCGACATAGCGGTCGAGCTCGGCGGCATGACCGGCTGACACCAGACCCATGTCCTTGAGCCAGTCGACCAGGTTGCGGCGCAGGTTCTCGGAGCCCCCGGCATCGGCGTGCACCACGACCGAGAACGCCCGGCCGGCGAGATGGCGCGGATAGGGCCAGCCTTTCATCTCGAGAGCCTTGGCCTTCTCTGCATCCTTGCCGCCGGTCGAGGTCGGGTCCGGGTTGCCGCCATCGGCGCACACCAGACGATCCATCATCGCCTTCAGTCCCCCTGGGACCTGATACCAGTTCACAGGTGTCACGATCATGACGCCGTGGGCGGCGACCCACATGGGATAGATCTCGTTCATCCAGTCGTTGTGCTGGCCCAACGAATGGTTGGGATAGCAGGAGCAAGGCCAATGGCAGAGCGGCATGGCCGTCGATACGCAGGCCTTGCAGGGATGGATGTTGCGGCCGTACTCCGAGGTGAGACGGCTGAGGTCGAGCTGCTCGACCTCGAGATCGCGTTCGGCCGCAAATACCTCCTGCGCGATGTTCATCAGACGAAAACTCTTGGACATCTCGCCCGGGCAGGTCTGGTCGCTGCGCGCCGAGCCGTTGATCAGCAGGATGCGTGACTTCGCCGACTTCGATTTCTGCTGCCGCTCGGCTTGCTTGATGGCCTTGCTTGCTTGCGACCATTCGACCGAAAGCTCATAGGTCGGATCGGCATAGCCTGCGCCGGCCGGCTTGGTGATCGGCGACTTGCGGCTGTCGTTGTAGGCATCCCAGGCGACCTCGATGATGCGTTCGATCTCCTGCCCGGCCGACTTGAAGGCGGGATCGTAGAAGCGACGGCGCACGCGACGGGCGAACTCCGCCTTGTCCAGCGTCACGCTCGGCATGCCTGTGCGGACTTTTGCTCGCGCCACGGCGGACCTCCCCTCTTTCCGCCAAGGATAGCGCGTTATTTCCGGCGCCTGTTGCGGGAAATCGCCTGCAAAGCCTTGAGATGGGAGGCGGTGGCCGACAGCGCCTTGCGCTCGATCGCCCGGTAGTGGCGGACCAGCTCTTCGCCGCGCGGCGTCAGCGCGGCGCCGCCGCCCGCCTTGCCGCCGGTCTGCGCCGCCACCAGAGGTTCGGCGAAGCTCTCGTTGATGTCGGCGACAAGCTCCCAGGCGCGCTTGTAGGACATGTTCATGGCCCGCCCGGCCGCCGAGATCGACCCTTCGCGGGCGATGCCTTCCAGCAGCGCCACCTTGCCCGGCCCGAGCCGGCCTTCGTCGTCGAAATCGATGCGGATGCTGAGATGCGGCATCGCGGGGCTCCTAATCTCTGTCACCCCGAGCGTAGCGAGGGGCCTTTAGGCAACAGTAAAGGTCCCTCGCTACGCTCGGGATGACAGCCGGGTTGGCATCGGGCATTTGCGATTCCAGTATTAACTACGCTCGAACGAGACGCTCTTGATCACGGCATAGACCGGCTTGCCCGGCGCCAGGGCAAGCCGCTGCACCGACTTTGCGGTGAGCCGCGCGGTGAGGGCGGCGCCGCTGCAATCCAGTTTGACCTCGGCCTGCGCACCACCGGTTCCGGCCTCGACGGCGGTGATGCGCCCGGCCAGCACGTTCAGCGCGCTGATCTCCTCGGGCGGCTTCAGCGACAGCATGACGTCACGGGCACGGATGTAGGCGCGCACCGGCGCGCCGACGGGAGCGCTCAGCCGCGGCACCTGCAGCTCGCCCGCGGTCGAGGCCAGCACGGAAAGCTGGAAGGCCTCGTCGTGGCGCGCCACCGTGGCGTCGAGCACGCTGCCGCCGTCGCCCGAATCGGCCAGGGGCAGGATGTCGGCGACCGGCCCCACGGCCGTCACCGTGCCGTCGGTCAGGATCACCACGGTCGTGGCAAGCCTCGCCACCTCGGCGACGGAGTGGCTGACATAAAGGATGGGCACGCCCATCTCGTCGCGCAGGCGCTCGATGTAGGGCAGGATCTCGCCGCGCCGCGCCTCGTCGAGGGCGGCTAGCGGCTCGTCCATCAGCAGGAGTTGCGGATGAGCGAGCAGGGCGCGGCCGATCGCGACCCGCTGCTTCTCGCCGCCCGACAGCGAGGCAGGGCGTCGTTCGAGCAGGTGGCCGATGCCCAGCAGATCGACAACCGACGTGAGATCAGCGCCCGTGCCGCCGGCGTCGCGGTTGAACCAGCGTCCGTAGAGCAGGTTGCGGCGCACGCTGAGATGCGGGAACAGCCGGCTGTCCTGGAAGACGTAGCCGATGCGGCGACGATGGCTCGGCACGAAGATGCCGTGCGCGGTGTCGACAAGCACATGGCCGTCGACGGCGACGCGGCCCCGGTCCGGCCGCACCAGGCCGCCGACGATGTCGATCAGGGTCGTCTTGCCCGCGCCCGACCGGCCGAACAGCGCCGTCAAGCCAGGCGCGGCCGAGAAGCGCGCGGCGATGCGGAAGTTGTCGCGCGCGTGGTCGATGTCGACGTCCAGGCTCATGCCGCCATCCGATGGACGCCGATGCGCCGGGCCAGCAGCTCGGAACCGAGCAGGGCGAGCATGGAGATCGCGATCGACACCAGGGTGAGCCGCATCGCCCCGGCATCGCCGCCGGGGACCTGGGTGAGGGTGTAGATCAGCGAGGGCAGGGTCTGCGTCTCACCCGGGATGTTGGAGACGAAGGTGATGGTGGCGCCGAACTCGCCCATCGACTTGGCAAAGCACAGGATGGCGCCCGCGATCACGCCGGGCAGGCAGAGCGGCAGGGTGACGGTGGCGAACACCCAGAACGGGTTGGCACCCAAGGTGCCGGCAGCCGCTTCCAGGCGCACGTCGACCGCCTCGATCGAGAGGCGAATAGCGCGCACCAGCAAGGGGAAGCCCATCACCGCGCAGGCCAGCGCCGCTCCGGTCCAGCGGAAGGAGAAGACGATGCCGAAGGCCTGGTCGAGGAAGGCGCCGATCGGCCCGCGCTTGCCGAACGAGATCAGCAGCAGGTAGCCGGTGACGACCGGCGGCAGGATCAGCGGCAGGTGGACCAGCGTGTCCAAAAGGCTCTTGCCCCAGAACTGGCGACGCGCCAGCAGCCAGGCGATGGCGATGCCGAAGGGCAGGCTGGCCAGGGTCGCCGTGGTGGCGACAAGCAGGCTCAGCCGGACTGCCGTCCATTCCTCCGGCGTCATGTCGAGGAGGCTGACTTCACCAGGACGGTGAAGCCCTGTTTCTCGAACACGGCACGCGCCTTGGCGCTGCGCAGGAAGTCGAGGAAGTTCTTCGCGTTGGCGTTCTTCGATTCGCGAGCGAGCGCGGCGGGGTAGGTGATCGGCGGATGGGAATCCGCCGGGAAGGTCGCCACGATCTTAACGCCAGGTTCGGCCGTGGCATCGGTGCTGTAGACGATGCCGAGCGGCGCCTCGCCACGCGCCACCAGCAGCAGAGCGGCCCGCACATTCTCGGCCTGGGCGATGCTGTCCTTGACGCTGGTCCAGGCCCCGAGCTTCTCCAGCGCGGCCTTGCCGTACTTGCCGGCCGGGACGGCATCGACATTGCCCATCGACAGCTTTCCGCCGGCCAGCGCCCTGGCGAGGTCGCCGCTGGTGAGAGCGAGCGTCGTGGTCGTGGATTCCCTGGGCGCGATCAGCACGATCTTGTTGCCCAAAAGATTGAAACGGGTGTCGGGCCTGATCAGGTTCTTGCCCGCTGCGTAGTCCATCCAATCGAGGTCGGCCGAGATGAACAGGTCGGCGGGCGCGCCCTGTTCCATCTGCCGCGCCAGGGCCGAGCTCGCGGCATAGGAGATCCTGGGCGCAGGCTTTCCGGTGTCCTTGGCCCAGGCTGCGGCGATCTCATCCAGGGCGGTCTTCAGGCTGGCGGCGGCGAAGACCACCATGCCGCCACCCTGTGCCCGGACGACACCCGGCAGCAACGGCACGGCGAGCGCCAGGCCGAGCCAACTCCGTCTCTTGAACATACCAGCCTCCGATCAGGGAGTCGGTATAGTCGACTGGATATAGCGCTTCGTCCAGAGCTTGTTTGCCGTCAGCGCAAGCCGGCGCAGCGCCACGGCGGCAATCACCAGCAGCGAGGCGATCAGGACCTTTTGCGCGGGCCGAAAGACAAGTTCCGGATCGAGATTGGCCAGCAGGGCGACGATGGGGTCGCGCCCGTTCACCAGCCAATACCAGGTCGCCTCGAACACTACGGTGGCAAGCGTTGCCGACACGCCCAGGAGGACGAGGCTGAGGTAGCCTCGCTGCAGCTTCGATGGCAGGACGCGCCACAGCATCAGCCAGGCGAACAGGCCGGCGGTGAAGGCGGGCTCGCCGATCTTGACCTTCGACTGAATGAAGAAATGAACGATGGCGATGAAGGCCGCTGGGTAGATCAGCCAGTGCAGGCGCTTCCAGTTGCGCCGCAGGCGCTTCTGCCAGCCGTCGGTCGAGGTGATCGCGAGCACCACCAGCATCAGCAGGGTCACGAAGCCGATCGTGAGGTAGAAGCGCTTGATGATCTCGGTCGCGACCACGACCAGGTTCCATTTCTGGTCGAGCACGTAGATCAGAAAGTGCGCGCCGGCATAGAGCGCCGCCGCGACGCCGATGCGCCGGCGGATCTGCACCAGCGGCATCCAGTCGAACAGCGCCCGTGCCGGCGTCATGGCGAGCGACAGCATGAGGAAGATGACGGCCCAGTCGCCGGTCGAATGCGTGGCCAGCGTCACGGGGCGCGGCTCGAGGTCGCCGTTGTACCAGCGCCAGGCAAGCTCCAGCGCCGGCAGGCAGAGCCCGATCAGCGTCACAAGGCGCAGCCAGAAGATCTTCTGCTTGGCGGTCACGCGGCGACCTTACGCGATGGATCGGTCAACGATAGCTCAAACTTATGTCATCCTCTTGCGTCCTCCCCCGCCTCCCCTGCAAGCGGGGGAGGATACGAGAAGCTGGGCGCTCGCCTCAGCGCTGATTGCCGAACAGGAACCGATACGTCCCGATCGTCGGCGCCGCCGTTACGCCAAAATTCTTGAGCTTCGGCAGGGTGAACGTCGCGCGCGCGGCCGCGCCCACGGCGCCGGCATCGGCGCCTTCCAGCAGCGCCACCCACTCGGCTTCGTCGGCCTTGGGATGGTCCATGCTCTTGGCAGCCAAGGGCGCGTGGGCCACTTCGAGATCGTTCTCGCCCGCCATGGCACCCACCATGCCGGGCCGTGCGATCGCCTTGGGAAGGGCCGTCTCGTTCAGCCATTCGACCAACGCCTTGCGCGAACGCGGATCGGGCACAAAGCGCACCGCGGTGATCGCGCCGCCGACGCCATGCGCGAGGTCAGCCTGAACGCGCACGGTGAGACGCGTGAACTTGGTGAACTTCGCCATCACCGCCTGCGTCCACGGCGTCTGGTTGGCGAGCAGCGCCAGATAGCCCGGCGTCGCCAGGTCGTCGACCGTGTCGCATTCGTAGGTCGCGAGGTACTTAGGCGTGCCGCGCACCGCAACATAGCGACGCCCACGATGGAAACCCGGCAGGTTCACCCGCTCGTCTATGTGCTCGCGGTTGTACCACTCGTTGAAGTCGCGCTCGTCGCGGGCCTTCACTTCGTTGAATACGATCAGCATCCCCTTGCCATGAAGCGGCATTGTCGCGTCTCCCCAGCCCGGTCACAACTTCGCCTCAGCGCCCCGGTTTGGGCCCACGCTATCCTAAAATCGTGCTTCGTAGGAGGAACGCTTGAGGAACTTCGTGCACCGCCGATGATATCCACCATCGCCGACGTCCTGGAGAGCCATGCCGCGCGCGATGCGGCGGCACCCGCCATCGTCACTGCCGGCCTTGGGACGCTTTCCTTCGGCGCCCTGGTGCGCCATGTCCGGCAGGTCGGCGCCCAGCTCGCCACCGCGGGCATCGGCCCGTCATCGCGCGTGGGCATTGCCCTTCGGCGCGGGCCGGAGGCGGCGCTGCTGAACGTCGCCGTTGCGGCCAATGCCATTGTCCTGCCGATCAATCCCAATCTTCCGCCCGCGGAATTGCGCGAGGAACTGAAGCGCATCCGCCTTCATGCCCTGGTCGTTCCCAGCGAGGCCGGCCTTCCATCATGGGTCGACGAAGACGAAAGCGGCCTCGTCCTCTTCAAGGCGACCAAGGCTACTTCCTCTTTCGAAGAGATCGCCCTCGCACCGGTGACGGACGTTCGCCGTGCCGCGCCGTCAGGCCAAGTGTCGGCGCAATCGTGGGCCGCGATCTTTCGCACGTCGGGGACGACCGGGCCGTCCAAGCGCGTACCGGTAACGCATCAGAATCTGATCGAGATGGCGGGCAAGATGGAGCGCTGGCTGGCGCTGGCGCCTGCCGACCGTTCCGCCTGCATCATGCCGATCTATTACAACGCCGGCTTCAAGGCGACGCTGGTGGCGCCGTTGCTGGTCGGTTGCAGCGTGGCTTTGCCCGAGTCAGCCGGTGCGCACGACATCGAGCAATGGCTGGGCGAGCTGCGGCCGACTTGGCTCACCGCCTCGCCGGCGTTCCTGCAGGCCGTGGTCGAGAAGTTCAGCGTCTCGTCCGGTCGATCCGTCGCTCAGTCCTTGCGCTTCGTCCTGTCGACGGCCTCCTATCTCCCCGATCACACCCGGCGCGAGCTGACGCGCCTGCTCGGCAAGCCGGTCGTGGAGTTCTACGGCCTTTGCGAAGCTGGCATGATGACCGGCCCGGTGCTGTCGCTGGAAAAGCCGGGCTCCGTCGGCCGCATCCCCGACGGCGAGCTTGCGATCCACGACGACAGCGGCGGTCCGGTGCGGCCGGGACAGGTCGGGCAGGTCATGCTGCGCGGCCCCAGCGTCATGCCGGGCTATCTGCTGGACGACATCGAGGGCCAGCCGACCGGCCTTTTAGACGGCTGGCTGGCGACCGGCGATCTCGGCAGCGTCGACGACCTTGGGCTTCTCACCATCGTCGGGCGCACCAAGGAGATCATCAATCGCGGCGGCGAGAAGATCGCGCCCTACGACGTCGAGAAGGCGCTGTTGGCACATCCCGCGGTGCGCGAGGCGGCGGCGTTCGCCGTGCCGCATGCGCGGCTCGGCGAGAATGTCGGCGCCGCCGTCGTCCTGCATCCGGGCGCTGCCGCCACGTCGACCGATCTGATCGATTTCGTCTATGAGCGCCTGGCGCCGTTCCAGCGGCCGCGCCACGTCCACGTCGTCGATAGCCTGCCGCTCGGCCCGACGGGCAAGATCTCGCGGCCGCGGCTCTCCGCCGCCTTCGCCGATGCCAGGCGGGACACGCCGCCGCCTGCGGCGCCGCTGGAAGTTCTGATCGCCGAGATCTGGCAGCGACTGCTGAAGCGCCACGACATCGGCATGGACGATGACTTCTTCGAGATCGGCGGCGATTCGCTGCAGGCCACCGAGATGCTGCTGGAGGTCGAGGAGACGACGCGCCATCGCATCAACCCGTCGGACATTCGCGCCCAGCTCACCATCCGCGTGCTGTGCGATCGGCTGGCCGGCGCGGCCGCCGCCCGCGACGAAGCGATGACCAAGGTGAGGGCGGGCGAGGGCACACCGCTCTTCCTCTGCCATGGCGATTTCTGCGGCTGGGGTTTCTATGGCTTTCGCCTGAGCGAGATGCTCGACGGAAAGAGTCCTGTCTATCTGCTGCACTCGCTGCTCGACGGCGCCAAGGGCATCGACACGATCGAGGACATGGCGTCGCGCTACCTCGCCGGCGTGCAGGCCGCCGCTCCTGAAGGCCCGCTTCGGGTCGCGGGCTACTGCCATGGCGGCCTCGCCGCGCTCGAGCTGGTGCGTCGGCTCGAGGCGGCGGGACGGACCGTCGAGAAGGTCGTCCTGATCGATGCCTTCTCGATGAATGCGCGGCCGCTCATGCGTCCGATCGTTCCCATCGTCTCCTGGATGGGACGCTGGCTGCCGGGCGAGGTGGGCCGCAAGATCGGGCGCAGCGGCATGCCGTCGGTGTGGGTGCTTGCCAGCCATCTGCTGCGGCGCGATCCGACGATCCTGCATCGGGTGACCAAGACCGCGCGCAGCGGATCGATGCGCGCCTGGGATGCGTCGTTGCGCACGACCTATTACCGCGCCATGGCGAAGTACCTGCCGCCGCGCATCCGCGCCGAGATCGTCTGCCTTCTGTCCGAAGAGTATGCAGATCGGAAGGAATACGACGCGGCGCCGTGGAAGCGCCTGTCGCCTGGCGTACAGTCCGGCCGCCTGCCCGGCCAGCACAACACCTGCGTCAGCACGCACGTCGGCGAGCTCGCCGAACGGCTGAACCGCGAATTTGCCGAGCCTGCCACGCTCTTGAAGTGAAACGGGGTTTCGCCCGACGCCGCCGCGACTTGGTCTATGCTGGCGGCCTCGGGAGAGGAAACACCATGAAAATCGTCAAGATCGAGGATCTTCACTGCAATGCCGGCTGGCGCGACTTCTCGTTCCTCAAGATTACGACCGATGAAGGGTTGATCGGCTGGTCGGAATACAACGAAGGCTATGGCAGCGCCGGCCTTACCGCCGTGATCCGCCGCATGGCGCAGGACCTGATCGGCCACGATCCCCGGCCCATCGAGCGCATCATGGCGCGCCAGCAGGCGATCACGCGCCAGGCGCCGGGTGGCCTGAACCAGCAGGCGATGGCCGCCATCGAGAATGCGCTTCTGGACGTCAAGGCCAAGGCACTGGGCATTCCGGTGTACGCACTGTTCGGCGGCCCGGTGCGCGATCGCCTGCCGCTCTACTGGTCGCATTGCGGCAGCTATCGTTTCGGCAACGCCGAGATCATGGGCGTCGAGCCCGTGCGCTCGCTCGACGACCTGGTGACGCTCGGCAAGCACGTGAAGGAGCGCGGCTTCAAGGCGCTGAAAACCAACATCTTCCGGTTCGACGGCAACCCGCCCTACATGCACCAGCCGGGCTTCGCGCGCGGGCCGGGCTATCCCGAGCTCAATGCCGACGGCGCCACGCTCGCTGCCATCACCGACGGGCTGGCGGCGTTTCGCCAGGGTGCCGGCCCCGAGATGGGCATCCTGCTCGACAGCAACTTCAACTTCAAGACCGAGGGCTACATCAAGGTCGCGCGCGCCTGCGAGCCCTACAATTTGTTCTGGCTGGAGATCGATTCCTACGATGCAGAGGGTCTGCGCCTGATCCGCGACCGTGCTTCGATGCCCATCGCTTCGTGCGAGTCGCTGTTCGGCCGCCGCCAGTTCCGGCCGTTCTTCGAGAACCGTTCGATGGACGTGGCGATCATCGACGCGCCGTGGAACGGCGTGCAGGAGTCGATGAAGATCGCGGCGATGGCGGAGCCGTATGAGATCAATTGCGCGCCGCACAACTTCTACGGCCACATGTCGACCTTGATGAGCGCCAATATGTGCGCTGCCATGCCCAATTTCCGTATCATGGAAATCGATATCGACGACGTGCCCTGGAAGGACGATCTGGTCACCCATCCGCCGGTCATCCAGAATGGCGAGCTGATCGTGCCCACCCGACCGGGTTGGGGCGCTGACATCAACGAAGAAGCCGTGCGGGCACATCCGCCCCGTAACGCCCACCCGTAACCCACATCCGTGAGGGGAGACGTCATATGGTCTACGAACTGCGCTGCTACACCCTGGTGCCCGGCAAGATGCCGGAATACCTCAAGGCCGCCGAGACGATCGGCCGGCCGGCGCGCGGCAACAATTTCGGCGTCAACCACGGCTACTGGACGGCCGAGTTCGGCGCGCTGAACCAGATCTGGCATCTGTGGAAGTACGACAGCCTGAACGACCGCGAGCGCCTGCGCGGCGAACTGATGAAGAACAAGGACTGGACCGAGAAGTACGTGCCGACCATCCGGCCGTGGATCCAGCGCCAGGACCTGCGCGTGATGAACCCGGTGGTCGACATCAAGCCCTCCGACGGCACCACCGGCAACGTCTATGAGCTGCGCATCTACCGCACGGTGCTGGGCGGCGCGCAGCAGTACGGCAAGGATTTCCTCGAGGTCAAGGAAGCGCGCGAGAAGTATTCGCCGATCTGGGGCGCCTGGACCGGCGAGTTCCCGCAGCCCAACGAGTGGATCCATCTCTGGCGCTACAAGAACCTGGCTGAGCGCTTCGAGGCGCGGGGTGCTGCGATGAAGGATCCGGCGTGGCAGGCCTATCTCGCCAAGGGCCCGGCCAAGCTCGCCGAGATGCACTCGACCCTGCTGCTGCCGACGAACTACTCGCCGTTGAAGTAACAGCTGTCATCCCGAGCGGAGCGAGGGACCTTTACGGCAACAGTAAGGTCCCTCGGCCTTCGGCCTCGGGATGACATTGTGCGTTTGGAAAGGCTTGCCATGGATTCGTACGACGACACCGAGCTCGCCCTGATGAAATTCGGTGTCGGCCAGCCCGTGCCGCGCATGGAGGATCCGACTCTGCTGCGCGGCCGCGGCCGCTATACCGACGACATCAACCTCGCCGCCCAGGTCCACGCCGTGATGGTGCGCAGCCGCATCGCGCACGGGATCCTGAAAGGCATCGACACGGCGGCGGCGCGCGCCATGCCGGGCGTGCTGGCGGTCTACACCCACGCCGACCTCGATGCGGCGGGCTTCGGCCCGTTGAAATGCCCGATGAACATCCCGCAGCGCGACGGCTCGCCGATGAAGACACCGCCGCGACCGTCACTGGCCAAGGGCAAGGTGCGGTTCGTCGGCGAGGCGGTGACCTGCGTCCTCGCCGAGACGGCCGTGCAGGCCAAGGACGCCGCCGAAGCCGTCGAGCTCGACATCGAGGAGCTGCCCGCCGTCACCTCGCCCGCCGAGGGGCTGAAGCCCGGCGCGCCGCAGATCCACGACGACGTCCCCGGCAATCTCGCGCTCGACTTCCACTACGGCGACGCCGAGGCGGTGAAGAAGGCCTTTGCCGAAGCAGCGCATGTCACGCGGCTGGAAATCGTCTCCAACCGCATCGTCGTCAATCCCATGGAGCCGCGCTCGGCGATCGGCGCCTTCGATCCCAAGACCGAGCGCTGGACCCTGAATGTCGGTTGCCAGGGTGTCATGGGTCTGCGCGGCGGCATTGCCCGCGACGTGCTCAATGTGACGCCCGACAAGGTGCGCGTGCTGACCGGCAATGTCGGCGGCTCGTTCGGCATGAAGAGCCAGGTCTATCCCGAATACGGACCGCTGCTGCTGGCGGCCAAGCTGCTGGGACGTCCGGTGAAATGGACCGACGAACGTTCGGAAAGCTTTTTGAGCGATCATCACGGCCGCGATCATCAGCGCGTGGCCGAGCTGGCGCTCGACAAGGACGGCCGCTTCCTCGCCGTGCGGCTCAGCGGCACCGGCAATGCCGGCGCCTACATCTATCCGCCGATGCCGGCCACGACCAACGCAGTGAAGAACATCATCGACGTCTACGCCACGCCCGCGATGGAGGTGAATTCCAAGGTGGTGTTCACCAACACCACGCCGATCGGCGCCTATCGCGGCGCCGGCCGCCCCGAGGGCAACTACTACATGGAGCGCCTGATCGACACGGCGGCGCGCGAGATGGGCATCGACAAGGTCGAGCTGCGCCGGCGCAACCACATCGCGCCCTCCCAGATGCCCTACAAGGCGCCGTCGGCCATGAACTACGATTCCGGCGAGTTCACCACCGTGCTCGACAAGGCCCTGCAGGCCGCCGACTGGCAGGGCTTCGACAAGCGCAAGGCCGAGAGCCAGGCGAAGAACAAGCTGCGCGGTCGCGGCATCGGCTCGTACCTCGAAGTCACCGGCCCGCCGGCCAAGGAATATGGCGGCGTGCGCTTCGAGGCCGACGGCACCATCACCATGCTGAGCGGCACGCTCGACTACGGCCAGGGCCACGCCACGCCCTTCGCCCAGGTGCTGGGCGGCAAGCTCGGCATTCCGGTGCCCCACTTCCGCCTGCTGCAGGGCGATTCCGACCAGCTCAAGGTCGGCGGCGGCACCGGCGGCTCGAAGTCGGCGCTGGTCGCGAGCCAGGCCTTCCTCGAGGCCGGCGACAAGGTGATCGAGCAGGGCAAGCAGATCGCCGCCCACGTGCTGGAGGCGTCGGCGGTCGACATGGAGTTTTCCCGCGGACGCTTCGTGATTGCCGGTACCGATCGCGGCATCGGCATTCTCGAGCTCGCCGAGAAGCTGCGCTCGGGGCTGAAGCTGCCGGCCGACGTGCCGCAGTCGCTCGACGTCAGCCACATCTCCGACAACCCGCCGTTCTCGTTCCCCAACGGCTGCCACATCGCCGAGGTCGAGATCGACCGCGACACCGGCGTGATCGAGGTCGTGCGCTACTTCATGGTCAACGACTTCGGCACGGTCATCAATCCGATGCTGACCGCGGGCCAGGCGCATGGCGGGGTCATGCAGGGCATCGGCCAGGCGCTGATGGAGCGCACGATCTACGATCCGCAGGGCCAACCGGTCGCCGGCTCCTACATGGACTACGCCCTGCCGCGCGCCTCGGACGCGCCCGACATGTCGGTGCAGCATCATTCGGTGCCCTGCAAGACCAACCT
>OCZS010000392.1_pt1 | contig 14248 bp, 14 predicted proteins | sample 1539071 | NCBI WGS metagenome assembly OCZS01 (sample SAMEA3113584, study PRJEB22503) | soil metagenome
TGCTGGCGGTGGCCGACCAGACGATGCAGCCGACCCGCGCCTCGCTCTGGCTCCGGCCCCCGGCCGCCCCGGCCGGCCGGTGAGCCGGCTCAGTGGCGGTGGTGGTAGCGGCGCCGTGAGGCGAACAGGGCGGCCACGCCCACCAGCATCAGCAGCAGGCTGGCGACCAGCATGGACAGGGCCGTGGAGCCGGTGAAGGCGAGCGGGGAGCGGCTGGCCGGGTCGGCGGCGGCGGTGGGCTGGCCGGCCGCGGCGGCCCGGGCGTCGTCGGCGGCCGGGCCGGTGGTCGGGGTGGCCGCCTGGCCGGCCCCCCTGACCACCGGGCTCTGGGTGGTGGGGGCGGCCGGCGCCGGCGAGGCCGGCGGCCTGGTCGCCCGGGACGCCGCCCCGTCGGCGCCGAGGGGGATCAGCTCCAGCAGCAGGACCTTGTCGGTCACCTCCAGCTCGATGGCGTCGAGCCCGCGCCGGCCGCCCGGCGGGTCGGCGAAGTGGCGCTCGGCGGTGGTCCCGCTCTCGGGCACGAACTCCCGCGCCCCGCCCACCGGCGTGCCCAGGGTGACCGTGACCTGCTGGTCGGGGACGGCCAGCGTCTGCCCGGAGGCGGGGTCCCAGCCGGCCCGCTCGACCCACAGGGCCAGCCAGAAGTGGCCGTCGGCCTTCTGGAGCAGGCGCTGCTGGACCCCGTCGACGTTCCCGGCCAGCGCGAAGGCGAGGTGGCCCGGCTGCACCGACTTGGGGCCGTCGTCGAGCAGGGCGAGCAGGTTGGCCACGGCGTGGTAGGCCGGGGTGGGGGCGCCGGCCGGGTCGAGCAGGCCGGGCCCGGTGTCGGTGCCGCCGCCCGGGACATAGGTGCGGACGGCCGCTCCGGCGTTGGTCAGCAGCAGCCGCGGCAGGTACCTGGCCGCCACCGCGCCGGGCACGCCCGCGCCGAGGTCGACCTCGGTGACCTGCACGGCCGCGTCGCCGGAGCCGAGCTCGTCGCCGGCGCAGCCCGGGCACTGGCCGTCCAGGTCCAGCCGGACAGCCTGGTAGTCGACGCCGGGGCCGCTGCCGAGCACGGCCACCCCGGCCAGCGCCGGGTGGGCGGTCACGGCCCGGCGCAGCGGCAAGGCCCGCTTGCCGGCCGGGGCCTCCAGGGCGGCCACGGCCGGACCGAGCGACGCGGCCGTGGCCGCGGTCGCCTCCGGGTCGGCGTCGTCCCCCAGGACCAGGTCGAGCCGGAGGTCGGTGCCGGCCAGGGCGCGCAGCCCCTCCAGGGTGGGGTCGTCGGGCCCGGTGGGCGCCGGCCCCCGGACGTGGCGGATGCCGGCCGCCTCGAGCCGCTGCGCGGCCGCCCAGGCGGCGACGGCGTCGCCGGGGGCCAGGTTCACCCCGACGCTGTCCAGGAACGCCCCGGCGCTCATGGCCGGCTGCTTCGCAGGCGCGGGAAGAGCCGCCGGAGGCTTGGCGGCGGCCGTGGCCCCGGTCCCCAGGCAGGCCAGCAGCACCAGCGCGCTGCCGGCCAACAGGGGACGCAACCGAGGCATCTGTCCTCCGGAGCAAGGCGGGGGGATACGCCGGATCGGCGCCGCATGCGCCCCTATCGTGAGCACAACGGATCGGGTCAAGCAAGCGCGCCAACCTGGACAACCCGGCGGCCTCCACCCGCCGGCCCCGTGACCTGCCGCGATGGGCGCTGAAAGGGCTAGGCTTGACGCCCGCGAACCCCGACCCCCGACCCGGAAGGCCGCTCCCGTTGCCCATCCCCGGCCCGTCGCGCTGGCGGTTCCCCGACCCGGCCACCGCCGGCGAGGACGGGCTGGTCGGGATCGGGGCCGACCTGGAGCCGGCGACCCTGGTCGAGGCCTACCGCCAGGGGATCTTCCCCTGGCCGCACCCGGGGGCGCCGCTGCCCTGGTTCTCGCCCGACCCGCGCGGGGTGATCCCGCTGGACGGGGTGACGGTGTCGCGCTCGCTCCGGGTCCGCCTGCGCCGCTCGGGCTGGGAGACCACCGTCGACCGCGCCTTCGCCGCCGTCCTGGCCGGCTGCGCCGACCGCCCGCGCGACCAGCTGGAAGGGGGGACCTGGATCACGCCGCCGATGCGGGCCGCCTACCAGCGCCTGCACGACCTCGGGCACGCCCACAGCCTGGAGGTGTGGGACGCCGACGAGCTGGTCGGCGGCCTCTACGGGGTCGGGGTGGGCGGGGTGTTCACCGGCGAGTCCATGTTCCACCTGGCCACCGACGCCTCCAAGGTGGCCCTGGTCGACCTGGCCGCCCGCCTCACCCAGGCCGGCGGCTGCCTGATCGACGTCCAGATGGTCACCCCCCACCTGGCCAGCCTGGGCGCCCGCGACCTGCCCAGGGCCGAGTTCCTCGACCTGCTGGCCCGGGTCCGCGACGACCCCGTCCGCCTGCCCACCGACCGCCTCCCGGTCGCCCGGCTAGCGGGGCGGGCACCCATCCGGAGTTGAGTGACTGCGTGGTCGCCGTTGGCGGCGCGCAAGCCGCGGCGCTGTACGGAGCCTTGATGCTGCATGCGGCGCCGGATGCGTGCCCGCCCCGCTAAGCTAGGATCAGCCAATGCGCGGAACCATGACCGGCAAGATCCTCTCCGAGCACCTGGTCTCCGGGCGGCTGGAGGCCGGCCAGGAGATCGCCCTGCGGATCGACCAGACGCTGCTGCAGGACGCGACCGGGACGATGGCCTGCATGGAGTTCGAGGCCCTGGGGCTGGACCGGGTCCGGGTCGACCTGGCCGTGCAGTACGTCGACCACAACATGCTCCAGTTCGACCACCGCAACGCCGACGACCACCTGTTCCTCCAGGGCTGCGCCGCCCGCTACGGCCTCCACTACTCGCGGGCCGGCAACGGCATCTGCCACCAGGTCCACACCGAGCGGTTCGCCCGCCCCGGGGCGACCCTGCTGGGGGCGGACTCGCACACCCCGACCTCGGGAGCCTGCGGGTCGATCGCCATCGGGGCCGGCGGCCTGGAGGTCGCCCTGGCCATGGCCGGCTACCCGTTCCAGACCCCGACCCCGATCGTGGTCGGCGTGCGCCTGGAGGGCGAGCTGCCGCCCTGGGTCGCCTCCAAGGACCTGATCCTGTGGCTGATCCGTAGATATACGGTCAAGGGCGGCCTCAACCGCATCTTCGAGTTCACCGGCCCGGGCGTGGCCAGCCTGCCCGTGACCCAGCGGGCCACCATCTGCAACATGATCACCGAGCTGGGCGGGACCACCGCCATCTTCCCCTCGGACTCCCAGACCCGCCGGTTCCTGGCCCGCCAGCGGCGCGAGGACCAGTGGGTCGAGCTCGGGCCCGACGACGACGCCGCCTACGACGAGGAGGTCGAGGTCGACCTGGGCACCCTGGAGCCGCTCATCGCCAGGCCCCACCAGCCCGACAACGTGGTCCCGGTGGAGCAGGTGGCCGGCACCCCGGTGTTCCAGGTCTGCTTCGGGTCCAGCGTCAACTCCTGGTACGAGGACCTGGCCATCCCGGCGGCCATGCTGTCCGGCCAGCACCTGCCGCCGACCACGGTGGGCACGGTGTCGCCGGGCAGCCGCCAGATCCTCACCACCATCACCACCTCGGGGGTGCTGGAGAACCTGGAGCGGGCCGGCCTGCGCATCCTGGAGCCGGCCTGCGGGCCGTGCGTCGGCATCGGCCAGGCCCCGCCGACCGGCAAGGCCAGCGTCCGCACCTTCAACCGCAACTTCAAGGGCCGCTCGGGCACCGTCGACGACCAGGTCTACCTGGCCTCCCCGGCGACCACGGCGGCCACCGGGCTGCACGGGAAGATCACCGACCCGCGCACCCTGGGCGACCCGCCCAAGGTCGACGACCCCGACCCGGTGGTCGACGACTTCATGCTGCTGGCCCCCCCGCCGCCCACCGAGGCCGAGCGGATCGAGATCATCCGCGGCCCCAACATCAAGAAGCCACCGATCCCGCCGCCGCTCCCCGAGGCGTTCGCCGGCCGGGTGCTGATCGTCCTGGGTGACAACGTCTCCACCGGGTCGATGGCCCCCGACGGGGCGATCGTCATGGCCGACCGGTCGAACGTGCCCGCGATCGCCGAGTACACCTTCATGAAGGAGGACGCCGGCTTCGTGCAGCGGGCCAAGGACTGGGAGGGCGGCTTCATCGTCGGCGGCGACAACTACGGCCAGGGGTCCAGCCGCGAGCACGCCGCCCTGGCCCCGCTGGCCCTCGGGGTCCGCTGCGTCCTGGCCCAGGGCTTCGCCCGCATCCACCGGCGCAACCTGATCGCCCAGGGCCTGCTCCCGCTGGTGATCGACCAGGCGGCCCACGACCGGCTCGAGGTCGGCGACGAGCTGTCGGTCCCCGGCCTCCGGCAGGCCGTCGAGGCCGGGTCGGACGAGCTCGAGGTGCGGGTCGAGGGCAAGGGCGGGTTCACCGCCGCCCTCGACCTGTCCCCGCGCGAGCGCAAGGTCGTCCTGGCCGGCGGCGTCCTCAACCAGCTCCGGGAGCAGGAGGAGCAGGGCGAGAGCCCCACCGAGGAGGACGAGGAGGACAAGTGAGCGCCGACGTGTTCGCGGCCATGGACGAGGCCAGGCGGGACGGGCGGACGGTGGTCATGGGGACCACCGTGCGGACCGACGGCGACCCGCCGTCGGCCCCGGGGAACCGGGCCCTGTTCGCCCCCGACGGGGCGCTGCTGGCCGGCACCATCGGCTGCAACGGCCTGGACCGCAAGGCCGGCCGGGACGGGGCCGGGCTGCTGGCGGCGGGGGAGCGCTCGGGCATCCGCGCCTACACCAGCTTCGAGGGCGAGCCCGGCGAGGGCGTGGTCGAGGTGTTCCTGGAGGCCTTCGCCGGCCCGCCGCGGCTGGTCGTCGGGGGCGCCGGCCCGGTGGCCGACGCCCTGGCGGCCATCGGCGGGATCGTCGGCCTGGCCGTCCGGGCCGAGCCGCCCGGCTCGGAAGCCTTCGTGGAAGCCACCGATGGCCTGGGCCCGGGCGATGCGGTGGTGTTCGTCGACCACGACGACCCCGCCCTGGTGCCCGCCCTGGGTGGCCTGCTCGGCGGGCGGGCCGGCTACGTCGGGGTGATGGGCAGCCGCCGCCACACCCCGGGGTTCGTGGCCCGGCTGCGCGAGGCCGGGGCCGACCTGGGCCGGCTCCACAGCCCGACCGGCCTTGACCTGGGCGCCCGCCGGCCACCCGAGATCGCCCTGTCGATCCTGGCCGAGGTGATGGCCGTGACCCACGCCCGCCCGGGCGGCAGCCTCAGCATCGTGGGTGGGGCAGAGGAAAGCCCCGAGTAGGCCTCGGGCTCGCGCCCGTGGTTCTCCTCGGGGCCTTCCATCCCCCGAACGGCACCTCCATCACCGGACCACCTCGGGGGGCGGGCCGGCTCACGTCCCAGCCACGGGAAGAGACCAGGACGCACGGCCCGGCGTGACCGCCAGGCCTACCGTTCAACCGCGACGGTGACATACGAGAGGCCACCGTGCCGTCGATCCGGACTCTGCCAGACCGTCCGGTTTCGGTCAATCCCCAGTTCGCCCCGTTTCCGCCGGTCTGCCCTGCGCAGGACGCACCCGCAGTAGCCCGCGTACGTAGGCCAGATCCGCAAGTCGGGTCTTATCCCGAAGCAGGGGAACCAGATAGGATCCGGCCGATCGCCGGCGCCGTCGGGGTCGCCGGTGCATGCCGGAGGGGGTCTCGTCTTGGCGCAGTCCTCGAACGCGCGGCACCGGCTCCGCCGGACCGTGCTCGCCGCCCTGGTTGCCGTGCTGGCCGCGACCCTGTTCACCATCCCCCCGGCCGGTGCGACCGCCCCGGCATCGTCCCCGTCGGGCACCGGCTGGGCGGCCGTGCCCCAGCTCGACTGGGCGACCTGCGCGGGCGAGGGCCTGGAGGCCTTCGAGTGCGCCACCGCGGTGGTGCCGCTCGACTACGACCGGCCCAGGGGCAAGCAGATCACCCTGGCCCTGACCCGGCTCCCGGCCGGCGACCCCAGCCGCAAGATCGGGTCGCTGTTCATCAACCCCGGCGGGCCGGGCGGCTCGGGGGTCGAGTTCGTCCAGGGCGCCGGGCCGTTCCTCTACTCCGACGAGGTCCGGGCCCGCTTCGACCTGGTCGGCTTCGACCCCCGCGGCATCATCGGCAGCACCCCGCTGCGCTGCTACGAGACCTTGGACGACGCCCTCGCCGACTTCGCCCCGTTCCAGTTCCCGGTGACCAGGGAGGAGGAGCGGATCTGGATCCGCTCCGACCGGGCCATCGCCCGGGCCTGCGCCGAGCGCGGCGGCCCGATCCTGAACCACATGTCGACCGCCAACGTCGCCCGCGACATGGACCTGCTGCGCCGGGCCGTCGGCGACGCCAAGCTCACCTACGCCGGCTACTCCTACGGCTCCTACCTGGGCGCCACCTACGCCAACCTGTTCCCGGGCAAGGTCCGGGCCCTGGTCGTGGACGGCGTCCTCGACCCGATCGCCTGGTCCACCGGCCGCGGGAACCAGGCCCGCACCCAGCCGTTCTCGACCCGGCTGCGCAGCGCCAAGGGCGCCTACCAGACCCTGCAGGAGTTCCTCCGGCTGTGCGACGCCGGCGGCCCCAACTGCGCCTTCTCCGCGGGCGACCCCGCCCGCCGATTCGACCGGCTGGCCAGGCGGCTGCTGCGCGAGCCCGTCGAGTTCCCCGACGGCGAGGGCGGCACCTTCCTGGTCACCTACGCCGAGCTGATCGGCGCCACCCTCGGCGTGCTCTACGACCCGGCCGCGTGGCCCGACTGGGCCGTGGTCCTCCAGCAGCTCTGGGAGCTCACCAGCCCGGGGGCGGCCGCGGCCAGCCTGCAGGCCGTGCGGGCCCGGCTCGGCGCCGCCTTCCAGCAGGAGGACTACCCCAACTTCGTCGAGGGCTTCCCCGGGGTCGCCTGCTCGGAGACCCACAACCCGTCCAACGTCGGCGCCTGGTCGCGGGCGGCCAGGGCCCAGGACCGTCAGTACCCCTACTTCGGCCGGCCCTGGACCTGGTTCTCCAGCATCTGCGAGCCGTGGCCGGGCTGGGACGACGACCACTACGACGGCCCCTGGAACCGCACCACCGCCAACCCGGTGCTGGTCGTCGGCACCAGGTTCGACCCGGCCACGCCCTACCACGGGGCGGTCACGGTCGACCGGCTGCTGCCCCGGTCGCGGCTGCTCACCCTGGCCGGCTGGGGGCACACCTCGCTGTTCTCGTCGGCCTGCGTCGACGCCTACGTCAGCAGCTACTTCCTGACCTCGCGGGTGCCGCCCAGCGGCACGGTCTGCCAGCCCGACGTGGTGCCGTTCGCCGAGCCGGCCGCCGCCCAGACCGTGCAGCAGGCGAGCGGGGCCAGCAAGGCCGCGCTGATCCCGTCGCGGCTGCGGAGACTGCTGGCCGACTGAGCGACCACCCGGCGACCCTGTCCCTCACGGGGCGTAGGCTGACCACATGCCTCGCCTCGTGAGGGACGGGTCGCTGGAGGTCGGCGGCCGGACCGTCAAGGTGACCAGCGTCGGCAAGCCCTTCTTCCCCGACGCCGGCCTGAACAAGGGCGACCTGCTCGCCTACTACCGCGACGTGGCCGAGGTCATGCTCCCGTACCTGGCCGGCCGGCCGCTCAACCTGCAGCGCTTCCCCAACGGGGTCAACGGCAAGGGGTTCTGGCAGCAGGGCGCCTCCGACCACTTCCCGGACTGGGTCCGGACCGTCACCGTCGAGCGCCGGGGCCGGGGCGGGACCGTCGACCACGTGGTCTGCGACGACGCCGCCACCATCGTCTACCTGGCCAACCTGGCCACGGTGACCTTCCACGCCTGGACCTCGACGGTCGAGCACCTGGCCCGGCCCGACCTGGTCATCCTCGACCTCGACCCCGACCCGGACCAGGAGCTGGAGGTGGTCCGGGCCGCGGCCAGGGCGGTCAGGAAGGCCGCCGAGGAGGTCGGCCTGGCCCCCTTCGTCCAGACCTCCGGGTCCAGGGGCTACCACGTGGTCATGCCGCTGCGGCCCGGTCCCGACGTCGAGGTGGTCAGGACCCTGGCCGACGAGCTGGCCCTGCTGGTCGCGGCCCGCGACCCCGACCGTCTGAGCGTCGAGTGGCGCAAGGCCAGCCGGCAGGGCCGGCTGCTGCTCGACACCGCCCGCAACGGCTACGCCCAGACGGTGGTCGCCCCCTACTCGGTCCGGCCCAAGCCGGAGGCCCCGGTGGCCACCCCGATCGACTGGTCCGAGCTGGGCCGGGTCGAGCCGCGGAGCTACACCGTGGCCAACCTGCGCCGCCGCCTGGCCCGCAAGGCCGACCCGTGGGCCGGCATGGCCGCCGAGGCGGCCGACTTCGACCCGGTCCGGGCCCGCCTCGACGAGCTGCTGGCCGAGGCGGGCCGGCGCGACTGAGGTCAGGCGCCCTCGACCAGGATGAGGCTGTTGCCGTCCGGGTCGCGCAGCCCGAACATGGCGGGCGCGTCCGGCAGCTCCAGCACCTCCGGGTCGGCGTCGGCGCCGCGGGCCAGCAGCGCCGCATGGTCGCCGCCGGCATCCCGGGTCCCGAGGCGGATGCCGGCCGGGATCCCCGCCGGCACCAGGGCGATGGTCGTCACCGCCCCGGGCGGTGCCACCTCGATCCAGCGCCCGTCGCCGAAGGGGAAGTCCCGGCGCTTCTCGAAGCCGAGGGTGCCGAGGTAGAACTCGAGGGCCCGGTCCTGGTCGGTGACGGGCACGGCGATGTTGGCCACTCCGGTGATCTGGGTGGTCTCGGGCATGGCTGCCTCCTCTGCGTGGCGTCGGCGTGGTCGCCGCTCATGAGAGAGTCGAAGCCGCCGAGCTCGTCTCGACACGACTGGAGGTCCCGGTGAAGTACCTGATCCTGATCTACAGCAACCCGGCGTCCCGGGAGATCTGGGAGGGGTTCTCGGACGACCAGCGGGCCGAGGGGTTCCGCTACTACGCCGCCCTGGCCTCCGAGCTCGCGGCCTCGGGAGAGCTGCTCGTCACCGAGGCCCTGGCCGACCCGTCGCTGGCCACGCGGGTGTCGCTCCGCGACGGGCAGGTGCTGACCAGCGACGGCCCGTTCGCCGAGTCCAAGGAGGTGCTGGCCGGCTTCTTCCTGCTCGAGTGCGAGAGCCTGGAGCGGGCCGTCGAGATCGCCGCCCGGGTCCCGGAGGCCGAGCTCGGGCTGGTCGAGGTGCGGCCCGCCCTGCAGCTCCCGGGCTAGCCGTCGCGGAGGCGCCGGTAGCGGCGGATCAGGGTGTTGGTGGAGCTGTCGTGGTCCAGGTCGTCGCCGGCCGCCGGGTCGAGCTCGGCCCCGATCCGGGTGGCCAGCACCTTGCCCAGCTCCACCCCCCACTGGTCGAAGGAGTTGACGTCCCAGACGACCCCCTGGGTGAACACCTTGTGCTCGTACAGGGCGGTCAGCTGCCCCAGCACCGACGGGCTCAGCTCGGGGGCGAGGATGGTGCTGGTGGGCCGGTTGCCGGGGAAGGTCCGGTGGGGGGCGAGGTCGGGGGCGACCCCCTCGGCCAGCACCTCCTCGGTGGTCTTGCCGAAGGCCAGGGCCTCGGTCTGGGCCAGGAAGTTGGCCATGAGCAGGTCGTGGTGGTCGCCGACGACCTCGGCGGGCCGGCAGACGCCGATGAAGTCGCTCGGGATCAGCCGGGTCCCCTGGTGGATCAGCTGGTAGAAGGCGTGCTGGCCGTTGGTGCCTGGCTGGCCCCAGACCACCGGCCCGGTCGCCACCCGGACCGGCCTCCCGTCCAGGGTGACCGACTTGCCGTTGGACTCCATGTCGAGCTGCTGGAGGTAGGCCGGGAAGCGCCCCAGGTACTGGCTGTAGGGGAGCACGGCCTGGGTCTCGGCCCCGAAGAAGTCGATGTACCAGACGCCGAGCAGCCCCAGCAGCACGGGCAGGTTGCGCTCGAACGGGGCCGTGCGGAAGTGCTCGTCCATCAGGTGGAAGCCGGCCAGCAGCTCGTCGAAGTGGTCCGGCCCGATGGCCACCAGCAGCGACAGCCCGATCGCCGACGGGTACGAGTAGCGGCCGCCGACCCAGTCCCAGAAGCCGAACATGTTGGCCGGGTCGATGCCGAAGTCGGCCACCTTCTCGGCGTTGGTGGACACGGCCACGAAGTGGCGCGACACGGCCGCCTGGTCGCCCAGGGCGTCCAGCAGCCAGGCCCGGGCCGTGCGGGCGTTGGTCAGGGTCTCGATGGTGGTGAAGGTCTTGGAGCAGACCACGAACAGGGTCTCGGCCGGGTCCAGGTCGCGGGTCGCCTCGGCGATGTCGGCCCCGTCGACGTTGGAGACGAACCGGAAGGTCATCGAGCGGTCGCTGTAGGGCCGCAGCGCCTCATAGGCCATGGCCGGGCCCAGGTCGGAGCCGCCGATGCCGATGTTGACGACGTTGCGGACCCGCCGGCCGGTGTGGCCGAGCCAGCGGCCGGAGCGGACCTCCTCGGCGAAGGCCCGCATCCGGCCCAGCACCTCGTGGACGCCGGGCACGACGTCCTGGCCGTCGACCTCGATCGAGCTGCCCTCGGGGGCCCGCAGGGCCACGTGGAGCACGGCCCGGTTCTCGGTGACGTTGATCCGCTCCCCGCCGAACATGGCGTCGATCCGCCGGCGCAGCCCGGCCCGCTCGGCCAGGGCCACCAGCAGCCCGATCGTCTCGCCGGTGACCCGCTGCTTGGACCAGTCCAGGTACAGGTCGCCGGCCTCGCAGGTCATCGTCTCGCCCCGCCCCGGGTCGGCCGCGAACAGCTCCCGCAGGTGCGTGTCCCCGATCGCCTGGTGGTGCCGGGCCAGGGCCTGCCACTCGGGGGTCTGGTCGATGCTGGTCGGCGGCTCGGCCATGGCGCTCTGCTCCTCGCTCGGGACGGGGCTAGCAGGGTATCGCGTGGGTACAAGGAGGACGATGGAGCAGCTGAAGCGCCTCATGCGTGCGGTCGACGACTTCCAGCAGCGGCACCGCTGGCTGGCCTTCCCGGTGGCCGTGGTCAAGAAGTACGGCGAGGACCAGGCAGGGCACCGGGCCGCCCTGCTGGCCTACTACGGGTTCTTCTCGCTGTTCCCGCTGCTGCTGGTGGCCGTGACCGTGCTCGGGTTCGTGCTCCAGGGGCAGTCCGACCTGGGCCAGCGGATCGTCGACTCGGCGGTGGCCCAGTTCCCGGTGGTCGGCGACGAGATCAGCGGGACGGTCAGCCAGAGCCGGCTCCGGGGCAGCGGGCTGGCCCTGGCCGTCGGGCTGGGCCTGGCCCTGTGGGGCGGGCTGGGGGTGGCCGAGGCCGCCCAGGCGGCCATGAACGGCATCTGGAACGTCCCCCGCCGGCGCTACCCGAACTTCCTCCTGCGCCGCCTGCGCGGGCTGGCCTGGCTGGTCATCCTCGGGGGCGGGCTGCTGCTGGCCAGCGTGGTCTCGGGGTTCGCGGCGGCCGCCGACACCGCCTGGTCGGGGCCGGCCGGGGTGGCCGCCTCGACCCTGGTCAACATGCTGTTGTTCCTGGTCGGGTTCCGGGTCCTGACGGTCCGGAACGTGTCGCTGCGGACGCTGCTCCCCGGGGCGGTGCTGGCCGCCCTCGCCTGGGCCCTGCTGCAGTGGCTGGGCGGCTGGTACGTGGACCGCCAGCTCAGCCGGGCCAGCGCCACCTACGGCGCCTTCGCCCTGGTCATCGGCCTGCTGTCGTGGCTGTACCTGGCCTCGACGGTGACCCTGCTGGCGGCCGAGCTGAACGTGGTCCGGAGCCGGCGGCTGTGGCCCCGCAGCCTGGCCCCGCCGCCCCTGGGCGGGCCCGACGAGCGCGCCCTGGAGGGCCTGGCCAAGCAGGAGGAGCGGCTGCCCGACCAGCGGGTCGAGGTCAGCTTCGACGGCGACGTCGCCGAGGAGCGGGCCGGCGAGCGGGGGCCGCCGGCTCAGACCGGGTAGTCGCGGACCTGGTCGAGGACGACCTCGCCCCCGACCTCGGCGGTCCCGTCCGGCCCGGGCCGGGCCCGCAGCAGCGACCCGGCGCCCTGGCGGATGGTCACCGGACGGCCGAGCTGGCTGACCAGGCGGACCGCGGCCGCGCCGGTGGCCTCGTCCTCGGCGATCCCGTAGCGCGGCGCGAACACCCTTGACCGGATGCGCCCGGCGGCCTCGTCCTCCCAGGCCCAGCAGTCGGCGAAGCCGAGCCCGTCGGGGGCGCCGTCGAGCGCGTCCACCTGCCCGGGGCCCTCCAGCTGGCGGAAGTCCATCTCCGGGGCCCACTCGGCCCGCCCGCGGATCCAGGTCACCCCGTCGTCGTCCAGGAACGTCGGGACCTCGCCGGCGGGCGGGCGCAGGACGGCCACGGCGGCCCGCTCCCGGGCCAGCAGCCAGCTGGTCCCGACCAGCGGGTGGCCGGCGAAGGGCAGCTCGTCGGCCGGGGTGAAGATCCGTACCGCCCCCGACGGCGGGTCGTCGACGAACACCGTCTCGCTGAAGCCGAGGTCGGCGGCGACCGCCTGGCGGCGCCCCCCGGGCACGGCCGGCCCGTTCAGGAACACCCCAAGGGGGTTGCCGCCGGTCCCGGAGGGGGCGACGAACACCCGCAGCACGTGCAGCTCGGCCATGGCCGTAGGCTACCCATCCGGGAGAGAATGCGCAGCGGGAGGAGGTGCCGATGGGCGGGTTCGTGTCGCGAGGGTTCAAGGGCCGGCGCCGGGCCGCGGACGACCAGGCGACCAGGCTCCCGCCGGGCCAGTACGCCGAGCGTGGCTTCCCGGTCCTGACCGCCGGGCCGACGCCCCGGATCGACCTGGCCGACTGGCGCCTGAAGCTCGAGGGGCTGGTGGCCACCCCGCGGGAGTGGACCTGGGAGGAGCTCCAGGCGCTGCCCGGCGCCGGCTTCGAGGGCGACATCCACTGCGTGACCCGCTGGAGCAAGCTCGGCACCAGCTTCGCCGGGGTCTCGGTCGACACCCTGCTGGAGGCGGCCGAGCCGCTCCCGTCGGCCAGCCACGTGGTCGCCTTCTGCTACGGCGGCTACACCACCAACCTCCCCCTGGACGACCTCAAGGGCGGCAAGGCGTGGGTGGTGTGGGAGCACGAGGGCGAGCCCCTGCCGGCCGAGCACGGCGGCCCGGCCCGGCTGCTCGTGCCCCACCTGTACCTCTGGAAGAGCGCCAAGTGGCTGGCCGGCCTGCGCCTGCTCGACCACGACGCCCCCGGCTTCTGGGAGGGCCTCGGGTACCACAACCGCGGCGACCCCTGGCGGGAGGAGCGCTATTGGGGCGACTGAGCTGGCGGCTGGCCACGGTCGCCGAGGTCCGGCCCGAGACCGGGCGGGTCGTCACCCTGGCCCTCGAGGTGCCCGGCTGGGACGGGCACCTGCCCGGCCAGCACGTCGACGTGCGCCTCACCGCCGAGGACGGCTACCAGGCCGAGCGGGCCTACTCGATCGCCTCGTCGCCCGACGGCTCGCGGGTCGAGCTGGCCGTCGAGCGCCTGGAGGACGGCGAGGTCTCGCCCTACCTGGCCGGCGAGCTCCGCGCCGGCGACCAGCTGGAGCTGCGCGGTCCCGTCGGCGGCTACTTCGTCTGGGAGCCGGACCGGGGCGGGCCGCTGCTGCTGGTCGCCGGCGGGTCGGGGGTGGTGCCGCTGATGGCCATGCTGCGCCGGCGGGCCGCCGCCGGCAGCCAGGTCCCGGCCCGCCTGCTGTACTCCTCCCGCACCCTCGAGGACGTGATCTTCCGGGAGGAGCTGGAGCGGCTGGCCGCGGCCGAGGACGGCCTGACCGTCACCTACGCCCTGACCAGGGCCCAGCCGGCCGGCTGGACCGGCTACGCCCGGCGGATCGACGCGGTCATGCTGGAGGAGGTGGGCTGGCGGCCCGGCGAGCGCCCGCTGGCCTATGTGTGCGGCCCGACCCGGCTGGTCGAGGCGGTCGCCGGCCACCTGGTGGCACTCGGCCACGACCCGTCACGGGTCAGGACGGAACGCTTCGGACCAACGGGGGTGCCATGACCATGGACGAGACCGACCTTCGCCTGGACGGCAACGCCGTGGCCGGGATGCTGGCCGAGATGTCCGGCTTCGAGATGACCGTCTGCTGGGGGGCCTGTGCCGGCTGCGGGACCGCCAGCCAGCTCGGCGCCGCGCTCGTCTACGCCCACGGCATGGGCGTGGTCGCCTGCTGCCCGAACTGCGGCCAGTACCTGCTGCGGGTGGTCCGCGGGGAGGGCCGCTGGTGGCTGGACCTGCGCGGGCTGGCCTGGCTGCAGCTGGACGAGCAGGCCAGGGTGGCCGGCTGATG
>OCZS010000393.1_pt1 | contig 14218 bp, 11 predicted proteins | sample 1539071 | NCBI WGS metagenome assembly OCZS01 (sample SAMEA3113584, study PRJEB22503) | soil metagenome
CATCACCGGCCAGAACCTGCTGATGGACGGCGGGCAGTATCCAGGGACGTACTAGACTCACATTCGGACCGCGGGCGTCCCGCCCGCTCAGTCGCGCATGTGAATGCGCTCAGGCGGGCGGGACGCCCGCGGTCCGAACGTGAGTCAGGTCACCGCAAGGTCGCGGGGGCGGACGAACTCCAGAAGCTCGGCCGAGCCGACCTCGAGGTCGCTCCAGGGACCGTCCGGCACGCTCAGGACGGCCAGCGCCCCGGTTGGGTATTTCTCCCGCAGGGCGGCCAGAGGCTCCGACGGGCCGCTGGCGGCCAGATCGGCCGCCAGCTGGCCGATACCGTCATTGTGGCCGATCAGCAGGACCGTCGGGACGCCATTGGCCACGGCCCGGATATGGGCCAACAGGACCTCCTCCGAGGCGAGGTACAGGCCGTTCTCCAGCGATATCGGTGGTACGGGGCTCCCGAGCCGCTTCACCAAGGGCGCCAGCGTCTGGCGCGTCCGCATGGCCGTGGAGCACAGGATCAGGTCGGGGCGAGGCCCCTGACGGGCGATGTGGTCGGCCATGGCCTTGGCCGCCCGCTCGCCGCGTCCGTTCAGGGGGCGATCGTGATCGTCCAGCCGGGGGTCGCTCCAGGCTGATTTCGCATGCCGCAGGAGAAGCAGGGTCTTCACGGGCTGATCCGCAGAAAATCCTTGTGAAACAACGGTTTATTGAATTGCCATGACACCGTCATGACGAGGGTTTACCGTTTTCCGATGGATGCCCTCAATTCAACCACCAACGAAATCGCGTCTGGCCTCGAAATAGCACCCGACAGCCCGCGACGCTTCATCAATCGTGAACTGTCGTGGCTGGCATTCAACATGCGGGTGCTCGAGGAGGCCAGCAACCAGCGCCAGCCGCTGCTCGAGCGCGTGCGCTTCCTGTCGATCTCGGCCGACAACCTCGACGAATTCTACATGGTCCGGGTGGCCGGCCTGGTCGACATGCTGCAGACCCGCTCGACCCTGCTCAGCGACGACGGCATGACCCCGGTCGAGCAGCTCGTCGCCATCCGCGAGCGCGCCTCGACCCTGATGGCCCGCCAGCAGGAAGTCTGGGCCAACCTGCAGGAGGAACTGCGCGGGGCCGGGATCGCTGTCCTCGATCCGTCCGAGCTCACCGACGGCGAGCGCACTTGGCTCGACCAGTATTTCATCGACCAGGTCTTCCCGATCCTGACGCCGCTCGCCATCGATCCGGCGCATCCGTTTCCGTTCATCCCGAATGGCGGCTTCTCGGCCATCCTGAAGCTGCAGCGCAAGGACGACCGCCGGCCCCTGATGGCGCTGCTGCCGCTGCCGCCGCAGGTCGATCGCTTCGTGCGCCTGCCCGGCTCGGCGATCCGCTTCCTGTCGCTGGAAGACCTTGTAGACATCTACCTGCCGCGCCTGTTCCCGGGCTACGAGGTGATCGAGCGCGCCGTGTTCCGCCTGATCCGCGACAGCGACGTCGAGATCAACGAGGAGGCCGAGGATCTCGTGCTGCTCTACGAGAGCGCACTGAAGCGTCGCCGCCGCGGTGATTTGATCTCGATCTCGGTCAACTCGGCCATACCGGCCGAATTGCGCGACTTCCTCTTCGACCAGCTCGAAATCCCGGCCCAGACCCAGACCGTCCACGTCTTCCATCTCGACCGCATGCTCAACATCGGCGACGTGAAGGCGGTGATCATCGACGACCGGCCGGACCTCAAGTTCGAGCCCTATGCCGTGCGCTTTCCCGAGCGCATCCGCGACTTCGGCGGCGACTGCTTCGCTGCCATCCGCGCCAAGGACATCGTCGTCCATCATCCCTACGAGAGCTTCGACGTCGTCGTGCAGTTCCTGCGCCAGGCGGCGCGCGATCCGGCGGTGGTAGCGATCAAGCAGACGCTGTACCGCACCAGCCATGATTCGCCGATCGTCAAGGAGCTGATCTCGGCGGCCGAGGCCGGCAAGACAGTGACGGCGCTGGTCGAGCTCAAGGCACGCTTCGACGAGGAGGCCAACATCCGCTGGGCGCGCGACCTCGAACGCGCCGGCGTGCAGGTGGTCTACGGCTTCATCGACCTCAAGACCCACGCCAAGGTCTCGATGGTCGTCCGGCGCGAGGCCCAGACCATCCGTACCTACGTGCATTTCGGCACCGGCAACTATCACCCGATCACCGCCCGCATCTATACCGACCTGTCGTTCTTCACCTGCGATCCCGCGATGTGCCGCGACGCCTCGCGCCTGTTCAATTACATGACGGGCTACGCCCGGCCCGAGCGCATGGAAAAGATCTCCTTTGCGCCGGTGACGCTCAGGCCCGACCTCTACAGCCTGATCGATGCCGAGATCGACAATGCCAAGGCCGGCCGTCACGCCGCGATCTGGGCCAAGCTCAACTCGCTGGTCGACGGCAAGCTGATCGATCGGCTCTATGCCGCGTCGCAGGCCGGCGTGCAGATCGATCTCGTGGTTCGCGGCATCTGTTGTCTCAGGCCCGGCATGCCGGGCTTGAGCGAGCACATCCGCGTCAAGAGCATGATCGGCCGCTTCCTCGAGCATGCCCGCATCGTCTGCTTCGGCAACGGCAAGCCCTTGCCGTCGCCCGACGCCAAGGTCTTCCTCTCGTCGGCCGACTGGATGCCGCGCAACCTCGACCGCCGCGTCGAGCTGCTTTGCCCGGTCGAGAACCCGACGGTGCACGAGCAGGTGCTCGACCAGATCATGGTCGCCAACCTCAAGGACGACGCCCAGAGCTGGATCATGGCGCCCGACGGCTCCTACAGCCGCCCGCCGATCGGCAAGGAACCTTTCATCGCCCACCACTATTTCATGACCAACCCGTCGCTTTCGGGGCGTGGCAGTGCGCTGAAACTGAGCGGCGCCGTGCCGCGGCTGGTGCTGAGCTCCTGAACCTGTGTTCATGACGCAGGCAGCGGCGTCGGGTCGCGGCCGAATCGCCAATGCAATTCCGTGCGGTTTCGGTTAGAGGGACGCGCATGGACGGTGAGGCAACCGCGGGCCCGGCCCCCGACAGCACCCTCGGCAAAGGTCGCGTCGGCATCATCGACGTCGGCTCGAATTCGATCCGTCTCGTCGTCTACGAGCGCGCGAGCCGGGCACCGCTGCCGGTGTTCAACGAGAAGGTGCTGTGCGGCCTGGCGCGCGGCCTGGACGCCACCGGGCGGCTCAATCCCGAAGGCGTCGAGATGGCGCTGGCCAACATCGACCGCTTCACCACGCTTGCCCACAACATGAAGGTGACGTCGCTCGACCTGCTGGCGACCGCGGCGGTGCGCGACGCTGCCGACGGCGCCGATTTCATGCGCGAGCTGGCGAGCCGGCCCGGCATCAAGCCGCACATCGTGAGCGGCCAGGACGAGGCGCGCTTCTCGGGCTATGGCGTGATCTGCGGCATGCCCGACGCGTCGGGCGTGATGGGCGACCTGGGCGGCGGCAGCCTCGAGCTGGTCGCCGTGGGGCAGGGCAGGCTCGGCAACTCCAGCACGCTCCCCGTGGGCCCGCTCAGGCTGATGTCGTCGGGCAAGGGCGATCCCAAGAAGACCGTCGTCGATGCCATCGAGAACGTGCGCTGGCTGCGCGAGGAGACCGGCAAGACCTTCTATGCCGTGGGCGGCGCCTGGCGTTCGTTCGCCCGGCTGCACATGGAACAGGCGGGCTATCCGCTGCACATCATCCATCACTACGACATCGCAGCCGAAGAGGCGCGTGCGGTCGCCCGCCTGATCGCCGTACAGAGCGCCAAGTCGCTGGAGAAGATGCCGGGCGTATCGCGCCGCCGCGTCGACACCCTGCCGCTCGCCTGCCTGGCGCTCGACCGGCTGCTGGCGGCGCTGAAGCCGCGCAACGTGGTGTTCTCCGCCTTCGGCCTGCGTGAGGGGTTTTACTATTCGCGCCTCAGCGAAGCCGAACGGGCGCGCCATCCCTTGATCGCCTTCGCCGAGGAGCAGGGCGCCGACTGGCGGCGCTTCGACCTCGCGCCCACCGAGATCTTCGACTGGCTGACGCCGGTATTCGCGGGCGAGAGCGAGACCGATCGCGTGCTGCGCACGGCCGCCTGCCATTTGAGCGACATCTCGTGGAACGACCATCCCGACTATCGTGCCGAGCAGGCCTATGTCCGCGTGCTGCATCTGCCGGCGCCAGGCATGAGCCACCGCGAGCGCGCCGTTCTCGCGATGGCGCTCACCTATCGCTACAAGAGCGATCCCAAGGCGGCGATGCTCGACACCGCGCTGCATCTCACCGACGGCAGGAGCCGCACCTACGCCCGCCGCCTCGGCGCCTGCCTCAGGCTCGCCTATAACCTGAGCGGCGGGGCGCCCGGCCTGCTGCCGCAGATCCAGCTGCGTCGCACCGAACGGCAATTGCGCCTGCTCGTGCCGTCCAGCGCCAAGGGCAGCCTGGGCGACGTGACAGCACGCCGCCTGGAGAGCGCGGCTGAGGCGTTCGATCTGGAGCCGGTGATCGTCGCGGGTTAGCGACGCAGCTAGTTCGCAGACTTGGGCGTGAGCGGGATCAGCTTGGCGTGGTCGCCGGCCAGCGACAGCGCCAGGCGACCTTCGATCAGATCCACCGCGTCGGCGCCGAACACCTCGCGGCGCCACCCTTTCAGCACCTGCACGTCGCGCTTCCCGGCGGCGAGGCGATCGAGCTCGTCGGCGCCGGCGACCAGGCGGCCGGCGACGCCGGCCTCTTCGGCCTTGAGCCGCAGCAGCGTGCGCAACAGGTCGACGACGGCGCTCGGCGCGCGCAACTGCTCGGGCGCCCGGTCGCGCGTCGGCAGCTCAGAGTCGGGCACCTTGCGCGCCTTTTCGATCGCCTCCATCAGCTCGCGGCCCTGCCAGCCCTCGGCGAAGCCGCGGCCAAGCCCGCGCGTCATGGCGAGCTCATCGGTGGTTTTGGGCGCGTGGCTGGCGATTTCGAGCAGCTGCTCGTCGCGCAGCAGGCGCTGGCGCGGGATGTCGATGCGCTGGGCGGTGCGCTCGCGCCACGCCGCCACTTCCTTCAGCGTGCCCAGCAGCCGCGGCGAGGCACCGCGCGGCTTCAGGCGACGCCACGCCTGCTCGGGATCGACACGGTAGGTCGTGGGCTCGTTCAGCACCGCCATCTCCTCGGCGATCCATGAGAAGCGGCCGGTCTTGTCGAGCTCGCGCTTCAGCTTCTCGTAGACCATGCGCAGGTGCGTGACGTCGCTCAGCGCATAGGCGATCTGCCGCTCGCTGAGCGGCCGGCGGCTCCAGTCGGTGAAGCGGCTCGACTTGTCGATCTTGGCCTTGGCGAGCTTGGTGGCGAGCGATTCGTAGGACGCGGCCTCGCCGTGGCCGCACACCATGGCCGCCACCTGGGTGTCGAACAGCGGCTGCGGCACCTTGTTCATGCGCAGATAGAAGATTTCCAGGTCCTGGCGCGCGGCGTGAAAGACCTTGAGGACCTTGGGGTTGGCCATCAGCTCGTCGAGTGGGGCAAGGTCGATGCCGTCGGCCAGCGCGTCGATCGCGGCCGCGTCGTCGGGGCCGGCCACCTGCGCCAGGCAGAGCTTGGGCCAATAGGTCCGCTCACGCATGAACTCGGTGTCGACGGCGATGAATTCGGTGTCGGCCAGGGGCTTGCAGAAGGCCGCCAAGTCGTCGGTCGTGGTGATGAGCTTCATTGAAGCGATCTATAGACCCGGGAACGGCGAGGGGCAAAGGTGACGCAACAGGCCCGTTTTGCCGGCCATTTGCTTGACTTGGCCGCGCATTCCGTGCCTTTTGCCGCCCCGTAAAACCCCGGAAAATACGTGATGTCTTCCGTCTACCGAACCCATACGTGCGGCCAGTTGCGGCCTGAGCATGTCGGCCAGCAGGCCCGTCTTTCAGGCTGGGTGCAGCGCAAGCGCGACCACGGCAACCTGCTGTTCATCGACCTGCGCGACCACTATGGCGTGACCCAGGTGGTGGTGGACGTCTCCAGCCCGGTCTTCAAGACGGCCGAGGCAGTGCGCAGCGAGAGCGTGATCACGGTCACGGGCAAGGTCGTGGCCCGCGAGGCGGCGACGGTGAACCCCAGGCTCGCCACCGGCGCCGTCGAGCTCGATGCCGCCGAGATGGTTGTGCAGCCGATGGCGGAGACCCTGCCGATCCCGGTCTTTGCCGAGCACGACACCACGCCCGAGGAGCTGCGGCTGAAATACCGCTTCCTCGATCTGCGCAAGGACAAGCTGCACAAGAACATCATGCTGCGCAGCCAGGTCATCGCGTCCTTGCGCCGGCGCATGATCGAGCAGGACTTCATGGAGTTCCAGACGCCCATCCTGACGGCCGACAGCCCGGAGGGCGCCCGCTCCTACGTCGTGCCGAGCCGGCTCCACCCCGGCAAGTTCTATGCCCTGCCGCAGGCGCCGCAGATGTTCAAGCAACTGCTGATGGTCTCGGGCTTCGATCGCTACTTCCAGATCGCGCCCTGCTTCCGCGACGAGGATGCGCGCGCCGATCGAGCGCCGGGCGAGTTCTACCAGCTCGACTTCGAAATGAGCTTCGTGACGCAAGAGGACGTGTTCGCAGCCATCGAGCCGGTGCTGGGCGGCGTGTTCGAGGAGTTCGCCTCCTTCAACCGCGAGAGCCCGCGCAAGGTGACCAAGTGGCCGTTCCCGCGCATCCCCTATGCCGAGGCGCTCTTGACCTACGGCACCGACAAGCCCGACCTGCGCAACCCGCTCCGGATCGTCGATGCCGGCGAGGTCTTCGCCGGCTCCGACTTCAAGGTCTTCGCGAGCATCGTCGCCTCGGGCGGCGTGGTGCGCGGGCTGAGGGCGCCCAAGGCAGCGGACCAGCCCCGAAGCTTCTTCGACAAGCTGAACTCGTGGGCGCAGGGCGAGGGCAAGCCTGGCCTCGGCTACATCGTGCTCGAAGGCGGCGCGGGTAAGGGCCCGATCGCCAAGTTCGTGACGGGGGAGCGGCTGGCCAAGCTCAAGGCGCTGACCGGCGCCGAGGACGGCGATGCGGTGTTTTTCGTTGCCGACAAGCCCGAGGCTGCGTGGAAGTTCGCCGGGCAGGCGCGTACCAAGGTTGGCCAGGAGATGGGGCTGATTGCCGAGGACGCCTTCGAGTTCTGCTGGATCGTCGACTTCCCGATGTTCGAGTACGACGAGACGGCCAAGAAGATCGACTTCAGCCACAACCCGTTCTCGATGCCCCAGGGTGGGCTTGAGGCGCTGGAGACGCAGGATCCGCTCACCATCAACGCCTGGCAGTACGACATCGTCTGCAACGGCATCGAGCTCTGCTCGGGCGCGATCCGAAACCATCGCCCGGAGATCATGTTCAAGGCCTTCGGCATCGCGGGCTATAGCAAGGAAGAGGTCGAGCGCCGCTTCGGCGGCATGTTGAACGCCTTCCGCTACGGCGCCCCGCCGCACGGCGGCGCCGCGCCCGGCGTCGATCGTATCGTCATGCTGCTGGCCGACGAGCCCAACATCCGCGAGGTCATCACTTTCCCGATGAACCAGCAGGCCGTCGACCTCATGATGGATGCACCCACCGAGCTGCCGCCGGAAAAGCTGCGCGAGCTGTCCATTGCGCTGCGTCTGCCGCCGCCGAAGAAGGATGGCTAGTCACAAATTGGGTAAGGCTTGCTGCCCCTGACGGGGTAGCGCCGTGCCTTGCCGCTGCAAGTCCTCGCTGCCAGACTCGAGTGAATACCGGCCATCGACCGGTTCACTACGGAGGAAGCGATGACGGACACGTTCGACAGGACAAGGCGTGACTTTCTCACCGTCGCCACGGCCGGAGGAGCGGTAGCGACGCTCGGCATGCTTGGTGCGGGTCCAGCGTTGGCCGGCGTCGCCGCCGGCCGATCGGAGAAGCCTTTGAAGGCTGCGTTCTCCAACGCCGGTCTGCAGGCCACCTGGTGCGCCCAGGGCAAGGCGGCCGCCGAATACTGGGGCAAGCTCTACAACGTCGAGGTGACGTGGTTCGACGGCCAGCTCGACGCCGTCAAGCAGCGCGCCGCGGTCGACAACATGGCCTCGCAGAAGTGGGACTTCGTCGCCATCCAGGCCTTCGGCATCGGCACGCTGACCCAGCCGGTGCAGAAGATGATCGACGCCGGCACGCCGGTGATCGACATGGACACGCTGATCGCGCCCCTCGACAAGATCAACGTCCACAGCTTCCTCGCGCCCGACAACGAGTTCATGGGCTCGGCGGTGACCCAGGCGCTGGTCGCCAAGCTCGGCGGCAAGGGCAAGGTCATCATGACCCAGGGGGCGCTCGGCCATACCGGCGCGCAGGGCCGTGCCAAGGGCTTCCAGGCGGTGGTCAAGCAGTATCCCGGCATCGAAGTGCTCGACACCCAGCCGGCCGACTGGGACGTCACCAAGGTGGCGCGGCTGTGGGAGACCTATCTCACCAAGTACCCACAGATCGACGCCGCCTTCTTCCATAACGACGACATGGCGCTTGCCGCCTACAACGTCATGAAGGCGCGCAACCGCACCAACATCCTGATCGGCGGCGTCGACGCCATGCCGCCGGCCATCAACGCCGTCGCCGACGGCCGCATGTTCGCCACGGTGCGCAATCCGAGCTGCCGCATCCATGGCGGCGCCATCATCGCCGGCGTGGCCGCGGTCACGGCGGGCGAAAAGGCCGGCACGGGCATTCCCAAGAGCATCGTCACCGACGGTCCGGTGGTGACCAAGGAGAACGCCGCCGGCATGCTGTGGATGCAGGATCACTTCCTGATCTGATCGGCATGACGGAAGAAGCCGCGCCGCCGCTCGACCTGCGCGGCATCTCCAAGTCGTTCGGCGGCGTCGCGGCCCTGCGCGACGTCGACTTCGTGCTGCGCGCCGGCGAAATCCACGGCCTGGTGGGCGAGAACGGTGCCGGCAAGTCGACCCTGATGAAGATCATCGCTGGCCTGCACGGCCAGTACGACGGCCGCATGGCGATCGACGGCCGGCCGGTGCATTTCCGCTCGCCGCGCGAGGCGCTGGCGGCCGGCATCGGCATGGTCCACCAGGAACTGAGCGTCGTCCCCGACCTCACGGTGGCCGAGAACGTCTATCTCGGCCAGCAGCCGACGAAGGGCGGCATCGTCGACTGGCGCGCCATGATGGATGGTGCGCGCCGGCATCTCGCCGACCTCGGCATCGATGTCGATCCGAACGCGCGCATGGGCTCGCTGGCGATCGGCCTGCAGCAGCTGATCGAGCTCGCCCGCGTGCTGTTCTCGGGCGCACGCATCGTCATCCTCGACGAGCCGACCTCGGCTTTGTCGCCGCCCGAGGTGCAGCGCCTGTTCGAGGTGCTGCGCGGCGTGCGCGCCAGCGGCCGCAGCATCGTCTTCATCTCGCACTTCCTCGACGACGTTCTGGCGATCGCCGACACCGTCACGATCTTCCGCAACGGCCGGCTCATCGCCACCGAAGCAGCCGGCACCGTCGACAAGGGCTGGCTGATCCAGCGCATGATCGGCCGCGGCCACGAGGAACTGGAAGGCAGCTACACCGGCGCGATCGCGCTCGACAGCCGGCCCGACGCGCCGGTCGTCCTCGACGTGCGCGGGCTCAGCGTGGGCCGCGCCTTCGCCGACGTCTCACTCGACGTCAGGGCAGGGGAGGTTTTGGGCATCTACGGCTTCATGGGCTGCGGCCTGATCGAGCTTGCCCGCACCCTGTTCGGCAAGCTCAAGGCCGACGCCGGCACGATGTCAATCGGCGGCAAGTCCTTGAGGCCGCGCAGCACGGCCGAGGCCTGCCGGGCCGGCATCGCCTTCGTGCCGGAGAGCCGCCGCTCGATGCTCTTCCACACTGAGCCGGTGTACAAGAACATGTCGATCAGCGTGCTGGGCCGCATCGGCCGCCTGCTGCTCCGGCCCTCGGTCGAGAAGGACATTGCCCGCCAACACGTTCAGTCGCTGTCGATCCGTCCGCCGACCGTCGAGACGCTGCTCGGCAGCCTGTCGGGCGGCAACCAGCAGAAGGTGGCGCTGGCCAAGTGGCTGACCTGGCCGCCCAAGGTGCTGGTGCTGAGCGAGCCGACGCGCGGCATGGATGTCGGTGCCAAGGAGGACGTCGTGCGCATCGTCAAGGGCCTGCGCGAGCAGGGGATGGGCGTCGTCGTGCTGTCGACCGAGCCCGAGACCGTGCTGTCGCTGGCCGACCGCATCGTGGTGATGAAGAAAGGGCGGATCGTGCGGGAATTCGCCGGCGAGACCGTGAGCAAGGACCAGCTCCTGGAGGCGGCGTGACATGACGGCGATGGCGGTCTTCCTGCGCAACCAGATGCGCATCATCGCGCCGTTCGCGACGCTGATCGCGCTGGTGGCCTTCTTCAGCCTGACCAGCCGGTCCTTCGCCTCGCTGGACAACGCCGCCAACATCCTGACGCAGATCTCGGTGACGGGGATCATCGCGGTCGGCCTCACCTTCGTGATCCTGTGCGCCGAGATCGACCTGTCGGTCGCGGCCGTTGCCAACGTCACCGGCATAGCCGTCGCCTATTTCACGCTGCAGGAAGGCTATGTGAACATCGCCAACGTGCCGCTGCCGGGCTTTGCCGCCATCCTCCTGGCGCTGCTCGGCTGCTTCATGCTCGGCCTGGTCAATGCCGCGGGCATCACCCTGGTCGGCATTCCGTCCTTCATCATGACGCTCGCCATGATGCAGATCGGCGCCGGCATCTGCGCGCTGCTGGTGCGCGGCCAGATCGCCTATGCCGTGCCCGACCTTGTCTCGCTGCTGGGAGCGGGTAGGGTGGCCGGCATTCCCTTGCTCGTCATGGTGGCGGCGGCCTTCCTGCTGGCCGGCCACCTGGTGCTGACCTACACGCGCTTTGGCCGCTACGTGTACATGGTGGGCGGCAATCGCGAGGCGGCCGAGTATGCCGGCGTCAACGTCAAGCTGGTGCTGGGCGCCGTCATCGTCATCTCGGCGATGTGCTCGGGCGTCGCCGGCATGCTGGGCGTCGCCCATTTCGGCAGCGCCCAGCAGAACGAGTTCGACGGCTACCTGCTGGACGCCATCGCCGCCGTCGTGGTCGGCGGCACCAGCCTGTTCGGCGGCCGCGGCGGCATCGGCAACACCATCATCGGGCTCCTGATCCTGGGCGTGCTGAACAACGGCCTCGACCACATCCAGATCGACAGTTTCCTGAAAATCCTGATCCGCGGCCTCATCCTGCTGGCGGCGTTGATCATCAACGTCTACGTCCAGAAGGTCCGTGATTCGGCCTGAATCGCGGGCCGACGCTACGGCGCCAGGCCAGGGTCGATCCCGGTCATGGCAACGGAGGCATCCCAGAGGCGTCGCGCCAGCTCGCGATCCCGGGCCTGCTGTGTCCGCGCCGCCGGGCCGGAAGGCCCGCGCGTCTCGCCAAGAACGATAGGCCCGTAGTAGCCGCCGGGCGTCACCGGCGCCGTCGCCGCCTGGAGCGTGGGCCAGGCGCCCATGGCCGCAGTATTGAGGCCGATGCCGATCAGCGGGAAGAACACTTGGAGCGGTCCCAGGTGCCGCCCCAAGTCGGTCGCCGCGATGCCGGGATGGCAGCCGACCGCCGTCACCGGCGAGCCCGCCGCGCGCAACCGCCGGTCCAGTTCGAAGAAGAACAGCATGTTGGCGAACTTGCTGTCGGCATAGCGCTGGGACCGGTCGTAGCTCTTCTCGGCATTGAGGTCGTCCCAGGCGATCCTGCCGCGCCGGTGGGCAATGCTGGCGGTGACGACGATCCGCGCGCCGGCCGTCTTGGCGAGTGCAGGCAGCAGCAGGGCTGAGAGCGCAAAGCAGCCGAGATGGTTGACGCCGAACTGCAGCTCGAAGCCCTGCCTGGTGCGCGTCAGCGGTGGACGCATCACGCCGGCGTTGTTAATGAGCGCGTCGATGCGCGGCTCCTGCGCGGCCCGTTCGGCCGCGGCACGCACGCTGCCAAGATCCGCTTGGTCGAGCGGCAGGAAGGCCACGTCCGCGCCCGGCGTCGACCGGCCGATCCGGGCCATCGCGGCCTCGGCCTTCACCTTGTCGCGGCAGGCGAGCAGTACCCGCGCGCCGCGCGCCGCCAGCACGCGCGATGCTTCAAAGCCGACACCCGTGTTGGCTCCGGTGACGATGAAGCATTTGCCCGATTGGTCGGACACGTCGGCTTCCGTGAATCCGCTCATCGTTCTGCTCCGTTCGAGGACGGTTTTAGCCGGCGCCAGGACGACGGGTAGACCGTCGGCGGCCCGGTGGCGACTATGAATGGTAGGTCCTTGCACTGGTTGACCGAACCTACAATTTCAATTATCTTCAACGAGTTATTATAATTATATAAAGCAAATTATGAGCTTCCCTCGGCGCCCTTTCATTACGTTGTGCCTGGTCTTGGGCGTTGGCCTGATGACCGGAGCATGCGCGGCGCCACTGGCAGTGTCGGGAGCAAGCTACGCGGCCGATGGCGGGCTGTTGGTAGCCAGCGACAAGACCTCGACCGATCACATGATCTCCATGGTCTCCAAACAGGACTGCGCCCTGTGGCGGGTCATCAAGGGCCGCGCGGTGTGCAGGCCGCGCGAGGGCGACAAGGACCCCTACAACGTCAACTACGACGATCCGCAGCGCATGGTGGCGGAGGACGGCGTGCACTATGCGCCGCCGCTGCGCACCACTGCGGACGCGCCGGCGACAAGCTGGGACGCCGCCGCTTACAAGGCAACGCCCGCTGCGCCCGCACCGCCATCCGAACCGGTGACCGCCGTTGCCCAAGGCTCGAACGATGCTGCACCGGCGATCGCCGCCGAGCCGCCGCGCCCCGCTGGTGCTGCGGCTCCAGCGAAGCCGAAGAAGCCCAAGGTTCGCTCCGTCAAGAAGCCTTCACCGCGTCTGGCGGCGCCTGCTTCCTGAGCAGGAAGGCTTCGAGGTTGTCGAGCGCCTTGAATCCCATGGCGTTGCGCGTCTCGACCGTGGCCGAGCCCATGTGCGGCAGCAGGAACGCGTTGGCGAGGTCGTAATAGCCCTGGTGGATCCTGGGCTCGCCATCGAACACGTCGATGCCGGCGGCGGCCAGCCGCCCGCTCTTCAGCGCCGCGATCAGGGCCTCGTCGTCGACCACGCCGCCGCGCGCGGTGTTCACCACGATCGCGCCCTTGGGCAGCTTGGCGATGCGCTCGGCATTGACCCATTTGCGCGTCGCGACGGTCATCGGCGCATTGATCGACAGGAAGTCGCTGTGCGGCAGCATGTCGTCGGGGTTGGCGTGGAAGACCGCACCCTTCTCGAGGTCGGCCGGCAGGCGCGAGCGGTTGGAGTAGTGGATCTGCATGCGGAAGGCGCGCGCCCGCTCGGCCACCGCCTGGCCGATGCGGCCCATTCCCAGGATACCCAGTCGCTTGCCGGTGACATGCACGCCCATGAGCTGGGTCGGCGTCCAGCCGACCCAGTTGTGGGTCCTGAGCATGGTCGTGCCTTCGTGGGCGCGCCGCGCGGCGCCCAGCAGGCAGAGCAGGGCGATGTCTGCCGTGGCGTCGGTCAGCACGTCGGGCGTGTTGGAAACCAGGATGCCGCGCTTGGTGGCGGCCGCCACGTCGACATGCTCGTAGCCCACCGAGAAAGTGGCAATCAGGCGCACCGAGGCCGGCAGGCCGCCGATGGTCTCGGCCGTCAGGGGATCGCCCGCCGCGCACATGATGCCGTCGCAGCCCGCGGCGGCCTTGATCAGGGCAGGGCCGTCGTAGAGCCTGTCCTCGGGATTGAGCACGGCGTCAAAATTTGCCGCCAGCCGGGCCTCGACGTCGGGTGGAAAGTGCCGGGTGGCGAGAACCCGAGGTTTGCCTGTGGTCATTGGACGGTAATCCTCCCCTATGCGGCCGCCATGCCGCAGCGATGATTCTGGCAATCTCTGGGCATGGATATTACGCTGAGCAGCCCGGCTACAAGGCCTAGCCTCCTGCCATTGTCCGTTGAACACGCTTAGTTTTCGCCGTTCCCGCGTCCAGATCGCGGCCCTTTTCGCCGCCGTCTGCGCCGTTCTGTTGCTGGGCCTGTGGATAAGGGTCGCGGACGCCCAGCAGCAGCAGGACGTCGTCTTGGCGCCGCATCGGGCGACTTACGATATGAAGCTTTCGGTCGCACGCCCCAACAGCGGCATCGTCGAGGTCAACGGCCGCATGGTGCTCGAGATGGTCGATTCCTGCGAGGCCTGGGAGGTCAAGCAGCGCATCAAGCTGAAGT